>Ga0335069_10004267_pt1 | contig 21297 bp, 12 predicted proteins | sample Lox_Sample_11_FD_206714 | JGI IMG/M metagenome (GOLD analysis project Ga0335069, IMG submission 206714) | Soil microbial communities from Loxahatchee National Wildlife Refuge, Florida, United States - Lox_Sample_1.1 | ecosystem: Environmental > Terrestrial > Soil > Wetlands | place: USA...
GGGTGGTTAGTTTTCGCCGTCCGGTGGCCCGCTCGCTCCCCACATCACGGATGTGCCGCCATCGTTGGTTGCACCCCACATAACGCTGGTGCCTGCGTCGTTCGTGGCTCCCCACATGACACTCGTACCGCCATCGTTCGTGGCGCCCCACATGACAGACGTGCCGCCGGGCCCGGTAGCTCCCCACATCACAGACGTTCCGCCGGACAGGAACACAGATGGACCGTAGACGGCGGCAGGCGTCCACGAGTTGGTGATTCCCCAGGTCGAAAGTGGGTTGCGGACCAGGTAAACGTTACCGGTAGCATTGTTCAGAACGGCGGTGGGTGACATGGCGTTGCCGTAAACAGTCTCAGAATCAGCGAGCGCGGCGGAGAGATCGACGTATCCGGCGCCCACCGTGAAGACATCGTAGTAATCGACGTAGGTGTTGCCGCTGGTCGGGTCGTACACGCTGCTCGATGCAGGGAAGGTTTTGCCGGCAGTCTTCATCAGCCGAGCCTTCACCTGATCGGGAGTCAGGAACGTATGCGCCTGCAGCAGGTCGGCGACAATTCCGCTCACCACGCCCGTGGCCATACTTGTCCCGCTGAGCGTGAAGTAATAGTTCGATGGGGAAGAACTACCGCCATAGATGTAGGAGCTAAAGGGTATGAGGTTGTCGGGCTCGGTGGACTCGAGCGTTGCTCCAGGCAGTTCGGTGGAAACCAGCAAATTGCCGGGCGCGATTACATCTGGTTTGGCGATGCGATCGATGAAGGTCGGGCCCTTGGAACTGTAGCTGGCGATGAGATCGTCGGAACGCGTAGCGGTGTCCATGGTCTTCATGGCGCCAACCGTGATGGCATAAGGATCGTTGCCCGGGGAAGTGATCGTGCCGTAACCGTTGGTGGGCAGGTAACGTCCATTATTGCCCGCGGCGACGACGACCACGATACCGGCCTTCCACGCCTGTTCGACGGCCTGGCAGAGCGGGTCGTACTTGTAGCTCTCGTAAATGCCGCGTCCCAAGGAAAGATTGATAACGCGAATGTTATAGACGGACTTGAGTGCGATGGCCGTCTGGATGGCGTTGATCACGGCGCTGTCGGTGCCTTCTCCGTTGGCGTCGAGCACGCGCAGGTTGACGATGTTCGCCGACGGAGCGATGCCCTTGAAGGTGCGGAAATACTGGCTGCCCGTGGAACTCGCGCCATCCCCTGCGATCAAGCCGGCAATGTGCGTGCCGTGACCGTATTGATCCGCTGCATTCAGGTGCGGCAAGAAAGATTGGTTGTAGACCACGCGCGTTCGATACGTGCCGTTGAAATCGGGATGCGCATTAACACCGCTGTCGATCAGCGCAACGGAAATCCCAGAGCCGGTATAGTTGTGCGCCCAAGCGACTTGAGCGTTCACCGCGGGACCTGGGGTGTCGGCCATCAGTTGCAACGGCCGATCAGGACTGATGTAGAGAACATTGGACTGGTTCGACAGCGTCTGAATGGCGTTCCCGTCAAGCGATGCGACCAGGCCATTCACGACCGGCAGAACGCTGAGCAGTTCGCCTCCGAGGTGAAGTACATCGCCGACGACACAGCCCAGCAATCCGAGCAGGCCGTTGCACTGGAAGGAAGTCCCCGGTGCATACTGCACGATCACCGGGACGGGCGTATTGCCCTTATACCCGCGGAGATCGGGTGAGAGCTTGGAGTCATCGCCCCAGGCGACGGTCGCTGTAGACAGGCAAAACGCAAACACCAGCAGAACGGCAACTATTTTCCGCATTCCCCACATCCTTGAAAGTCCGCGATAGACGCTGCTTTCCAGAAAGCACGCCCATCGCCAATCTCACGTCGGCGTTAAGTTGTTGAAAGCAGAGGGCCTGAAAATTGGCTGTGGGCGCGGAAAGAGACAAGTTGGCCGAATGGGACAGGTTGTCCCGTGTAGGAACGGGCCGTGGGTTACCAAAGTCCTCTATCGCCAAATAGGGCTTCTGGTCGAGGATATGGAGCATTGGGGAGAGGATGCCCGAAGTCCAGCGACGAGTGCGGCTGTTCGTGTTCGCGGTGTGCGCACTGGGAGCGATATGCATCGCCACGAGTGTGTATCCATGGCATGCGACCGACCCGATTCAGTTTGCTTGTTACCTGTTGCTGACGGCGATCGCTTCGGGGATGAAGGTCATCCTGCCTGGCTTCGAAGCTACCGTTTCCGTTAACTTCATTTTCTTCTTACTGGCTCTCTGCAACCTAAGCTTGCCGGAAGCGATGGCACTGGGCGCCACCGCCGCATTGGTGCAGTGCTATTGGAGAGCGACCAAGCGGCTACGTTTCGTTCACTTCGGTTTTAACCTCTCGCAGATCACGCTCGCGATTTTTGCGGCGTACTGGACGTATCGGCTGATGGTGCGGGCCCTGCACGGGCATGCGCTCATCGCCCTGCTGGTATCCGCGATTGCCTACTTCCTCTTTAATACCTGGCCGGTGGCGACGGTGGTTGCCTTGTCGGAACGCAAGTCGCCGGTTGTGAAGTGGACCGAGACATATGCGTGGACGTTCCCGTATTACCTGATTGGCGCTGCGATCGCAGGCGTATTCCAGCTGCTGACCAGTGTTGCGGGATGGGAATTGTCGGTGCTCCTGATGCCGGCGATGTATGCCATCTACTACTCGTATCGGCTCTACATCGGAAAGTTAGATGAGAAGAGCCAATACCTGGAGGAGATGGCGCGCATTCATCTGCGCACCGTAGAGGCACTGGCGCTGGCAATCGAAGCGAAGGACCATACGACCGGTGCGCACCTGGAACGAGTACGGATTTACGCATTGGAGATTGGGAAGGACCTGGGTATCAGCGAAGGCGAGATGGCAGCGCTGAAGGCGGCGGCCGTACTGCACGACATCGGCAAACTGGCGGTACCCGAGCACATCATCTCGAAGCCGGGGAAGCTTACGCCGGAAGAGTTCGAAAAGATGAAAGTGCATCCCCTGGTTGGCGCGGAAATCCTGGAGCAGGTGCATTTTCCTTATCCGGTAGCGCCCATTGTGCGCTCGCATCACGAGAAGTGGGACGGAACGGGATATCCGGATGGATTGGTCGGCGAGCAGATTCCGATCGGATCCCGGATTCTGGCGGCGGTCGATTGTCTCGATGCACTGGCTTCCGATCGGCAATATCGCAAGGCGTTGCCGCTCGACGAGGCGATGGCGCGCGTGGTGGCGGATGCCGGAAAGCATTTCGATCCCCGTGTAGTGGCAGCATTGAAAGCACGGTACCAGGAACTCGAGGCGATGGCGCGATCGCAGCAGACGGAAGAAAAGCCGAAACTAAGCGTGGACGCGAAGATCACGCGGGGGGCGGCTCCCGCGGCTGGATTCGCCGAACCCGTTGCGACGTCGAAGAGCAATGCGTCAGAGAGCGCCGTAACACAGGCTTTACGGTCACTGAGCACGGCCGACCAGAATGTCGGCTTTGGGGAGGCAATCTCGACTATGGCTATGCGGCTGCGGAACGCGATTGCATTCGATTCCATTGCGTTATTTGCGCTTCAGGGCAACGACCTGACTGCCTGTTTCGCGCTGGGAGAAAATGCGAGTGCGTTGGCGAGGTTGAGAATTCCACGCGGGCAGGGACTGATCGGTTGGGTTGTCGAGAATCGGAATGCGATCGTGAACGGGAATCCACTGGTAGAAAATGGCTATGTAAACGCTCCCGCCGAATTAGCTTCGGCGCTGGCGATCCCCATCGAACACAACAGCTCTGTTATAGGCGTTCTGGCGTTGTACCACGCGAATACCGGCGGGTTCACCTCCGCGGACCTGAAGATTCTCAGCGCATCTGCCGGCGATGTTGCCCGGATCATGTCCGAGATGGACAGCGGCCGCCCAGCACTGATCGACGTGGGCGTGGTTCGGGCGCACTCATCCAAAGTTCCTGACCTGACTGTGCTGGCGCATTAATTGGAGATCGATTGGCCGGCGGCTTACTGCGTATGCAGAGATTGGTACAGCGCCGTAAGATTCTGAGGACGCACTGGGATAGCTCCGTGACGCGGGCTGTCAATGTCAGCTATCAAGAAAAACGCAATCGATACGGCGATCGGCAAGATCAGGAAGATCTTGCGATCATTTTCATGCGCGCCATATGCGATCAGCAAATTGCAGCAGAATGCGATGAGCAGCATCAGCACCCATGCCGCGGTGGGAATTCGGTTCCACCAGGCTGCCTGCGTGTAACCCTGCGAGTTAAGAACGTCGTTCATTCCCGATGCGACCATGGCCGTCACAGGATTGGGCTGTGCGCTTGCCGGACCCGCAATCTCTGCCCACAATTCGTTCTGAAGTCGAACGGTGTCGGTGTTGATCCTGGCTAAATCAGCTTCCCGGCGCGATTTGTAAAACAAGATGCGTTGATCGGTGTATTGCTTGAGCAAATCGCGCACCTTCGCTGCGTTTTGCGCAGGGAGGAGGTCGGCACGGACATACTCAGTGCCAATGGCATTCGCCTCGGCCTCTTCGTAGTTCTTGCGTTGGTCGTAGCGACTGATTGCCATAGAGAAAGAAAAGCCTATCAGTAGCCCGAGCAGCGTAAGAGTGGCGCCGAGTACGGTGGTGTAATCCTCACGCCCGACCTCATTCAGGGACTTCCTTTTCCGAAGCTGGGAGCCAACTTCCGCACCGGCGAGAAGAAGGCCAAGAGAAAAGAGTGCAAATAAAGACGGATAATTCACCAAGGTCACGCTCCGGGTAAACGGCCGTGCTACGGCGCACTTCACGACTCGCGTTCGAGGCTAAGAACGTGAGCCGGAAAGAACAACTGCGAGAAGTACTAGCCGCGTTTAGTGGAAGACAGACGCGGCCCACCGCACAGTTAATGGCGTGCTCCGCTGATGCTGAACAACGCAGGGAAGGCAGCGAATCCTCAACCGACTCCGTGCATACAGCTGCAACCAGTGGAATTGTGCCGTCGGAACGGGTTTCCACCAGCTATTAGTAGTTTTAGCGCGATAGTGATTTTGTGTGGAATTAGAAGTTTTGCTAGTTCGCAGGCCGGCGAATGGGATTCAGTCTATACAGAAGCACAAAACCTCGAGCTCCTGGGTCTTCCTCACGAACCCCCACACCCCCGGGAGCTCGAGTTAAGCCTTACTGGCTTCCGAACACGAAAACAAATCCACCCTGATAGCGCACGCTGTTCTGGTTTTGAATTCCGATGGTCGGCCACGAATACCGCGTTCCGACGTAATCCACTTCGGCGATGCGGAACGCAACGCGATCGTTAATGCCGAGGTCGACGCCGCCTCCGAGCGACATTGCCAATCCGGTTTTGCTCGCCGCCAGTCCGTTGATACCCGCCGTATTAAATAGGTTCGACCATGCATTGGTGTAGGCGCCCCCAAAGAGCGCCTCGGTGAAGATGCGAACTTTCGAGGACGGCACCGGGAAACTGAACTGCGGCCCAAACAGGAACGTGAACATGTTCATCTGACTCTTGAACGTTCCGGCGGCAGGAACGATGGGAGGATTCGCCGGCAACGTGAACTGTGCCGTCTTACTGAGATAGCCTTCGAACTCACTCTTTACCCCGATATGCCGGCTGAAGTTATAAACGAATGCACCACCACCACCGTAAAGATTGGCGACCTTGGCCAGACTTTTTGCCGGATAAAACGCGAAGTACGAGTAATCGACCGAGACTTCTTCTTTCTGCGCAAAGGCTGTCGCACACATCATCACCGTTAGTATCAGGATTGCCAATCGTGCGGGTTTCATAGCGGCTCCAAGGGAACGGGTAAGTCTAAATGCAAAGCTTGATGGCTGGGAATAAAGAGTCTTCGTAACCTGTGGTTCCAGGTGATCAGCGTAAACTATAACGTGAAGAAAACGTCTTTAATTAACAGGTTGGGGTGTGTCGAATTTATGTCGCGGATGAATCTCAGGATCGTCAGCGCGGTATTCTTCGCTCTGGTGCTGGCATTTGGATGTGCAGCACAGAATTCGCCGGGGACTCCGTCGCAACCCGGAATGCTACACCCGGTAGGGGCGGTCAAGTCGGTAAACGGGAATACGCTGACGATTACGACCGATGCCGGCGCGGAGATGAATATCGAAGTGCAGCCGTCGACGAAGATTTTGCGTCTGGCTCCCGGAGAGAAGGACTTGAAGTCGGCGACGCCAGTTCAGTTGACCGAGGTTCAGACAGGCGACCGTGTGTTGGTAGCGGGGACGCAGGGAGCGGATGGAAAGGTAACAGCCCTGCGGGTGATCGTGATGAAGCAGTCGGACATCGCGCAAAAACAGCAGCAGGAGCGTGAGGACTGGCAGCGGCGCGGAGTCGGAGGTTTGGTTACTGCGGTCGACCCGTCGGCGGGATCGGTGACGATTTCCTCCGGCCCAAGTAAGAAGATGACTATCGCAACCTCGAAGGCGACGGTCATCCGGGAGTATTCGCCGGATTCGGTGAAGTTCGATGATGCCAAACCGGCGACCCTGGCGCAAATCGCGGCTTGCGATCCCAAGGATCAAGCCAAACCTTGCGACCAGTTACGGGCCCGGGGAGATAAGAACGCCGACGGAAGCGAATTGCAGGCGCAAGAGATTGTGTTCGGGGCGTTCCGCAACATAGCGGGGACGGTGGTTTCAACCGACGCGGCGAACAACACCGTTACGCTTAGAGACCTGGCCACCAAGAAGCCGGTGACCATCAAGATTTCGACCGATTCCCAGTTGCGGCAGATTCCGCCGATGCTCGCCCAGCGACTCGCGATGCGTCTAAAAGGAGGAAGTCAGGCCGGTGGTGGAGAGAATGCCGCCCGAGAAGGCGTAACCCCGGGGGCGCAGAATCCGTCCACTGAAGAGAGAGGGAATTCAGGCCGTGGCGGAGCTTGGCAGGGCCAAGGCGGTGGGCCCCCGCGGTCGGGACAGCCGGACTTACAGCAGATATTGAGCCGAATGCCGGCGGTTTCGATCGGCGACTTGCAAAAGGGGCAGGCTGTGATGCTGGTGGCAACGGAAGGCACTGCCAATTCCGCGCCGACTGCGATCACCCTGCTGACGGGAGTGGAACCGATTTTGACCGCATCGCCGAACGATAGTCGCGCTGCCAGCATGCTACTGTCGCCATGGAGCTTAGGTGGCGGTGGGACGGGGGACGCGGGGCCGTAGTTCCCCTTTTTAGGATGGCTTAGAACAAAGTGCCCCGGGAATGAACTGCTTTCATTGAAGTCCTCTCTGGGAAGACCTGTTTGGAATGAATCATAAGGAATTCATATTTGTGAAGTTAAAGACGTTCGCAGTATGCCTTTTTGCAATGCTCTTTTGTTGCGGATCCCTATGGGCACAAGTACCGCCGGGATCATTGCACGGACAAGTCACCGATCCGACCGGCGCAGTGATTCCTGGCGCAACTGTCACCATCCAGAGTGCTGGGGGACAAAAGAAAACCGCCACAACAGACGGACAAGGCCTATATGACGTAAAAGGGCTTCCTCCGGACGCCTACACGGTGAGCGCAGTGGCGAAGGGTTTTTCGCCATCAGAACCGCAGGTGGTTGCGGTTACGTCGGGGCAGGCGCAGAAGGCGAACATCTCGCTGGAGATCCTCGTTGAGAAGCAGCAGGTTGAAGTCCAGAGCGAGACCAATCAGGTCGAGGTGAGTCCCGAAAACAACGCAAGTTCACTGGTCATCAAGGGCAAGGACCTCGAGGCCCTCTCGGATGATCCTGACGAGCTGCAGTCGGAGTTGACGGCGTTGGCAGGCCCCGCGGCGGGACCGAACGGTGGCCAGATCTATATCGACGGATTTACTGGCGGACAGCTTCCGCCGAAGTCGGCGATTCGCGAGATCCGCGTGAACCAGAATCCGTTTTCTGCCGAATACGACAAGCTCGGCTATGGGCGCATCGAGGTGTTTACCAAGCCCGGTACAGACAAATTGCATGGTCAGGTGATGTACGACGCCAACAACGCGGTGTTGAATTCGATGAACCCGTTTGCAGGCGAGGAGCCCGGCTACCAGACTAGTTTCATCAACGGGCGAATCGGTGGACCGATCAACAAGAAAGCCTCATACGCGTTTGACGGCGACTTCCGCGACATCAACGACTTCTCGGTAATCAGCACCAGCGTTACCGACTTCTTGCCGCCGGGAGAGCCGAGCACGATGCCGAATCCCCGCAAACGTTTCAACCTGACGCCGCGGGTGGACTATCAACTCACGCCGACGAATACGTTGACGATCCGCTACCAGTATGTGCAACGAACGGAAGATAACGACGGCGTTGGAGGAACCGGTCCGGTCGCGCTGACTTCGCAGGCGTACAACTACACCACCCGCGAGAATACGATCCAGGCCGTCGATACGCAGCAGTTCGGGCCGAAGGTGGTTAACGAGACGCGGTTTGAGTACGAGCGCGACACATCGAGTTCGATCGCACTCAACGGCTCACCCGCGCTGAATGTACTGGGGATTTTTCTGGGTGGCGGCAACACCATCGGTACCAACCACGACACGCAGAATCACTTTGAGGCGCAGAATTACACGTCGATTGCGCAAGGGAATCACTTCATTAAGTTCGGTGGCCGAATCCGGTACACGGGGGACGCCAACTACTCCACGCCGAACTTCAACGGTACCTACACCTTCGCAAATGTGAATGCGTACTACGCAGGAACTCCGAGCCAGTTCTCGCTGACTGCGGGGACCCCGCAAGTCTCGGCTAGTTACGTCGACGGGGAACTCTATGCGGAGGATGATTGGCGAATTCGTCCGAATATGACGCTCAGTTATGGGCTTCGTTACGAGTTGCAGAACTACATTGACGACTACAAGGATTTCGCGCCGCGCGTTGGCTTCTCATGGGGATTGTCGCGCGGCAAGAGTGCGCCGAAGACAGTGTTGCGCGCGGGATACGGCGTCTTCTACGACCGGTTCACGCAAGACCTGATTATGAACGTCACCCGGCTGAACGGGATCAACCAGCAGCAGGCCATTGTCCAGAATCCGACGTTCTATCCGAATGCGCCTCCATTCGAAGATCTGATTGGGATTGGTTCTACAACGCGGCCGACAAAGTATGAAGTGTCGCCCAATCTCCGCGCGCCCTACACCATGCAGATCGGGATTGGAATCGAGCGGCAGGTCACGAAAAGTGCGACCGTTTCGGTGACTTACCTGAATTCCCGCGGAGTCCACCAGTTCTATAGCGACAACGTGAATGCGCCGATTCCGGGGACGTACAATCCTGCTGACCCGGCAGCGGCGGAGTATCCCTACGGCTTCGCGGCCGGGAATATTTATCAGTATCAGTCTGAAGGTTATTTCAAGCAGCAGCAGTTGATTGCCAACTTCAACATTCGCGCTGGTAAGAGGCTTTCGCTCTTCGGCTTTTACACGCTGAACTACGCGAACAGTAATACCGATGGCGCCAACAGCTTTCCGATCGATCAGTACAACCTCGAGACCAACTGGGGGCGTGCCCTCTTCGATACGCGCGACCGATTTGTCATGGGTGGAACCCTGGCGATGCGGTACGGCATCCGGCTGAGTCCTTTCATCTTTGCGGGCTCTGGTTCGCCGTTCAACATCACCTACGGAGACGATCTGAACGGCGATTCGATCTTTAATGATCGTCCGGTGTATGCGACCGCTTCGGGGCCGGGCGTGGTTTCGACGCCGTGGGGCTTGATCGACTCGACTCCGGGCGCCTCGGGAGCCTTGATTCCGCGGAATCTGGGCACGGGTCCGAGCGCGTTTACCTTTAACTTACGCGTGAGCAAAACGATTGGCTTCGGCAAAGTGGGGGAAGGCGCCGGAGGACAGGGTGGACCCCACGGTGGCCCTCATGGCGGTGGAATCGGTGGACGAGGTTTGGGCGGGGGCGGCGGCAATCCGTTTGCAGCGCTGGGTCCAGCGACGACCAAACGTTACAACCTGACTTTTACGGCGGCAGCGAGAAACCTGTTCAACAACGTGAACCTCTCCACACCGGTGGGCAATATCAACTCGCAATACTTCAACCAATCGCTGGGATTGGCGGGCGGCCCGTTCAACACCGCAGCGGCGAACCGGCGCATCGACCTGCAGGTAGTTTTCGCGTTCTAAGACGGCGGGGTTGCTTCCATACGTTTGGGCAACCCGCTTCATCTTGCCAGCAATCCACTCTGTTGACGTTCTGTTAACAGATGGCCAAAAACGGAAAGAACCACGATCTCTCACGCCTCTCACCTTTCGATCTCGAAGATAAGGAACTCGTCCAGGTAATCATCGAAACACCGCGGGGCAGTCGAAACAAGTTCGCCTACGATCCGCGGCAAAACGTGTTTGAGGTGAAGCGAGTCCTGCCGTCGGGAATGACTTTTCCTTACGAGTTTGGATTTGTTCCATCGACGAAAGCAGAGGATGGCGATCCGACGGATGTGCTGGTACTGATGGACGAACCCGCCAGTCCCGGATGCCTGGTGAAATGCCGGTTGGTCGGCGCTATCGAAGGCGTGCAGATCGACAATCAGAAGGGGAAGAAGATTCGCAATGACCGGCTGTTAGGCATTGAGCGCTCCACGCACGAGTATGCCCAGGTCATGGATATCAAAGATCTGGATAAGAAGCTTCTCCAAGAACTGGGGAACTTTTTCGTGAACTACCACGAAATGGAAGGAAAGAGATATGAGGTTCTCGGTCTGTGTGGGGCGAAGAACGCTTTGAAGCTGCTGAAGAAGACAATTCGCTGATCGAAATGGCGCAACTGGAAAACAGGGTCGAGAACGCACTGAACGAAGCGCGAATTCTCTTGCTGGGTAGTCAGGTGGTGATCGGGGTCCTGCTGCGCGCCTTCTTCGAACCCGGCTTCGAGCGCTTGGCATTCCGCGGCGAAATTGCGCTGCTTGTGGCGACCTTTGTATTCACCGCCGTAGTTGGACTACTGGTGTGGCCGGCCGCTTTTCATCAGATTGCACAGCGGGGCGCCGAAACCAGCTATATCGCTACCTTTACCAGCACCATTCTCGCCTGGACGCTGCTGCCGATTGCGATCGCACTGGGGCTGAGTCTCTACGCGACAGCCCTCGACATGCATGTTCCATACGCCTGGATATATGCGGTGGGTGCGACCGTCGCAGGCTTGGCCATGTGGTACGCAGTGCCGTCATTCCGGCACGATCCCGCGCGACGGGAACGAGTGCGCCAGGAAACGAGGGAGCAAGAGCAAGAGAACAAGTGGCAACACAAGACGGAGTTGCCGCAGAGAATCAAGAACGTCCTTACCGAATGCCGCATGGCACTTCCGGGTGCACAGGCGCTGCTGGGATTTCAGTTTATCGACGTGTTTTTCGATTCTTTCACGCAGCTACCGAGATCGTTACAATGGCTACATTTTGCGAGCCTGCTGTGCACGATGATTTCAACGATCCTGCTCATTGCGCCAGCCGCCTATCACCGTATCGCCGAGGGGGGCGAGGATACCGAGCATTTCCTGAAGGTTGCAAGCCGAATGCTGCTGTGGGCGCTCATCTTCCTTGCTCCCGGAATGACCGGAGACATTGTGGTAGCCATGTATCGCGTGACCCATACAGTTGTTGCCGGTGTCGTTGCTTCGCTGGTGCTGCTGGCCGCATTTTACGCACTCTGGTTCGGATACAGTCTGTTCGAGAGGGAGCGTAAAGCGTAGCGATCGGATAGGGAAGTTAAGACCCACTTCCGATTCGAGTGGACTCGACCTTCAGAGTGACTCGCGTGGGGACACCAGGTTCAGTCGCGACATTCTTCTCCGAGGTGCTGGTGCGGCGCATTTCGATGATCAGGCGGTCAGGTTTTGCTTCCAACCGGGCTTCGAAGGTTGCGGGCTGGCGAAGATCGAAGACGACGCGAGTGACATCCGAAGCGTAATCCGACAGGCGTACCCGCGAGATCAGGCCTTCGTCCGTTTTGAAGACATTTCCCTTGGCATCGGTGAGCCTGATGTTGTGCAAATCGAAATAGATACGGTCGGGACTGCTGAGTTGGTAGCCTTCGAAACGGATCGCCTTCGGAAGCAGGATTGTAACGGTAGCGGTAGCAGCGGTCGATCGTAAGCTGACCTGTGCGGTGAGCATTTGCTCCGCCGGAGCGGAGTTTGCCCCAGACTGCGGCATCGCGGGATCGGAAGGCTTTGCCGGTTCGGCTTTTGTTTCGGCAGGTTGCGGCGGGGGAGCCGGTGAACGTGGTGCTCGGTTGTGGACCAGCACCGCCGCGGCGATGAGGAGCGCAACGATCAAGGCCAGCAGAACTGAAATTCGGCTGCGCGGCTCAGGCACCGGAGCTCCGCTCGCTTCCACGCGCCCTTCGGATTCGAGATCGGCAACGGATTCGTCCACAATGCGGCCGACGAAGGTCGGCGGGACAACCTTCACAACCGGGACGGGGATCGACGCAGCTTCGAATGCCGAGGCATCCAGGGGCTTTTCGAGTTTCGCCGGAGTGCGAGCAGGTTCCAAGACCGTTGCGACGGTTGGGGTCGCCGGAAGATCGCTGTCTTCGACGAAGTCTGCCTGCTTCAGCAGGATGCCCAAGGTTGCCGGGTCGGGATCGGCTGTCGAGCGTCCGATGGCTTCCTGCACGAGTCCTTCGGTCAGGCGGAGGCAAGCAATGTCCCGCGCCGAAAAGTGGCGCGGACGCGGCGAGAACACGCCCAACATGCCGATCATTTGTCCCTGCGCCGAGCGCAGGGGAAAGTACAGCATGGAAGCGACGTTTAGTGCGCGGCAGGCCTGGTAATTCACGCGCGGATCGGCGGCGGCATTCACGCAAATGGTAGTTTCACCGGTGCGCACCGACTCTCCCGAGAGTCCCGAGGCCGCGTCGAACACCGCTCCAATAGGCGGGGCCGAAGCACCGCTGCGCGCTACGCAAATCATCGAATTGGGATCACCCAGCGCCAGAGCTGCTCCCGAAGCTTCCGTGAGATTACGCGCACAGGTGACGATCCGTTCGAACGCTGGATGTATGCCCTCGGCAAGAAAATCCGCGACCCGAGATGCCGCGCGCGAGGGTCCCAGTTTCTGCTGGATGGTGAAAGCGAGAGCGAGAGAAACTTGCAGCAATTCGGCTTCAACGCCGGTCGCCGCAGCGAGGCGCGTGGGTATACGACGTGCGTAGCCGGTCGCGTTGGACTTGTGGGCTGCCAAATCGATCAGGAAGAGACCTTGCCAGACTGCACCATTATTTGTGAGTTGCTGGATGGATTCAAGTCCCGAAAATACTTGAGGAATAAAGAGCAACAGGATGTTACCAACGCGCATTTCGTAGAGCGAGGAGAACGTGATATAGTCGCGGCCATAAAAGGGCCAAACTACATGAATACGGTCTACGAAGCGCTGCGTACTTTGCTGCGAAACAAAGAGCTGGAAATCAAAAAGCTGGAAAAGGAAATCGAGGCACTGCGGATCGTGTTGCCGATCGTCGCCGAAGCGGGTGACTCCGCGGATGCAAACGCCCTTCCCGGTTTTGACGCCCCACGCGCCGCCACCGACACTGCGAAAGCCAAGGTTTCTCTGACCGGTCCCGACTTCGAGAACGTGATGGCCCAGGTGAAGGCAGTTGCTCCCGCAGCACAGGCAGCACCAGCGCGATCGCCCATTCCCGACCCAGTACCCGCCAAACCCCGCACCAGTTGGCCATAATCGGGCCACCTGGTCGCCTATTGCCCTTAGCATAATTCTTGTTACATCAGTAATTTGCGAGTACCCGCGGACGAGACATACGATTTTGGTACGAATGGCTCACCGCAATGAGGAGCGCACCTCGCTCCGTCTGACGGCCTTGGTGTGGGGCATGGACGGCGGCGGACACGTGTTCATGGAACAAGTCCAGACCGTGGACATTTCGCCCATGGGCGCCCGACTGAAGGGCCTCAACCGAGAAGTGTCGGTGGGCGCGATCCTCGGACTTCAGAATGGCGACAACCAAGGGCGTTTCGAGGTGATTTGGGTCGGTGAGCCGGGCAGTGAACGTGAAGGGCAGATTGGGCTGCGATGCGTCCAGGTCGGAAACCAGAACAAAAAATCGATTCTCTACGTGGATGACCAGGATTTCGAACTGGAGCGTCGCCGATCGCTGCTGGAGGCATTCGGCTACACGGTGCACACTGCGGGATCCGCAAGCGAAGCTTATGAACTGCTGAACCTGAAACCAGTTCAGTTGGTGATGGTGGATGCGCCGATGCCTGACGTCAACGATGTCACTTTTATCGACCAGGTCAAGCGCACGCAACCGAGCGCGAAGGTATTGATTGTGTCGGCTTTTCTCGCCAAGGTACCGGAGCATGCTCTCGAACTGGCGGATAACTTTGTCCACAAGGGCGAAAACCAGAACAAGTTGATTGCGGCAATCGAGCAACTGATCGGGCCGGGTAACACGCTGAAATGGCCGATCACGCGCTGTATTCAGCGTTATGAAGTCGTCGTGCCGGTCACGGTAAAGATTCTGCGGCGGGGTGTCAGCGCGCTGGTTACGGGCAATTCCACCGACCTGAGCGAAGCCGGCGTAAGAGTCGTGCTGGCGGATGGGGAACTGATCGCGGGCGAAATTGTGACCGTCGAGTTTTCATTACCGACAAGTCCCGAGCGGCTGCGAATTTATGCCACGGTCCGTCACCGCAAAGAGAACCTTTATGGCATCCAGTTCGTGGAAGTGACGCCGGAATGTCGCCAGGCGATACGCGATCTCTGCGACGTGCTGGTGCCGATGAACGTGCCCCAGTAAAAGCTCATCCAGTGGCGAGTGCCTGGCGAGAAGTTACTGCGGCAACGCTGGCGGGCCAGATCCCATGTTGGGCACGAGAACCGGCTTCGCGTCGGACTGTTGGTGCAACTCCTGGACTTTCTTGAACTCCGCTTCCGCCTGCTTGGAATCTCCCATGGCCTGATAGACACGCGCCAGGCGGTAATGGGCGTCGGCCTCGTTGGGGTCGAGTTCGATCGCCTTGCGCAGGGCGGCAGTAGCCTCGGGATACTTCTTTTCTTCGGTGAGAAGAACGCCCAAGTCGAGGTGGGCGAATCGGAGGTCACCGCGCAACTGGATGGCCTGGTTTAGGAGCGCAGCCGCTTTGTCCTTATTTCCCGATTTCAGCTCAGTGTCGCCGAGATATGCCATCGCCTCGGCGTTCTTCGGATCATTAGCCAATTCAGCCTGGAACTCGGCTGCTGCTTTGTCGTAGTCGTGAGATTTCCAATAGAGAAAACCAAGACCGAAGTGGACGTTTGGTTCCTGCGGTGAGGTCTTCGCTGCTTCCTGAAATTCGGCGATCGCTTCCGGAGTGCGGCCGAGGCCGTCGAGCGCTTCGCCGATCAGGATGTGCGCAGAGGCGGAATTCGGCTGCTGCCGCAGGATTTCACGAAAACCATCAAGAGCGCAGGGATAGTCATGCGCCCATAAACAACTCTGCGCTACGACCTGCTGCAGTTCCGCGTTGGAGGGTTGAGCCTTTGCGACCGGCTTAAGGGTGTCCGCGGCATTGGCAAATTGCTTGTCTCCGTAATAGCTCAAACCAAGCAGGGTGCGGGCCTGGGATTGGTCAGGAGCCTCGGATATTGCGGCCTTGAGTGCAGGTATGGCAGCGGAGAAATGACCTTGTTTGAATTCAGCCAAGCCCAGATTCAACTGAATGCCGGCAAGTTTGGGATCGATAGTGAGCGCATTCTTGTAGGCGGTGACTGCTTCGGGATACTTCTGCAACCGGGCGAGTACCACGCCGAGGCTTGCGAATGCTGCCGCATCACGGGGGTTCTTTTCGATCACCTGGCGCCACGCTTCTGCCGACTCGGCAAATTTCCCTTGCTGCTCGAGGGCAATCGCCTGCGCAGGATCGGGTTGCGATTGAGCAAGTCCTGGTACTGCGAGGAGTAGAAGCGCGGCGGCCACTTTCAGGAAACGCTGGGACATTTTGCGGCGGGGCTCGATACGGTTTTCAAGATGATTCTATCGTAAAGGTTCGATCCGTTGTGGCGGAAAGAAAAACCCCGCTTGCCGAAGCAAGCGGGGCAGTTTGTGTAACCGTTAGGAGTTTAGAACACCAACTTTGCTCCCAACTGGAGAATGCGTGGATCGTAGGCAGCCGTGATGGAGCCGAAGTTGCCACCACCGACGGAAGCGCCGATACCACCTTGAGACGTGCTGGCCTGCAACTGTCTGTGATTCCAGATGTTGAAGGCATCGGCACGGAACTCGAAGTGGCTGCCACGGCTCTCACTGATCAGGAACTGCTTGAACAACGAGAGGTTCCAGTTGTCGCGTCCCGGTCCGGTCACAGCGTTGAACGGCAGGTTCCCCCACGTCCCAGCCGTTGGAGCGGCGAAGGAAGAGGTGCTGAACCACTGTTGAACGGTGTGCGGATAGGTGATCGCACTAACCAGGTTAGGACGGTTCTGCGAGTTCGGAACGATACTGGCAACGTTCTGTCCCGAAACGCCGATGTTAATCGGTGCGCCGGTCATCGCGCTGACGATACCGGAGATCTGCCAACCACCAGCGATCGTTTTCAAAGCCTTGCTATCGCTGTTGCGGAAGAGCGGTATGTCATACACGAAGTTGGCGAAGAACACGCTGGTGCGATTGAACAGGGACGGGCCCGAATCGTATCTCCAACCAACGTACGGGTTGGAAACGTAATTGAGGTCCGTACCGTTACCACCGTTGTTGCTGGTGGAGTCGATCGCCTTGGAGTAGGTGTAGCCCGTCTGGAAGGACAAATCCTTCATCTGACCGCGGAAAGAGGCTTGCAACGAGTTGTAGTGCCCGTTGCCCTCGTTCTGGGCCATGGTGACCGAGTGGAAGCCAGGGTAGGCTACCGCCTGGTTGTAAGGAGTTATTCCGGCTACCTTGTTGACGTAGTCCGGCAACGAACTGTACGCCGGCAACTCAAGTTGTTGAATATCGCTCTGATGCCGCATCTGCGAGCCGACATAAGAGATATCCAACACCGACTTGGCGCCAATTGCCTGCTGCACGCCAACGCTGAACTGAGCCGTTGTCGGGTTGGAGTACATGTTCTGGTTCAGGCCGTAAATGTTGGAAGGTTGAACTGCGTTCGTGGGAACCGTCGCTCCCGTAGCGATCGAGGTGTTCGGGTTCATCAACAGAACGTTGGTCACCCCAACCTGGGCGCTGAACGGAATGTTCGGACCGGCATTGTACATGTCATTGCCCTGGATTCTTTCATACATCAAACCGAATCCACCGCGAATGACCGTCTTGCCCTGACCACTGATGTCATAAGCAAAGCCGATACGAGGTCCCAAATCAACCCAATTGTTGTTGACCAGACCCTTGGGAACGCCGTTTGTGCCTTCGATTCCGATGCCGTTACCGTAGAACTGGTAACCAGCGAGAATCGGGTTCGGACTGGTGATCAAAGCGCCGTAGCTAGGTTGGTTAGGAGCAAGCGGGCAACCGACGTTGATCCCGCCTCCCGGAGGTCCACTGCAGATGCTGCCGTTCGTTGCCCAAATCGGCGCGTTCTGCGGGTTGTACAAGTTGGTGTAGAAGTTCCCCATACGGTTGTTGGCTTCGTAGGTGTGGGGAGCGCCATCCCAACGCAGTCCGAGGTTGAGCGTCAGCTTGCTGCTGGCGCGCCAGTTGTCCTGGATATACGCAGCATAGGAATTGGAGTTCCACTGCGGCTCATCCTTGACCGCGGCTTCGTTGTAGTTCGACGCATCGCCGAGCAGGAAATCAGCGAAGTCGTTGCCGGTGTAGCCACCGTTAAATTGGAATCCGCCCTGGGTTTGGGCGAACAGTTGCTGGGCCTTGCGGTACATCAGGACGTCACCACCGAACTTGAACTGGTGGTTGCCCTTGGTCCAGGAAACGTCATCCTTGATCTGATAGGAGTCGGCTTTGTTGTTCCAAGGCTGCCAGTTCGAGGTGTAGTTGGTGCCGGTAGATCCCGAAAGTTGGATTCCGGGAATAGCGTTGAGGTCAACCGGGCCGCTGAAGATACGGTTGCGCGTGTAATCTGACGGAGCCGACACCACGCCATTCGGAATCATGTGGATGCGGTTACCGTTGTAGTTAAACGCGATTTCGTTCAACAGCGTCGGGCTGATCACGTCGGTAGCGTGCACCACCGCGCTGTACGAGGGGTTGCCAAAGTTGTTGCCGACCGTGGGAACGTTGTCACCGCTCCACTGGGTCGTGGCAAATCCCTGGTTGATCTGCTCGGCGATGAAGTGGCCGAAGATAGACCACTTATCGGTGAAGGTATGGTCGATACGGACGATTTCTTCCGTAACGTTGGTCGGAGCCGGCGCAGGGACGTTGTAAATGGGCACGCCGCTTGAGTTGAAGCCCGACTGACCTGGGAAGATTCCCGCCTTCAAGAGGGACGTGGCGTTCGGAGAGATCAACGCAGGATTGATCACGTTCGCCTGGCCGTTGTACATGAACTGAGCCGGAGTTACCATCGCGCCCGTCACCGGGTCGCATTGGCTCATGGCTTGGCCCGCATTAGTGAACGCCGTCTGCAAGGCTGCGGAAAGCTGTTGCTGACAAGGAGCATGCAGCGTGTTGATCGAAGAAGCAGCATTCGTCCCAGTGAAGTTCCCACCGTAGCTGCTGGTGTCCGGAACGTTCTGGTTGATCGACTGCCCCTGTCTCAGTTTGCGCCACTCCATGTTGTAGAAGAAGAACGTGGGGTGGTTCTTGCCGAACGGAGCCTGGCCACCGGCGTTAAAGCCGAAAATGTTCAGGTTCAATTGCGGCTTCTTGTTGACATTGTCGAACCACTTGTGAGCGTTGAAATCGGCGTTGCGGACGTATTCCCAAGCCGAAGCGTGGAACGTCTTGGTGCCGGACTTCAACGTGGTGGTGATGGTTGCGGCCGAAGAAAGGCCGTAATCCGCCGTGTAGTTCGAGGTCAGAGTACGGAATTCGGCGATCGACTCCTGAGAGGGCATAACGCTGAAGGTGCCAGCGCCGCCGCGGTCAAGATCTTCGCCGCCGTCCATCAGGTAGATGTTGTGCGCCATACGGGAGCCGTTAAAGCTGACGCTGGCGTTGCCACCGACCGGGGTCGGAACCTGGAAGTCAGGCTGTACGCTGGTAGCACCGGTAGTCAGGTTGACCAGCGTATAGATGCTGCGGCCGTTGGTGGCCAGTTTCGAAACCTGCTGGCTGCTAACGACGGAGCTGACTTCGCTTGAATCGGTTTGGACGCCCTGAGTGGTCGCTTCAACCGTGACCTGTTCCGACGCGGAACCAACCACGAGTTTGAAGTCAAAGCGCTTGCGGTCATCGACGTTCAGGACGATGCCGTTCTGCTCAACCTTCTTAAACCCGGCAGCTTCAACCGAAAGATTATAGTTGCCGATGTTGAGGTTGGAAATTACGTACTGACCATCGCTGGTTGTCGTAACTTCGCGGCTGATGCCCGTCTCAGTGCGTATTACCGAGATCTTGGCGTTGGGAACGGCAGCTCCCGTCGGATCCGTTACCGTACCGACGATGGTAGCTACAGCAGAACCCTGGGCAAATCCCTGGACCGACATAAGTCCCAGGAGCGCCAACAGGGTGAAGATGTACAGAAGCGTTCGATGTCTACCGCCTGGCTCAGTGCGTCTGGCACCGTTGCCTGGCGACGAGTTAATAAGCATGACCAGCCTCCGGACTGAATTCAAATTGTTCTAAGCAGTTTGGTGATTCCTCGCTTCGCCCTCTAAACAGTTTCGAGTGGTTCAGGAGCCTCTCCTCGCATTCTTCCGAATCCGACACGAGGTTGAGGGGAACACTTGCGGTAACGGTAACAAACCCAGCCGTGAACGTTAACGGTCCGACGTTGTATCGTGAAGAAATCCGGTTGTCAAGGGGAACTTCCGCCTTCTCAGCGGGGCGAGTTGACCTTTTTGAGGTGAACGCCTCGACCGTCCAGGGAGATTTCCGGTTGTAACCAGACTCTAAACCGACGTTCAAACTAGGTGTGATATCCGCTCCACATTCTCGCTTCGCAGGAATGAGTAGCCTTCGCGGCGTTACATTCGGCGGGTCTCTGTTCAGTCTGAAACCGCCGTAATATTTTCATGTTATTGCAACCGGTTGCTATTATGTTCTGTGATTCTGGTTTGTCAAGAAAAAACAAGCAAGAATAACGGTTTTGTAGCGGTAAATTGCCGGTTTTACATAACTCCAGAAATCCAAAATTAAATATGAGTTTCTGGGAGGGGAATTGGCCCGGAAATACAGTTTTTCGTAACCTCGAATGCCTGGGATTGTTACTTTGGTACCCCTCGCCAATAGCCCAAAATTTGCGCTTGATCGACGTTGCCAGCCGTCCCCGCCGCTGCAATAGCAAAGCGGTAAACTGGGAAGTGAGCACGTGCGCCAAGTTGGCAAGAAGCTCAGGGAGAATCTATTGAAATCGTGGTTTTGGCGCGGCTTTTCGGTTGTGTTGCTCGCTACTTCCCTGGCCGGACAATCTGACCGTAGCCCGGAAAGTACACCGAGGAACGCAAAGCCCGGCGGGAGCCAGGGTAGCCCCATCTTTTTCGTCTACCAACCCATCGATTTCCGCCTTGATAGCGACGAAACGCCCGAACGCCATGCTCCCGAAACCATGGCTGGCGGTGTCGCCTTGTTCGACTACAACAACGACGGCAAGCCCGATATTTTCTTCACCAACGGTGCCGACATCGATACCCTCCGCAAGGACTCCCCGAAGTACTACAACCGGCTGTTCCAAAACGATGGAAAAGGCCATTTCGTGGACGTTACCGACAAGGCCGGTTTGCGGGGTACCGGGTTCGACACTGGGGTCGCAATCGGAGATTACGACAACGATGGCTTCGAGGACATTTTTGTGGCCGGGGTATACCGCAACACCCTGTATCACAATAACGGCGACGGTACGTTTACAGACGTGACAGCGAAAGCGGGCCTGAGCAAGCCCGATCCGGAATTCGGTCCCCTCTGGGCAGTCGGCGGGGTGTGGGTCGATGTCAACAACGACGGACTTCTTGATTTGATTGTCATCAATTATCTCAAGTGGGACGGCAAGCACGAGCCCTTGTGTGGCACGGGCGATCACCGCGACTACTGCCATCCCAAGATGTATCCACCGACACCGAGCCAGTTATTCATCAATAACGGCGATGGTACTTTCCGCGATGCATCGGTCGAGTGGGGACTGCGGCAGCATCCCGGCAAAGGTATGGGCGGTGCGATTGCTGACTTCGACCTCGACGGCAAAATCGATTTGTTCGTCACCAACGACAAACTGGTGAACTTCCTCTTCCACAATACTGGCAAGAAGTTTGATGAGATGGCATTTCAAGCAGACGTCTCACTGCGTGAGGA
>Ga0335069_10004268_pt1 | contig 21295 bp, 20 predicted proteins | sample Lox_Sample_11_FD_206714 | JGI IMG/M metagenome (GOLD analysis project Ga0335069, IMG submission 206714) | Soil microbial communities from Loxahatchee National Wildlife Refuge, Florida, United States - Lox_Sample_1.1 | ecosystem: Environmental > Terrestrial > Soil > Wetlands | place: USA...
GACAAGGCGCCGATGGCGCTCGTGGAGCTGGTCGATCGTCCGGAAAGGGCCGCGGAACCCGCCGAGGGAACCAAGGTCGAATAGCTGCTCCTTGGTTTTGCGATGTGCGTTGAAGGCCGGGCAGCAGTGCCCGGCCTTTTTTTCACGGGATCGACAACCCGCCCCCCGAGCGGCGATTGGCCCGGTCGGGGCGCCTACAGCTCGCGGAGTCGGCGCGCGACCGCGTCGAGGTACTCGCCGAACTCGTGGACGTCGTTGTGCCCAGCGCCGCGAACCCGCAGTAGCACGCCGTTCGGCGCTACCTCGAGCAGCCGCTCGCTCTGATCGACCGGGATCAACGGGTCGCGCTCGCCGTGAACGAGCATGACCGGCGTTCGGATGGCACGGAGGTCGACGTTCATTGCGAGCGGATAGCGCAGCAGCGCAGCTGGCACCCACGGAAAGTGGATGCGCGCGAGGTCCTGCGCGCTCCAGAACGGCGAGACGAGGATCGTCAGATCGGGCTGCACCTCCGCGGCGAGGTGCGCGGCGAGGGCGGTGCCGAGCGAGCGGCCATAGATGACGATGCGTTTGCCGGCGTAGAGAGCCGCGACCCGGTCCCACGCCTTGCGGACGTCGGCGTGGAGCTCACGCTCGCTTCCGATCCGGCCGCTGCTCTTGCCGTAGCCGCGATAGTCGATCATGAACAGGTCGAAGTTCGCCTGCCGGTAGAACGTCGACCCGGTGAACCACGACGCGAGATTCCCGGCGTTGCCGTGCAGGAAGAACACGACACCCTTCGGGTCCGGAAGCGTCAAGTGCAGCGCCGACAGGGTCGCGCCGTCGACGTCGATCCAGACCTCATGGACGTCCGGAATCGCGAACGCCTGGTCGGCTGCCAGCGGTGCCGGATAGAAGAGCAACGACTCCTGCCGCAGGTACATCCATGCGAGCACGGCCGCATAGGCGGCAAGCGCGATCGCGGCAGCGATCAACGAGAGCTGCACGATCGAGCGCCGATTTGCGGCAGAGGGTGCGGCGACGCCGCCTGGGCCATGACTCAATCGGGTCGCCGGGGTTGCATGGCAGTGGGGAGCGCGGGTAGGCTCTGGCGGCTGATCGCGGCCACTCGCCGACAGCCGCTCGGCCATTCTACGGAGGAATCTCCATGAACCGAAAGACCGCCGCCGATTTTCATCCCGAAGTCCTGCGCACGTTCGATCGTTACGTACATGGGCTCATCGATCGTCGCGGCTTTCTCGACACAGTGAAGAAGTATGCGGTCGGCGGCGTCACCGCGACGATGCTCCTCGAGGCACTGTCCCCGCAATTCGCGCTCGCGCAGAAGGTCAAGAAGGATGACCCGCGCATCAAGCGAGCTACGTCGAGTATGCCTCGCGGCAAGGCTCGGGCACGATGCGCGGGTATCTCGTTGCACCGCCGTTCGGGACGGGCAGGCTCCCCGGGATCCTCGTCGTCCACGAGAACCGCGGGCTCAATCCGCATATCGAGGACATCGCGCGTCGCCTCGCGCTCGACAATTTTCTCGCGTTCGCGCCGGATGGGCTCTATCCGCTCGGAGGCTATCCGGGCGACGAGGACAAGGCGCGCGATCTCTTCGGGAAGCTCGATCAGACGAAGACACGCGCCGATTTCGTCGCCGCCGCGAGCTTCCTGAAGGCCCTTCCCAACTGCAGCGGAAGGATCGGCGCAGTCGGCTTCTGCTGGGGCGGTGGAATCGTCAACATGCTGGCCGCGCGCCTGCCGGATGTCCTTGCTTCGGTGCCGTTCTACGGCGTGCAGCCCTCTGCGGAGGATGCCGCGAAGATTAAGGCACAGCTGCTGATCCACTACGCGGGCAACGACGAGCGCATCAACGCCGGCTGGCCCGCCTACGAGGCCGCGCTGAAGGCTGCCGGCGTGAAGTACGAAGAGTTCAAGTACCCGGGAACCGAGCACGGGTTCAACAACGACACGACGCCGCGCTACGACGAGGCGGCCGCGAAGCTCGCCTGGCAGCGCACCGTCGCGTTCTTCAACACGACGCTGCGCGGTTAGAGGTCCCTCGCGCGGAGGTTCGACACGGCGCCGACCGCCGGAGGTGTCCCTACCTGCGCACCGCCATGGCGCGAGAGCGTTCGCGATCGGCTCGGCGCGTGTCGCGGGGTTCGGCGTCTAAAGAACCTTCGCGCCTCGATCTTCGAGCAGGCTGCGCAGCACCGAGCGGTGGCAGCGCGACTCGTCCTCGCAGTAACAGCCGATCGAGAAGTTCGCGTGATGCGATAGCGCGGCGAAGAGGTCGAGCGTCCGCGACGCCTCCGGTGCGCTCATCTCGCTGCGAAACTTCCGCTTGAACGCCTCCCACTTCGCGCCGGTGTCCGCGGCGAGGGCGAGCTTCACCGTTGCCGGGCTCGGCGAGAGCAGCGGAAACCAGACGTCGTACCAGTCCCTACGCGCAAAGTCCGACTTCGCTACGCCGCGCGGCGGTCGGCGCACCGTCCCGATGCGCAGGCCCTCGCGGGGACCGCGGGCGGTTCCGAGGCGGACGATGGAGACGCTCATGGCCGGATAGAATGGCGGCCGGCAACTCTTCCGACGATCCGAGGCATCCGATGACCCAATTTACCTGTGCGGACATTCTTGCGGGCCGCGCGCCGAAAGACAACCCCGTCACGCTGAAAGGCTGGGTGCGCACGCGACGCGACTCGAAGGCGGGGATCTCGTTCGTGCACGTCTCCGACGGGTCGTCTTTCCATCCGGTGCAGATCGTAGCGCCGAGCACGCTCGCGAACTATCCGAGCGAGGTGATGCACCTCACCGCAGGTTGCGCCGTCGAAGCGACCGGCGCGATCGTCCCGTCGCCCGCGAAGGGCCAGCCCTTCGAGATGCAGGCGAACGCAATCAAGGTGATCGGATGGGTCGAAGACCCCGACTCGTACCCGATCCAGCCGAAGCCGCATACGCTCGAGTTTCTCCGCGAGGTCGCGCACCTGCGACCGCGGACGAACGTGATCGGCGCTCTGACGCGCGTGCGGCACACGATCGCGCAGTCGATCCACCGCTTCTTCGACGAGAACGGCTTCTGCTGGGTCAACACTCCGATCATCACGTCCTCCGACGCCGAGGGCGCAGGCGAGCTCTTTCGCGTCTCGACGCTCGACTTCGCGAACCTGCCGCGCACGGCGGAGGGAAAGATCGACTACGCGCAGGATTTCTTCGGGCGCGAGGCGTTCCTCACTGTATCGGGGCAGCTCAACGTCGAGGCGTACTGCCTGGCGCTCTCCAAGGTCTACACGTTCGGGCCCACGTTCCGCGCGGAGAACTCGAACACCAGCCGGCACCTCGCGGAGTTCTGGATGATCGAGCCCGAGATCGCGTTCGCCGATCTCGCCGCGAACGCGACGCTTGCCGAGGGACTGCTCAAGCACATCTTCCGCACCGTGCTCGCCGAGCGCCCCGACGACATGGCGTTCTTCGAGGAGCGCATCGAGCGCGGCGTGATCGCGAAGCTGCAGGGAATCGTCGACTCGGAGTTCGTCAGGATGGATTACGGCGACGCGATCGCGATCCTCGAGCGGGCGAAGCAGAAATTCGAGTTCCCCGTGAAATGGGGCGTCGATCTGCAATCCGAGCACGAGCGCTACATCTCCGAGAAGCATGCCGGGAAGCCCGTGATCCTGATGAACTACCCGAAGGAGATCAAGGCGTTCTACATGCGCCTCAACGACGACGACAGGACCGTTGCGGCGATGGACGTGCTCGCACCGGGGATCGGCGAGATCATCGGCGGCAGCCAGCGCGAGGAGCGGCTCGACGTGCTCGACACGCGGATGGGTGAGGCCGGGATGGACCGCGAGCACTACGGCTGGTACCGCGATCTCCGCCGCTACGGGACGGTGCCGCACGCAGGCTTCGGGCTGGGATTCGAGCGGACGGTCGCGTACGTGACGGGGCTTGCCAACGTGCGCGACGTGATTCCGTTTCCGCGTACGCCGGGGAACGCCCGCTATTGAGCTTTCGAGACTGCGTTACACGCCGGCTTTGGCCTTCGATCTGCGCACCGAGCGCGGCGCGATCGGCGTGGCGAGGCTGCGATCGAGCTCGATCTCGTCGTGCAGCCATTGGCGAAAGAGCGCGAGCTTCGCGGTGTTGATCGTCCGGGCCGGATAGACGAGATAGAACTTCTTCGGCGCCGGAACTTCGACGTCGAACAGCCGAACGAGCACGCCGTTGCGCAGATCGCTTCCGAGCAGCGAAGTTCGTGCGAGCGCGATTCCCTGTCCCTCGGCGGCCGCCTGCACGAGGTGCGACGAGTCGTTGAATACGGGTCCTCGCTCCGGCTCCGGCCAGTCGAGCCCCGCCGCCTCGAACCAAGGCTTCCAGAATTCGTCCTCGGAGCGCAGCAGCCGGTAGTCGGCCAGGTCGGCCGGACGCGCCGGCAGCCGCCCGTCTGCGAGGCGCGGACTGCACACGGGAAAGAACTGGTCCTCGAACAGGAGCTCGACGCCGAGTCCGGGCCAGTCGCCATAGCCGTAGCGGATCGCCACGTCGGAATCGTCGACCGTAAAGTCGATGTTCGCGATGTTCGCGCGAACGTCGAGATCGACGTCCGGATAGGCCGCGGTGAAGCGGCCGATCCGGGGCAGCAGCCAGCGCGCGGCGAACGAAGGGACGACCGAGACGCGCAGACGCCTTGGGCTGGTGCGCAGCGTGAGCTCGCTCACCGCGCCGCCGAGCTCCGCCAACGCGGTGCGCACCCGTCGGGCAAATCGCTCACCTTCGTCGGTCAGCCGGATTCCGCGCCCCGCGCGCTCGACGAGTCGCACGCCGAGATCGCCTTCCAGCGATTTGATCTGGTGGCTGATCGCGCCGTGCGTAAGGCTAAGTGATTGCGCGGCCTTCGTCAGGCTCTGAAACCGTGCTGCCGCCTCGAAGGCCCGCAGCGCCTGCATCGGCGGTAGGCGCGCTCCCATTACCACCTCACAAATGTTAATTACGTTCACATAATGCCGGAAAATAAATCGATTGTCACTGGAGTCATTGCAATCTAGGATCTGCGTCGCAAACCCACCTACTCGACGAGGAAAGCCATGACAAAAATATTCACATCTCAAGGTTCCGACGCAGCCTATCGCCGCATCGCGCGCTGGCCCGCCATCCTTGCGGCACTGCTGATCGCAGTCGCAGCGCCGACCGAGGCCTGCGAGAAGTCCACACGCGCATCGTTCGCCCGCGCGCCGGACGAGCAACAAAACGCAGCTACCTTCACCGGCGAATTTGTCCATGGCGCACCCGTCTACCGCCTCCCCTCAATCACCGTCGTGAGCCGGCGTCCGGCGGAAATCGCCAGGACGCAACGCGACGTTCCTCAGGCGCGCCCTGCCGCGACTGTTGGAGCGCGAGCGAAGGCGCCGATTCCGGCCGGCAAAGTGGCGAGTGCGTCCCGGGCCGCGGATGCCATCCAGCCTTGCGTAGGCTGAGCCTGGTGCCGCTTCGCCAGGGGGCGTCCGTCGGATCATCCTGTGTCGCGACGCGCGCCCGGAGCGGCGTCGCGTCGCGGCGTCTCTCCTGCAAACGCTCGACGCTGCGCCTCGAAGTCGTCGTAAGCGAAGCGACAGGTTCGTCTCAGCGGGGAGACAGCCTCGCCCGCTAATGTGAGTCCCTAGCGATTCCGGGCGGGTCGCTACGCCTACGCGGCCCATCCCCCAAGGTCGCCGGCACTACGGCGTCCCGCCCGGATACCGCGTGCAGCGCCGGGGCGAAAGCGGGCGGAGACAAAGTCTTTGCGAACGCTCGGCACGATGGTTGCAGCGGTCGCACTCGTGTTCCTCGCCTCGGCGGCAGCGCAAAACTGCGGATGGTCGCGCATCGTTCACTTGGTGAGCCTCGACAATTCCGGGATCTGGAATCCGAACGTTTCGCGCGGGCTCACCGCTGCCCTGACGATTGCCGAGGTCGGCGGCGCGATCTGGGGGGGATCGGGAACACGCTTCGGCAAGACGATGTGGCAGCGCATCGACTCGGAGCTCATCCGGGCGGGGGCCGCCGAGGCGGGCAAATACATTTTCACGCGCACTCGCCCGGATCAGCAGGACAACCCGTGCCTGTGGTCCAGGGCGGCTCGAACCATAGCTTTCCGAGCGGCGAAGCGGCAGTCGCGGCGGCGCTCGTCACCCCCTAAGTCCTCGAGTACGGGAGCGACAATCCGGCAACCTACCTGCTGCTCCTGTTGCCGGTCTACACGGGGATCATACGGGTCGGGATCCAGGCGCACTGGCAGGCCGACGTGCTGGCCGGCTGGGCCCTGGGTGGCCTCTCGGGCGGGTACGCGCACAGCCGCGATGTCCCGATCCTGATCGAGATCCTCCGCCACGGATTCCAGATCGGTCTCCGGAAATCCTTCTAACCCAGACCCGGCGCGCCGAAATGTGCGCCGTCAAACGCGAGAGGCCCGATGTCCGCTACAGTAGCAACCATGCGTATCCTCGTCGTCGAGGACGACAAGCTCCTGTCCGAAGGCCTCGTCAGCGTCCTCTCCCGGGCCGGACACGCGGTCGATTACACCGCGAGCGGAAAGTACGCAGACACGCTCCTCAGCCAGGAGAGCTACGACCTCCTGGTGCTCGATGTCGGCCTTCCCGACATCGACGGCTTCGAGGTGCTGCGGCGGGTTCGCGCGCGGCATTCGCCGCTCGCTGTGCTCGTGCTCACCGCGCGCGATGCGGTCGAGGATCGCGTCCACGGCCTCGACCTTGGCGCGGACGACTATCTGACCAAGCCGTTTTCCGTCGCCGAGTTCGAGGCGCGAGTCCGTGCGCTTCTTCGCCGCAACGCGCCCCCGGAGACGCGCGTCTCCGTGGGCGGGCTCACCGTCGACGTCGCAGCGAAACGCGTTCGCGTCAACGACAAGGCCGTGGATCTCACGCCGCGCGAGTGGGCGCTGCTCGAGCTCTTCCTCGCGCGTCCCGGACGCGTGCTCAGCAAGGACCAGATCGCCGAGCGGCTGATCGGGTTCGACGAGCCGCTGTCGGCCAACGCGATCGAAGTGCACGTCTCGCGGCTGCGGACGAAGATCGAAGCCGCCGGTGTCCTGATCCGCACCGTTCGCGGATTCGGCTACCTGTGGGAAGGCGGGCATGAGTGAAGCACCACGCGCCCCGAACAGCATCCGCAGGCATCTGCTGATCTTTCTGTCGGGGTCGCTGTGCGTGATGATCCTCGGCGCAACGCTCGTCACCTACTTCGTGGCGCTGCGCTCGGCGAACGACGCCTACGATCGCTCGCTGCTCGATCCCGTCGTCGATATTTCGCTCAACATCCGTAACGACGGATCGGGCCCGCGCGTCGACCTGCCGCAGAAGGCGCTCGAGGCGCTCGTCTACGACCAGCTCGACAAGGTGCTCTTCCAGGTCCGCTCCGAGCGGGGCGATATCATCGACGGCGCCACCGAGCTCGGAGCGCCGCCGCCGATCGCCACGGGAGAGCACATCTTCTTCGACAGCACGTATCGGGGCGCCCCGATTCGCGTTGCCGCGCTCCATGCGACGAACGGGTTCACCGTGCAGGTCGGCGAGACGCTCAACAAGCGCAATCGCCTCGTCCGGGAGATCGTGCTCGCCGAATTCGTCCCGACGCTGGCGGTCGGCGCCGCGGCGATTGCGCTCGCGTGGTTTGGCGTCGCTCGCGGAATGCGGCCGCTCGAGGACATGCGCGCGGAGCTTCTCGGCCGCTCGCCGCGCGACCTGCGCCCGATCACGAACGTCACCGTTCCCACCGAGATCGCGCCGGTCACCGAGGCGTTCAACGGCCTGCTTCGCGATCTGCGCGACGCGAGCACGCTGCAACAGCGGTTCCTCGCGAATGCCGCGCACCAGCTGAGAACGCCGCTCGCCGGCTTGCAGATGCACCTCGAGCTGCTGCTGCGCGGCGAACTCCCCCAGAACGTGCGCGCCGAGGTCGAGCGGATGCACAGCGCGACCGTGCGGGCGAGCCGTCTCGCGAACCAGCTCCTCGCGCTCGCCAAGGCCGAGAGTGCCCCCGACGAGGGCCGGCCGCTGGAGGTGATCGACCTCAAGGCGGTCGGGGATGCTGCGGCACGCGATTGGTTCTCGACCGCGATCGCCCACAAGATCGACCTCGGGTTTGCCCTCGAGCGGGCTCCGATCGAAGGCGATCCTGTGCTCATCCCCGAGCTGCTGGACAACCTGATCGACAACGCGTTGCGCTATACGCCGCCCGGCGGCGCGGCGACTGTATCGACCGGAGTTCGCGACGGCGCTCCGTACCTGAGCGTCGAGGACACCGGCCCCGGAATCGCCGCCTCCGAACGATCCAAGGTCGTCGAGCGCTTCTACAGGGTTCCGGGGACGAGCGGCGACGGGTCGGGCCTGGGGCTCGCGATCGTCAAGGAAATCGTCGACCGGCACGCGGGGAACCTGGAGATCGACGCGCGCGGGGAAACCGGTGGAACGCGCGTCCGCGTCCGCTTTCCCGCCTTGGGGCCGCTCGCCCAAAGAGCGAGCCTCGCCTAGGGGCGGGGCTCGGTCACCGCTGCTTCGGGCGCGCGCCGCCAGGGGGCGGCGGCTAGTGCCCCTGGTAAGCGTACGGCGCGCCGTGGCGGTAGCCGCCGTACCTGTAGCCATATCCGCCGTAGGCGACGTAGCGGGGCGCGTAGTAGGGACGCGCATAGACCACGGGCCTTGGCCGGTAGACGACCGGAGGGGCGTAATAGACCGGCGCGGGGCGAAAGTACGGTGCAGGGCCGATATAGGCGGGTGCCGGCGCCGGGGCGACGTACGCGCCCGACGGACCGTAATAGCCGCCGCTGTAGTACGGCACGCTCGCGATGCTGGCGCCAGTGACGGCGCCCAGCGCGCCGCCCACCCACGCACCGTTCACGCCGTTCACCGAATGGCCGATCGCGGCTCCGATACCCCCGCCGATGAGCGCACCCAGCAGCGGATCACCTTGCGCCGAAGCGCTCGTCGAAACCGTTCCCGCGCCGAGCGCCGTCCCCAACATCACGACGATCAAAGCCTTCTTGGGCATGGCTTGTCTCCTCTATCGAGTGCCCTGCCGGTCGAGTCCGGGAAGCGGCCGACGCGGAAGGATGGGCACATGCGCCTGTAACGCCCAACCGGGCGAATCGGTGGTCATTTCGCGGACTTTGTTACAAATCGGGCTCATGCGACCTCGATGGCGACAGGGAAACGTTGCCTCTACAATCGATCACACAGCCTTTCGACGCCCGCAGCCGTGTTCCGCATCCTAGCCCCGTCGCACTATCGCCGAATGCCCTGGAAGAACGGCGGGGGGTTCACGGAAGAAATCGTTGCTTATCCTGAGCGCGCCGCCCTCGGCGGTTTCGACTGGCGGGTCAGCATCGCAGAAGTGGCGCGGGACGGCCCGTTTTCGCGCTTTCCCGGAATCGACCGGACGATCGCGCTGATCGAAGGCGCCGGAATGCGGCTTTCGCATGGGGACGTGCACGTCGTCCTGCGAACGCGATTCGAGCCGTATGCGTTCGACGGCGACCATCCGGTCGATTGCAAGCTCGTCTCGGGTCCAGTCCGCGATTTCAACGCGATGGTGCGGCGTGACCGCGCGCGCGGAGAAGTCGCTGCAATCCGGGCGGGCGCATCGATCGCCGCGGCGGATTTCCGGATCGTCTTCGCCGCGATCGGCGCGTTCGAATGCGCGCAGGGCGGCGAGACGCCGATCGATATCGCGCAACAGCACACGCTCGTCGTCGAGCAGACCTCGGGGGCCGGTGCATCGCCGCTCGCCGTTCGTCCGCTCGAAGCGGGCGGCGTCGCACTCGCCGTACGGATCGAATGGCGCTGAGCCTCTTCGCTGCGAACGCATTGACGCCCGAAGGCTGGCGGCGCGACGTCCGCATCGACATCGAGGCGCAAGGGACGATCGCCGCGGTGCATGACGGCGCGAGCGGCCAGGGTGCCGAGCACGCCGCCGGTCCGTTGATCCCCGGAATGCCGAACCTCCATTCGCATGCGTTCCAGCGTGCGATCGCCGGGCGCACGGGCAGGGCCGCTTCCGGCGGCGACTCGTTCTGGACGTGGCGCGCGGCGATGTATGCGTTCCTCGATCGTGTCGATGCGGACGCGTTCGCGGCGATCGCCGCCCAGGCCTACGTCGAGATGCTGAAAGCGGGTTACACCCGCGTGGCCGAGTTTCACTACGTTCATCACGATCCCGGCGGCAAACCGTACGCCGACCCTGCGGAGCTCGCCCGCCGAATCGTCGCTGCCGCGACGGCGACGGGCATCGCGCTCACGCTGCTTCCGGTGTTCTACGCGCACGCCGGGTTTGGCGGCACGCCCGCCGTCGCCGGGCAGCGCCGCTTCGTCCATTCGGTTGCCACCTACGCGCGCGTCATCGAGGCGCTCGCGAAGGACGCTGCGCGCGACGGCTGGAATCTTGGCGTGGCGCCGCACAGCCTGCGCGCGGTGACACCCGACGAGCTCGCGGCGATCGTCGCGCTCGTGCCGCAGCGCACGCCGATCCACATTCACGCCGCCGAGCAGCAGGGGGAGGTCGACGATTGCGTCGCGTGGAGCGGCGAACGGCCGATCGCCTGGCTCCTCGACCATGCGGGCGTCGACTCGCGCTGGTGCGTCGTGCACGCGACGCACATGACGGCCGACGAAACGCGCGGGCTAGCCGCGAGCGCAGCGGTCGCCGGCCTCGCACCGACGACCGAGGCGGATCTCGGCGACGGCACGTTCGCGGCACGCGACTATCTGGGCGCGGGCGGCGCGTTCGGTGTCGGCAGCGATTCGAACACGATCGTCGATCCGTACGCCGAGCTTCGCCAGCTCGAATGGTCGCAGCGCCTGGCTCACCGTTCGCGCAACGTCCTCGCGACGGCAACCGCGGACGCGCCGGTCGGCCTGGCGCTCTACGCCGCGGCGGCCCGCGGTGGCGCGCGAGCCGCGGGTGTCGCCGCTGGCGCGATAGCGCCAGGGTGCCGTGCGGACCTCGTCGTGCTCGACGCGACGGATCCGGCGCTTGCCGGGCACGGCGCCGACACGATGCTCGATGCCGCGATCTTCGGACCGTGCCGCAAGCCCGTGCGCGACGTCATGGTCGGCGGACGCTGGGTCGTGCGCGATGGCCGTCACGCAGACGAAGAGCCGGTCCTGCGCAGCTATCGCAGCGCGATCGCGGAGATTTCGCGATGAAGCGTGCGCGCGAGCCGATGTTCGACGTGCTCGTGACCGGCACCCACCTCGCGACGATGACCGACCGGGGCGCCGATGGCTACGGCACGATCCGCGAGGGCGCGCTCGGGATCGCCGACGGACGGATTGCGTGGATCGGTGCGGAGCGCGATCTGCCGGGGGACGCGTCGACGCATCGGCTGCTCCACGTTCCCGGCGCGTGGGCAACGCCCGGGCTCGTCGATTGCCACACGCATCTCGTCTATGCAGGAAATCGCGCGAACGAGTTCGAGGCCCGGCAACGCGGCGCGACGTATGCCGAGATCGCGCGCGCGGGTGGCGGGATCAACGCGACGGTGCGCGCGACGCGCGCGGCGACCGATGGGGAGCTCGTCGCGGCGAGCCGATCGCGGCTGGCTGCGCTCGCTGCCGAAGGGGTCACCACGGTCGAGATCAAGTCGGGCTACGGGCTCGACACGGCGAGCGAATGCCGGCAGCTGCGCGCGGCACGCCGCGTGGCCGACGAGGTCGGCGTCGACGTCCGCACCGCGCTGCTCGCTGCGCACGCCGTGCCGGTCGAATACGCGGGTCGCGCCGACGACTATATCGACCTCGTATGCAACGAGACGATCCCCGCAGCGGCGGACGCCGGCCTCGCCGACGCCATCGACGCATTCTGTGAGACGATCGGCTTCACGGTCGAGCAGACACGGCGCGTCTTCGCCGCGGCGCGCGCAAGAGGCCTGCCGGTCAAGCTCCACGCCGATCAGCTCTCCGATTGCGGCGGCGCCGCGCTCGCTGCGGAATTCCAGGCCTTGTCCGCCGACCATCTCGAGTACACGAGCGCGGCCGGCATCGCGGCGATGGCGCGCGCGGGCACGGTCGCAGTGTTGCTGCCCGGCGCGTTCTATGCGCTGCGCGAGACGCGCGTGCCGCCGGTCGCAGCGCTGCGCGCCGCCGGCGTTCCGATCGCGATCGCGACCGACTGCAATCCGGGAACATCGCCGGTCACTTCGCTGCTGCTGATGCTCAACATGGCGTGTATTCTGTTCGGGCTCAAGCCCGAGGAAGCTCTTGCCGGAGCGACGCGGCATGCGGCGCGCGCTCTCGGATGCGCGGATCGCGGCACGCTCGCGCCGGGTCGGCGCGCCGACGTCGCGCTATGGGACATCACGGCGCCGGCAGAGCTCGCCTACCGGGTCGGAGGCAATCCATGCATCGGAATCGTGCGCGCCGGAAACATCATCGAACGGGCTAGCGGATGAATCTCTGCGATCTCGCGCCCGGCGACGCGCCGCTCGTCATCGACGTTCCGCATGCGGGAACGCATGTGCCTCCGGAGATCGCGCAACGGTTGACGCCCGCCGCGCGCGCGGTGCCCGATACCGACTGGCATGTCGAGAAGCTCTATGCGTTCGCTCGCGGGGCCGGCGTCACGCTCTTCGTCGCGACGCACTCGCGCTACGTCGTTGATCTCAATCGCAACCCCTCCGGAGCCGCCCTCTACCCCGGGGCGGACAACACCGAGCTTTGCCCGACCCGCACGTTCGCGAACGAGCCGGTGTACGCCGATGGCCGTGCCCCGGACGCACGCGAGATCGCCGCGCGCCGCGCCGCGTATTTCGATCCCTATCACGCCCGGCTCGGCGCCGAAATCGAGCGCGTTCGAGCGCGTCATGGGTACGCGATCCTGCTCGACGGCCATTCGATCCGCAGCGAGGTCCCGAGGTTTTTCGCGGGAAAGCTGCCGGACCTCAATCTGGGGACCGCCGACGGCGCGAGCTGCGCGGCGCCGGTCCAGGAAGCGGCTGAAATGGTGCTCGCCGGCACCGCAGCATTCACGTCGGTGGTAAACGGCCGCTTCAAGGGAGGTTACGTGACACGCCATTACGGCGACCCGGATCGCGGCATCCACGCGCTTCAGCTCGAGATAGGCCAGGCATCCTACATGGACGAGAATTTCCCGTACCCTTGGGATGCGCGACGGGCGGCGCCGCTCGTCGCAGTGCTCGAGCGCCTCGTCGGTGCGCTCCTTGCGTGGCGACAGGGGTGAGGCGGGCGTGTTCCGGTTCTATATCGCACGCCAGCGCTACGACGCGTACCTGCTCGCCGATCGGCTCAAGCAGGCGGGGATCCGTGCGCATGTGTTCAACGAGCACACTTCGAGCATCGTCGGCGAGGTTCCGCCCGACATCGCGCAGCCGCAGGTGTGGCTCGAGCGCGAGGCCGATCGCGAGCGGGCGCAGACGCTGCTTCGGAGAATGGAGGCCGACGCTGCAACCGTCGGCACGCGCCATTGCGCCGCATGCAACGAGGATTCGCCGGCCAACTTCGACCTTTGCTGGAACTGCGGCGCGGCGATCTGAGCTCACGCGTCGAGCGAGCCGCGCCCCCTGAGGAAGTCGGCGGCCGCGGTTGCCGTCGCGTCGGCCGACTTGACGCAATCGCCGACCGAGATTCCGCCGCGATAGTTGGCGCAGAAGTAGAGCCCGGGGAGGGCGCGCTCGGCGGCATCGACACCGCGCAGGCGCTCGCGGTGTCCGAGATCGTACTGCGGGATCGCCCGCGGCCAGTGCGTGACCGCAGCCCACAGCGGATCGGCGCGTGCACCGACGAGCGCGCGAAGCTCGGCGGCGACGATCGCCGCGATCTCGTCGTCGGGACGTCGCGCCAGATCGGGATTGCGCAAGCCCCCCACGAACGTGGTCAACAGGACCGTACCCGATGGCGCTCGATTCTCGAACATGCTGCTCGAGAAGAGCGAGCCCAGGATCCGCCGATTTTCCCTGCGCGGAACGAGAAAGCCGAAGCCCGCGAGCGGATCGGCGACCTCGGCGCGCCGGTACGCGGTTGCCACGCTGGCGACCGCTGCATAGTCGATGGCGGCGAGTCCTTGCGCGGCGGTGGGCGCGAGGTCGCGGACCAGCGCGGCGGCTTCCGCCGCCGGAACGGCGACGATTGCCGCTCGCGCGCTGCGCATGATCGATTCGCCTCCGCGCCTCGCACTGACGACCCAGTCGCCGGCGGCGTCGCGCTCGACGCGCTCGACGCGAACGCCCGTTTCGACGCGGCCGAGCGAGCGCGCGAGCGCGTCGGTGAGCGTCTGCATACCGCTGCGGAACGAAAAGCTTCGCGCAACGTTCTTCGCCTTCTCGCGATTGCGCTTGCGTTCGCCGGCGCCGGCGATCTGGCCGCGAATGAGGCTGCCGTAGCGCTGCTCGAGCGCATGGAGGCGCGGAAACGCGGCCGGCAGCGACAGCCGCTCCGGGTCGCCTGCGTAAACTCCGGCGACGAACGGATCGACGGCATAGTCGAGAAACTCGGTGCCGAGCCGCCGGCGGACGAAGGCTGCGACCGACTCTTCCGCGTCAGCGGGTGCGCGCGCGATCAGCGGTTCCGCGGCGAGCCGCAGCTTGGCGGAAAGCGAAAACGCACGCGTCGCAAGGAGCGCGGGCGGAGAGGCGGGCAGAGCGACGAGCCTCCCGTCGCGTACGATGAAGCGCCTCGCCGCGGCCGGCGAAGCCTCGATGCGCTCGCCGCGCGATCCTGTCGCTTCGAGCAGCGCGTCGATCAGTGGGGACGTATCGAGCGCGCTGTTGGGTCCCGTCTCGTACAGCGCGCCCTCGCGACGCAGCGTGCCGATCGTGCCGCCGGGCCGCGGCGCGGCTTCGAGCACCTCGACCGATGCGCCGCGCCGCTTCAGTCCGAACGCCGCGGCGAGACCCGAGAGCCCGCCGCCGATGACGACGACGTCGGCGTCGTGTCGAGCGCCCGCGCTCATCGGGCGCGGTCGCCGGTCGCGTTCGGCGCGAGCGCGTCGGCGCGCGCGATCGCCGCAGAGAGTTCGCGGTGCTCGGTCGAGTGGGGCGCGAGTTGCGCGAGCAGCGTTCGCCAATAGTGCACCGCCGAGGCGAATTCGCCCTGCTCGAACGCTGCGCTTCCCGCCATCTCGAGCGCTTTGGGATTCTGCGGATCGAGCGCGAGCGCGCGCATCACATGCTCGCGCGGCACGCCGCCGAGAAGTCCGCCCTGCGCCATTCCGAGCGCGTCGGCGTACTCGCACCATACGTTGGCGTCGGCGGCGATCTTCGGCGACGCGGAAAGCCCCTTCCGATACGATTCGGCCGCCGCGGAAAAGTGGTCGGCAGCGAAGTCGAGCCGCGCGAGCAGGACCCAGCCGCGGCCGTCGCGCGGGTTGTGCGCCAGGTGGGCGACGAGGTCGTCGCGACCGATCGATGCGCTCGATGCGGGATCCGGCGCGGTCGCCTCGGCGCTCGCCGCACGCTGCAACGCCCCGGGCTCGCCAAAGAGCGCATAAAGGCCGAAGGCGAGTGCGGGAAGCGCGACGGCCACGATCGCCATCGTAACCTTCGCCGTGCGGGACGTAGCGACCGAAGGCGCCGAATCGGTGCCGCCGGCCGCTTCGCCGAGCAGCCTCCGCTCGGTTTCCGCGCGCGCTTGCGCGTACTCGCTGTCTCGCATTCGCCCTGCGCCGTGCTCGCGCTCGAGCTCGGCGAGCTGGCTGCGATAGATAGCGGCGACCGCCGATTCGCGGCGGGCCGGCGACGCTGCGCTCCGCCGTGCGCGCAGCGACGGCACGACGAACGCGAGTGCGGCCCCGGCCATCGCGGCGGCAATCACCCAGAAGAGGGACTCGTCGAGTGCACTCATGGCTTTCGGTGACGCGGGTGGCGGCGTCCCGCCGCCATCGATCCAGCTGCGCGTCCGCCTGCGATTATCGCGCGCCGCCGGTGCGGATGGCGAGGCGCGCGCGTCGCGCCCCCGCGCGGTTCCCGCGCGCTATTTCGGGGGTGCCGCAGCCGTGGGGGCGGGCGCGTTCGCCTGCTTCGCTTTGATCGCGTCGTCGAGGATCTTGATGCCATCCTGCGATGCCGCGACGGAGTTCGCGAGCGACACCTTCCACAGTGCCGGATTGTGGAACGACGCGCCGTTTGCCGCCGTCCACCATTCCCAGTTGGCGTGCGCGTCGCCGTGCTTCGCTCGCGCGGCCTTCAGCGCGTCCTCCGACACGCCGACGAGCTGCGCCTGGCCGAACTTGTTGATGAGCTGCGCGAGCCAGAACTCGGCGTTGCGCACTTTGCCCTCGTAGTGCGCGTACAGCGACTCGATCACGTACCGTGCCTGCGTCTCGCTCCACTGGTTGTGGCACTGCAGGCACGTCTCCTTCAGGTAGTTCTTCGGGTTCGTCTGCCAATGCGACGTCCAGTACTTACCGGTCTTCGGGTCCTTCACCTTCGGCATGTGGCAGGTGGCGCAGTCGATGCCGAGCTTGTCGTGCGTCGAGTTGTAGTACGTCTCGACGTCCGGATGCTGCGCCTTCCACAGTGCCGCTCCGGTGAACTGATTGCGGAAATCGCGAAACTGGATCGCGTCGTACGCCTTGAGGACGTTGTTCACGTCGACGAATGGGAAGAAGTTCGTCCGCTTGTCGGCCATCGTGATCGCTTCTCCGGTGTTCGGATTGAAGCCTGGATTGCAGTTGTATTCGACGTGGCACTGGCCGCACTGCAGTTTTCCGTCGTAGCGTTCCAGCAGCCCGATCTTGCGCGTGAAGCCGCGCATGCCCATGTCGATGACGTCGACCTTGGTCCTGCGCGGATCCTGCGCGTAGAGCGTCGGCGGGTCTCCGGTGCGCGTCACCGCTTCGATCAGCGCGTCGCGAACGATCCGCGGTTTCGCCGCATGCGGGTCGTGGCAGAAGATGCAGTTCAGTGCGTGGTTCGACGCCTTCGCGAGCTCGACGACCTTCGACGTGCGGCTCCATTTCGCGTTGGGGGCGGGATCACCCATGTACGCCCAGTCGAGGATGTGGTCCTGCGTCTTGCACGAAAGGCACACGGGGTTCGCCGCCGCAGCCGTGCCGGGCTTGAACACCTTCTGCTCGGTGTTGTCGGGGTAGAGATCGACCGTGACGTCCCAGACGTCGAAGTCGCCGGAGCCCGCGAGATAGCGCCAACCCTCCTTCGGGGCGAAGCGGCCGCCGAACGCGCGGTCGACGACAAACTGGTCGAGCAGCGCGAAGGTGTGGCTGCGCGGCAGGTTGTGCTCCTTCGTGAAGCCGTGCGGCGACATCAGCAGGTCGTACGAGGGGTCGGGAGCCGGTCCGTTGTACTGCTTCTTCTCGAAGCGCGCGATGCGGTGCCAGTCCATCTGCGCGTACGTCTTGTACTGGTTCTGGTGGCAGCCGCCGCAGTTCGCGAGATCGGTCTTCGTCGACGGCCGCTTCGACGATTCTACGAGGTGCGCCGCGGTACCCTCGTGGCACTGGCTGCAGGCGAGGCCCTTGTGCTTCCCGGAATCGTAGAGCGACTTGACCTGCGCATGGCAGCCGAGGCAGGGCGCTGCGTCGAATGCCGCGGATTTCGCTGCCGGCGGTTTCGCCGCCGCGGATTTTGCCGGCGCGGCAGGCTGTGGCGCCTGCGCCGATGCGGGAGTCGCCAACGCCATTACCATCAAAGCGCTGGCCGCGGCCGCGACAACGCGAATGTGCGCGAGCTTCATTCTTGTCTCCCCGTCGGATGAACTTCGGCGCGGCGGGAGTTTAGCAGCGCGATCGAGCGCTGCGAAAGCGGATCGTGCGTGCCCGTTGATCGGCATCAAATTCGCCGCGCGGGAGATGCGCGGGCCAGCGGCGCCCGCGTGCCGGGCGCGAGCGCGCCCGTGGTCAGGGGAGCGCGCGGTCGATGACGACGGCCAGGCCGCTGGCGCCGATCTTGACCGCGGGCGAGAGGCCCTCGAGGTCGCCGGCCTGCGGAGCAGCGTTTCCCGATTTCGATACGCGCGCTCCGACCACCACCGCCGGAAATTTCGACAGCGCGAAGTTCGGTGCCATCGCCATCGAGTCGTCGAGCGTGAACGCGGCGGGAAGATCCTTGACCTGCTTGCGGAGGATCGCGAGCGGCATCTTCGGTCCCTCGGCCGCGCGCGCGAAGATGAAGACGGTGTCCGTCGGCGCGACCTTCGCCGCGAGCGCCGGCGCGAGACTCACCGTTCCCGCGACGGTAGCGTTCGCCGCCGTTCCCGCGCTGGTCGCCGATGCGCTCGTCGGCGGCGACGCTGGCGGCGCGGGGACGGCCTTCGCCGCTCCTTCGCGCGGAGCCGCGGCAGCGACCTCCGCCCGCGGCGAGCCACCGGCCGGCGGGGGACCGCCCAGTTGCCGCGCCTCGGCGATGCTCGAATCGATCGATTGCGCGATCGGCGAGTCTGGCGGAACGTTCGCCTTGGTCTTCTCCCAGTACTCCGCCGCCTTTGCGTACTCCTTGTGTTCGAACGCTGCGGTACCCGCGAGCGCCAGCGCCTTCCAATGCGTCGGATCCGCGGCGAGGGCGCGGGCGATCAGCGCCTCCGCCTTGCCGTTCAATCCACCCTCGGCGGCGCCGACGGCGTCGGCGTAGTCGGCGAGCAACTTCGCGTCGTTGGGGATCAATGTCGTCGCCCGCTCGAACGCTGGGACGGCGTCGCTGTAGCGGTTGAGCGCGTAGTAGGTGCGCGCGAGCATCGCCCAGCCTTCGGGGTTGTCGGGCTCGCGCTCGAGCTTCGCGGCGAGGTTCGCCGCCATCGCGTCGATCTGCTCGCGTGTGACCTCGTGCTCCCCGCCGGCTTCCTTTGCGACGCGTGCTGCGGCCGGCGCGAACGCATCGAGGTTGCCGAGCACGACGTAGAGCACGAGCGCCGCGACCGGGACCGTTCCGGCGAGGATCGCCGCCGTCCACGCCGCGGATTGCGTCGGCGGCGCGCCGGCGGCCGCTGCGGCCTTCGAATCTTCGAGCACGCGCTGCTCGAGCTCGCGCCGGGCTTCCTCGTAGCGCTCGCGCGGCATCGTGCCGGACGCGAGATCGGCGTCCAACTCGGCAAGCTGATCGCGCAGGATCTCGACGTTTGACGCCTCGCGCGCCACACCCGCCGGCTTGCCGCCGCGCAGGAGCGGCACGAGGATGCACGCGATCGCGATCGCGATCATTACCGCTGCGACCACTACGAACGCGATCACTGGGTGTCCTTCGCGGCGTCGCCGCCGAGGAGTCGTGCGACCCGCTCGCGCTCCTCGGCGCTGAGCGCGGGCTCCTCCGAGCGCGCGCGGCGCAAACGAACCGTGCGCGCGAGGACGAGGAACCCGATGCCAACGAGCAGCGCAGGTCCGGCCCAGAGCAGGAGCGTCGTTGATTTGACCGGCGGCTGGTAGAGAACGAAGTCGCCGTAGCGCGCGACCATGTAATCGACGATCTCCTTGTCGGACTTGCCGGCGGCGATCTGCTCGCGGATCTGCTTGCGCAGGTCCTGCGCGAGCTCCGCGTTGGATTCGAGAATCGTCTGGTTCTGGCAGACGAGGCAGCGCAGCTTCTCCGAGAGCGCGACCGCGCGCGCGGAGGCAACCGGGTCCTTTTCGGTGGGCACCGCATCGGCGGCGAGAAGCGCGATCGGCGAGAGCGCGAGGGCGACGAGAAGCGGAACAATCCGCACGAGCGCCCCCACGCGCGCAGCGTCACCACCTGTCGGCCGGGTGTCCGGCAACGGCCCGCGGGCGCTCACGATTTCTGCAGCTCCCGCACGAGCGGCAGGATCTTCGTCTGCAGCGCTTCGACGGTGATGGGCCCGATCTGCTTGTAGCGGATCGCGCCCGTCTTGTCGACGACGAAGGTCTCGGGAACGCCGTAGACGCCCCAGTCGATCCCGACGCGCCCGTCGCGGTCGACGACCGACACGTTGTACGGGTCGCCGTTCTGCGCGAGCCACTTGAGGCCGGCCGCCGGCTCGTCCTTGTAGTTGAGCCCGACAATCGGAACGATCTTCTCGCGCCCGAGCTCGACCAGGAGCGGATGCTCTTCGCGGCAAGACACGCACCACGACGCCCAGACGTTGAGCAGCCACACCTGGCCCTTGAGATCCGTCGGGCCGAGCGTCTTCGCGGGGTTCTGCAGCTGCGCGAGCGTGAACTCGGGCGCGGGCCTGCCGATCAGCGGCGAAGGAACTTCCCGCGGATCACGGAAGAGCCCGACGAACAGGAATCCGACGAGCGCGACGAAGACGACGAGCGGTATCAGCAGCTTCTTGGTCATTTTTTGTACGGATCGTCTCTCCGCGGATTCCTAGTTGCCCACGGCTGCGCCGCCCGGCAGCGCGGATTCTTCGCGCCGCATCGCTACGCGGTAGCGCCGATCCGACAACGCGAGCAGGCCGCCGATCGCCATCACCAGGCATCCGGCCCAGATCCAGGTGACGAACGGCTTGTGATAGACGCGGACGCTCCACGCGCCGCCTTCGACGGACTCGCCGAGCGACACGTAGAGATCGCCGGTCACCATCTTCTTGATCGCCGCGTCGGTCATCGGCTGTCCGCCCGCGTTGTACAAGCGCTTCTCCGGGCTGAGCACGGTGAACGGTGCGCCGTCGCGGCTCACGTCGAACGCTCCGCGCATCGCTCGGTAGTTGGGACCGCGAACGTCGGTCGTCCCGTCGAAGCGCAGCGTGTAACCGTTCACCGTGATCGTGTCGCCGACCGCCATGCGAACGTCGCGCTCGATCTCGTAGCCCTTCACCATCGTCACGCCGACGATGAACACCGCAATCCCGAGATGCGCGACGATCATCCCCCAGTAGCTGCGGGGCTGGCGGGCGAGCTGCACGACGACGCCGCCGCGCACGCCTCGGCCGCGATCGAGCAGATTGACGACGGTCGATGCGGCGATCCAGAACGCGAGCAGCAGCCCGAAGCTTACGCCGGGCGTCCACTTTCCGGCGGCGAACGGCAGTACCAGCGCCGTGACGATGCTCACCGCGACCGCCCAGCGCAGCTGCCGCCACAGCTCGGGAAGCGGCGAGTGTTTCCAGCGGGCGAGCGGACCGACACCCATCAGGAAGACGAGCGGCGTCATCAGCGGGACGAAGACCGCGTCGAAATACGGCGGGCCGACCGAGATCTTGCCGAGGTTGAGCGCGTCGAGGAACAGCGGGTAGAGCGTGCCGAGCAGCACCGAGCCCGCGGCCGCGATCAGCAGAACGTTGTTCGCGAGCAGCATCGTCTCGCGCGAGATCGTGTCGAAGCGGCCGCCACCGCCGACCTTGGGTGCGCGCAGCGCGAATAGCGCGAGCGAGCCGCCGATGACGACCGCGAGGAA
>Ga0335069_10004269_pt1 | contig 21287 bp, 20 predicted proteins | sample Lox_Sample_11_FD_206714 | JGI IMG/M metagenome (GOLD analysis project Ga0335069, IMG submission 206714) | Soil microbial communities from Loxahatchee National Wildlife Refuge, Florida, United States - Lox_Sample_1.1 | ecosystem: Environmental > Terrestrial > Soil > Wetlands | place: USA...
AGTTTGCTTCGTCTTGTTTTCGCCCCAAAATGGTCGTGTGCAGTAGGTGCGCACTAGATCGAATAAGGCTTTTCAGATCAAGTAGTTATTGCCCTGATGATGACGGCCGTTGGGAGTGATTGAGATGGGAGTGATTGAGATTTGTCGGCGCGGATGACTGCTGATACAATTAGGGGCCGTTCACGTGACTTGGAAGTAGCAGGGTCAAATCCTGCCGCCCCGACCGCAAACCGAACGAATTCTGGGTGGCTAGGCTTAGGCTAGTTGGGTGGGCGGATTCGGCCGCCCTGCCGGTAAACCTCGGCGAACTCAAGCCCCGAATGCATTTCGTGCTCTTGATCTCCTGGTCGACACACAGGCGGCCACACTCTGATCAGGATTTCCGGATCAACTCCGTCCTTTGGGTATCGGATCCCCTCAGTTAGCCGTGCAGCCGTTCCCGTCGGATCGGGACGAGTGAACTCCGGGTGCAGCTTCGTTCATTGGCGCAAGGAATTGCGAAAATGATCACCTCGTTTTGTGCGACGAAGTCTCTTGGCTGGCAAGCGACGACTCGGTCCTAGAATGCAGGCGCTGAGCCCCAGGGTAGTTCTTACCAAGCCGCTCAATCGGCCGAAGCCGGTCATCCTGAGTTCGTCTTGGGGAAACTACGTCGGGCGTTACGAAGCACGCGGCTCCAACGTTAGTGCAGCAATTCCAAAGACGTTGCGCTACGAACCCGGTTCGAGAATGAAATTCACAATAAAGGCCGTGCCACAAAAGTGGTACACGCCGCCCTCACAATTTGAGCAATCTGCAACACGACTATATAGGGTTGGTTGGCTGTCGGAGCCGGTTCACAATGAGCTTGTGATCCGGGAACGAGTGCTCCATAGAGCGTTCGCGGCGCTGAGTTTAAAAAGGAGGCGCCGTGGTTGAGGCGCGCGATCCGCGGATGGCAAGAGGAGGATCGATGCAGAACATGGTTCTAAAGTCCGAACTCCGGTGGGAGTGCGAGCGGTCGCAGCGGCCCGGAGATGAAACCCTTCGGCAATGGGTGAAAACCGAGCACTACCGATTGCATTGTGCGGAGGGCTGGCCAGACAGCCCTCACAAGGAAGCAGTGCTCGCCGCGGCCCGTTCCGTGTTGGAGCGCCTGGAGGCGGCTACTATCGAGCCATTTGAATCGCCGATTTGCATGGTTTGTGCTACAAGGAGAAATCAGAACAGGAACGTCCTCATGTTCCGGTCCATGCCGAAAGCCTCTGCCGTCGTCATGAAACCCGCCGCATAGTAGAACGGCCAGGGTGCCCGCCTGCGTCTACCGGAACCGAGCAACTTACTCTAGCTGTTCGCAACGGTCAGCCGTTAGTTGCGGTTCACTGAGGGCTTGACTAGGCCTCGCTTGATCGCATGGCAATACTCTTTGTGCCTGCCGTCGGCAAGGGGCTTCTACACTGTCGCGATCGCAGTGGCGTGGCGGTCGATCCACTCGAGCCAGTCGTCCAAGCCGGTTTTCAATAGACTTGAGACACGGACGATTGCGATATCGGGGTGGATGCTTCGCGCATTCGCTTCGGCAACGGACGCCTGAAAGGGTACGTACGGCAGCAGGTCTACCTTTGTGAGTGCCATGAGGTCCGCCTTGAAGAAGATGCCGGGATACTTCAGGGGCTTCTCCTCACCTTCCGTCACGCTCAGCAGCACGATCTTGTGCGCCTCGCCGAGATCGTAGCTCGTCGGGCAGACCAAGTTACCGACGTTTTCGATAAAGAGCAGGTCGATCGCCGCGAGATCCAAGCCTTCGAGCGCGCGCCTCACCATACGCGCGTCGAGGTGGCACGCGCCGGCTGTGGTGATCTGGCGTGCTGGGAATCCATACCGTGAGAGTCGCTGCGCATCAGCATCGGTTTGAATGTCGCCGGTAAGGATCGCCACCCGGCGCGAAGGATCGAAAGACTCCAGTGTGCGTTCCAGAAGGGCGGTCTTTCCCGATCCGGGCGAGCCGATCAAATTTACGGCGAATACTCCATGACGCGCGAACTCCGCCCGCAATTCCGTCGCTGCGCGCTCATTTTCACTCAGGACTTTTCCTTCCATCGCTACGCGATTCATGTCGGCTCCAACTCCAAGTAACAAAATTCGAGTTCGTCCGCACTGCCTGGCTCTATTTCAAGTTCCAGCGGCTCCAGCTCCGTGCCTTGGACCAGCGCTTCGAAACAAAAAGCGAGCGAATCGGGATCGATGCCGGCCATCTCTCCTATCCTTACGCCGACCTTCACGGGGCGCGCTGGTTTTCGCGTCAAGGCTTCCGCACGCACTGCCTCCAGAATGCTCCCGGCTAGAGCTACTTCGTGCATTCAGCAGATCCTCGGCAACTGGTCGCCCGGCAACACGTCCACAATGCGCGTAGTGCCGAACACTGTGCGCATGGTGACCATGCCGGGGTCGCAGTCCGCCACTCTGCCGATGATTGCGGCTTCGGCACCGAGGGGGTGTCGGCGCATGGCCTTGACCACGCCTGCGGCATGTTGCATCGGGACGAACGCCACCAGCTTGCCTTCGTTGGCGACGTGCAGCGGATCCAGCCCCAGGACTTCGCAGGCACCTCGCACACCAGCGTGTACAGGAATTGCGTCTTCGCGGAGCACGATTCCGACCCGGGATTCTCTCGCGATTTCATTCAGGGTGCTCGCCAGACCGCCGCGTGTAGGGTCGCGCATTGCGTGCACCTCGTGCGTGACGGCAAGCATCGCTTCCACGAGGCCGTTCAGCGGCGCGGAATCGCTGGCGATTTCACCGTCCAGTTCCAGTCCTTCCCGTGCGCTAAGCATAGCGATGCCGTGATCGCCAATGGCGCCGCTCAGCACTATTGCGTCACCAGGGCGCGCATGCGCCGCGGACAGATTCACGCCTGGCGGAACCACCCCGATTCCGGTTGTGGTCACATAGACCCCATCACCCGAGCCGTGCTCGACAACTTTCGTATCGCCAGTAACGATAGTGACTCCAGCGATGGATGCCGCGCGCGCCATGGAATCAGCGATCCGCCGGAGATCGCTCAGTGGAAAGCCCTCTTCCAGGATGAACGCCGCGCTCAACGCGACCGGCCGGGCTCCGCACATGGCAAGATCGTTCACGGTCCCGTGCACGGCCAGCGAGCCGATATCTCCGCCGCGGAAGAAGAGAGGCTTTGCCACGAAAGAATCCGTAGTGAAGGCCAGTCTTGCGCTGCCGAATTCGAGGACAGCTTGATCTTCCAGACGTTCCAGAACGGGGTTGGCGAACGCGGGCAGGAAAACGCTGTGCAGCAGATCGGAACTCAATTTACCGCCGCTGCCGTGGCCAAGTAGTACGGTTTCCGTTGAATGCAATGGGACTGGGCAAACGAAACCGGTCATCGGGCAACCTCCGCGGTATGGCGGCGGTAACTGTAATACGCGGCGCAGGCGCCCTCACTCGAAACCATTGGTGCGCCCATTGGCCGCTCCGGCACACAGCGCGTACCGAAGGCGGGACAATCGACCGGCTTTTTCAAGCCCTGCATCACCAGGGCGGCTATACACTCGGGCGGCTCCTGCACTCGTATCTCGCTGGCGCCGAATAGGCGTTCCGCGTCGAACGCGGCGTACTCGTCGCGCAAACGGTAGCCGCTACCGGGGATCGGACCGATTCCACGCCACTGCCGATCCGTTATTTCGAACACCTCGTCCATCAGTTGCTGTGCCGGTCCATTGCCGGAGCGGGTCACCGAGCGCGAATACTGGTTCTCCAGCTCAGCGCGGCCGTCTTCCAGTTGGTCCACCAGCATCGCTATGGCTTCCAGTAGGTCCACTGGTTCGAATCCGCCCACCACAATCGGAACCCGGAACTCGGCCGCGAGCGTTTCGTATTCCCGGAACCCGACGACAGTGCAGACATGACCGGGAGCGATGAAAGCCTGTACGCGGTTTGCCGGCGATCGCAAAATGATTCGCATGGCGGGCGGCACCAGGACATGCGACACCAGCATGGAGAAGTTCGTCAAGCCCTGCCGCTTCGCCTGCCACACCGCCATCGCATTGGCGGGGGCGGTGGTTTCGAATCCGATGCCGAAGAACACTACCTGCCGGCCTGGATTTTCCGCAGCGATTTTCAGGGCCTGCATCGGTGAATATGCGACTCGCACATCTCCGCCTGCGGCTTTCACCTGGAACAAATCGGAGCGCGACCCGGGGACGCGCAGCATGTCGCCATACGAAACGAAAATCACGCCCGGCCGGCTCGCGATCTCAATGGCCCGGTCCACGAGCTCGAGCGGAGCGACACATACCGGACAGCCGGGCCCATGCACGAGTTCGATTTCCTTGGGCAGGAGGTCTGGCAAGCCGTAACGCATGATTGTATGCGTCTGGCCTCCACAGATCTCCATAAGAGTCCAGGTACGCGTCACGCGCGCGCGAATTCGCGACGCGAGTGCGTGCGCTACACCCGAATCCCGATACTCATCAAGGTATTTCATTCAGGCGTCCTCCGGCATCTCTTTTTCAAATTCCAACAAGGCGTCGTAGGCGCGCTTCGCCTCCTCCTCTTCGATCCGGCTGATCGCGAAACCGACATGGACCAGCACGAAATCACCGGGTTGCGCCTCAGGCACAAAGTCCAGCCTGACTTGACGGGTGACGCCGCCGAATTCTACTTTGGCAATCCGGCTGATACCCAGATCAGTGGCCTCTAGAATCTTGCCGGGGACAGCTAGGCACATAATGAGCCGTATAGGAGCATTTCGGCAGCCAACTCGGCCGATTATGGGCGCGATAGGGCGAATGCGAATTCAGGTGCGCGGCACCGTACAGGGCGTCGGCTTTCGGCCGTTTGTCTTCAATCTGGCTAACCGCCTTCAAATCGCTGGTTTCGTGCGGAACACTGAAGCCGGCGTGGAAATCGAAGCCGAAGGCGCGGCAGTGGACGAATTCCTAGCCCGGCTGCGAATTGAAGCGCCTGTGTTAGCGCGGATTTCCGAAATCGAGGTTTCCAACCTCGAGCCGTTTCATCAGAACGGCTTCGAGATTCGGGAGAGTGGTCGAAGCATGGGAGATTTCGCGCTGGTACCGCCGGACATCGCAACTTGCGCCGAGTGTTATCGCGACACCACCACACCTGGTAACCGCCGCTACCTGTATCCATTTACGAATTGCACCAGTTGCGGTCCTCGCTACACGATCATTGAAGACGTCCCATACGACCGGCCAGCCACTACGATGTCGGTGTTTCCGATGTGTGCCGACTGCGAGAAGGAATACCACAATCCTTGCGATCGGCGATTCCATGCCCAGCCCAATGCTTGCCCGGCTTGCGGCCCGCTGCTTTCGGCATCTGCCGAAGGAGTTCGTCATTGGCTGAAGATGGGGATGGCAGTTGCCATCAAAGGGCTTGGGGGCTATCACCTGGCCTGCGATGCTGACAACGCTGAAGCGGTGCGCCGCCTTCGCCAACGGAAACGCCGCGGAGATAAGCCTTTCGCCGCTTCCAGAATATGCGACTGCTGGAGGAAGCCGTCGCGGCGTTAGAACGTTCGGCTTTCGAAGTATTCTTCCCTTTAGAAGTTCCTGCGAATGACGGCGGATTATCCCTGGGTCAGGCCGTGATCGCTATTGCCCGGATTGGAAAGTGAATCGATGGAACTATTCGATAGGTGCGCGGTAGCCGGAGCGCCAGTCTACACTCAGCGCGGGCATTCCTACGGGCGGTACTACTTGCACCCGAACCCGGTGATGCCGCCCGTCGTGCTGCATGGCGTTCGGCGAGTATGCTAGCACGTATTGGTTGTGCAATTCGACTCCAATCCGCGCTGCGATTTCGGGAAGGTGATTCACGTCAGAGACTGGGAACAGACGCCCGCCACTAGTCTCGGTAATATCGTCCAACAATCCTGGGCCTGCAAGTTCCTCGAGAGAGAGCTGAATTCCCCTGCCCTCGAAAATCCCCATCGCGTAAATCAGGGCGTCGCTTTCGCGGGCCATGGTTCGGAGTTCCCGCTCAGTAAGCCGGCTGCGGTTGTCACCGCCGTCAGAGAGGATTACCATGGCTTTCCGCGGCTTGGCCGATCTCTTCAGTTCCCGTAGCGCCAGGGCGGTGGCATCCAGGAGTGCCGTGCGGCCGTGCGGTGAGGCGCCGGCAAGCGAACGGGTTATTTCCGCCGGATCGTCCGTCCAGGACCGAGCTAAGCGTGCCTGATCACTGAACTGAATCAGACAGAACTCGTCTTCCGGATTGGCCGTTTCCAGCAACCGCTCCAGAGCGACGCGAGCCTTCGGCATTTTCCTGTTCATGCTTCCACTCGTGTCGAACACGACCGCGATGCCCACCGGCGCGTCCTCGTATACGAGGCTCACCACCGGCTGCTCGACGTTGTTGTCGAAGATGTGAAAGCTGCTCTTAGCGAGACCGAGGATGGGCCGGTTCGACGCGTCGGTGACACTAACGGGCACCAAGACCAAATTGGTGTTCACCCGCAAATTCGGCAGGACGGCCCGGGGTGCGCCTGGTGCGATGCGTGGCTGAACCGAGACTTGTGCCCATCCCCCAACGCAACCGAAAGTCAAGAGCAACGGACAGACAAGTCCCCAGGCTCCCTTCCCCATGGAGTCCAATTATAGTCGAGGAAGAGAGGTCGATGCTAAAAAAACGACGGGCTTCTATCCAAGTGCGTTGGCACTGATTCTGAAGCCCCCGCGAGGGAGTCGAAGCTGCCGGCCGCTACTGAAGGTTTCGGCGTCTGCCGAGGGCACGCCCCGGCATCTGCCGATTCCTGTTCGTCTAGAAACCGTAAGTAACCTGCATGCCAAGCTGCTTCCGCGCCTTCAGATCCGTTCCCGGAGCAACGTGCCCGGCGATCTGCGCCACTCCGAAATCGATGGCAAGCTTGTGTTCCGGCGCCGGGAGCAACCGGACGGCATAGGTCAGGGTGGTGGGAATCACGAGGTTCGGGAAGTACTCCGGGTGTTTCGGCTGCTGAGCGACTTCGGAGGCGAAAACCATGGTTGCTTTGTTGGGCAGCTTCACAACGAATGCGGCGGAGCCGAATGCGCGCGCTTCCCATTTGGCAGCGTTGCCACCCATTCCCCACAGTACGGAGTTGGTTCCGCGGACGCCGCCGGTAAGGATCACCGGCAATTTGGAGTTCGGCAGGATGGTCTTGCTGCCGACACCGTAAACGTCGCCGTTGCTGGTCTTTTTGTGAGTGAAAGCGCCACCCACGTTCTCGACTCCCCATCTTCCAGTGCCGCCGACGGAGAAGGCCGGGATCCAGTTGTGCTTGCGCCAGTTCTCGGGAAGGATGTTGACTTTGCCGAAGGCAATGTTGAAACCGTTCGACCAAAGGGAGCTGAGGCTCGGGTTCCCGCCGAGCGTGTGAAAGTTGCGGGTATAACCGAATTCGGTCCGACCGAGGGCTCCCATTGTCAATGACGTTTCGTAGAAATCGCCGATGACATTGCCAGCACCCAAAAAGTGGAATCCGACAGTTGGGAGACTCAAGCCTTTCGCCGGAGAGTTGACAGTGTATGCCAACGGGGTGACGAACACGCCGGTTTCGCCTTCCCAACCGATATTCTGAGCATGCACCGCCAATGGTAAAACCAGCGCGGCGAGAACGATTAGCAAGATGCGGCTTGCTGCCTTGTTCCGAGTTTCCATTTCTATATTTCCTTTCCAGATTCGAGAAGCATTGATCGGATGCCACCCTGAATGCACGTAGAGACCCAGAAGCGCGATTCAGCTCATATTCAGGTCTTTTATACTCCTTCTGTATTGGTTAAACGGCTTTGTGCTCGCGTTGAAACGTTGTGGCTATTTAGAACAGGCCGACTCACGGAACCGGCTTTTGACATGGTGTTCCGGCATCTGCCTCGGCGTCTGACAAAGGCTCCCGGTTCGCCGCGTCAGCGGACCGGGCCCATGTTGATATGCGAGGTTTAGCCGTGCAGACCGACTTTGGTCCAGTCTCCGGTTTCCGCTACCAGGCCGTTTTCGAAGTACTCCTTCTTGGAGAGGGCCACTTCGGTTTTCAGGCGGTCCATGGCTTCCATGGCAACGGCGAATGCCGGTTTTCGGTGTGGCGCGGCAACGATTATGACCACCCTCGCTTCACCGACCGGCACTTTACCGAGACGATGAACGATAGCAATCCGGCTGATCTGATGGCACTCAGCCACGTCTGCGCCGAGTGCCGCCAGAGATCGAATGACCACGGCTTCGTCACACTCGTACTCCAGGCAGCGCACCGCCCTTCCGTGATTGTTGTTGCGTACGAGGCATTCAAAAACAACCGCCGCGCCATCGATAAACTGCTGCGTCCTCGCGACGAGGCGGCACGTCTCTATGGGATCTCGCGTGAGGGCGAAGAAGTTGCCGGAGCGGTCCGTAAACTCGCGGCAATACGCGCCCGATCCTCCGCTCACCGGCGGCAGAAACGCGATCTCGTCGCCATCCGCTACCGGCGCGGCGGCATCTCGAAATTCTTGGTTCCGCGCCAGGACGATGCTCCGTCGCATATCGTGAAGGCGCGGGAATCGGCGCGTATACACTTCGAAGAGTCCGCCCAGGGTACTCTTGTCCGGCAGTTCGCAAGCCTCTTCATGCATCCCGACGATATCCCGTAAGAGACCGAAGAACAGTACTTTGACCATAGAATGGACCTCCAGTGCGGACCTGCCCACTGTAAGCCAGTGCAAACCGTGGCCCAACCCGGCGATCGGGCCTTTTCTGCTTTAGAGAGGTCCGGAAACAAGTTTTGCGTGTATCAATGAACGAATTGAATCGGGGATGGAACGGCGCATGGCGACTGAATTGCACTATACCGGCGGTATGCTACAGCCCAATGGCGCTCGGGCTAGCCTGGGAGCCGGTCGATGACCGAATTTCTGGAGGTCGTAAGTAGCGACGAGCTACGGCGCCGCCTTCACGGCTTCCCGCGAATGTCCTCGGAGCTGATCTCGATTGACGAGGCTATCGACCGATATCTGGCCGAAGATGTAATCTCTGCGGAGGATCTCCCGGAACACCCCCGTTCCACGGTGGACGGATACGCGGTGAGGGCATGCGACACATTCGGAGCCTCCGACTCGTTGCCCGCCTTGTTGCGATTAACCGGCGCAGTTGAAATGGGCAAGCAGCCGGACGTTGCCGTTGAGACCGGCGCGGCAGTTCAAATCCCGACCGGCGGATCTCTGCCGGCAGGCGCGGATGCCGTCGTCATGGTGGAGTACACTGACCGTCTCGATTCATCGCACATAGAAGTGTCGAAACCGGTAACGCTCAGGGCCAACGTGCTGGATCGCGGCGAGGATGTCCGGAAGGGCGCACCGGTCCTCCGCTGTGGGAGCCGCGTTCGCGCACAGGAGGTCGGACTCCTTGCAGCCGTGGGCGTCACAGAGCTACGGGTATTTCGCCGCGCGCGCGTGGCAGTTATCTCCACGGGCGATGAAATTGTCGACGTGGAGCGGAAACCTGGTCCCGGCCAGATTCGCGACGCCAACGGGCACTCCGTCGAGGCGGTGCTGCGGGCATGCGGGGCCGAGGCAACGCGGTTGCCGATTGTGCCGGACGACGAGTCGGTTCTCCGACAAACTATCGAAACTGCGCTGGAAGAGTATGATGCTGTGGTCCTCTCGGGCGGCAGCTCCGTGGGGATGCGCGACCTGGTCGTGGACGTGTTGTCCGGACTGCCAAGGATCGAGATTCTGGCGCACGGCATTGCCATTCGGCCCGGAAAGCCCGCGCTGTTTGCCCGGCGCAACGGCAAGCCGATTGTCGATCTCCCTGGCCATCCCGTGTCGGCACTGATCGTTGCCCAGGTATTCCTGGCGCCCCTGCTGCACTATCTTCAGGGAGCGCCGCTCGAACGAGGACCGCTGGGCCAGCGCGTGGCCGGCCGCCTCGCGGCATCGATGCACTCTACCATCGGCCTTGAAGAATATGTGCGAGTTCGACTGGAGGCGAACACCGAGGGCGTGCGCGAGGTCCATCCGGTTTTCGGAAAGTCGTCCATGTTATCCACCATGGCGCGAGCGGATGGGTTGCTGGTTGTCCCGCCGCAAAGCGAAGGACTCAGCGCCGGTGAAATTGTCGACGTCGTTCTCCTATAGGACGGGCGCATGAAGAGGGAGCAACGGACTTATCGCAATTTGAAATCGGTGGCGGAAGCGCGCCAGATCTTCCTTTCCCGCTTCGCCGAACGCGTGCTCCCTAGCGAGCTTCTACCCGTGCGGCAGGCGTTGGCGCGGTACTCCGCGCACCCGGTCGCGGCAACGCGCTCGGTCCCGGCGTATCATGGCTCGGCAGTCGATGGCGTCGCGGTAAAGGCCGCGTCCACATTCGGCGCGCTTCCGGAGAGCCCGGTTTCGCTCTCAGCCGGTGCGGAGGCGACCGCGGTCAATACAGGGGACCCCTTGCCGGAAGGAATGGATTCCGTAGTCATGGTCGAGAAGATTACGGATGCAGGCGGACACTTCGAGATTCGGGAGGCCGTTTATCCCTGGCAGAACGTACGCAAAGCAGGCGAAGACATCGTTCGCGGTGAGATCCTGCTTCCCGCGCTCCAACGGATCGGGCCCATCGATCAGGCGGCGTTGCTTGCCGCCGGGGTGCTGGATATCGAGGTGGTACGCCGTCCGCGTGTGCTGATCATTCCGACGGGTAACGAGATCATGCGCCCGGAAGACGCGCCCGGCTCTATGCGCCCCGGCGCAATCCTCGAAGTGAACGGACAGATGCTGGCGTCCTTGGCTGCGGAATGCGGAGGCGACGCGGTCATCCACGATATTGTCGCGGACGACCCCGTTCGCATTCAGGATGCGGTGCGGCATGGTATTTCGGCCGGTTACGACCTGCTGCTGCTGATTGCCGGTTCCTCCGCCGGATCGCGAGACCATGCCCCAACGGTGCTCTCGGAGGCCGGGGAGCTGTTAGTCCATGGCGTCTCGGTCATGCCCGGCAAGCCGACCCTGCTCGCCGCGATTGGCGGAACACCAGTGGTCGGAGTGCCGGGATTCCCGGTGTCCGCCATGGTGGCATTCCGCGAATTCGCGCGGCCGATGTTGTATCACCTGCAAGGTCTGCGGACCCCCGAGCAGGAAAGCGTTCCCGCGGTGGTCGGCCGCAAGCTCCCGTCGCGCCCTGGAGTGGAGGAGCATGTCCGGGTGATTCTGGGCAAGGTCGGCGAACGAGTTGTGGCGGTCCCTATGGGAGGCGGGGCCGGTGCCCTGATGTCCGTAGTGCGCGCCGGAGGCATTCTCCGGATTCCTTCAGAGGCCAGTGGATACTCGGAAGGCGAGGTGCGTCCCATCCACCTTCTGGTTCCCCCTGACTCGATAGGGGAGCGGCTCATCGGCATCGGGTCCCACGACCTGACGGTCGACATTCTCCGCAGCCTCATTCAGGAGAAGTCGGGCGGGAGGTTTACCATCTCCTCCACAAATGTAGGCAGCATGGGCGGCCTGCTGGCGATCGATAAGGGGATCGCCCACTTCGCCGGATGCCATCTGCTCGATCCCGAGACCGGTGAGTACAACCGGCCTTATATCGCGCGGTTCGTCAAGAACAGACCGGTTACGGTGGTTACCGTGGTGCACCGCTGGCAGGGACTGATGGTTTGTAAAGCGAATCCGAAGGGCATACAGTCGGTTCACGACCTCGCACGACCCGACGTCAGGTTCATCAATCGGCAGGCCGGCTCGGGCACGCGCGTGCTGCTGGATTACGAGCTATCGCGGGCGCAGATCGATGCTGAGGCGATCGCCGGATACTCCTGCGAGGAGTACACACATATGAACACTGCCATGGCGGTGGCTTCGGGCAGGGCGGATACCGGGCTGGGCATCATGGCGGCCGCCCGTGCGCTCGACCTCGACTTCATTCCCATCACGCGGGAACGCTACGACTTCGTAATCCCGACGGAACTGATGGGGGGCGAGAACGTGCGCGCGCTGCTGGATCAGATTCGGTCGGGAGAATTCCGCCGGCAGGTATGCGGGATGGGCGGTTACGAAGTGGAAGAAACGGGGAAGGTGGTGAACTGAATGGCTGCCAGCGTTGCCGGCTTGCGCTTGTGGAACGTCGTCTTTCGCACCTTCCATATCGCGGTTACAGGAATGTTACTGGGCGGCCACTTCTTTGGCGTGCCTGCCAGCCGGCTGTTGCCGTTGCTGTACCTTGCGATCTTGAGCGGTGCGGCGCTGGGGGCTGTGGACCTATATCCGGACTGGCGCGGAATATTCGAAGTTCGCTCGCTGGTGATCGCGGCGAAACTGGCGTTTCTGGGCTTAATTCCGTTGCTCTGGGATTATCGCGTGGGTATACTCCTATTGGTGCTGGTGATGGCTTCGGCCGGTTCGCACATACCGCGCCGGTTCCGTCACTACTCGGTGCTAAAACATTACAAACTGCTGGCGATTCGAGTAACTCGCATCGCTCCTATGAGGTGAATCGAATGCCGTTATCAGCTCGTAACCGTCTGCCCGGAGTTGTGGAAGAAGTTCACCTGGGGACCATCATGGCCCGCGTTGTGGTTAAAGTGGGTGAAAACAGAATTGAGAGCGTCATCACACGTGCCAGCGTTGAGGAACTCGGCCTCAAAAAGGGCGACTCCGTCAGGATTGTCGTCAAGTCAACCGAAGTCATGATCGACAAGGGCTAGCGCTCGCACTAGTACGTCCAGGCACTTGCCCCAAGAGTAATTTCAGGTGCGGGACAAGCAGCGCAGGTCCACTTGCCCGGGCTCGGGAACCGGGACGCCCTTTGTTTCGACGTCCGAGATCTGCCGTATGGGCGTTCGAAATCGGCTATCGCAACACACCTCTTACTGGAGGGAAATTCGAATGACTCTAAAGCCGCAACCTTTGGCTTCCAAGCTCATTTTTTTCTTGTCCGCTTCGGCGCTGCTATGCGCCGCGGCGGATCCCGGTCAGGTCACCGGGACAGTAATGGACCCTGCGCGCGGGGTGATCAGCGGCGCCAATGTTTCGCTTAGGGACGGTCAGGCCAAGATCAAAGCCTCGGTTGTTTCGGACGCTCATGGGGTGTACGTGTTCGCCTCGGTCGAGCCGGGCGCCTACATCGTAGAGGTGGAAGCGAAGGGTTTCAGCCATGCCTCGAGCCCGACGTTGCAAGTAGCGTCGGGCCAGGCTATAACCTTCGACTGCACGCTATCGATCGCCGAGCACGCGGAATCGGTAACCGTATCCGCCAACGTGGAGAACGCCTATCGCGTGGAAGCAGTGAATCCGGGTGGACCGCTCGGCGCGGCTCCCATCCTCGACTTGCCTTACTCCGTGAACGTGATCTCCCGCGAGCTGATCGACGATACGCAGTCGAGGAATTTCAAAGAGGCGGCGAAGTACATGCCTCTGGTGTTCTTCCAGGAGATGCAGGGACCGGAGGTGCTGCGGCCGGAGACTCGCGGCCTGCAGGGCAGCAACATGCAGAACGACCGCAAAGACGGGATGGGCTTCGCAGTCACCACGCCCTCGGCACTCGAGGAGTATGAGCAGCTCGAGGTGGTCGATGGCTTAGGCGGGCCGATGTACGGTCCGGCAAACCCGTCAGGCATGTTTAACTTTGTCACCAAGAGGCCGACGAACACGCCCTCGCGTGAAATCGAATTGGGATATGAAAGCAATAGCGTCGCCACCGTTCACATCGACGCGGGCGACCGTCTTGGTAAGCGGAAGACGTTCGGGTACCGGACGAATCTTGTCTTGGCCGATGGCGCCGGGTACGTGAAGGAGAGCCAGCTTCGGCGCCAGTTAGCCGCCGTCGCGGCGGACGTGCGCCTTGGGGCCCGCTCAGTAATCGAAGGCAATTACAGTTACTACAATTTGTTTCAGCACGGGTACCCCGGCTGGTTCGCGTACTCGCCCACGACGACCCCGCTTTATGTCCCGGGATCGAAGAGTATTCTGCTGCCGGAGACTGCTCCCGATCCGACCCGGGAGGGCTATGGGCAGTCCTTCTCCGGCGTCGATTTGACGTCCCACATTGGCGAACTCCGGTTCAAGCATGAGTTTAGTCCGGCGTGGCATCTCGTCGTGTCGGGTCTGGACCAACTCTCGGACCGCAATATCAACACGGCGGTCAATCAGCTCCTGAACAACAACGGTGATTACAAGAGCTACTTTGCCAATTCTTTTTCTTCGCTGGCGCCGCGATTCCACGTGTACAGCGACCTCGCGTATGTGACCGGGCGCTTCCGGACGGGCCGGTTGCTTCACGACATAGTAATCGGCGGCACTGGGTATCGGTTCTCTACGTATTCACCGGTGACCAGCCCGCCCAAGACGCCACTGTGCACGTCTTACGGCCCCGAGGGCATTTGCCAGGCCAACATCGCCAGCCCACTTGTCTACACGGTCCCGCCAACCGGGATCTTCTCGTATGAGAAGACCAGTCCATCAACGGGAATTTATGTTTCGAGCATCATCCGGCAGCAAGGCTTCAATATCGCCGATACGCTCACGCTTTCGAAACACTGGCTGATCCGGCTGGCCGGCAGCCAAGACTGGACATGGACGGATAGCTATACGGCCTCCGCTGCGACGAATTATCTGCGGACCAGCATTCCCGGCGGGTACGTTCATCAGGGCATTAGCCCGTCGGCGAGCATCATCTACAAACCGGCCGCGAACATGACGATTTACGGGACGTTCGCCCAAAGCCTCCAGGCTCCGGATGTAGCCGGCACAAACAGCGGCTCCACCGTTATCGTCAATGCCAGCCAGGCACTGCCCCCTTATCGCAGCAAGGAAGGAGAGATCGGATATAAGCTCCGGATGCGAAAACTGGATTTTTCGGCGACGTTATTCCGGATCGATCGACCTTTCGCCAACTATGTGACCGGAATCGAGAGCCCCGTATGCGGGAAGCAGTCGGGAACGGTGAACTGCACGCAGCTGGAGATCACCGGGACGCAGCGAAACTATGGCGCGGAGGGCATGCTTTCGGGGAGGATCTTTCCGAGCCTGATGATCACCGGCGGCCTGGTGGTATTGGACCCGAAGCTTACCGATACGGGAATCGCCGCCACGAATAACAAGCATTTCGTGGGCATGCCCGCGTATAAGGGCAATATTCTCGCCGAATATCAGTTGCCGGTAGTGAAGCGCGTGTTCCTGAGTTTCGATTGGCAGCATGTAGGCCGCCGGCCGATGGATGACATCAACAGCGCGTACGCACCGCAATACAACACCTTCGACATTGGACTCCGATACACGAGGACGCTCTTCGAGAAGCTGACCACCACATGGCGCATCACCGCCAATAACATCTCGGATGTGCACTACTGGTCCACCCTGGGCCCGGGCAGCATTACGGGACAGAGCACCGGCAGCTATCTCGGCCATCTCGGCGAGCCTCGCCTGATTTTAGCGTCGATGCGGATGCAGTTTTAGAGGAGAGAATATGCGCCGCGAGAAACGGCTGAGCTTGTGGTTGACGGCTTTCTGGTTGGCGCCGGCGGCTTTCGCTCAGAGCACAGGATGCGTCCCCATGACTTCCCAGCAACTGATCATCTACCGGGCCGGTAGCCTGACCCGCGCCTTCAACCCGCTGGTGGCGAAATTCACCTGCGCTACGGGAATCCAGGTAAAGGACAATCCCATGGGCAGCGTGGATGCGGCGCGGCAAATCACCGCGGGAGGCAAGCCATGCGATCTCTATGCCCCCGCGGACTACCTGGATATCGACCTCTTCCTGAAGCCCGCCGGGTACGCCGACTTCAACATCGTCTTTGCGCAAGGCAAGATGGTTCTGCTGTATTCCGCCAGCAGCCTGGCGGAGAAGAAACTACCCTCGATCGTGGCTTCGGGGAGCCCGCCGTTCGATCCACCCGCGTCCGTTCCGAATGCAGTTGCCAACTGGTACGAAGTCCTCACCGCGCCAGGTGTCGTGATTGGCGGCGGCCACCCATATCTCGATCCGGGAGCCTACCGGCTCGATTTGATCTTCCAACTCGCCGCGGACTATTACAAAAAGCCGCTGCTTCACAACGATCTCTTGCAGCATGTGACCATTCCCGGACCGTTACGGGCCGGCGCCGTTCTCGGCAAGCAAATCGACTTCCAGTTCATCTACGAGCAAAACGCGCGCGCGACGGCGGCAGAGAACCCGGACATCCGTTACGTGAATCTGCCTCCTGAGATTGGCATGTCGGACCCCGAAATGGACGGTTGGTACCGGCAGCACGCGTCCATCGTTTTGCCGGGGCTCGGCAGTCCTGGCGCGGCGCGCACCGTGACAATCCCTGCCGCCCGGGTGGCTTGGGGAATCACGATCATGAAGAACGCTCCGAACCCTGCGGGCGCAATCCAGTTTCTCCAGATGCTTTTGGGGCGTGAGGGCGCCGCACTACTCGAGGCGAACGGCCCTTCACCGCTCTCTCCGGCGGTGGTCAGTCCGAGCGATTACAGACACATACCGGAAGCGTTGCGGCCGCTGGTCCGGGAAAAGGCAGCCTCGAAGCGCTAACCGCCGATCGCGCTCATGGGACGCGGCGGGGGCACGAACTGGACATTGTGCATCGAGTGGCCTTCCCACTTGTCGCGGACGCAACCCAAGATGGCGGCGGCGATGCCGTCGTCGTCCACAGACCTCAGCATTGGTCTTAGGTCGGTCTCTTCCACCGCGAACAGGCAATACCGTAACTTCCCGTCGGCGGTCAGGCGCAGGCGATTGCACTTGCCGCAAAATGGCTTCGTCACCGACGAAATGAATCCCACCGTGCCGATTCCGTCCGCGAACCGGAACTCGGCCGCGGGCGCGTCGGACGCAGGCACGGGCATGAGCGGCCCGATCGCCCGCTCCAGGATTCCGATCATGTCATCGGCGGAGAGAACCTTAGCCGTATTCCAGAGTCCTTGAGAATCGAGCGGCATGAACTCGATGAATCGAACCTGCATGCTGGATTCGCGCCCGAAGCGCGCGAGGTCCACGAGATCCTGCTCCGATTGATTCTTGACTGCAACGGCGTTGATCTTTACCGGGCCGAAACCGAGTTCCTTCGCCACCCGCAAACCATTGATAACCCGATCGAATGCGTCGCGGCGGGTAATGCGGCGGTAGGCCTCGGGATCCATCGTGTCGAGGTGTACGTTGATGCGGCGGAGCCCTGCGTCGTAGAGTTCGCGTGCCCGATCGGCGAGCAGCACGCCATTCGTGGTGAGGGCGAGATCCTCCAGGCCATCTACGTGGAGAAGGCGTTCGATGAGGACGGGCAAGTCTTTCCAAACCAGCGGCTCGCCGCCGGTCAAACGGATCTTGCGCAATCCGAGCCGCACCGCAACGCGGGCGATGCGCTCAAAATCGTCCACTGATAGCAGGCTTGCGCGCGGCGCGAATGCCGCTCCGGTCTCGGGCATGCAGTAGTAGCAGCGAATGTCGCAGCGGTCGGTGACGCTGATCCGGAGCTTGTTGTGTACCCGTCCGAATGTGTCGGTGAGTGGCGCGCAGGAGGTCATCTCAAATCCCAACCCAACGAGCCACCAGGCTGCGTGCCAGCATCGGATCGGCCGTGCCCTTGACGATCGCACGCCCATCTTCGAACAAGGTCAGTTCGTAGGGAGGCGCATCCAGCCGAAGCAGTTGATCGTTGACGCGCACCGTGCCCACCGAGCCGAGCCTGCCGGCAAGAGTTTTGAAATCCGGCCGGGACTCTAATGCCGGCCGAACCTGGACGGCATTCCGGCCACAGAGCGTGGTCGCCTGCTGCCCTGGCGTACTTAAGAAGTCGAACTGTTTCAGACCGCAACAGGGGCACTTGGGATCGCGTGAGACGGGGATGCGATCGAGAGTCATTTCCCACAAGTCGCCGACCACGAGGTCTGACTCGGGCGGGGCATTCGCAGTCAGAAAGCGGAGCGCGATCGCGGCCTGAATGGACGCGGCGGCCAGGGCAGCCGGTCCGATGATGCCCGACGTGTCGCATGTCCGGACCGAACCTGGCGCCGGCAGATCGCGGTGGAGGCATCGAAGGCACGCCGTGGTTCCGGGGACGATCAGGCGCGCCATTACGGTCGCGGAAATGCAGCTCGCGTACACCCACGGAACGTTCAGGCTGGCGCAGGCGTCGTTCAGCAAGTATCGCGTTTCGAGGTTGTCGAGGCCGTCCAACACGAGGTTGATATCCGCGAGCAGGTCGAGGATATTTCCCGAGCCGATGTCGGAGACCACCGGCTCGACCTTGGCTTCGGAATTGATCTCCGCAAGGTGTCTGCCAGCCGCAATGGCTTTCGGAGCGCCCTCGCGGGCGTCGCATTCATTGAACAGGAACTGACGCTGCAGGTTCGAGAGTTCGATCAAGTCCCGATCTACGATGCGGAGAAATCCAACGCCGGCTCGACACAGCAGATTCGCCGTGTTGCTGCCCAATCCTCCACATCCGGCAACCAGGACACGAGCGGATTTTAACCGCTCCTGGCCTTCAGGTCCAATGCGTGCAAACAGTTCCTGGCGTGAGTAGCGGCCGTCGATTCTCATAAGCCTCTTCGCATTTCCCGCCTAGAGTAGTTGCTCCGTAAAGATCTGGCTCGCGGGAACCTGATGTGTCCCGGCCACAGCCTGCACGCCTTCCAGGAACTCCTGCGGTCCACAGACATAGACATCGGGGTGTTCGGGGCTTTGCTGCAAGAGCGCGGCGAATTCCTGCAGTACGCGAGCGAAACCGTTCGGTCCCCCCCGCGGATACCAGACCGTCGGAATCACCCGCAGCATGGGCAAAGCGGCCTTCACTTCCGCTATCTGACCGGCGCCGAACTGCTCGTCCTGCTGGTCCGCGCCGAAGATGAGGGTGGTGGGCTGGGTGTCCTGAAACTGGGCAAGGTGGCGCAGCATCGAGAGGACCGAGCCGAAACCGAAGCCACCGGCAATAAAACAACGCGGGCGCGGGCTGATCTCATCCAGCACGAACCGGCCTAACGGACCGCGAACCTGTAGTTTGTCGCCAACTCGGGCATATTTATCCAACCAGGTGGTGAATACGCCCCCCGGCTTTTTCCGGATGAGAAACTCGAACTGGCCATCCCAGTTGGGCAGGTTCGCCAATGAATAGGCGCGGCGGAGCGGGAGGTCGCGGATTCCGACCTCCATATACTGGCCAGGCAGAAACTCTGCCGCAATACCAAGTTCGGGGTCGGGCGTGAGCGCCAGTTTGAGAGTGATATAGCCCGCGCCGACCCGTGTGAGTTCGACGATCGTGGATTCCCGCGGAACCAGCGGTTGAGTGCGGATATCCTCTTTCGGATAAGGAACGCGAATGACCAGATCGCCCTCCGGACGGCAGCGGCACAGAAGAACGCCGCCCGAGGCCGCATCGATCAGGGCGCTTTGCGCGATCGGACCGTGGTTGTAGCGGCCCTTCGATACGTGAGCATGACAGGCGCCGCATACGCCGTCGCGACAAATTGCCGGGAGGTACAAACCGGCCGCCTCTGCGGCTCCAAGCACGAACTGTCCATCCGGGCAGGAGAATACCACCTGCGAGTTGTCGCGCGTCTCTAAAGTCACTTCCGGCATGTTGGCTCCTGTTTCATCGGGACCATCTGTTTCAAGCGGCTTTGGAGCTGAGCGCGGCTTTGATGTCCGCCTCAGCCGTAGTGATCGGCGCGATGCCGAAGCGTTGGACCAGTATGTCCAGCAGTGCCGGCGTCAAAAAGGCCGGCAGCGTCGGGCCCAGGCGAATATTGCGGACGCCCAGCGCGAGGAGCGTCAGAAGCACTGCCACGGCTTTCTGTTCAAACCAGGAAATAATCAGCGATAAGGGCAGATCGTTCACGCCGCAGCCGAACGCGCCCGCCAGTGCTTGCGCGATGACCAGAGCGGAGTACGCGTCGTTGCACTGCCCGATGTCGAGCAGGCGCGGCAGGCCGGCGACTGTGCCGAAATCGTGGGTGTTGAAGCGATACTTGCCGCAGCCGAGCGTCAGAACCATGGTGTCGGACGGGACGCCCTCGGCGAACTCGGTGAAATAGTTGCGGCCCGGCGCCGCTCCGTCGCAGCCCCCAACCAGGAAGAAGTGCTTCAAGGCGCCGGATTTGACCGCGTCGATCACCTGCCCGGCCACGCCCAGCACTGCCTCGCGGCCGAAACCCACGGTGATGGTGCGCTCGGGCTCGGTTGTCCTGAAGCCCGGCAGGGCGCGGGCGGCCTGAATCACAGCTTTGAAGTCGCGGCCGCCGATGTGATGAACCCCCGGCCAGCCCGCCGGGCCGCAAGTGAAGATGCGGTTGCGGTATAGCGGCTGCGGCTCGAGCAGGCAATTGGACGTCATCAGGATGGCGCCGGGGAACCTGGAGAACTCGTCCTGCTGCCTTTGCCATGCACCGCCATAATTCCCCACCAGGTGCTTGAAGGCGCGTAGCTTCGGGTAGCCGTGTGCGGGCAGCAGCTCGCCATGGGTATAGACGTTGATACCGGTGCCGTTGGTCGCTTCCAGTAGCGCGTGGAGATCGCGCAGGTCATGGCCGGACACCAAGATGGCCTTGCCCGCTACCGGTGTAGTGCGCACGGCTGTCGGTGATGGCGCCCCGAACGTGCCGGTATTGGCAGCATCCAAGGCCTCCATAGCCACGTAGTTCGCATGGCCGAGGGCCAGTGCTTCCTGCAGCATCTGCTCCAGGTCGACTGGGTCGCTCGCCAGGAAGTCCAACGTGTGTGCCACGGCGTTGGCAATCTCGCTGCGGGTGTGGCGAAGGACCTCGGCGTGATGAGCGTACGCGGCGACACCCTTAAGACCGTACAAGAGGAGTGCCCGGAGGCCGATGACGTCTTCTCCGACGGCCTCGAAGCCGGCGCGCACACCGATGGCAGACGCCTGGTCGAGCAGCCCGTTCAAGTCCCCCGCGGGCTGGAAAGATGCCGGGCCGCTGAACGTCCTGGGCGCTTTTCCTGCGCTGCGGCAGGCCTCGTTGTACCGGTCGCGTAACCGGTCGCGCGTCTGCGCGGCCTCGGCGATCAGGCCGACAAAGCGTACCCGGTTGAAATTGACGTTGGTCAAGGTGCTGAATAAGGCGCCCAGTATGAAGCTGTCCGCTTCGCCATCGGTAACCCCAATCTCCGCCAAGCCGGCGCGATACTGGGCGATGCCTTTTAGCTGGTACACCAGAACGTCCTGCAGATCCGCAGTCGCCTCATCCTTGCCGCAGACGCCTTTGATGGTGCAGCCGGCGCCGGACTCGGTGCGCATTGTCTGCTCGCACTGATAGCAAAACACCAGGATCTTCCTCCCATGGACGGCGTTATGAAATCACGCGCACTTGAGCAACCGATGCTCCACTCCAAAT
>Ga0335069_10004270_pt1 | contig 21284 bp, 6 predicted proteins | sample Lox_Sample_11_FD_206714 | JGI IMG/M metagenome (GOLD analysis project Ga0335069, IMG submission 206714) | Soil microbial communities from Loxahatchee National Wildlife Refuge, Florida, United States - Lox_Sample_1.1 | ecosystem: Environmental > Terrestrial > Soil > Wetlands | place: USA: Florida...
TGGCGACGGTCCTCGCGGAGCTCGCCGAGAGCCCGTACCTCGTGGGCATCCGCCACCAGGTGCACGACGAGCCCGACCCCGCGTGGCTCCTGCGTGACGACGTGCTGCACGGCCTCGCGGCGGTGCGGGACGCCGGCCTCGTGTACGACCTGCTCGTGCGGCCGCGCGAGCTCCCCGCCGCGCTCGAGGTGGCGCGCCGGATCCCCGAGCTTCGGCTCGTGATCGACCATGCGGCGAAGCCGCCGATCGCCGGCGGAGAGCTCGAGCCGTGGCGGACGCTGATGGCTCCGTTCGCCGACCTGGAGCAGGTCTCGTGCAAGGTCTCCGGGCTCGTCACCGAGGCCGACTGGGAGCGCTGGCAGGCGGACGACCTCGTCCCGTACGTCTCGCACCTGGTCGAGTGGTTCGGGACGGAGCGGCTGCTGTTCGGCTCGGATTGGCCGGTGTGCCTCCTCGTCGCGTCCTACGACGAGGTCGTCGAGGCCTACGCGCACGCCGTCGGCGACCTCCGGAGGCTCGCCGGGAGCTACTGGCGGTAGTGGTTCGCGCGGATGTTCCGCTCCGCGAGGCGCACCGTCTCGGCGATGCGCCGCTGCCGCGTCTCGTCGCGTCTCGCGGACGCGATCCAGGTGAGGATGATCTTCTTCGACGACGGCGGGAACGCCTCGAAATGCTTCCGCGCCTTCGCGTTCCGGGCGAGCGCGCCCGCGAGGTCGTCGGGAACCTCGAGCGCCTCGACCGCGTCGAGCGACGTCCACGAGCCGCTGCGCTTCGCCTCCTCGACGACGGCCCGGCCCGCGTCCGTCATCAGGCCGTCGCGCTCCAGCCTCTCGATCCGCTCCTTGTTGATCCTCGACCAGCCGCTTCTCGGCTTGCGTGGGCTCATCCACAGCAGTGACCGCTCGTCGTCGAGCGCGTTCGACTTCGAGTCGACCCAGCCGAAGCAGAGCGCTTCCTCGACCGCCTCCTCGTAGTCGATGCGCGGCTTGCCCGTGGCCTTCTTGTACGTCGCGAGCCAGACACCGGACGGACGGCCGTGGTTCTCCGCGAGCCATGCCCTCCACTCGTCCCGCGTCTCCGCGTGCACCATCGGGCGTCCGTCCGGAGCCGTCTCGGTCAGCGCAGGCCGGCTCCGTCGGAGGCGAAGACGGTGAGAGCCCGCCCCGCAAGCCCCGTGCGCGACCGGTACGCGTCGACGATCTCGGCGCCGAGGCGGTCGGCCTCCGCGACGTCCGTCAGCACGAGCACCGAGCCGCCGAAGCCGCCACCGAGGAGCCGCGCGCCGAAGCCGCCGGCCGCGTCGGCGAGCTCGACGAGCAGGTCGAGCTCGGGAATCGAGACCTCGTAGTCGTCGCGCAGGCTCGCGTGGCTCGCGCCGAGCAGCCGTCCGGCCGTCTCGAGGTCGCCGGCCTCGAACGCCGAGGCGAACAGCCCGACCCGCTCGTTCTCGGTCACCACGTGGCGCAGCCGCCGCTGCGAGACCGGGTCGAGGCCGTCGAGCTCGGCCGGCGTGACCTGCGTCGAGCGCTCGGCCCCCACGAGTGAGAGCGCGTGCTCGAGCTCGGCCCGGCGCTGCGCGTACCCCGACTCCTCGTGGCTGTGCTCGACGCCGGAGTCCACGATCACCAGCGCGGCGCGCTCGGGGACGTGGACGAGGCGGTAGTCGAGGGTCGCGCAGTCGAGCAGGATGGCGGCTCCTTCCTGCCCCAGCAGGCACGCTGCCTGGTCGAGGATCCCGCACGGGACGCCGACGGCGCGCAGCTCGGCGCGCTGGCATGCGAGGGCGAGCCGGAGCGGCTCGACCTCGAACTCCGCGACCGCGCACAGCGCGAGCGCGATCCCCACCTCGAGCGCGGCGGACGAGGAGAGCCCGGCCCCGGTGGGCAGGTCCGAGTCGACCGAGGCGACGAGCCCGACCGGCGCCCGGCCGAGCGCGGCGAGCTCCGCCGCCACGGCCTGGCCGTAGCGCGCCCAGCCGGTCGCCTGAGCTCCGGAGCCGTCCGCGGCGAACGGCTCGGCGGCGCCGTCGCGGCTCGAGGTGAGCCGGATCTCGTCTGCGACCGAGGCGACCTCGACCGTGATCCCGAGCTGGATGGCTGCGGGCAGCACGAGCCCGCCGCTGTAGTCGGTGTGCTCGCCGATCAGGTTCACGCGGCCGGGCGCCCAGGTCGCCAGCATCAGGCCCGGGCCAGACAGGCGTCGATCTCGGCGAGCTCCTCGCTCGTGAAGGCGAGGTTGTCGAGCGCGGCCACGTTCGCCTCGAGCTGGGCCACGCTGCTCGCCCCGACCAGCGTGGAGGTCATGCGGGGGTCGCGCAGCGTCCAGGCGAGCGCGAGCTGGGCGAGGCTCTGACCGCGGCGCGCCGCGATCTCGTTCAGCGCCCGGAGCGCGGCGAGCAGCTCGTCCGTGAGCCTCTCGGGCGACAGCGTGTCGCCGCGGCTCGCCCGCGAGCCCTCGGGGATCCCGTCCAGGTAGCGGTCGGTGAGCAGGCCCTGCGCCAGCGGCGAGAAGCAGATGCAGCCGATCCCCTCGGCACCGAGGGTGTCGAGCAGCTCCGGCTCGATCCAGCGGTTCAGCATCGAGTACGACGGCTGGTGGATCAGCGGCGGCGTCCCCAGCCCGCGGAGGATTGCCGCCGCCTCGGCGGTCTGGTCGGCGTTGTAGTTGGAGATCCCGGCGTAGAGCGCCTTCCCCTGCCGTACCGCGCTGTCCAGGGCGCCCATCGTCTCCTCGAGCGGAGTGTCCGGGTCGAACCGGTGCGAGTAGAAGATGTCGACGTAGTCGAGCCCGAGCCGCCCGAGGCTCTGGTCGAGGCTCGCGAGCAGGTACTTGCGCGTTCCGCCGTCGCCGTATGGGCCGGGCCACATGTCGTAGCCGGCCTTCGTCGAGATCACGAGCTCGTCGCGGTAGCCGGCGAGATCCTGCCGGAGCAGGCGGCCGAACGTCTCCTCGGCCGAGCCGTACGGCGGCCCGTAATTGTTTGCGAGGTCGAAGTGCGTGACGCCGAGGTCGAACGCGCGGCGCACGATCGCGCGGCTCGTCTCGAGCGGGCGCTCGCCGCCGAAGTTCTGCCAGAGGCCGAGCGAGACGGCGGGAAGCACGAGGCCGCTGCGCCCGCTGCGGTTGTAGCGCATCCGGTCGTACCGCTCGGGAGAGGCGACATATGCCACGTCGCCATTCTGACGTGCGACGGTGGGCAAGGGCGCCGGAGCGCCCCTGCCCACTCGCGTCGCCTACGGTGCGCTGTCGTTGATCAGCGACGAAGCGCCGTGCCCGAGGTCGGATGCGACCTGGGTGTAGATCGTGTTGAGCTGGCCCGGCGTCGGCTGGTTGTAGAAGTTGCCGGACGCGCTGGCCATCTGCTGCATCGCCTGGTAGACGGTGATCGCCGGCTTCTCCGCGGCGCCGCTGTATGAGGTGCAGCCTCCGGTGTCGTCCCCGAGCGCGTAGCCGATCGTGTAGACGATTGCGCCCTTCCCCTGCGCCGCCTGGGACGAGTTGACCCCCTGGTGACAGGGCTGCGTCCGGTACGGCGAGGTCGCCGGGTAGTAGCTCGGGCCGGTGTTCGCGGCGCCGTCCGAGAGGAGCACGATCACGTCGGGCACCGTCGGGCGGCCGTCCTTCTGGAGCTCGGCCTCCGCCGCGTCGATCGCGTTCGCGTAGGCGGTCGAGCCGCCGCCCTTCACGCAGTTCACCGTGGAGACGAGGTTGGAGCCCGTGTTGAGCGTGCCGTCCTTGTTCTTGAAGTCGTGCGACAGCGGTACCAGTAGGTATGGACTGCCCGTTCCGTTGTAGTTCGCCGAGCTCGGCGTCCCACACTTGTTCCCCAGCGTGTCCGCCGGCGGCAGCACCGCGAGCCCGATCCAGTCGATCGACGGGTCGAAGAAATTGAGGAACGTCTTGATCCCCGTCTTCGCGTTGTTCAGGTCGAAGCAGCTCGGGTCGTTCTGCCCTGCGCTGTTCTGGCACATCGAGCCCGTGCGGTCGAGCACCAGCATGATGTCGAGCGGCTTCACGCCGCACGGCGAGCACGCGGTCGAGCGGACGTGCACGTTCAGCGAGTTGATCCCGAAGAACTTCACAAAGAACGTGTTCACGTGTCCCGTCTCGTCGACGCTCACCGCGTTCACCGGATTGCACCCGGGAACGGAGGCGAGGCACCTGGTCGTGACGACCTCGTCGACGCTGCTGATCCTGGACGAGGCGTTCTTCGCGCCCGCCTGCGTCCCGAACTGTTTTGCGGTCGCGACGGCCGCGGACGGATCTGGCAGCTGCTGGGCCCCCGCGAGAGCGGATGCGTCTGCAGATGCCTGGAGCGAGCGCTGTGCGTAGTACGCGTAGCCGAAGTCGACCACGATTGCCGAGAGCCCGATCACCGCCGCGAGCAAGATCGTGACGAAGACCAGAACCTGGCCGGATTCCCTCTTGCTGTCAACGCTGACGCGAGACGATTCCTCCATCGTTCCCCTCCCCAAATCCGGGCGAGGCCGCGTCGCCGTTGGTCAAACCGTGAAGCGTCAAACGAATCGGCCCAGCGCCGGTCCCGCTTGACCCTCGGCCGAGGGATTCGGCGCTTGGTACGGTCGCGTGGTGACCGAGAGACGCACGCAGCCGGCGGACATCACGAGCGCGGCCGTCGCGAGCTTCGCCGGCTCGGGCGACGCCCGCCTGCGTGAGCTGGCACAGAGCCTGACCCGGCACCTCCACGCCTTCGCCGTCGAGGTCGGGCTGACGCAGGACGAGTGGGAGGCGGGGATCCGCATCCTCACCGACACCGGACACATCACGGACGAGCGGCGCCAGGAGTTCATCCTCTGGTCCGACGCGCTCGGGCTCTCGATGCTCGTCGACGCGCTGGCAAACCCGCTGCCGGACGGCGCCACGGAGTCGACGGTGCTCGGGCCGTTCTACGTCCCCGGCGCGCCGCTTCGGGCCTACGGGGAGAACCTCGCGGAGGAGCCCGCAGGCGTCCCGGCGTGGGTGCACGGCCGGGTGCTCGACGTCGACGGCAACGGGATCGCCCGCGCCGAGCTCGACGTGTGGCAGAACGGCGACAACCGCCTCTACGCAGTCCAGGATCCGGAGGCTCCGGAGGATCACCTGCGTGGCCGGTTCGAGACCCGGTCGGACGGGACCTATGCGTTCCTCGCCGTGCGCCCGGTGCCGTACACGATCCCGAGCGACGGCCCGGTCGGCGCGATGCTCGCCGCGACGGGGCGACACCCGTGGCGTCCAGCCCACATCCACATGATCGTGCGCGCGGGCGGGTACCGGACGGTCGCGACGCACATCTTCGACGCGGCGAGCGGCTACCTCGACTCGGACGCGGTGTTCGCGGTCAAGCCGTCGCTCCTCCGCGACTTCGTCCCGCGGGCGGCGGACGACCCGGAGCGGCCCGACGGCGTCGCGGGCGAGTGGTTCTCGGTCGAGAACGACATCGTGCTCGTGCCGGGCGCGGACGCGCGGCCCGTCGCGGATCCCGGTCGCACTGCCTGATTACGGCTCGAGCCGCTTCGCGAACCAGTGGTGTGCGTAGGGCTCGTCGTTGAACGGCTCGACCTCGTCGTAGCCGGCCGAGCGATAGAGGCCGATCGCCTCCGTGAGGGCCCCGTTCGTCTCGAGCGTGACGACAGCTGCGCCCAGCGAAGCCGCGAGGCGCTCGAGCTCGCTCAGGAGCCGGCGCCCGATCCCGAGCCCCCGGGCCGGCTCGTCGACCCACATGCGCTTCAGATACGCCGACCCGTCGGCCTGGAGCTTCAGCGCGCCGCAGCCGACGGGCTCCGCCCGCAGGGTCGCGACGAGGAAGCTGCCCGCGGGCGGCCTGAAGTTGTCGAGCTCGGCGGAGACGCTCAGCGCGGGATCGAAGCCGGTCTCGAACCGGCGGCCGAGCTCGGCGTAGTACCTCTGCAGGCAGTGCTGGGCGTCGCGATGGGCCGGATCGACGACCTCGAACTCGACGAGGGAGGCGGTGAGGAGGCGCTCGACCTCGGCCATCGCGGCGACGAGGCGCTCGCGCTGCGGCCCGCTCAGCGGCTCGAGGAACGCGCGGGCGAGCTCGTCACTGCCCTGCTCGAGCAGCTCGCGCTCGGCGAAGCCGGCCTCGGTGAGCCGTGCCGTCCGGACGCGCCTGTCACCCTCGCTCGGATCCACGCGGACGAGCCCGGCGGTCTCGAGGGAGCGGAGCAGGCGGCTGAGATACCCCGAATCGAGGTCCAGCCGCGCCCGCAGGCGCCTGACGTCGCATCCGTCGACGCCGATCTCCCAGAGGAGGCGGGCCTCGCCGAGCGGCCGGTCGCGGGCGAGGTAGTGGTCCTCGAGCGCGCCGACGCGCTGCGTGACGAGCCGGTTGAAGCTGCGCACCCGGCTCACAGCCGCATCGGTCATCCTCTGATTTTAGTCAGAGACTTGGGGTCAGTGCGCGGGCACGACGACGCTGACCGGGGCGGTGGGGGCGCTGGTGACTCCTGCGATCTGCGTGTCGGTGGCGGTGATCGTGTGCGTGCCGGAGGCGAGCTTCACCGTCAGCGCCCAGGTCCCGTTCGCGGCGACGGTCACCGTGCCGACAGCGGCGGCGCCGTCGTAGACGGTGATCGTGTGACCCGCGACACCCGTCCCGCTGAAGGTGACGTTGGCGGCGCCGTGGCTCACGCTGCCGACCGCGATCGTGCCGATCACCGGGGCGGGCGGCGGCGCGTAGATCGTGACGGTGACCGTCGAGCTCTTCACGCTGGTGAAGCCCCAGACCGGATCGGTCTGGGTGGCCGAGAAGGTGTGAGCACCCAGGGCGAGGCCGGTCGGGGTCAGCGTCCAGCTGCCGTTTGAGGCGACGGTGGTGGTGCCGATCGCGAGGGTGCCGTCGTAGAGGGTGACTGTGTCACCGGCGACACCACTGCCCGAAAGGGTGACCGAGGTGGAGGTGGTCGCGCTCGCCGAGGCACCGATCGTCGGTGCGACAGGCGGCGGCGGATAGACCGTGACGGACACGACGTTGCTGGAGCTGCTCGTGACCGCCGCGACCAGCGTCTGGGTCGCGCTCAGCGAGTGCATCCCGACCGCCAGCTGCACCGTCACAGACCAGCTCCCGCCCGAGCCCACGGTGACCGACCCAATCTGCGTCGAACCGTCATACAGGGCGATCTTGTCGCCGGCGATCCCGCTTCCCTGAACGGTCACCGGCGAAGTCGTCTTGGTCACCGCAGGCGTCGACACGCTCGTGATCACCGGCGCCGCAGGCTGCGCATACACATGCTCGACCGCACCCGCACTCGCAGCACCCGTGAAGCCCGACACCGGATCGGTCTGCTTCGCCATCAGCGTGTGGGTGCCGACCGAGAGGGTGACGGTAGTCGACCAGGAACCGCCGACGACGAGCGCAGTGCCGACCACAGTCGCCCCGTCGTACAGCGTCACCGTGTCACCGGAGACGCCGCTCCCGGAGACCGAGACGGGCGAGAGCGTGCCGGCCGGCGGGGTCGAGATCGACGGCGCCGGCGGCGGCGCATACACCGTCACCGTCGCCGAGGCGCTCGAGTTGCTCGTCAAGCTGTGCGACCAGGTCTGCGTCGCGGTCAGGCTGTGGGCGCCGACGCCGAAGTTCAGGGTCAGCGACCACGTGCCTGCCGCGCCGACGGTGGCGCCGCCGATGTAGTGCGAGCCGTCGTACAGCGAGACCGAGTCGCCGACATCGCCGGTGCCACTCACCGTCACCGGCGTCGAGCTCGTCGTCGGGCCCGGGATCGAGGTGAACGTGATCCTCGGCGGATCCGGATACACCGTCACGTCGACATCTCCGCAGCTCTGATCACTAGTGAGACCCACGTGCGGCAGCTCGTTCACGGTCTCCGTCGCCGTCAGGTCGTGCCAGCCGACCGGCACGAAGACCACGACAGACCAGGTGTCGTCAGCGGCGACGGTGCCGGTGCCGACCGCATGCGTGCCGTCCCAGTAGACCGTGATCGTGTCGGTCGCATCACCCGTGCCGGAGACCGTGATCGGCGTCGTCGGCGTCAGCTTCCCACTCCACACGACGTTCGTGATCACCGGCGGATCCGCGAGACCGAGGTCATACCAGGTGGTGTTCGTCGGCACCCACACCGAGCCGACCTTCACGACCAGGTTCCGGCAGATCAGGTCGTTGAGCGCCTCGAGGTTCGCAGTGGAGAGGCTCGCACCCTCGGCCGCCGTGAGCTGGCCGCGCACCACGATCCGGTTCAGCAGCGACTCGGCGACATCGTCGACACCCCAGATCTGCTCGATCGCCTGCGGGTGCGCCGACGGCGTGTTGAGCACGATCAGGCCGAGGCTGCCGTTGTCGGCATGACCCTCGACGTTGCACAGATCCGGGTTGATCCCACCGTCCCACGACGGCCACCAGTTGTGCCCGGCCTCCTCGCTCCAGTCCTCGTCGCCGGGCTCCAGCAGGCCCAGCTCGCCGAACGGCTCACCGTTGCGGAACGAGGGATCGGGCTGGTTGTGCCACGGCGACGGGGCCTCGGCGCGGGTCGGGTCGGCGCCCAGGGCGAGGCTCGCGTCGTAGAGCAACTGCACGACGTCCTCGTGGTTGTCGTCGATCACGGTCGCCCTGTCCTGACCCCAGCCGTTGCCCTCCCACGGCACGTAGTAGGAGTTGAAGCCGTCCTCGTAGTCGACCAGGCGATCGCCCGCGGTGTTCCCGATCAGGATGTCGTGGCCGGCGCCGCCGAAGGCGAGATCCGCGTTGGTCGGGCCCGAGCTGCGCGGATCCACCGTGTCGTTGGCGAGCGGGTCGTAGCCGGGCTTCAGCGCCTGCGCGAACCGAATCAGCGTCGCAGCCTCATCCGCCGTGAACACACAGTTGATGTCGTCGGTCACCCACTCGACCCACTCGTTCAGGTCGTTCGTCGGGTCGTACGACTTGTACTTCGTGTCCCAGTACTGGATGTCGGTCAGCTGCTCGCACAGCTCGCTCGCCTCGTGGCTGCTGGAGCTGTAGGAGGTGACCAGCGCGCAGAGGCTCGTGTAGGTCACCGGCGTGTCGACACGCGTCGAGTCGAGGTTGTCGTCGGCCTGCAACAGATCGTTGCCGTAGCCGCCGAACATGAAGTCCTCGTTGGTTCCACCGACCAGCCAGTCGTTGCCACCGTCGCCGAACAGCACATCCCGGCCGTCGTCGACCACCGTCTGCGGCGTCGTCGCATCGAACGACGTCGCCGAGACGAAGTTCAACAGGAAGTCGATCCCCGGCGCGACCATGACCTTCTCGAACGGATCACTCGCGTTGAAGTACCGGAACGACTTCGTCGAGGAGCTGTAGCCGAGCACGTTGCCCGCCGTGTAGTAGGCCGCCAGCGAGCTGAGCACACCGATCGGGTTGCGGCCGTTGTCGTAGTAGAGCGGCAGCGCCTCGGCACCCGACATCGCATCGTCGCCCCCGCCGCCGTGCAGGAAGTCGTTGCCCAGCCCGCCGTACATGACGTCGTTCGCACCCACGAAGAACGGCTGCTCGATCGCCGTGTAGTTCAGCATCCCGGTGACGTTGACGGTGACGACGATGTTGTCGGTGTCCGCATCCCCCGTGCTCAGGGTCAGCTGCGTCGTCGCCGCGAGACCGAACAGCGGCTCCGCGACGCCGTTCCGCGCGACCAGCAGCAGGCCGTCGTCACCGAGCATCCCATCGTCGCCGGTGCCACCCGACATCCAGTCGGCGCCCGAGTTGCCGTACAGCTGATCGTCCTGACCGTCGCCGAAGATCGTGTCGTTGCCGGTCCCGCCGTACACCACGTCGTTCCCGGCCTCGCCGTGCAGCGTGTCCCCGCCGCCGATGTTCGACGGATGCGCATTCGTCACGACCCAGCAGTTGTCCGGATCCGTCGGATCACACGTCGTGTACGCCGAATCACCGGTCGGGCTGTAGTCGATCAGCTGCACGGCGCGCGGCACGATGTGCTGCGTCTCGCCCGCGTAGTTGTCGTAGCCATAGGTGAGGAACTGGCCGGTCGGGCCGACGAGGCGATAGATCGCGCCGTTGTCCCCGACGATCACATCGGCGTCGCGCGAGTGGCCGTTCGCCGAGGTGTCGCCCGGATCGTTGAGCCCGGTGTCGGTGCCAGCGCCGCCGAAGATCACGTCGACGCCGTCCGGCCGCGGCGCGCCGGCGGGGAGGTACAGCGGCGAGTTGCCGCCGATGATGTCGTCCTGGCCGAGACCGCCGAAGATCAGGTCGCTGCCGCCGCCGCCCTCGATGTAGTCGTTGCCGTCGGTGCCCGGGCCGGCGAAGTCCTCGACCGACGCGCCCGGCGCCGCGAAGCTGCCGACCGTTAGGCCGGTCGAGCCGTCGCCCTGGATCACGTCGTTGCCCATCTGGCCGAAGAGGACGTCGTCGCCCGCGCCGCCAGCGAGATAGTCGTTGCCGTAGAGGCTCGTATCGGCGGTGCCCGAGTCGAAGAGGACGATCGTGCGCTCGGCGACGCCGGTCGGGTCGGCCTGGGCGCCGCCGATGTTCCCGATGATGTTCCCGAGGGCGTCGACGGTGTAGATCGTCGCCGCCGTGAGCGTGCGGACGCGGAGGCTGACCGTGTCGCCGCGCGGGAGGATCAGAGCGTTGTCGCCGGCGATCACGTCGTTGCCGGCGCCGCCGTCGATGATGTCGCTGCCGTCCTGGGCGCCCGCGACGTTGCTGCCGCCGACGATCGTGTCGTCGCCCGCGCCGGCGGTCACGGCGTCGTTGCCCTGGCCGCCGATCACGACGTTGCGACCGTTGCCGGCGTTGATCGTGTCGTTGCCGCCGCCCGACGAGTTCTGGGTGAACAGCGAGGTGTAGGAGAACGTTGTCGGACCGGTCGGGACGGGCAGCGTCAGCGGGATCACGCCGACGATCTGGCCGAAGTCGCCGAAGATCAGGTCGTCGCCGGAGCCGGTCGAGATCGTGTCGTTGCCGGTGCCGCCGAGCACGTAGTTGTTGCCGCTGCCGCCGATCGTGATCGTGTCGTTGCCGCCGATCGTCGGGTCGGTCGTGGCGACCCGGTCGAGGTCGGCCGGGTTGCCGTTGCCGCCGACCCAGTCGAGGATGCCCTGGTCGCCGAGCACGATGTTCGTGCCGTCGAAGGCGGTGATCCGGTCGTTGCCGGCACCGCCGACGAAGATGCCATGGCCGCTGCCGCCGGTGATCGTGTCGTCGCCGCCGCGTGCCGGGTCGATCGAGAACACCGAGCCCAGGGTCAGTGGCAGGTTGCCGAAGCGCGGGCTGTCGGGCGTCGCGGCGTCGATCTCGCCGCTGTCACCGAACACGATGTCGTCGACGGCCCCCGCGACGATCGTGTCGCTGCCGAAGCCGCCGAAGACGATCGCGTTGCCGACGCCGATCGTGATCCTGTCGTTCCCGCCGTCGCTCGTGTCCGTCGACATGATCCGGTCGATGTCGGTCGGGTCGCCGTCGAGGACGTAGTCGATGCGGCCGTCGTCGCCGAGAACGACGTTCGTGCCGCCGCCGGTCGTGATCGTGTCGGCCCCGGGGCCGCCCAGGATCACGTCGTACAGCGAGCCAGTCGTGATCGCGTCGCCGCCGCCGACGCCCGGATCCGTGGTGAAGATCGTGCCGAGGGTGATCGGCAGGGCGCCGAAGCGCGGGCTGTCGGCGGCCGCGGCGTCGATCTCGCCGTTGTCTCCGAGGATCACGTTCGAGTCGCTGCCGCCGGTGATCGCGTCCGCCCCGTTGCCGCCGACGACGATGATGCTGCCGCTGCCGACCGTAATCGAGTCGTTGCCGCCGTCCGTCGGGCTCGTCGACACCAGCCGGTCGATGTCGGTCGGGTTGCCGTCGAGCATCCAGTCGATCTGCCCGTCGTCGCCGAAGACGATGTTCGTGCCGTTCCCGGTGGTGATCGTGTCGGCGCCCGTGCCGCCGAGAACGACGTCGTTGGCGGCACCCGTCGTGATCCGGTCGTTGCCGCCGATCGTCGGCGCCGTGGTGAAGACGCGGCCGAGCGTGATCGGCAGGCCGCCGAAGGGTGAGGTGTTCGAGCCGGACGAATCGATCTCGCCGCTGTCGCCGAGCACGATGTTGAAGCCGGTGCCACCGGAGATCGCGTCGCTGCCCGCGCCGCCGATCACGATGTTGTTGCCGTTGCCGATCGCGATCGTGTCGCCGCCGCCGACGCCCGGGCTCGTGGAGACGACCGTGTCGATGTCCCTCGGGTCGCCGTTTGCGGCCCAGTCGATCGCGCCGCCGTCGCCGAGCACCAGGTTGGTGCCGTTCCCGAGCGTGATCGAGTCGGCCACGGCGCCGCCGAGCACGACATTCGAGCCGTCGCCGGTGCGGATCGTGTCGGTGCCGCCGGTCGCGTCGTCGATCGTCTCGAAGCGGCCGAGCGTGATCGGCAGCCCGCCGAAGCGGTTCGTGTCGAGCGGCGCCGCGGTGATCCGCGCGTTGTCGCCGGCGATCACGTTGAAGCCGCTGCCGCCGGTGATCGAGTCGTTCCCCGCACCGCCGACGACGAGGTTGTTGCCGGAGCCGATCGTGATCACGTCGTCACCGCCGACGGTCGTGCTGGTCGACTGGGCGATGTCGAGGTTCGCAGGATTCGGGTCGCTCACGACCCAGTCGAAGAAGCCGCCGTCGCCGAACACGAGGTTCGTGCCGTCGCCGATCGTGATCTGGTCGTTGCCCGCGCCGCCCATCACGAGATCGTTCGCGCCGTTCGTCGTGATCACGTCTTGCGAGCCGATCGCGTCGTCGATCGTCTCGACGCGGCCCAGCGTGATCGGCAGCTGGCCGAAGTGCGTGCCCTCGACCGGCGAGGCGGTGATCCGGCCGCTGTCGCCGAGGATCACGTTGCTCGTCGACCCGCCCGAGATCGTGTCGGTGCCGAAGCCGCCGACGATCAGGTTGTTGCCCGAACCGGTGAGGATCGTGTCGGTGCCGCCGATCCCGGTGCTCGTCGAGAACGCGTCGGCGATCACGGCCGGGTTGGCCGTCTTCCAGTCGATCTGGCCGTCGTCGCCGAAGACGAGATTCGTGCCGGCGCCGAGCGTGATCTTGTCGTCGCCGAGGCCGCCGAGCACGACGTCGTTGCCGTCGCCGGTCGTGATCTGGTCGTCGTTGCCGACCGTGTCCGCGATCGTCGCGAAGCGGCCGAGCGTGATCGGCAGGAGGCCGAACGGCAGCGGGTTCGAGCCGACGGAGTCGACCTGCGCGTTGTCGCCGGCGATCACGTTGAAGCCGGTGCCGCCGGCGATCGTGTCCTTGCCGAAGCCGCCGACGACGAGGTTGTTCCCGTTCCCGATCGTGATCTTGTCGTCGCCTCCGACCGACGGGCTCGTGGACGCGGCGCGGTCGATGTCGGTCGGATTCCCGTTCGCGGCCCAGTCGATGAAACCACCGTCGCCGAAGACGAGATTCGTGCCGTTGCCGAGCGTGATGTCGTCGTTCGCGGCGCCGCCGAGCACGACGTTCGAGCCGTCGCCGGTCCTGATGATGTCGCGGGCGCCGATCGCGTCGTCGATCGTCTCGACGCGGCCGAGCGTGATCGGCAGGCCACCGAAGCGGTTCGTGTCGAGCGGCGCCGCGGTGATCCGCGCGCTGTCGCCGGCGATCACATTGAAGCCGTTGCCGCCGGTGATCGTGTCGGAGCCGGAGCCGCCGACGACGAGGTTGTTCCCGGAGCCGATCGTGATCACGTCGTCGCCGCCGATGCCGGTGCTCGTCGACTGCGCGAGGTCGAGGTTCGCCGGGTTCGGATCCGTGATCACCCAGTCGAAGAAGCCGCCGTCGCCGAACACGAGGTTCGTGCCGCCGCCGATCGTGATCGCGTCGTTGCCCGCGCCGCCCATCACGAGGTCGTTGTCGCCGTTCGTGTGGATCACGTCGCCCGAGCCGATCGCGTCGTCGATCGTCTCGACGCGGCCGAGCGTGATCGGCAGCTGGCCGAAGTGCGTGCCGTCGATCGCGGAGGCCGTGATCCGGCCGCTGTCGCCGAGGATCACGTTGCTCGTCGAGCCGCCCGAGATCGTGTCGGTGCCGAAGCCGCCGACGATCAGGTTGTTGCCCGTTCCCGTGAGGATCGTGTCGTCGCCGCCGACCGAGGTGCTCGTCGAGACGGCGTCGGCGATGTTCGCCGGGTTCGCCGCCGACCAGTCGATGTAGCCGTCGTCGCCGAAGACCAGGTTCGTGCCGGAGCCGAGCGTGATCTGGTCGTTGCCCGCGCCGCCGAGCACGACGTCGCTGCCCGAGCCGGTCGTGATCTGATCGTCGGCGCCGATCGAGTCGGCGGTCGTCTCGACGCGGCCGAGTGTGATCGGCAGGCCGCCGAAGCGATGCGTGTCGCTCGGCGAGGCGGTGATCTTGCCGCTGTCGCCGACGATGACGTTGAAGCCGGTGCCGCCGCTGATCGTGTCGGCGCCGCCGCCGCCGACGACGAGGTTGTTGCCGTTGCCGATCGTGATCACGTCGTTCCCGTCGGCCGCGTTCGGCGTCGAGGCTGCGACGTCGAGGTTGGTCGGGTTCGGGTCGAGCGAGACGTAGTCGAAGTAGCCGCCGTCGCCGAAGACGAGGTTCGTGCCGTCGCCGATCGTGATCTGGTCGGCACCGGCGCCGCCCATCACGAGGTCGTTCGCGCCGTTCGTGGTGATCGTGTCTGCGCTGCCGATCCCGTCGTCGATCGTCTCGACGCGGCCGAGCGTGATCGGCAGGCCGCCGAAGCGCGGGCTGTCGGCGAGCGCGGCGGTGATCCGGCCGCTGTCGCCGAGGATCACGTTGCTCGTCGAGCCGCCCGAGATCGTGTCGGCGCCGAAGCCGCCGACGATGATGTTGTTGCCCGCGCCGGTCGTGATGTGGTCGTCGCCGCCGAGGCTCGTGCTCGTGGACTCGATCAGGTCGATGTCGGCCGCGTTGCCGTCGGAGGCCCAGACGGCGTGGCCGGCGTCGCCGAAGACGAGGTTCGTGCCGGCGCCGAGGGTGATCGAGTCGGCGCCCGCGCCGCCGAAGACGACCGCGTTGCCGTCGCCGGTCGAGATCACGTCGTTGCCGCCGAACGAGTCGTCGGCCGTCGCGATCTCGCCGAGGGTGATCGGGAGGCCGCCGTATTGCGGGCCGTCGAACGGCGCCGAGGTGATCGTGCCGCCGTCGCCGAGGATGACGCTGGTGCCGGAGCCGCCCGCGATCACGTCGGCAGCCGCGCCGCCGACGACGATCGCGTTGCCCGAGCCGATCGTGATGTGGTCGCTCCCGCCGAGCGACGGGTTCGTCGAGGCCGCGACGTCGATGTCGGCCGGGTTGCCGTCGGAGGCCCAGTCGATGTAGCCGCCGTCGCCGAAGACGAGGTTCGTGCCGGCGCCGACGGTGATCTGGTCGTCGCCCGCGCCGCCGAAGACGACGTTGTTGCCGGCCGGCGTCGAGATCACGTCGTTCGAGCCGATGTCATCGCGCATCGTCGCGACGCGGCCGAGCGTGATCGGCAGGCCGCCGAACTGCGGGCCGTCGAACGTGGCGGAGGTGATCGTGCCGTTGTCGCCGAGGATCACGTTGGTGGCCGCGCCGCCCGTGATCGTGTCGGCGCCCGCGCCGCCGATCACGATCGAGTTGCCGGTGCCGAGCGTGATCGAGTCCGCGCCGCCGTCGGTCGGCGTCGTCGAGGTGACGCTGTCGATGTCGGCCGGATTGCCGTCGGCCGCCCAGACGATCGCGCCGCCGTCGCCGACCACGAGGTTCGTGCCGTTGCCGAGCGAGATCGAGTCGCCGCCGGTGCCGCCGAGCACGATGTCGTTGCCGTTGCCGGTCGAGATCGTGTCGGGGCCGCCGATCCCGTCGTCGGTCGTCACGATCGTGCCGAGCGTGATCGGCAGGTTGCCGTAGCGGTGGTCGTTCTGGTCGGCGGCGGTGATCGTGCCGCCGTCGCCGAGGATCACGTTGTTGCCGGCGCCGCCGCCGATCACATCGGAGCCCGCGCCGCCGATCACGATCGCGTCACCGGTGCCGAGAGTGATCGAGTCGTTGCCGCCGATCGCGCCGTTGGTCGCCGACACGACGTCGATGTCGCTCGACTCGCCGTCCCTCGAGATCCAGTCCACGTAGCCGCCGTCGCCGAGCACGATGTTCGTGCCCGCGCCGATCGTGATCGAGTCGCCGCCCGCACCGCCGAGCACGACGTCGTTCCCCGAGGCCGTGGAGATCGTGTCGATGCCGCCGGTCGCGTCGTCGATCGTCGCGACGGTGCCGAGCGTGATCGGCAGGCCGCCGAAGCGCGCGCCCGAGCTCGCCGCCGTGATCAGGCCGTTGTCGCCGAGGATCACGTTGAAGCCGCCGCCGGTGATCGAGTCGGCGCCGGCGCCGCCGATCACGATGTTCGTGCCGGTCCCGATCGTGATCGAGTCGTTGCCGCCGATCGAGGTGCTCGTCGAGCCGGCCGAGTCGATGTCGGTGGGATCACCGTCCGAGGCCCAGTCGATGTAGCCCGCGTCGCCGAAGACGAGGTTCGTGCCGGAGCCGGTCGAGATCGCGTCGTTGCCCGCGCCGCCGAAGACGACGTCGTTGCCGGCGAGCGTGGTGATCACGTCGTCGCCGCCGATCGAGTCCGCGGTGGTCTCGACGCGGCCGAGCGTGATCGGCAGCCCGCCGTAGTGCGCGCCGTCGAACGCGGCGGCGGTGACGAGGCCGCTGTCGCCGAGGATCACGTTGTGCCCGGTGCCGCCGGTGAACGTGTCCGCGCCGGCGCCGCCGACGACGAGGTTGTCGCCCGAGCCGGTCGAGATCGTGTCGTTGCCGCCGACGTCCGGTGCGACCGAGCCGGCGAAGTCGATGTCGGTCGCGTCGCCGTCGGCCGAGACCCAGTCGATGTAACCGCTGTCGCCGAAGAGCAGGTTCGTGCCGGAACCGACCGAGATCTTGTCCTTGCCCGCGCCGCCGATCACGACGTCGTTGCCGAGCGGCACCGCGATGATGTCGTTGCCGCCGAGCGTCGAGTCGACGCTGACCGCGTAGCCGATCAGCCGCGAGACGCCGTCGTTCTTGTCGCCGGGGCCGCCGTGGCCGAAGACCGTCGTCGCCGCGGCCTCGAGCGTGGCGAGGTCGGCGCCGGCGAGCGACGGAATGTGCGCCGGATCGAAGTAGAGGACGCGGCCGCGGTCGCCGAAGATCACGTCGCCGCCGGTGCCCGCCGTGATCGAGTCGTTGCCCTGGCCGCCGAAGATCACGAGCGGCATCGTCGAGCCCTGCGCGAGCACGGTGTCGTCGTCCGGCGCGGTCGCCAGCGGCAGCAGGAAGCTCTCGGTCACCTGCTTGACGATGTGGACGAGCACGAGCGAGCCCGTCGTGGCTCCGGCGAAGCTGACGGTGTTCGCGGCGACGTCGACGACGCCCGTGGCAGCGACGCCGTCGATCGTCGCCGTGACGACGTCGCCCGCCGAGACGTCCGTGGCGAGGTGCACGAGCCCGGAGGCGCCGAGCGTGAACTCCTCCGTCGTCGTCTTCGCGATCTGGACGGTCGCCGTGGAGCCGAGCGCCGGGCTGAACGTGAGGCCGACGTTGCCGAGGGCCGGGTTGACGACGAACTGGCTCGCGGACAGCTCGACGCCGTTGACGAACACGCGGACCTGATCCGCCGGGTTGGTGTAGTCGCCCGTGGAGAGATGCGTCGCCAACGTGAGCAGGTGCTGGATCGAGCCCTGCGTGTTGAGGACGAACTGCGCGTCCGGGTTCGCCGCCAGGTTGACCGTGACGGTGTCGTTGCCGAGCCCGGTGTTGAGGGTCGTGACGGTGTGGACGCCCGGCCGCGAGTGGACGCCCTCGACGGTGATGCCGTCGTCGCCGAAGCCCGTCCAGATCGTGATCCCGCCCGCGAAGTCGCCGTCGGCCGCCGCCTTGTACGAGAGCGAGCCGCCCGCGAGGCCGACGATGAAGAGCTCGCCGTCCGCCGCCACCGACGCGTCGCGCGCGGCCGCGTGCGCGTAGCTCGTCGTGATCAGGACGTTCGGATCGGCCACGCCCGAGGCGGCGTCGCTGATCAGGAGCGTCTGGTGGTCGTGCCCGGAGCCGGCGTCGATGTTGAGCGTGCCGGCGAGCGCGCTCAGGTCGCCCGTGAGCGTGTCCGGCGTGTCCGCGAGGCCGGCGCTCGCGTTCGACGAGACGTAGACGCGGTCGTCGCCGGCGCCGGTGTGCAGGTTCGTCGTCGCCGAGGTGCCCTGGACGTCGACGACGTCGGCGCCGCTGCCGAGCGTGAGGTTGAGCGTCTCGACGCTGTAGTAGTCGATCCCGAACTTGCGCGTCGCGATCCGCGCCGTCCCGGTGAGGAGGTGCGTGTCGATGTACGCGATCGAGTTCGTCGTCTCGGAGCCCCGGAAGATCACGTCGTAGCTCGTCCCGTGCTGGTCGACCGCGACGTTGTAGGTGAACGGCAGCGCCGGGTTGATGTTGTTCGGGTCGAGCACGGCGCTCAACGCGGTGAGCAGGTCCGCGGCCGAGGCGTTGTAGCTGATCGGCGTCGTCGCGACGTCCGTCCCGCCACGGTTGAAGTGGAGCACGTAGGTGCCGCCGGTCGCCTGCACCGCGAGCGTCTGCACCGTGCTGCGGTCGGGTGTCGTCGTGCCGTCGCGCACCGTCGCCGTCTTGACGTTGACCGACGCGTCCGGGCTCGGGACGAGGCCGGTGGTGTCGCGCGTCTCAGCCCAGGCGACCTGCGGGACGTCGATGCCGGCGTGCGCGCGGATGAACGTCACGGTGAACGTCACGTCCGTGGTGGTGCGCAGCTCGGAGACGTCGATGTCCGTGGTGCCGTAGAGCGTCTGCAGCGCGCTCGCGACGTCCGGCGCGTGGTCGCCGAAGTTCAGCGAGACGACGCCGAGACCCGGAGCGGTGAGCTCGTAGGTGCCGCTCGCCGCCTGGACGAAGATCGTTTGCACCTCGGAGACGGTCGGCATGTCGAGCCCGGTCACGGTCGAGCCCGTCAGGACCCCGGCGTTGTCGTTCGTGTCGAGCGAGTCGTCGAGGTTGACCGTGTCGGTGCCGGTGCCGGTGTCGACGGTCAGGAGCGCCGTGATCTGGTCGAGCAGGTGCTGGTCGTTCGTGACGTTGATCGTGTCGTTGCCGGCGCCCGAGTCGATCGTCGTCGGGCCGAGGATCGTCTTCACGTCGATCGTGTCGTTGCCCGCGCCGCCGACGACCGAGGTCGAGCCGGCGATCGTGTCGGTGACGGTGAAGGTGTCGTTGCCGCTGCCGAGCTCGACGTGGACGTTCTCGAGGTTCGAGAACGTGATCCCGCCGTGGACGATCTGGCCGCCGACCACCGTGTCGCCGCCAATCCCGAGGCCCGTCAGCGTGGTCGAGGTGAGGACGCCGGTGTCGTTCGACGGGCTGTAGCCGTTGTAGACGTTCAGCGTGTCGACCTGGTCGGCCTCGTCGACGCGGACGTTCGGGTTCAGCGGTGCGACGTAGTACTCGTCGCCGGCGCCGGCGGGCGTGCCCGGCCACGGCGTCGTGAAAGTGACCTGGCTGCCGGAGACGAGCGGGCCGTAGGCCGAGTCGATCAGCCGCGAGAGCTTGCGCGTCACGTCGCCGACGTCGTCGTCGGTGCCGAGCACCGTGTACGGAGTCGAGACACCGCCGAGCTTAACCGTCCAGACGTCGTTCGTCTGGCCCATGGTGAGGAGCCTGAGGGCGGCCGTCGTCCAGTTCACCGCGGTGACCGGCGAGGTGGGAATGCCGCTCACGGTCGAGACGCCGTTCGTCGAGCCGCCGGTGACCGGAGTGACGGAGAAGCCGGCCTTGAACGAGCCGCCGTCCAGCTTGCGCACGATCAGGCGCGCGTCGCCGAGCAGGCCGACCCGCGTCTCGACGACGTACGTGTCGCCGTTCGCGATCGCAGCGAGCTGCTCGGCGATCCGCGAGGCCACGTCGTCGCCTGCGCCGACCTGGATCGCGTAATCGTGGGTGTCGAGGTGGAGCGTCCAGATCTCACCCTCGGCCGGGAGCCCGTTCAGGTCGATCTCGGCCTGCGCCCACGTGATCGACGCGAGGCTCGCCTGATCCGGCGTGCCGCTGAAGACAGCCGCGTCCGGCACCGCCACGCCGAGGTGCTTGAGGCTGTAGTCGACCGAGAACGGCGTGGGCTTCGAGACCGAGAGGATGTCGCCCGAGACCGACGCGACGTCGAGCGCGACGCCCTCGGCGGGGCCGTTGAGGAAGGTCGTCGTGTACGAGAAGTCGTTCATGCGCGGGTCGAAGCCGGGGCGCTGGCCGGTCTGCGCGCTGACGTGCGTCGCGTTGAGGTCGGTGATCGTCGCGTTGCCGTGGCTGTCGGTGCCGCCGGTCGCGCCGATCGTGCCGTCCGGCAGCGGGAAGTTCTTCTCGCCCGGCAGCAGCAGCGGGTTGTTGAGGAACAGCTCGGAGCTGATCTGGACGCCGCCGTCGATGATCACGGGACCGCGGATCGCGTTGACGCGCTGGTCGAACGGCGGGAAGACGAGCGCGTCGTGGCCGTCCACGAACTTGTCGTCGATCGCCGCCACGGTGACCGTCTGCGCGACGTTCCAGTTCGCAGGCGTGAACACGAGCTGCGCCGTCGCGGTGCCGCTGCCACGGCTGTCCGGTGAGATCGCGAAGCTCGTCGACACCGCGATCCCGTCGGGCCTGCCGACCGTGATCACGCGGCCGACGACGCTGACGTCGTAGATCGTCGAGGGCGTGATCAGCGCGCCGAGACTGGAGGCGATCGTCGCCAGGCTGTCGCCGTACTGGACCGCGTACTGCCGCGTCGTGCCGTCGACCGTGAGCTTCCAGGTCTCGCCCACCGCAGCCTCGCCGGTGAGGCCGATCGTCGCCTTGCCGCCGGCCGTCGAGACGTCGGCGCCGCCCTTCGAGTCCGGCACGATCCCGAACGCGGCGTAGAACGCGGCGGCGGCCGTGATGATGATCGCCTTCGGGTTCGTCGGGTCGATGCTGGCGTGGTAGGTGCCGCCCAGGTTGATCTTCGTGACGAGGCCCGCCGCGATGTGCGCCGGATCGAGGTCGGCCGCCGTCGCGACGAGGTACGAGACCGGGGTGCCGTCGTTCAGCGTCACGTTCCAGTTCTCGCCGAGCGTCGGCGTGCCGGAGAGCTCGACCTTCGCCTGCGTCGTCGCGACCCGCACCTGCACGGCGTCGTTCTGGCCGTAGTTCGAGGCCGGGTCGAACGCCTCGGCCGAGTCGTAGGTCGGCGTCGGCTGCGGCACGACGTCGACGGTCACGTTGGCGGTCGGCTTGCTCGTGAGCACGACCTGGTAGGTGTCGGTGGTCGGCTCGTAGCTCGAGAACTCGGTCATGCTCTGCGCGATCTGGTACC
>Ga0335069_10004271_pt1 | contig 21284 bp, 20 predicted proteins | sample Lox_Sample_11_FD_206714 | JGI IMG/M metagenome (GOLD analysis project Ga0335069, IMG submission 206714) | Soil microbial communities from Loxahatchee National Wildlife Refuge, Florida, United States - Lox_Sample_1.1 | ecosystem: Environmental > Terrestrial > Soil > Wetlands | place: USA...
CATGAAGGGCGAACTTGAGGACCTCTCGTTCCCCTACGCGTACCCGACGGAGTATGCATGGCTGAAACGCACCGTCAGAGACCGTTACGAGGACCGCCTCAAGTATATCGAACGTGCCGCTCCCGTCGTCCGGCAGCACCTGATCGCCGCGGGCATCACCGTGGTGGACATCCATGCGCGTGCCAAACGGATGTGGTCGTTGTACCGGAAGCTCAAACGATACGGCATGGATCCGGACAAGGTTCTGGACCTGGTCGCGATGCGCATCATCCTGCCGGACGTGAAATCCTGCTACGAGGCGTTGGGCGCCATCCACGCCCATTACAAGCCGATGCCGGGACGCGTCAAGGACTTCATCGCGCTTCCGAAACCGAACGGATACCGGTCGCTGCATACATCGGTATTCTGCGAGAAAGGCCGTATCGCCGAAATCCAGCTCCGGACGCCAGGCATGCATGACCACGCGGAGAACGGTGTCGCCGCGCACTGGGCATACGCGGAACAGGGCAAACACAAGAACACATCGGCAAAGGCATCGGAGCTTGCCTGGATCAACCAGCTCAAGGCGACGCTCAAGGACATCAAGACGTCCGCGGGCATGGCAAACCTTAAGGTTGATTTCTTCAAGAATCGAATTTTCGCACTGACTCCGAACGGTGACGTCAAAGACCTTCCCGAGGGAGCGACGCCGGTGGACTTCGCGTACGCCGTACACTCGGAACTCGGACATCGCACCCAGGGTGCGCTGGTCAATGGGAAGCTCGTATCGCTCACATACCGGCTGCAATCCGGCGATGTCGTGGACATCCAGAAAGTGAAGGATGAACGGCCAAGCAAGAACTGGCTTCGATTCGTCCGCACGACGCACGCGGCGAAGCATATCAGGTCATGGTTCAAGCAGCATGAAGCACCCGTCGAACCGCTCCCCGTCGCCGTTACAGCCGCCGTCCGGCGGTCACGTCCGGCTAAGGGTACCGGTGTGCCGGTGCGCGTCGCCAAATCTGGCATTCTTATCGCCGGTCACACCGGTTTGGCGTACAAACTCGGTAAGTGTTGCTCGCCGGCGATCGATTCTCCCATCGTCGGCTACCTTACCGTGTCCCGTGGCGTCACCATCCACCGCATCGGATGCTCCAACATCAAAACCGCCCCCGAGGAGCGGCTGATGGACTCACGGTGGATCTAATGCTTCTGGAATTCCGCCTTGAGGCGGAAGATCTGCACGAGCAGATCCTCGCCTCCCTGCCCTACCGCGTCGAACGCAGCGTCGTCCAAGGAGGACACCGCCTCATCGTTGTATCCGGCGGCGTGCTGTATCTTCGCAAGTTCGATCGCGAGCAGTGTCCGTCCCCGACCCGTAGGGTCAAGGTCGGCGGTCGCCGCTTCTTGGTCGTACCATGAGCGCACGAGCTCCATATTGCCCGACTGCAATGCTTCCAACGCCTTCTCTTTCGTCACCTCGAACACGAGATCGTGTTCCAACGGTTCGTTCGGTTGTCCTGAAAATCGTTCCATGGATCATTTGGTTATCTTGCCCACCAATTCATCGAGATGTTCCTGCGACGCGAAGCGGATGACGATTTGGCCGGTCTTCGCGGTCCCATGCGGCACACGGATGATGACCGGGGCACCGAGATACCGCGACAGTGCGTCCATCGTATCGTCGAATTTCTCGTTGTGGCGGATGATGCGCCTGCCGACCGCCGCTTTGACCGCTGATGCGGCATTCTCCACGTCGCGTGAATTGAACCCGCCGGACACGAGCGCGTCGAACATCTTACGCTGACGGTCGGGGTCCTTTTGGAACGGCAGCAGTCCGCGCGCGGCCGTGCCCGGAAGAATACCGGCCCGAACCGCATCCTTGATATAGTCGGGAAGGTTCATCAACCGCATGATGTTGGCGACGGCCTCGCGGCTCTTGCCGACCTTCTCGGCGATTTCCGCCTGTCGGAGACCGAATTCTGACGCTAGACGCACGTACGCCTCAGACTGCTCGATCGCGTTGAGGTTCTCACGCTGTAGATTCTCGATGAGCGCGACCTCGAGCCGTTTTGATTTTGAATTGGAACCTTCAGGCGTCAGGTCATCACGGATGATGACCGGCACTTGCGGCAGACCTGCGAGTTGAGCGGCACGCCAACGGCGCTCCCCCGCGATGAGTTGGTATTTGACCGCGCGTCCGCGGGGCAGGTCTTCTTCTATCTTCGAAACCAAGAGCGGCTGGAGGACGCCGTACTTACGGATGGATCGCGCGAGTTCGCCTAATGCCTCCTGATCGAAATCCGAACGGGGCTGGTCGGGGTTCGGCTGTATCTTGGACACCTCGACATAGAAGATGTTCTCCCGTTTGCCGTTCACCGCATCAGCGACGGCATCGGGGATCAGCGACCCCAGACCCTTACCCAATCCGAAAAGTTTCTTCGTCGTCATCGTGCTACGATACCCGAATTATTTCTTCTGCCAAGCGCCGGTAGGCATCCGCCGCCTTGGATCCGGGATCGTGCTGGAGGATCGTCTTGCCGTAACTCGGGGCTTCGGCCAGTGAAATGACACGCGGGATGATTGCCTCGAACACGCGCCCCGGAAAATTCTGCTGGACTTCCTGAGCGACCTGACGCGAGAGTTGGTTGCGGTTATCGGCCATCGTCAGCACCACGCCCATCACCTGCAGTTCGGGATTCAATCCACCGCGAACGAGTTCGATGGTACGCATCAGCTGGCCCAAACCTTCGAGCGCGTAGTACTCACACTGCACCGGAATAAGTACACGGTCAGCTGCTGCCAACGCATTGATGGTCAGGAGCCCCAGTGACGGCGGACAATCCACCAGGATGTAATCATAGTCGTTGCGGACCTGACCGAGCACACGCGAAAGACGGTGCTCACGTTCTGTCATGCCGACCAATTCCACCGTAGCACCGGCGAGTGCTTGAGTCGCAGGTAGGATGTCGAATCCGAAGAGCGGTGTGCGTCGGATCGCGTTCCGGGGATTCGCATCCGACACGAGCGAGTGATACACGCTCATCGCCGCATGGTCGATGCCGACACCGAGCCCTACGGTGGCATTCGCCTGCGAGTCCAGATCCACGAGCAGCACGTACTTTCCGAGTGCCGAAAGATACGCGCCGAGGTTCACCGACGTGGTCGTCTTTCCCACGCCGCCTTTTTGATTGCACACCGCGATGACGCGCGCCATAACTCATCAATAGTAGCCGATGCAGCCTCCATATGCAAAGAAACGACTAGGTTCAAGCCATTGAAGAGAGCCCGAGAATGTGCTATAATGGTGAACAGCCGTGGCAATTCGCCGGGGTGGCGGAATTGGCAGACGCGCACGACTCAAAATCGTGTGCCCTTACAGGCATGAGGGTTCGATTCCCTCCCCCGGCACCGTTCATTTTGGAGGCGATATGAGTATTGTGATAGTTCCGGCAGGTAGAACGATCAGCGAGCTCCGTATCGTTACGCCGGAGTTCTCTGATGGGAAGGTCCAATGCATCCTCTGCAAGCGCATGGTCTTCCGCCAGAACGCGGAGCGGACCAACGAGGGATGGGCCTGTCCGCGGTGCACCGAGGAGAATTGAACGCGCACGGCCCCGACGAACGTCGGGGCCGCTTCATTTATACACACCGCGGGGTCTTGCACGGATTTGGGAATGCTATGATGCACGCATCGTGCGTTCGCGTGCGCTCATGAAGGAGGAACAAAAGCAACTGCGGTCGCAGCAACAGAACACGCCGATGGTGCCGGAATCGTACCTACTCTGTCATGATTGTGACGGTTCGTGGGTCGATGCCAACCACGGACACTGCTCGCACTGCGAAGAGAGCACGACGAGCAAGGATTTCCATCTGTGCCTCTCGTGCGCATTACGTGAACATCGATGTCAGCATTGTGGCGAACAGGTGCATCTGCACATCGCATCCTGCTAACGCATCGCAAGCGTCAGAAGATTCTCCAGAACCGCGGTGATGACCAAGGGGCCCATACCCCCGGGAACCGGCGACAGTACGCCGGCTTTCTGTTTCACGGAGTCGACATCAACATCACCGGCACCGTCCGCATATCCGAAATCGATGACGATCGCACCGTCCTTGACCCAGTCACCGGTGACAAGTCCGGGCTTCCCCGCTCCCGTGACGATCAGGTCGGCACGCTGGGCGATCGTTGCCGGTTCCGGCGTGTCGATGTCGATAAGTTCGACATCCGCGCCCGACGCGCGCAACCACGAAGCCACCGGTCCGCCGACGAGTCGCCCGTGCCCGACGACAGCCGCCCTGATACCGCGGACGTCCACCTCGTACGAGGATAACGCCCGTTGCAATGCCAGCACTGCTGGAGCGGCGACCATGGGATGTTTCGTGAGCGCGTCGACGTCTTTCTCGGGCGGGATGAGCGAACAGATTCCGTCGGCGTTCCAATCGCCGGGCAACGGCAGTTCGATGAAGATGCCGTCCGTTGATTCGTCCCCTACAAGGAACTGGACCGTCTGACGAGCACCGGCCTCATCGCACGGATCGATGAAATACGATGAGAACTGAATGCCGACATCACGTGCCGCTTTTTCTTTGAGCCGGACGAACGATTTCAATCCGGCATTTCCCTCAACGCACACCGCCGCGAGACCAAGCGGAACGCCGAGTGCGATCATCTGTTCACGGATATCCTCGCGCCAGGCTTCGGCAACCGCGCGCCCGTCGATGAGACGAGCGGTGTTCTTCATCGGATTATGATGATTGCGATGACGAGCATCAGGTACACGCGCTCCGCATATCGGTGCACCACTTGAGGAAAATGAAGGCCGGTGATTTTTGAGAAATAGAAAGAGAAGAAGTCCCCCTTCAGTTGAGGCCACCGCAACCGGTCGCGGACCCGCCGTTCGAGCGTCGTCAACGGACAATCAGTGAACAGCGCCCATGACGAGAGCAGTACGATGATGCCGATCAGGACGAATGGGCGTGTCCCGGGATAAATGAGGACGAGCGGCAATGACAATGTCCCTCCGATGACAATAAGCATATGGAGGGTGGTGACCACCAGAAAGAATATCGTTGTACCGGTATTTCGCATGTATCCCAATATTACAGCAACGCCAGAATCCTGTCCGCCCGAACCGCACCTTGGCGAAGAATGCGAGGTATTCTACCAGATAAATCAACAACTGTCGAGGGTTCTGAGTGAGGCAGAATACCGGCATCAAGCACCAAGTCGGGCTGCGGTGCTGTGCGCGAGAACGCTTCAGCAATGAGTCGCGCATCGCTCGCCGGTTCATTGCCGCTTACATTGGCGGATGTTCCCGCAAGCGGGTATCCCAGGTGCCGTAAAAGCTCCTGAATGAACGGGTGTTCCGCTGCACGGATGCCGATGGTCTGCCCTCCCCCGCACATGATTGCTGGTACGATGGGACGTCGCGGCAACACGAACGTGACTTTGCCGGGCCAGAAATGCGAGATGAGTTGTTCCTGTTGCGGTGTGATGTACGCAAGTTCGCGCGCCCACGAGATGTCACGCACCATCATCGGCAGCGCCTTCACGTAGCTGCGGTGTTTGATGTCGAATATCTGACCGACGGCATGCGCATCGAGCGCGTTGCAGCCAAGACCGTAGAGCGTGTCGGTTGGGAACACCGCAGTGCCACCGCGCTGCAGCACCGCGACGACGCGCTCCAGGATCGCACTGTAGTCTCCCTGCAAGTCCAGTAGAATGGTCTGCATGATTCTATGCACAAGGAGCCCCTGCGGGCTCCTTGGTTCGATCTCGCTATTTTGTCTCCGCCGATTTGGCCTTCGGCCTCCAGGACTTCACTTTCGGGCGGTCCCAGAGCTTGTAATTGACCATGAGGTTGTTGACCGTCGGGCTGATCTGCGCTCCCTTTGACATCAGCGCCTCAACGCGCGGAACGTCTAGAATGAGCTTCTTGCCGCGGGGATCGTAGGTACCCAGCTGTTCCTGGTACTGACCCTGCGGCTTGCGCGCGTGTTCCAGCACCACGACCTTGTAGTGGGCCTGGTGCTTTTTGCCGATGCGTTGAAGACGGATCTTTAACATGACGCCTGATAATAACAGAAGAGGCAGAAAATAGCAAGTTACTTCCAGCCCCTGTTCTTCAGGGCATCTTCGGCGGCAGCCTGCTGGGCATCCTGCTTGGACTGCCCCTGGCCTTCACCGGCGAGTTCCTTGCCCAGATACACGCCGATCTTGAACTGCCGCGCGTGGTCAGGCCCCCATTCTTCCATGACCTGGTAGGTCGGAGTGACTCCGATGCGCTCCTGTGCCTCTTCCTGCAGAAGGGATTTCGCGTCGCGGTAGGTTTTGTTGGCAATGATGTCGGACAAGTGGTTCAACACGAATTTCTCGATGAACTCCCTGCAGGGAGCGTATCCGCCGTCCATGTACATGGCGCCAATGAGCGCTTCGATGGCGTTCGCCAGGATGAACTGCCGCGCACGTCCGGTATCCCGCGCTTCACCTCGCGACAGGAGCAGATGCTCATTGAGACTGAACGAGTTGGTGATGTCCGACAGGATATTGGCGTTCACCAATGCGGCGCGCCAGTTCGTCATCTCTCCTTCCGTCTCGTCTGGATAGTGCGCGAACAGGTATTCGGTGACGACGAGTTCCAATACCGCATCGCCGAGGAACTCCAGCCGCTCATTGTGGCCGTGTGGCCAGTCGGGATGCTCATTGAGGTACGAACGGTGCGTCAACGCCTGACGCAACAGCGTCAGGTCTTTGAACTGATATCCGATGCGCTCCATCAGGGGCGCATATTCGCTTTCGGGCATCGTGTGATGCCGAGCCAGACAACATGCACGGCGGGGTGACCCCCATGCCTGTTCTTCGGCCCGGTGATTATGAAACCACTTCTGACTCTTTCGATTCCTCTTCTTCCTGTTCCTGCTTGCGCGGTGGTGCGTCGTCCTTCCCCGGCTCTCCCATTTCCTTATACACGGTCCCGAGCACTCCGTTGATGAACCTGCCGCTGGATTCTCCGCCGAACGACTTCGCTAATTCAATGGCTTCGTTGATAGCGACTTTCGGCGGCACCGCATCGCGGTCACCGAACATCAGTTCGTACAGACCCAGGCGTAGGACGTTACGGTCCACGACCGCGATCTGATCCAACGGCCACTGTGGAGCCACGCGCTCAATGATGGGATCGATGTCCGCCAGATGGTCGATGGTCCCCTTAACCAGCCCCACAACGAACTCGGGCTCTTCAAGCCCCGCACCGAACTCGTGGAGGGTGTGTTCGAGGATCTCCGGCAGCATCGAATTGTCGCGTCCCTTGAAGTCCCACTCATACAGGGACTGCATCGCGATCGACCGTGCAAGATGTCGTGAAGCCATTAACGTGCGGACTGCTCTTTCTTCTTCTGCGCCTTCTTCATCTGCTTCGCGAGGACATTGACCACCTCACGGCCCTTGTAGTAGCCGCAGTACTTGCACACGGTGTGCGGTTTGATCTGCTTGCCGCACTGCTTGCATGCCAACGTCAGTCGGCTCGTAAGGGCCAGGTGCGAGCGGCGGCGAAGCTGCTTGCCCTTGGCCATGTGATGTCGTGGGACTCCCATAGGATTTGTAGCGTACCACACTTCGCAGAATCGTGCAACGGGTCCCGAAACCCGCGGAAAACCTGGGGTTAAATATCCACATTGTGAGTCATCGAAATAGAGGACTAGAATGGCCCCATGCGGTTCGTCCACCTGCACACCCACTCCCACTATTCCCTCCTGGACGGACTCTCCAAGGTTGATGCGCTCGTGAACCGGGCGCGCGCCCTTGGAATGGATTCCATGGCCATCACGGACCATGGTGCGCTCTACGGCGCGATCGAATTCTATAAGAAGGCGACCAAAGCGGGCATCAAGCCGATCATCGGCGTCGAGACGTACATCACCGACGGCTCGCGGTTCGATAAGAAGCCCGGTATCGATACCGACCGCCGGTGGCACCTCATCCTGCTCGCTGAGAACGAGACCGGGTACAAGAACTTGTTGAAACTGGTGACCGCGGCGCACCTGGAAGGGTTCTACTATAAGCCGCGCATCGACCGTGAGCTGTTGCGCGCACACCACGAGGGGCTCATCGCGATGTCGTCGTGCCTGGGCGGCGAACTGTCGCAGGCGGTCATGCAGGGAGACATGGAGAAAGCCGAACGCATCGCCACCGAATACCGCTCCATCATGGGCGACGGCAACTACTTCGTGGAACTGCAGGTGCATGAGAACATGCCGGAACAGAAGAAGGTGAACGAAGGGCTCGTGGCCATTGCACGTAAACTCGGTCTGCCGGTCGTCGCCGGACAGGATTCGCACTACTGCACGGCCGACGACGCCCGCGCACACGACATTCTCCTTGCGGTACAGACGGGCAATACCATCCATGATGAGAAACGGTTCTCGATGAACCAGGACGATTTCTCGTTCCTGTCGGCGGACGACATGGAGAAGAAGTTCCGCCGTGAGCTGCCGGATGACGTTGCCACCGAGGCCATCAACAACACCGCCGTCATCGCGGACCGGTGCAACGTCACGCTCGCGCTGGGCGCCTTTCACCTCCCGCCGTTCGCACTGCCTGACGGGTACCACGATCCCCACGAGTATCTCAAGGTGCTCGCCTACGAGGGCGCGAAGCAGCGTTTCGGCGAACCCGCTCCGGCCATTCTGGAACGATTGGATTACGAGTTGGGCGTCATCGCACAGACGGGATTCTCCAGCTATTTCCTCATCGTCGCCGATTTCGTGAACTGGGCGAAACGCCAAGGCATCATGGTCGGGCCCGGACGCGGCTCGGGTGCCGGCTCGCTCTTGGCGTACCTGTTGCGCATCACGAACGTCGACCCGCTCAAATACAACCTGCTGTTCGAACGGTTCCTGAACCCGCAGCGCGTCAGCCCGCCTGATTTCGACCTGGACTTCGCGGACTCGCGTCGCGGAGAGGTGTTGCAGTACGTCACCGAGAAGTACGGCCGCGACCACGTCGCGCAGATCATCACGTTCGGCACGATGGCCGCACGCGGCGCCATCCGCGACGCTGGACGTGCCCTGGGCCACACGTACGACTTCTGCGACCGCATCGCGAAACTCCTGCCCGGCGGGCCCGTACCCGACTACCCGGGGAAGCGCGACGGCAAACCGTTCCTTGAGCATTGCGTCGAAACGATGGAGGAGGTCGCCGCGGTGTATCGCGCGGACCCCCAGGCGAAACAGCTCATCGACTCCGCAGCCCGCCTGGAAGGAGTCGCCCGGCACGCGTCCACGCACGCCTGCGCCGTGGTGATCACGCCGCAGCCGCTCACCGAATACCTTCCCCTGCAGCGGGGCACGAACGAAGAAGACATCATCACCCAATACGAGATGAACGCCGTCGGCGACCTCGGACTTCTGAAGATGGACTTCTTGGGACTGGCGAACCTGACCATCATCGAGGATACGCTCAAGATGGTGAGGGCGAACCACGGCGTCGACATCGATATCGACAAGATCCCGCTGGACGATGCGAAGTCGTTCGCGCTTCTGCAGCAGGCACATACGACCGGGGTCTTCCAGCTGGAATCGGCCGGCATGAAACGGTACCTGCGGGAACTGAAACCGACCGGCATCGAGGATATCATCGCCATGGTAGCGCTGTACCGCCCGGGTCCGATGGACCTCATTCCCGATTACATCGACCGCAAACACGGCCGCAAGCCGGTGGAATACCTGCATCCGAAGCTCGCGACCGTGCTCAACAACACGTACGGCGTCATGGTGTACCAGGAGCAGCTCATCCAGGCGGTGCAGGCGCTCGCCGGTTTCACGCTCGCTGAAGCGGACGTCTTGCGAAAAGCCGTCGGGAAGAAGATCAAGAAGCTCTTGGATGAGCAGGAGGGCAAGTTCAAGGAGGGCGCCGCACGCGTGGGAACCTCCAAACCGATCGCGGACAAGTTCTGGGAACTCGTCGAACCGTTCAACCGGTATGCGTTCAACCGCAGTCACGCGGCATGCTACGCGATGATCGCCTATCAGACCGCATACCTGAAAGCAAACTGGCCCGCGGAATTCATGGCATCGTTCATGAATTCCGAGACGGGTGATGTGGAACGCGTCGCATTCCTGGTGGATGAGGCCCGCCAGATGGGAATTCCGGTCCTGCCGCCCGACGTGAACGAATCGGGCGAGCGGTTCGCCGTGGTGACGACCGCCGAGGGTCCTGCACTGCGGTTCGGATTGGCGGCCGTCAAGAACGTCGGCAGCGCCATCGTCCATGCCATCATCGCGGAACGGATCGCGAACGGTCCCTACTCCGGCATCGATGATCTCGTCCTGCGCATCCAGCACAAGGACATGAACCGTAAATCACTGGAGTCCCTGGCAAGGTGCGGAGCGTTGGACGCGCTCGGCGAGCGCAATGCGCTCCTGGCAAGCATCGATATGCTGCTCTCGTACGCGCGGGAGCGCTCGCGGCACGCCGACCTGGGCCAGGCATCGCTCTTCGGTGAGACGACGGTCGCCGCGCCCGCGTTCCGACTGACTTCCGCTGAACCGGCGACGAAGGCCGAACGACTCCGTTGGGAGAAGGAACTCATCGGCCTCTATGTCTCCGAACATCCCCTGCACGACCTGCAGCAGCGCCTCGCCCTGGAACGGGTCACTGCCATCAAAGACCTGAAGCCCGTCGCCGGGCAGCCGGCGAAGATCGCGGGGTTAGTGACCAGTTCGAAGAAGATCATCACGAAGACCGGCCGTCCGATGCTGTTCTCGCTCATCGAGGACCTCACCAGCAAGATAGAAGTCGTCGTGTTCCCGTCGGTTCTGGAGAAGACGCCGAACGCATGGGCCGAGAACACCGTCGTGGTGCTCGCCGGGAAACTCGACAACCGCGACGGCAATCTGAAGCTCCTCTGCGATACGGCGAAGCCCATCGCTATCGTGGCCTAGATTCGCCGCGGTTTCTCTGCTAGGCTGTGCGTTATGGCGACCGACCTAGAACATGCACGGCACACATTGGCGCATCTGCTCGCGGCAGCGGTGTTGAAGTTGCATCCCGACGCGAAGCGGACCATCGGGCCGGCGATCGATACCGGCTTCTACTACGACTTCGAATTCTCCTCCCCTATCTCGGAGGAAGATCTGCCCCGTATCGAGAAGGAGATGAAGAAACTTCTTCCGACCTGGACTTCCTTCGAGCACAAAGAGGTCACGCCGGACGAAGCGCGCGCATTCTTCAAAGACAACCCCTATAAGCTCGAACTCATCGACGACATCGTCGCCAAGGGCGAGAAACTCACCCTGTATACCTCCGGCGAATTCACCGACCTGTGCCGCGGCGGCCATGTGGACGACCCATCGCATGATATCCCGGCTGATTCGTTCAAGCTCGACAAGCTGGCGGGCGCCTACTGGCGCGGTGACGAAAAGAACAAGCAACTGACCCGGATCTACGGCCTCGCGTTCGCGAACGCCGGCGAGTTGAACGCATATGTGAAGATGCTGGAGGAGGCGCGTAAGCGCGACCACAAGATCCTCGGACCGCAGCTTGACCTCTTCGTCTTCTCCGACCTGGTGGGCTCCGGCTTGCCGCTGTGGACGCCACGCGGCACATTGGTCCGCAATCTCTTGGATGATTTCGTCTGGTCGCTCCGGCTCGCGCGGGGCTACGAACGCGTGGAAATCCCGCATATCACGAAGCGCGAGCTCTATGAGAAAAGCGGTCATTGGGAGAAGTATAAGGATGATCTCTTCAAGATCCGGACGCGCGAGGATCACGAGTTCGCAATGAAGCCGATGAACTGCCCGCACCACACTCAGATCTACGCGCGCCGCCAGTTCAGCTACCGCGACCTGCCTCAACGGTATGCGAACACGACGATGGTGTACCGCGATGAGCAAACCGGCGAACTTTCGGGACTCTCCCGCGCCCGCAGCTTCACCCAAGACGATGCACACGTGTTCTGCCGGCTGTCCCAGGCCAAGGACGAATTCCTGAAGATCTGGGACATCATCCATGAGTTCTACGGCGCGTTCGGATTCACCCTTGCGGTCCGGCTGTCGCGCCACGATCCCGCGCACCCCGAAAAATATCTAGGTGATCCCGACAAATGGAAGACAGCCGAGTCACTCCTGGAAGAGATTGTCCACGAGAAGAAGGTCGCATATATCGACGGCACAGGAGAAGCCGCGTTCTACGGTCCCAAACTGGATTTCCTCGCCAAGGATTCCTTGGGCCGCGAGTGGCAAGTGGCTACCATCCAACTCGACTTGAACATGCCGGACCGCTTTGATCTCGTCTGCGCTAATGAGAAGGGCGAGAAGGAACGTATCGTGATGATCCACGCCGCCATCATGGGCTCCATCGAACGATTCCTCTCCATCCTCATCGAGGATACCGCCGGTGCGTTCCCGCTCTGGCTGTCGCCGATGCAGGTCTCGATCCACCCTATCAGCGAGAAGCACGCCGACGCCGCGATTAAAGTTGCCACTGAACTCCGTGTCGCGGGTCTGCGTGTGGACGTCTCGACCGGCGATGAAACCATCGGGAAGCGCATCCGTGCGTCAGAAACATGGAAAGTACCCTACTCCGTCATCCTGGGTGACAAGGACATCGCGGCCAACGTCGTATCGGTGCGCAAGCGGGGCGGCGAAGATCTCGGCCAGATGCCGTTGAGCGAACTCACGTCGCGCCTCCGTCAAGAGATCGAACAAAAGAAATAAGAAAACGGGACCCCGAAGGGTCCCGTTCAGTGCCGGGCGACCAAGAGACTGATGCCGGCCACGTAGAAGCAGTACTTGATGATGGTGCACAGGACGATGATGGTCATGCTGCCGGGCAGTTTCGCCGTCCGCCAGATGGCGACCGCGGCCATGCGCGATATCGGGGTGAACGGAATCGGGTTCAGGCATCCTACGCACATCGTCGTGTAGCCACCAGCCTCGAGTACCGGACAGATGATGGAACGGTATCGGTCGAGGTCGGGCATGTACCGGGTTCGGAATGCCTGCCATCCATCGCGGAAACCGGCATGGAGCCATTGCAGTCTCACGTACGAACTCACGCGGTCACGGGCCTGCCCGACCAACCAGTACTCCCCCACGAGTTGGGCCATCGAAATGGCCAACGCCACAACCAGTACGGGGAACGCTCTGATACCGCGGATACGACCCAGTCCGACGATCGCTTCGGGAAACGGCATCACAACCGCGGTTGCCAGAAGGCCGACCACGAACATCTTGATCGCGAGCCGCACCCATCCCCTCCTTGTGATTCAATGAGCGACAGGGTACAGTATACCACGAAATATGGAGAAAATCAAACACCGAATAATCGTCATCGCCGGTCCCACGGCGTCCGGAAAATCTGATATCGCCATCCGTCTGGCGCGGAGATTCAACGGCGAAATTATCTCCGCTGACTCGCGCCAGGTATACCGTGGCATGGACATCGGCACCGGCAAAGTCACGAAACGCGAGCAGAAGCTCGTGCGGCATCGGTTGCTCGATGTCGCCTCCCCTACTCGCCAGTACTCCGTGGTGCGGTGGCGCCGGGCGGCATCACATGCCATCGCCGACGCTCTCCGTCGCGGCAAGGTTCCGATCGTCTGTGGCGGCACCGGATTCTGGATCGATGCGCTCGTCTATGGCCGCTCCATCCCTGACGTGAGGCCGGATGCAAAACTCCGTGCGCGCTTGCACACGCTCACGACTCCGCAGCTCTACGCGCGTCTCCGGAAGCTGGATCCCACCCGCGCCGCCGCCATCGACCGACATAACCCGGTGCGGCTTATCCGCGCGCTGGAGATCGTCATGAAGACCGGAAAACCCGTCCCCCATGCCATGGGTACCGCGAACTATGATGTGCTCTATCTGGCCGTCTCGCGGCCCATGACCACACTGAAGCAACGCATCGAGAGAAGACTGGATGCACGGCTGAAATCGGGCATGGTCGCTGAGGCCCGCCGTCTGCGCGCTTCCGGTGTATCATGGAAACGACTGGAATCGTTCGGCCTTGAGTATCGTTGGCTCGCACTCTTCCTTCAGCACAAAATGACCCGAACCGAGATGCGGCATGGACTCCTTCGCGATATCATCGCGTATGCGAAACGTCAGGTGACCTGGTGGAGAAGGAATACGGATATTCGCCGGATTACCGGCACCGTCGAGGCGGAAAGACTTGCCAAAAGATTTCTTTCGGTGTAGAATTCTTTCCGCTAGCGGAGGAATATGAAGTGATACGAGATGACCATGCCCCATGGACGCTCCACGTCGATCGTGAGCGTGACCGCGCCCTCATCAGAGTCGCCCATCATTCGTACCTTCGCATCAGCATTCAGCCGCTAACCGAGCTTGGAGTGCCAACACTCACCGGTCCGAGCGAGTCCGAACGGCTGCGAACCATCACTGGATGGATCCAAATTCGAAGGTTCCTCATGTCGAAGATGCCCCTGCATCCGTAATAGTCCGGCGCCCGCCACTCATTGGCGGGCTTTATTATTTCAGTTTCTCGCGTAAGAGCTGTTCGGCCATCTGAGGATTCGCTTTGCCCTTGGAGAGCGCCATGACTTTGCCGACCAGCGCTTTCATCGCGGCTTCTTTGCCGCCCTTGAAATCGGCGGCGACTTTCTCGGATTGTGCGATCGCGTCTTCTACGAATCGATTCATGTCGTCGGAATCCGACACCTGTGCGAGGTCGTGCTGATTGATAAGATGTTCCGGTGTATCGCCGGTTTCCCACATGTACGCCAGGAGCTTCTGGGCGCCGGTGCTGGAAACCTGTCCGGATGCGACACGTATGATGAAGTCAGCGAAGTTTTCTGCGGTCAATTTCGTATCCTGTGGAATCGCATTCGCGGTAGCCAGAAACGGCTGCAATTGGACGATGAGCCAGTTCGCCGCCGTTTTGTTGAGCTTCGGGTCATCAAGTTCACTCGCAACATCTTCGAAGAAATCCCCCAGCTCCTTGAAAATTGTCAGGATTTCCACATCAGCGGCCGGCAGTCCGTATTCCTTGACGAACCGTTCGCGGCGCGCCTGCGGAAGTTCAGGGATGGTCGCGCGAAGCTCTTCGATTTCAGCATCGGTCAGGACGATGGGCGGCAAGTCGGGCTCCGGGAAGTACCGGTAGTCCGCGCTTCCCTCTTTGGTCCGTTGGCTCACGGTGATGCCTTTGATGTCGTCCCACCCGCGCGTCTCCTGCACGAGTTTCTCTCCGGCATCCAGTACCGTTGTCTGACGTTCGATTTCGTATTGCGCCGCGCGCGCCGCGGAAGAGATGGAATTGATGTTCTTCACTTCCACCTTGGTGCCATATTCTTTCTGGCCGGTGGGTCGAATGGACAGGTTGACCTCAACGCGCATCTGGCCTTTTTCCATATCAGCATCGGACACGCCAAGATACCGCAGCAACAGCTGCAGCTCCGTGGCGAATCTCCGCACATCTTCGGGATCATGCAGATCCGGGTACGTCACCAATTCCAAGAGCGGCACGCCGGCTCGGTTGTAATCAGCCAACGACCATTCCGGGTCGCGGTCATGGATGAGCCGACCGGCATCTTCCTCCAGATGGATACGTTCGATGCGCACACCACCGAGCTTCCCCTCGCGACAGAACGGCATTTGGAACTGCGATATCTGGTACCCCTTGGGCAGGTCAGGATAGAAATAGTTCTTGCGTTCGAAGAACGTGTATTTCTCGATGGAACACCCTAAGGCAAGTCCGACCTGGATGACTTTTTCGATGGCAGTGCGATTTGCTACCGGCAATGTGCCCGGGTGGCCCATGCATAAGGGACAGACATTGAAGTTGGGACGCTTTTCCAGCGGATCATTGGCGCAGTCGCAGAACATCTTGGTTGCAGTGTTGAGCTCCGCGTGGATTTCCAGTCCGATTGTCGTCAGATACTCGGCCATGATTGCCTACTGTAGCACGGAACATCATCAAAAAGAAACGGCCCCCTACGGTGTGTAGGGGGCAAGAATCATCTGTATCTCGGCGGCGACGGTATCGACGGGGCGGTCGCCGTTGATGACTTCCACCCGCATGTCGGGAGCCCATGCACGGCTCGAGGCAGCGATGTCGAGGTACGCCTGCCGGATCTTCGCAAGGCTCTCGAGCTTCTCGAAGAGCTCCGGTGCTCCCCGCTCCCGTGCGAGACGCTGCATCGCGACTTCGGCTGGGATATCCATGAGAACGGTCAGGTTGGGCCAGCGGAGCCACGGACCGAGCACCTCGCGATGCATCGCGATGAAGAGGTCGGCACATCCGGTCAGCGCCCCGTACGCGATGGTGGAGAGCGCGAACCGGTCAGCGACCACCGGCCGCCCGTGCTCGAGGCCCGGCAGGACTGTGCATACGGTGTCTTCGGCCCGGTCGATGACGAACAGGCGCTGAAGCGCATCGTTCGCGGGTGCCGGAAGTTCGTGCTGAAGGATTCTCCGGATGAGACGCCCAGTGTGGTTGTCACGCTCGTTGGGCTCCCGGAAGAAGACGACGTTCCCCCAGACACCACGAAGGAAATCGACCGCTTTCAGGCTCTGTGTCCCCTTCCCGCACTTGTCGATGCCTTCGAACGCAATGAACGGCGGAATCTTGTCGGCGGCCATAATCATTACCCCTGGAAGGAACGGACCGCCATGGTAGCATGGCGGTCGTTTTTCGTTGTCCACAGGGTCAGCGGTCCATCGGCTCCTTTGTCACCCGCAAGCGGTAGCCGGCGATGTGCAGGATGCCGCCCTTACGAGCCAGTAGGTCGAAGAGACGCTGGAACACGTCGGCCCAGTCGACGGTGTGCTGGACGAGCGGCACCTTCTTCGCCCGGGCCATGGCGGCGGTCTTGGTGCGGCCGAGCGAGTTCGAGTACTCGCCGTAGAAGTCTACGCGTCCGATGCCCGCCTGCAGAAGGCGCTTGATGCAGTTCACGCACGGCGTCGCGGTCACGATGGCCTGCGCACCGATGAGCAACGCGGGATCCGTGTTCAGGATGGCGTTGTCTTCGCCGTGGATGGTCGCGACGCAATGCCCCTCTTCCAGTAGATGCCCGACGTCGTCACAATGCGGCAGTCCGCTGACGGAACCGTTGAATCCGAAGCCCCGGAGACGCTTCTTCTGAACGATGCCACACGCCGTACGAAGACGGTCACACGTCCCCAGGATGGAATGTGCCGCGGTGGAGACCAGAAACGCCAACTGGAACATCGCGTCGCGTTCCTGCCGCTTCTTGGTCATGCTCACACCTTGCTGTTGGCCGGCCGGTACCACGGCAGGCCGTCAGCGTCGTCGGCCAGGAAGTCGCCGAAGATGTTCGGGTAGCGCTTGGTGACGATGGCGCCGACCCTGCCGAACACGAGGCGGATCTCCTCCTCGGCCGACGGGTGCGTGCGCATCTCCAGGACCCACCGGAGCGCGCGCGGGTTAGCCGACCAGCCGATGGTCGTCGCCAGGCCGATGGGCGCCACCCGACGCATGGCGGACGTGATGATCTTCTTCGTCGTGAACGGCACGCCCGGACGGTCGAGCTTGAAATACTCCGCCAGCTCCCTCTGCAGCGTCTCGAGCTGCTCGAAGGTCTGCACGAAGATGGTCATCGCCTGCTCGTCCTCGCGGATGCAGGTCGGCAACCACTGCTTCAGGGCGTCGAGCCGCACGAACCGCAGGCTCTCTTGCGAGATGGCAACACCCTGCCGGTGCCGCACCAGCTCGTGCGTGAACACGCGCGACACGTCGGCGAACACGAAGTTCATCATCGTGTGCTCGAGCACCGAGCCGTGCTTAGTGCTCAGGATGTTCGCCATGTACTCGTCGTTGCGCTCGCGGATCTTCGTGACGTTCTTGTTCATGCCGGGCTGGAAGCTCCGGTAGCACAGACGTCCCATGATCTCCGCGATCTTCTCGGAGTCGGACGGGGCGTCGGATGTCCAATCCGGGATGCCGATGTGGTCCAGGTAGGCCTGCAGCCCTTCCTCGACGACCCGCGACTCACCGATGAGGAACACCTTGGGTTCGACTTTCTGCATGACTCACTCCCCTTATTGTCAAACAACGTACAACGGCCTTTCGGCCGTTGTAGACTAGAACACTGGAAGAGGAATGCAACTACTTGATGTCGATGCCCATCGAGCGCGCGGTGCCGGCGATGATCTCCATCGCGGCGTCGACGTCGTTGGCATTCAGGTCCGCCATCTTCTGTTCGGCGATGGCTTTCAGCTGTGCCCGGGTGATGGAGCCGACTTTGTTCTTGTTGGGAACGCCCGACCCCTTCTCCAGACCGGCGGCGACGCGCAGCAGGTAAGCTGCGGGCGGCGTGCGGAGCTTGAAGTCGAACGAGCGGTCCTCGTAGATGGTGACCTCCACCGGGATGACCTGTCCCTTCTTGTCCTTGGTCGCCTCGTTGAACTGCAGACAGAACTGCTGCAAATTCAGCCCGCGGGGGCCCAGGATCATACCGACCGGTGGCGCCGGCGTTGCGGCCGCACCCTCGATCTGCAATTTCACGATTTCCTTGATCTTCTTTGCCATGGTTTAAAGTTTCTTCATCTGGAGGAAATCCAGTTCCACCGGAGTTTCCCGACCGAAAATAGTGACCAGCACCTTGACACGTCCCTTCTCCGGGTCAACCTCAAAGATTTTGCCGTCGAAGTCTTTGAACGGCCCGTCCGTGATTTTCACACGGTCGCCGACTTTCACATCCACTTTGTATTGCGGCTCCGCGACGCCCATGCGTCCGAGCAAGTCGTCGATCTCGGCACGTGACAACGGGGTGGGTGTCGTCCCGGCACCGATGAATCCTGTGACGCTGGGCGTGTTGCGTACCACGTACCACGAGTCGTCGGAGACGATCATATCAACGAGCACGTAGCCAGGGTAGATCTTCTCCTCGACGACTTCGCGCTTGCCGCCTTTGACGCGGATCTTCTTCTCCTTCGGCACGAGCACCTGGAAAATGCGGTTCTCGAACCCTAGGGATTCGACGCGTTGTTTCAGGTTGCGCGCGACACTATCCTCGTATCCAGAGTAGGTGTGGATGGCGTACCACTCGCGCGCACCGGTTGTGACCTGTTTCGGCATGAGGAAAGATTATCGCACGATGAACGTCCCGACCAGCCAGGTGGCCAAAGCATCGATACCGCCCAAGTAGATCGCGAATGCCAGGCACAGGCCGAGCACGACTGCCGTATACAGCACCATTTGACGGCGTGACGGCCAAGTCACCTTGCTCAGTTCTGCGCGTACTTCGCGGAGGAATGTGATGACAGATTCCATGGGATTCTCTAAAAAACGCCCGCGGGCGCACCGAGGACACTACCAAAAAGGAAGCAATCCGTCAAATATCGAGGTTCTGCACCGAGCGGGCATGGGTCTGGATGAATTTCTTGCGCGGTAATACGTCCGCCCCCATGAGCACATCGAAGACACGGTCTGCCTCCTCGGCATCAGCGACCGTGACCTGCAGCAGCACCCGATTGGCCGGGTTCATGGTCGTCTCCCAGAGCTGTTCAGGGTTCATTTCGCCGAGACCCTTGTAGCGCTGGATGTTCAATCCGGCGACTTTTATGACTCCTTCGGCCGGTTCCCCTTCTTCGGCGGTTTCCGGAGGTTGCTGTTCATCCTCCACCGGCGTCGCCGTGAAATCAGCGAACGTTTTGCCCGTTTTCTTCTTCGCCGGAGTCGAGGTCTCGATCTTCACGCCGGCTGCCTTGGCATGTTGAGCGACGACCCTGTCCTTTTCTTCATCGGAATAGACATATTGCGTGTGCGTCCCTTTGCGGATGCCGTACAGGGGCGGCTGAGCGATGTAGATGTGACCGGCTTCGATGAGCTTCGGGAAATAGCGGTAGAACAGAGTCAGGAGCAGCGTACGGATGTGCGCACCGTCGACATCGGCATCCGTCATGATGACGATCTTGTGGTATCGGAGTTTTGACAGGTCGAATTCGTCGGCGATGGCGGTACCCATCGCGATGATGAGTGCACGGACCTCGATTGATGCGAGCATCTTATCGATGCGCGCCCGTTCGACGTTCAGGATCTTTCCACGCAACGGCAGGATGGCTTGGAAGTTCCGGTCGCGTCCCTGCTTCGCGGAGCCACCGGCCGAATCTCCCTCGACGATGAACAGCTCGGACTGCTCCGCTGAGCGGCTGGAGCAGTCGGCCAGTTTGCCTGGCAGCGAAAACCCGTCCAGAGCGCCTTTTCGCAGGACCGTATCACGGGCGGCTTTGGCGGCCACGCGGGCTTTCGCCGCCAAAATGACTTTATCCAGAATGCCCCGTGCATCGGCCGGATTGCGGTCCAACCAATCGGTGAACTCGACGCTCATAACAGTCTCCACAGCGCCACGAGCTTCGGGATTACCGAGCTTCGCTTTGGTCTGCCCCTCGAACTGCAGGACCGAAGAATTGATCTTGACCGATACGATGGCGACCAGGCCTTCGCGCACGTCGTCGCCGGTGAGATTATCGTCCTTTTCTTTGAGGTATCCGTTCTTGCGCGCGTAATCGTTGAGGATGCGCGTCAGCGAAGTCTTGAATCCGGTCATATGCATACCACCCTCGGTCGTATGGATGTTGTTGGCGAAGCTGAACTCCTTGGGCGACATGTCGTCGACATATTGGAGTGCGATTTCGACAGCCATGTTCTCTTCCTGCTTGTCCACGTAGAACGGATTCTTGTGGACCGGCTCGATGCCGTGCGTGAGGAATCCGATGTACGAGACGATGCCCCCCTCGAAATGGAACGTGTACGTCGGAAATTGCGACTCCCTTGATGACGGCGGGCGGACACCATCGCGCGCATCGACGACTTGGATGGTAATGCCCTTGGTCAAGTACGCTTGCTGCCGCAGGTGGTTCAGGATCATATCGAGCTTGAATTCCCGCTCTTTGAATATCTCCGGATCCGGCTGGAATGTGACGATGGTGCCGTGATCAGCCGCGGTACCGATCTTCTTCACCGGTTTTTTCGGTTTGCCACGCTCGTATTCCTGCATGTACGCGCTTCCATCGACATGTACTTCCACCTTCACGTACTTTGAGAGCGCGTTGACCACCGATACGCCTACGCCATGCAGTCCCCCGGCGACCTTGTACGCATCACCACCGAATTTGCCACCCGCATGGAGAGTGGTCATGACCGTCTCTAGCGCAGAAACTCCCGTCTGTTTATGGATTCCCACCGGAATACCGCGACCGTCATCGGTCACTTCAACCATATCGTCGGGGAGCAGCTTCACGATGATGCGCGTTGCGTGTCCCGCCATCGCCTCGTCCAACGAGTTGTCGAACACCTCCCAAATGAGGTGGTGGAGGCC
>Ga0335069_10004272_pt1 | contig 21281 bp, 18 predicted proteins | sample Lox_Sample_11_FD_206714 | JGI IMG/M metagenome (GOLD analysis project Ga0335069, IMG submission 206714) | Soil microbial communities from Loxahatchee National Wildlife Refuge, Florida, United States - Lox_Sample_1.1 | ecosystem: Environmental > Terrestrial > Soil > Wetlands | place: USA...
GGCGCCGGCGGGGCCGGCGGCGCGGCCTTCGGCGCCTTGGCCGCCGGTGTCGGCGGCAATGGCGGGGCTGCCGGGCTGTTCGGCATCGGGGGCGCCGGTGGAACCGGCGGCTCCTCAAATCACCTCGACGTTGCCGGCGGGACCGGCGGCACGGGTGGCACCGGCGGCCTGATCGGCACCGGCGGCGCTGGCGGCCGCGGCGGAAGCGGAGGACCCGCAGACGGCATTGGTGGAGCCGGCGGGGACGGCGGAAGTGGCGGCATCCTGTTCGGCAATGGCGGAATCGGCGGTGCCGGCGGGGACAGCCCCTTGCAGGCCGCCGGCAACGGCGGCAACGGCGGCGACGGCGGATTCCTTTACGGTGTGGGTGGCGCTGGTGGCACCGGCGGAAGCGACGCAATTTTGGCCGGCAACGGCGGCAACGGCGGGCACGGCGGGGCCGGTGCAAAGGTCATTGGATCCGGTGGCGATGGCGGGACAGGCGGGTTGGGCAGCCTCGGCGGTGCCGGCGGTGCTGGCGGCAACGCCGGCATTCTCGTTGGCAGCGGTGGCGCCGGTGGCGCCGGGGGGGACGTCAGCGGGAGCGGCAACAACGGTGGCAACGCGGGGCTGATCGGCAACGGCGGCAACGGCGGCAACGGCGGCAACGGCGGCGTCGTCGGCGGCAGCGGCGGCCAAGGCGGCTCGGCGTTGCTATTCGGCGCGGATGGGATGCCCGGGACCAAGGGGGCGACCTAATCCAAAGGGCCGAGCGCGCCGGCCTTAAGCGCGAGCCCTTACAGGCCGCCCAGGATCTCCCGGGCCAGCGCGGCCGTCTCCGACGGGGTCTTGCCGACCCTGACGCCGGCCGCCTCCAGGGCCTCCTTCTTGGCGGCCGCGGTGCCCGACGAGCCGGACACGATCGCGCCCGCGTGGCCCATCGTCTTGCCCTCCGGGGCGGTGAATCCCGCGACGTAACCGACGACCGGCTTGGAGACGTGGGCCTTGATGTAGTCGGCGGCGCGCTCCTCGGCGTCGCCGCCGATCTCGCCGATCATCACGATGACCTTGGTGTCGGGGTCCTTCTCGAAGGCCTCGATGGCGTCGATGTGGGTGGTGCCGATCACCGGGTCGCCGCCGATGCCGATGGACGTCGAGAACCCGAAATCGCGCAGCTCGTACATCATCTGGTAGGTCAGGGTGCCCGACTTGGACACCAGCCCGACGGGTCCCGAACCGGTGATGTTGGCGGGGGTGATGCCCACCAGCGCCTCACCCGGGGTGATGATGCCGGGGCAGTTCGGCCCGATGATGCGGGTCTTGCCGCCCTTCTCTACGTTGTAGGCCCATGCGAATGCGGTGTCCTGCACCGGGATTCCCTCGGTGATGACCACCAGTAGCGGGATCCCGGCGTCGATGGCCTCGATGATGGCGTCCTTGGCGAACTTCGGCGGCACGAAAATGATCGACACGTCGGCGCCGGTCTTCTCCATCGCCTCCGCGACGCCGCCGAACACCGGCAGCTTGACGATCCGGCCGCCCTTGTCTTCATGCGTGACGGTGGTGCCCGCCTTGCGGGCATTCACACCGCCGACGATCTGGGTGCCGGCCTTGAGCATCCGCGCGGTGTGGACGGTGGCCTCGCTGCCGGTGATGCCCTGGACGATGACCTTGTTCTCTTTGTTCAAGAAGATCGACATGTCCCAAGTCCTTTCTCAGGCGCTCGCCAGCTCGGCGGCCTTGTCGGCGGCCTCGTCCATCGTGAGCACCAGCGTCACCAGCGGGTGGTTGGCGTCGGTCAGGATGCGACGGCCCTCTTCGACGTTGTTGCCGTCGAGGCGCACCACCAGCGGCTTGTTGGCCTCGCCGCCGAGGATTTCCAGCGCCTTGACGATGCCGGTGGCCACCGCGTCGCAGGAGGTGATGCCGCCGAAGACGTTGACGAACACGCTCTTGACCTGCTGGTCGCCCAGGACCACGTCCAACCCGGCGGCCATCACCTCCGCCGAGGCGCCGCCGCCGATGTCCAGGAAGTTGGCCGGCTTGACTCCCCCGCGCTTCTCTCCGGCGTAGGCGACGACGTCGAGGGTCGACATCACCAGGCCCGCGCCGTTGCCGATGATGCCGACCTGGCCGTCCAGCTTCACGTAGTTGAGGTGGTGTTCTTTGGCCTTGAGCTCCAGCGGATCGGTGGCCTCACGGTCCTCGAACTGGGCGTGATCGGGGTGGCGGAAATCGGCGTTGGCGTCGAGCGTGACCTTGCCGTCCAGCGCCAGGATGCGATCGTCAGGGGTGCGCACCAGCGGGTTGACCTCCACCAGCGTCGCGTCCTCGGCGACGAAGAGCTCCCACAGCTTGGAGATGGTGACCGCGGCGGCGTCGAGCACCTCGGCGGGCAGGTGGCCCTGCTCGGCGATGGAACGGGCGGTCGCGACGTCGACGCCCTTGACGGCGCTCACCGGGACCTTGGCGAGCCGGTCGGGCTTGGTGGCGGCCACTTCCTCGATCTCCATGCCGCCCTCGACCGAGCACATCGCCAGGTAGGTGCGGTTGGCCCGGTCGAGCAGGAAGGAGATGTAGTACTCCTCGGCGATGTCGCTGGCCTCGGCGACCAGCAGCTTCTTCACGATGTGGCCCTTGATGTCCAGGCCGAGGATGTTCTTGGCGTGTTCGTAGGCGTCTTGGGGAGTCGCGGCGTATTTGACGCCGCCGGCCTTACCGCGACCTCCGACCTTGACCTGGGCCTTCACCATCACCGGGCTACCGATCTCCTCGGCGATGGCCCGGGCACCCTCGGCGGTGTCGGTCACCCGGCCGGGAGTACTGGGTACGTTGTGCTTGGCGAACAATTCTTTTGCTTGATACTCGAAAAGGTCCATGGGCTCACCGTCTTCGCTCGACTTGCTGCTAGGCCTATACGTGGGTCCCTCAATGGGGACAGCCGGAATCGGCGACTCGCACGGTGGCACTGTATCCACCCGTCGAATGCCTGCTATCGTCGCGTCCACCGTTGTGGCGCAGCTCACGGCCTATCGATACCCCGCGAAGGTGATGCGAATCACAAAACGGGCCGGGTTCTTCGCCCGAGGTTGCCAGCCCGTCGGTTAGCGGATACCTTCCTAGGGTCCAGATAACGTTATGGTCACGATACGAGGACATTTCAGCTTGTCCCAGCACCGTTTGACGCGTCCTTTTGCCGAAACGACAGGCGTGGTGAGGGTGGGCCGCGCAGCAGGCGGCCGGTGGGCGGAGCCTCACCGCAACGAAGTCACCGAAATCCTCCCGCTCGACGGATTCGACTTCGGCACCCTGGATTTCATCGATGAGTCCGGCGATCTCGAAGACCTGGACTTCAGCAACGACTCGACGTTCGACAACGAATCCCGCGTGCTGCTCGCTCCCGAGCTCGACGACCTCCACGACATCGACGATCTGGGCCCGTTGCTGCTCGCCGCCCCTGCAGCCGTTGCGGTCCCGGCACGGTTCCGGCCCGATGCCTCCACCACAGCAGCGCGTCGTCCCGATCACGCGGACGTCACCGACGTCATTCCGGTGATACGGAGCGGCGGGCAACACCGTAAGCAGCCGACCAGCGCGGCCCGGGGGCGCCTGCTGATCTCGGCGATGGCCGCCGGGGCGGCGGCCGCCGCGGCCCACGCTGCGACCAGCCACGCCGATACCCCCAAGACGGATGCCGTGCTGACCGCCAACGCGTCGGCGCTTACCGGCGGGGCGGGCAGCAACACGATCCGCGGCGCCCAGGTGGTCGCGGTCCAGCCGTTGGCGAATGCCGCGGTGCACAACGAGGAACTCGCCAAGGGCGTGGCCTTCGCCAACGACCGCGCCCAGCGCGAGGCCCGGTTGCAGCAGCCGCTCTATGTCATGCCCACGAAGGGGATCTTCACCTCCAACTTCGGCTACCGCTGGGGCGTGCTGCACGCCGGCATCGACCTCGCCAACTCGATCGGAACGCCGATCTATGCGGTGTCCGACGGTGTCGTCATCGACGCCGGGCCCGCCGCCGGCTACGGTGCGCTGGTCAAGCTCCGCCACGCCGACGGCACGGTCACGCTCTACGGCCACGTCAACACGACGCTGGTCAGCGTCGGCCAGCGGGTGATGGCCGGCGACCAGATCGCCACCATGGGCAACCGCGGCAATTCCACCGGGCCGCACCTGCACTTCGAGGTGCTACTGGGCGGCACCGAAAGGATCGACCCAGTCCCATGGCTTGCTAAGCGGGGTCTTAACGTCGGCAACTACGCTGGGTGAGGTGACCCCGCCCAACGACCCCGCTGCTCCAGCGCCAACACCCGAGTCCGCCGCGCCGCCCTCGGAATCGCAGACGCGGATCATCCGGCGAGCACCGACGGGGCCGATGCCCGTGGTGCCGGAGTCCCCGACCACGCAGATTCCGCGGCAGTCACCTCCCGATCACGGCGCCCGTTCCGGGGTGCGACGGGGGATCGCGGGTTTGCCGGGCCACGAGCCGAGCGGCCGGACCGTCGTGGCCGCCAGTGCCGTCACCATCGTCAGCGGCTGGGCGACGTCGGTGGTGGCCACCGACCTGATCGCGGGATGGTGGCGGACCGACCGCCTGTTCTGCATCGCAGTCGCCTTCCTGGCGCTGGTGTTTGCGATCACCACGGTTTCCGGGGTGATCATGCTGCTGCAGCATCGGCCGCTTGGGCGTTACCTCATCGCGGCCGGCGCGGTCGTCGCGGTGCTGACCTACGGCGGCGTGTTCATCGCGGGCGCGCGTGTGGCGTGGATCGTCTACACCCTGTGGCTGCTCCCAGTCGCCAGCATGGCGCTGGCTTTTCACCCTCAAACCAAACGCTGGCTGCAGGCGCACTGACTTTTCTTTGCGCCCTTCGCCCCGTTTGCGCCGAACGTGTCCTGGGGGCGAGGAATTGGCGAAAATCTCGCCCTGGCGTCACGTTCGGCGCGTCAGAGCTTGCTGACGGGGGCGTGGTTGTGCATCAGCTTCACCCGTCCCGAGCTGCCGAAGTCGATCAGCGACATGGCCGATTCGCCGACTCCCGAGACCTCCTCGACCCGGCCGAGCCCGTACTTGTCGTGGGTCACCCGGTCGCCGGGTTGCAGCACCAGCAGCGGGCGTTTGCTTGCCCCTGAGCGCGTCGGCGACGGACGCGGCGCGCCGAACCGCCCGGCACCGCTCACCGGGGCGCTGAACGACGGCGGGGGCGCGCTGCGGCGCCAGTCGATGAGCTCCTGCGGAATCTCCCGCAGGAAGCGCGATTCCGGGTTGAGCATCGGCTGTCCCCAGGACGACCGCACGATGGCCCTGCTCACATACAGCCGCTGACGGGCCCGCGTGATGCCGACGTAGGCCAGCCGCCGCTCTTCGGACAGCTCGGTGGGGTCGTCCAGCGACCGCATGTGGGGGAACATCCCGTCCTCCCAGCCGGTGACGAACACCACCGGAAACTCCAACCCCTTCGCGGTGTGCAGCGTCATCAGCGTGACCAAACCCGCTCCGTGCTCGGGGATTTCGTCGGCGTCGGCGACCAGGGATACCCGCTCCAGGAAGGCCGCCAGCGCACCGATGTCCGGTATGTCTTCGTCCTCGGGGGTTTGCAGCGACTCATCCAGCGCGGCCGCGTTCGCCTGATCGGTGCTGAATTCGTGTGCGACGCTGACCAATTCGTTCAGGTTGTCCAGCCGGGCCAGCTCCTGCGGGTCGGTGGAGGACTCCAGCTCGCGGCGGTATCCGGTGCGTTCGAGCACCAACTCGACCAGATCACCGAGCTCGTCGCCGAGGTGGCCCCTCAGGTCGTCCAGCAGCTCGACGAAACCCGCGATCGCCTTCTCCGCGCGGGTATTCAGCATCGGCACCTTGCCATCGGCCGCGGCCTGCAACGCGTCTGCGAAGCCGGCGCCGGTGTTTTCGGCATACACCGCCACGCACGCCTCGGCGCGATCTCCGATGCCCCGGCGCGGCGTGTTGAGAATGCGCCGCATGCTGACCGCGTCGCCGGGATTGTCGAGAACCCGCAGATAGGCGACGATGTCGCGAATCTCCTTGCGCTCGTAGAAGCGCACTCCCCCAACGACTTTGTACGGGATGCCGGCGCGGATGAAGACCTCTTCCAACGACCGCGACGAGTTGTTGGTCCGATAGAACACGGCCACGTCGTTGTAGGTGATCTCGCCCCGCTCGGCGAGGGCGTCGATCTCCTCGGCCACGAACCTGGCCTCGTCGTGCTCGTTGTCGGCGACGTAGCCGACGATCAGTTCGCCGGCACCGGCGTGGGTCCACAGGCGTTTCTCCCGGCGTCCGGTGTTCCGGGCAATCACCGAGTTGGCCGCGGACAGGATGTTTTGCGTAGAGCGGTAATTCTGTTCCAGCAGAATCGTTCTCGCGTCGGGGTAGTCGCGCTCGAAGTCCTCGATGTTGCGGATGGTGGCGCCGCGGAACGCATAGATCGACTGATCGGCATCGCCGACCACGCACAGTTCCGCCGGCGGCACGTCGTCCTCGGTTTCCGTGCCCACCAACTCGCGCACCAGCACGTACTGGGCGTGGTTGGTGTCCTGGTATTCGTCGACCAGCACGTGTCGGAATCGCCGCCGGTAGTACTGGGCGATCTGGGGGAAATTCTGCAGCACCGCGACGGTTTCCCCGATCAGGTCGTCGAAGTCCAACGCGTTGGCCGCCCGCAGCCGCCGCTGGTATTCGCCGTAGACGGAGGCCACCGTGCGGCTCAACTCATCCGAGGCGTCGGACAGGCCGGCCACGGCCTCGTCGGGGTCGATCAACTCATTCTTCAAGTTCGAGATGGCGTTGGCCAGCAGGCGCGGGGAGTAGCGCTTGATGTCGAGACCCATGTCGCGACCGATCATCTGCAGCAGGCGCCGCGAATCGTCGGCGTCGTAGATCGAGAAGTTGGAGTTGAGCCCCCTGATCAGCGATGCCTGGTTGCGCAGGATGCGCACACAGGTCGAGTGGAACGTGGAAACCCACATCGCGCGGGCGCGGTTACCCACCAGCCGCACGACGCGTTCGCGCATCTCCGCGGCCGCCTTGTTGGTGAAGGTGATGGCCAAGATCTGTCCGACCCCGACGCCGCGCGCCGCGATCACGTAAGCGATGCGCCGCGTCAGGACCGCCGTCTTGCCCGAGCCCGCGCCGGCGACGATGAGCAGCGGCGAGCCCTCGTGCACCACCGCCAGGCGCTGCTGTGGGTTGAGCCCATCGAGCAGCTGGTCGGCTTCGGGGGCGGACTTGGCGTCGGTATTGCTGGTCACGTGCACACTCATGTCGGTCCAAATCTACCGCCGCCGACCGACTGCTTCGGCTGGCCAGGCCGTCCGGCGCGCCGGATCCCCAGGACGCCGCCCGCCGGCCGCTTCCGGCGCATATTTTTGCGCCGCCCCAGTCCTTAGTGGCACACTCGGTTGGTGCTCAACGCGCAGCTTCGGCTCCCGACCCACGTGTCGCAGCGCCGATTTTTCTACGGGTACCGGCCAGCGGTGTCCGTGGTCTAGCTGCTTCCGCAGAGCCCCGTGGTCCGCTTCCGGATTCGGGGCTCGTCTCTTTTGTGAGGCCCGATAACGGATGAGACCAGAACCCCCACATCACGAGAACGCGGAGTTGGTAGAGATGAACATCGAGACGGTCGAGTCCCCGGAGACCACCGACATCGAACAGTTGCGCCAAGAGATCGACCGATTGGACGCCGAGATCCTCGCCGCGGTGAAGCGGCGCGCCGAAGTGTCCCAGGCGATCGGCAAGGTGCGCATGGCGTCCGGCGGCACCCGGCTGGTGCACAGCCGCGAGATGAAAGTCATCGAACGCTACAGCGAGCTCGGTCCCGAGGGTAAGGATCTGGCGATGCTGCTGTTGCGGCTGGGCCGAGGCCGCCTCGGCCACTGACGGCCCGCAGCGCCCGGCTACGCCGCGCTCGCGACCGTCACGGTCCGATGGTGACGGCCCGCAGCGCCCGGCTACGCCGCGCTCGCGACCGTCACGGTCCGATGGTGACGGCCCGCAGCGCCCGGCTACGCCGCGCTCGCGACCGTCATTAGGCTCGAACCATGACCTCCGTGACCTCCGCACAATCGATACCCGACATCACCGCCACCCCGGCGTGGGACGCCCTGCGCAGGCATCACGAACAAATCGGCGACACCCATCTCCGCCGGTTCTTCGACGACGATCCCGATCGCGGCCGCGAGCTGACCGTCACGGTCGGCGACCTCTACGTCGACTACAGCAAACACCGCGTCACCCGAGAGACGCTGCGGCTGCTGGTCGACTTGGCCCGGACGGCTAATCTCGAAGAGCGGCGCGATCAGATGTTCTCCGGCGCGCACATCAACACCTCCGAGGACCGCGCGGTATTGCACACCGCGCTGCGGCTGCCCCGCGACGCCGAGCTGATCGTCGACGGCCAGAACGTGGTCGAGGACGTGCACGCCGTGCTGGACGCCATGGGCGACTTCACCGACCGGTTACGCAGCGGTGAATGGACCGGGGCCACCGGGAAAAGAATCAGCACGGTCGTCAACATCGGCATCGGCGGGTCGGACCTGGGACCGGCGATGGCGTACCAGGCGCTGCGCCACTACGCCGATGCGGGGATTTCGGCGCGCTTCGTCTCCAACGTCGACCCCGCCGACCTGATCGCGAAGCTGGCCGACTTGGACCCGGCCACAACGCTTTTCATCGTCGCGTCGAAGACCTTCTCCACGCTGGAGACGCTGACCAACGCGACCGCAGCGCGCCGCTGGCTGACCGACGCGCTCGGCGACTCCGCGGTGGCCAGGCATTTCGTGGCCGTCTCCACCAACAAACGGCTGGTCGACGACTTCGGCATCAACACCGACAACATGTTCGGGTTCTGGGATTGGGTCGGCGGCCGGTATTCGGTCGACTCCGCGATCGGCCTGTCGTTGATGGCCGCCATCGGCAAGGAGGCCTTCGCCGACTTCCTGTCTGGATTCCACATCGTCGACCGGCATTTCAAGACGGCGCCCCTGGAGTCCAACGCGCCGGTCCTGCTGGGACTGATCGGGCTGTGGTACTCCAACTTCATGGGCGCGCAATCGCGCGCCGTGCTGCCCTACTCCAACGACCTGTCGCGCTTTGCGGCGTACCTGCAACAGCTGACCATGGAATCCAACGGCAAGTCGACGCGCGCGGACGGCACGCCCGTCACCACCGACACCGGCGAAATCTTTTGGGGCGAACCGGGAACCAACGGCCAGCACGCCTTCTACCAGTTGCTGCACCAGGGCACCCGGCTGGTGCCGGCCGATTTCATCGGCTTCAGCCAGCCCCTCGACGACCTCGCCACCGCCGACGGCACCGGCAGCATGCACGACCTGTTGATGAGCAACTTCTTCGCCCAGACCCAGGTGCTGGCCTTCGGCAAGACCGCCGAGGAGATCGCCGCCGAGGGCACGCCGGCCGACGTCGTGCCGCACAAGGTGATGCCCGGCAACCGCCCGTCCACCTCGATCCTGGCCGACCGGCTCACGCCGGCCGTGCTGGGGCAACTGATCGCGCTCTACGAGCACCAGGTCTTCACCGAGGGCGTGATCTGGGGCATCGACTCCTTCGACCAGTGGGGCGTGGAACTGGGCAAGACGCAGGCGAAGGCGCTGCTCCCGGTGATCACCGGCGACTCCTCGCCGGCACCGCAGTCGGATAGCTCGACCGACGCGCTGGTGCGCCGCTACCGGACCGAAAGAGGGCGCACGAGCTGAGGTTTCGCCGCGAGCGCGCTCTCATCGGTCCGGGATTACGAGCTCGGAACCGAATCTCCGCACGAACGTGCGCAAACGGTCCACGGTCGCGGTCTGCGGATCGCTGAGGTGCAGCTGCAGCAGTTCGCGACCGGCGGCATGCAAGATCCGAGCGGTGTACTCGGGATCGTGCAGCTGGGGATTGATGCGCAGCAGTTCACGGACGAAGAAGTCGATGACGACGGCCTGAGATTGAGCCAGGCGGGCATACAGCTCCGGTGGGGCGCCCTGCGGCGGGAACAAGAACAGCCGCCACGTCGCCGGCTGGGCGTCGACGGCGGCCAGCACCCCGTCGAACGCGAGCACCAGCGACTGATCTTCGGCGGCATCCAATCCCGAAATCGCTTCGGCGAACTGCGCGCCGGCCCGCGCCGCCTCACGCTCGATCAGTTCGACGAACAGCCCCGCCAAGTCGCCGAACTTCTGATAGATCAACGACCGATTGATGCCGGCCTGCTGCGCGATGCGGTTCGGTGTCGCCGCGTGGAACCCTTCGGCGTCGACGATCGCGTGTGTGACGTCGAGAATCTGCTCGCGCCGGCCCTCGGCGGTCATGCGCCGCCTGGGGTTGGCGGGCAGCGAGCTGGTCACCCTTGACAGCATAACTAACACCTTGTGAGTATTACTCACCAACTGTTAGTTAGCAGGAGGCAGCGATGGGCACGTACTACCCCGAACTCGCGCGACGGGTCCGCAGCCAGCGCGATTTGCAGCCCGACCTCTACGGCGACTTCGACTTCGACCGGCAGCCGGACCGCCTGGCAACCGAGCCGGACGTCGACTCCGCGCTGCCCACCTGGGTCGCCGACCGCGCACCGATCCTGGAAGACGACCGAGTCCTCGAATTGATCAGCACCGCAACGCTGCTCGGCGACGTCGTCGCGGATCCCTACGCGGCACTGATGAATACGCACAGTGTCACGCACCTGATCGACATGCTCAAAACGGCCTGCCGCGAGGGAATCGGGGCCGTCCCCGACGCGCCCCCGGAGCTTGTCGCGTTCATCGCCGCCATGGAGGCCACCCCGGAGTGGATCGACTTCGACCTGGTACGCGAAGGCGCTCGCCAAGAGCGCATCCCCGCGGCGCTGCTGGCCCCGTTCATCACCCGGGGTGCGTTCATCGCGACCTTCACCAACACCTACGCCGCGCTGCCGATGGCCCTGACCGGCGCGCTCTCGGGCAAGCGGGCCGCCCGACGGGTCAACGAAACGGCCAGTTTCTTCGCCGTCACCACGCTGCCCGGTGCGCTGGACCGTTACGGCCCGGGCTTCGAGGCCGCCGCCATGGTCCGGCTGATGCACTCGATGGTCCGCTACAACGCGCTGAAGAAAACGGACAAGTGGGATGCCGCCGTGTACGGCATGCCGGTGCCGCAGGTTGACCAGATGCCCGCGGGAATGATCGGCCAGTACCTCCTGGCCCGCAAGGCGCGCCGGCAAGGTCGGGCGGCATTCAGCAAAGAAGAACGCGCCGTCGTCGAATTCGCCAGGTATCGCTGCTTTCTGCTCGGCCTGCCGGAGGAACTCCTACCCGCGGAGCCGGCCGACATCATCCACGTCATGCACGCGCGCTCGGCACTGCTGCGCTACGGATTCGACACCGTCTGCCAGGAGCTCGTCCGCGGCACCATGGCGGCGTACTTGCGCCCCGACACCTCGCTGTTCGACCGTTGCGCCGAAGCGGTCGAAAAGAGTTTCAGTAAGCTCACTTTCGTTCGCACCTTCTGCAACGGTGATCGTGACATCGCCGAGGCCATGGGCGTCTCGATGGGGCCGACGGATCTCCTGCGCGTCGCCCTCACCGCGCCCTTCATCATCGGGCGTTTCACCGCCGTGAGCCACGCGAGCCGCATCCCGCTGCTCCGGGACGTCACCGACGCATACGTCATCGGGCTCCTCAAGCTCCGGCTGGCGACCTACGGCAGACCCGAATTCACCACCGACGCGGCGCATTACACACCTTTCCCGCACTGACGTCGTGGCGCGGGCAGACGCAATCAGGCGAACCATTTGGTGAGCGGGGGCGGCAGCACCCGCATCACCTGCACCAGCGGCGCCCACGGCCACCATGGCACCACCGCCCGGCCGGGCTCGCGTTCCATGGCGGCGACGAGGGCGTTGACGCCAGTCTCGTTGTCCACCATCAACATTGTGCTGTTCGACTTGGCCGTCATCTCCGACTCGATATAGCCGGGCTCGATCACCGAAACCCTGATGGGGCCCTTGGCGTACTCGGCGCGCAGGGATTCACCCAGCGAGCTCAAGCCGGCCTTGCTTGCGGCGTAGGCGGCCTTCACGCCCGGCACTCCCTTGTTGCCGAGAACCGATGAGATGAGTACCAGATGACCCGAACCGCTCTTGTTGAACATCTCCAGCGCATTCTCGATCTGCACCAGCGCGGCCACCAGGTTGGTCTCGATGGTCGCCATGTTCGCCCAGAGCTTGCCGGAGCCGAGCTTCGCGCCCTTGCCGATGCCGGCGTTGACGACGACGCGATCGATCCCGCCGAGCTCGTCGCTCAGCTCACCGAATACCTTCGGCACCTGTTCGTGGTCGTTGACGTCCAGCGCGGCCACGGCGACCTTGATGCCCGGATACTGTTTCGTCAGTTCGGCTTTCAGCTCGTCGAGTCGTTCGGTGCGACGGGCGCACAACCCCAGGTCGCGGCCCTTGGCGGCGAAGGCGCGCGCCATCCCTGCCCCCAGACCGGAACTGGCGCCCGTGATGAGGATCTTCTGACGAGTCACCCGACCAGCATAGCGACCACGGCCGCCGGCTACTTGAGCAGCCGCGACATGCGCCGGTCGGCCAACACCTTACCGCCGGTCTGACAGGTCGGACAGTACTGAAAAGACTTGTCCGCGAACGACACTTCTCGCACGGTGTCGCCGCATACCGGGCAGGGCAGCCCGGTGCGGGCATGTACCCGTAACCCGGAGCGCTTCTCCCCCTTGAGCATCGCGGCACCCTGGCCGACGGAACGGCTCACCGCGTCGGTCAGCACCGAGATCATCGCGTCGTGCAGGGCGGTGAGCTGTTCGCCGGTCAGCTTGCCCGCGGTGGCGAACGGCGAGATCTTCGCGACGTGCAGAATCTCGTCGCTGTAGGCGTTGCCGATCCCGGCGATCACCTTCTGGTCGGTGATGACGGTCTTGATCCGGCCGGTGTTGCCGGCCAGCAGCCCGGCCAGCTCGTCGGGGCTGAGGTCCAGCGCGTCGGGGCCCAGGGCGGCGATGCCCGGCACCAGCTGCGGATCGTCGACGAGCCACACCGCCAGCCGCTTCTGGGTGCCGGCCTCGGTGAGGTCGAACCCGGGCGCCTCGCCGGGGGTGCCCAGGTGCACGCGCAGGGCGATCGGGCCCTTGCCGGGGCGCAGCGGCGCCGCGGCCAGCTTGTCGGACCACCGCAACCACCCCGCCCGCGACAAGTGGGCGATCAAGAACAGCCCTCCCGCCTGCAGCCCGAGGTACTTGCCCCACCGCTGGGCCCCGGTCACAGGCTGGCCGTGCAGCGCGCTGGTCGGCGGGTCGAAGGTCTTCAGCACGGACAGCGCGCCGACGTCGACGCGGCCGACCGTCGAACCGACGGCGTGGCGGCGCAAATGGTCGACCAGCGCTTCGATCTCGGGCAGTTCGGGCACGCCCTTCAGTCTGCCGGTCTGAGCAAATAGGTGTCCATGATCCAGCCGTGCCGCGCGCGGGCCTCGGCCCGCAGCGTCGCGATGCGCGCCCCGACCTCCCCGACGGTGCCCGCCACCAGGAGCTCGTCGCCGGTGCCCAGGTAGGCGCCCCACCAGATGCGGGTGCCGGGCGGGCACACCTGAAACGAGCAGTCACCGTCGAGCATCACCACCGCCGAGCGGGCCAAGCCGTGCTCGCGCAGCCGCCGGCCGGTGGTGATCAGGACGGGTTCCCCGACCTCGTTGAGTGGGATGCGGTGCCGGGCCGTCAGCGCCTGCACCGCGGTGATGCCGGGAATGACGTCGAAGGTGAACGCGACTTCGGCCGCGACGGCGTCCAGGATGCGCAAGGTGCTGTCGTACAGCGACGGATCTCCCCACGCCAAAAAGGCGCCCACGCCGTCGGGACCGAGCTCGCCGGCGATGGCCGCCGCCCAGACCCGCGCCCGCGCCGCGTGCCAATCCGAAACCGCCTCGCGGTAGTCGGCCCCGGTGAAGCGCTTCGGGTCCGGGAGCTCGACGAAGCGATACCCGGGCTCTCGGATGAACCGGGCGCAGATCTCCCGGCGCAGGGCCACCAGGTCGCTTTTCGCCTCCCCCTTGTCCATCGCGAAGAACACCTGCGTGTCGTTGAGCGCATCGATCGCCTGGACGGTCAGGTAGTCCGGGTTCCCGGCTCCGATGCCGATCACGTGAATATGCCGACCCACGACGCCAGTCAACCGAATCGAAACCTGAAAGACCTAGTCGGGACCCCCAAGTACCCAGTACCATGGGTACCGTCTGAAGCAACCCGATGAAGGGACGCCGGCGCTATGACGACCGTGGTCAAGCCGAGTGGGCCGAGTCGTGAGGAGTTCTCGGACCGTCTGCTGAAAGGCTCGGTCAAGAAGTCCTACGAGCCCGTCGTCGATATCGACTGGGACGCCCCGCTGGACCCGGACAAGTTCTATCTTCCGCCGCGGCTGGTGTCGTTGTACAACACGCCGATGTGGGACGAGATGACCCGCGAGCAACAGATCGACCTGTCCCGCCAGGAACTGGTCAACACGCTGTCGGCCGGGATCTGGTTCGAGAACATGCTCAACCAATCGTTGTTGCGAACCATCCTGCACGAGGACCCCACGAGCTCCTCGACGCATTACAAGCTGACCGAGCTGGGCGACGAGACCCGCCACATGGTCATGTTCGGCAAGGCCATCGAGCGCATCGGCGCAAAGCCGGTGCGGCCCCGGCTGTTTCACCGATGGATTATCAACGCCCTGCCGCTGGCATTTCAGCGCGGCTCGATGCTGTGGGTGGCCGCCCTCATCGGCGAAGAGATCTTCGACTCGCTTCAGCGCCAGATGATGGATGACCCGGAACTGCAGCCAATCATCCAGCGCCTCATGCGGATTCACGTGACCGAGGAGGCTCGCCACATTCAGTTCGCCCGGGACGGCGCGCGCAAGCGTGTCGCCGAGATGCCGCGGCTCAACCGATGGTTCATGGCCAACATCAACGGCCTCGGCGGCTACTTCTTCAACTACTTGTTCAGCAATCCGATTCCCTATGCGCGAGTGGGTCTGGACGCGAAGCGGGCCCGAAAGACGGCGCGCACCAGCCCCCACCGCCGCGAGATGCAGGTTGCCGGCTTCGCTCCGCTGGCGGCGTTTCTGACCGAGGTGGGCCTGCTGGGTCCCATCGCGCGCCGCGGCTGGAAGCGCAGCAGGTTTCTGTGACGCGGGCGCCCGTCGTCGTCGTCGGCGCGGGAGATGGCGGCCGAAGCGCACTCGCCGCGCTGCGGGCCCTTGGCGTTTCCGACGTCGGGAGGCTCGATGGGGACGTCCTCGGGGCACGGTTCGACGACAGCACCGACACCTGGCTGCTGACGGCGGCCGGCGGCGAGACGATCCGCGCTCGCGTCGTCATCGCCGGCTACCGACCGGTGCAGGTCCCGTGGCTCCCCGATCTGCCCGGGCGTGAGGACTTCCTCGGCGAGTCGTTCCACGCGGCGCGGTGGCCACGCGAATTCGACCCTGCCGATAAGCGCGTCGCGATCATCGGGGTCGACGCCACCGCCGGTCATTACCTGCCGTGGCTGACGAAGTCGGCGGCCTCGGTCACCGTCTTCGCGCACCCGCCGCGCAGGTTCGTCACCGAGTTGCCGCTGCCCGCCACCCGCACCAAACGCTGGCTGCGCCACCGCATCCGGCCGGCCACCAGGGCCGAGCCGCGACCTGCGCTGGCGGGATCGGCCATCACTGCCGTCACCGCTTCGGGCATCCGAACCGCCGACGGCTCGGAGGATTGCGCCCACCGCGCCGACACCATCGTCTTTGCGACCGGTTTCGCGGTGCCCGATGCCACACCGGATGCGGCGCTGGTCGGCGCCGGGGGGGTGACCGCCCGGCAGGCGTGGGCCGACGGCTCGGAGCCCTACTTCGGGGTCGCCGTTCACGGCCTTCCCAACTACTTCTTCGTCGACGGCCCCGACGCCGGGGCGCAAGCGCGCTACGTCGCCGAGTGCGTCGGCCTCATGGAGCACACCGGCAGCACCCGCATCGAAGTGCGGCGCAGCAGCTACCAAGTGTTCAACGAGCGCGCCTACCTGGGGCCCGCCCAGCCCCAGCCCGCGGCATCGGCCTTCGACGTGACCTTCGGCGCACGCGGCGACGACGCGACCTACGAGGGCGCGGCGACGTTGACGACAGCCGGGGCCGAGCACCCCGTGCGCGTGCGGCTTGCGGGCCATTTGGACCCGATCGACGGCCATTACCACTGGCAAGGAACGGTTTTTGGGGGAGCCGCGCTCAACGAAACGAGAACCGCGACGCTGACGGTCGGCGAGCGCAGCGCGGCCGCGCGCATCGTCGAGCAAACGCCGTGGGGCACGTACACCGTCGCCGGTGTGGGCGCCCCACCGTACGCGCTGAGCTGACACGCGAGGGGTTCGGCGCCGATTCTGCGCACAGCGCCGTTACGGGTTTGCCGATGACGATTTTCGGGTAGTCGGGATAGTCTAATTTTCATTCCACAGGGGAGGTTGGCCACACGGGCGAAGCGGGTCGTCCCGTCGCGCGTGTGTGTCACGGCAGGCAAGCGAGCGAGAACGGCATGTTCTGCGCGATAGCGGTCGGCCCGCAAGACGGGCGTGGTATGAGCGTGCGCTTTCGAGGCGTTCCGTCGCATCGCATTTTTGCCGCCGAGGGGGGCGGGTTCTCCAGCAATTAACCGGGCGGGAATTCGAGGAGCGGGGATATGGCAGCGGAAGGCCGGATTACGACATCGCGTCCGTCTTCTTTTGAGTTCGGATTCCGTGCGCCTACGTTGCTATTGAGACACGCGCACCCGTGTGGCACTGTTTCGCAGGTCGCGATCGGCGAGGATGAAGCCGTTGACGGAAAGGGGTGGCTGCGGTGAGCGCGGTAGCTGAGTCGCCGAGTTCGCTCGCCGTGGCGACGCGAACGGACGAGTCGGTCGTCATCCTCACGGTCGAGGGCAAGCTCGATGCCAGCAGTTCCGCGGCGCTTCGGGACATGATCATGAAGACCACGCTCGACCAGCCGTCCGCCGTCATCGTCAATGTCTCCAAACTTCAAGTGCCCGCCGAATCGATATGGTCGAACTTCATCGGAGTTCGCTGGCAGGTTCACACTCGGCCCGACGTTCCGATCGTGCTCGTCTGCGCCGATCGCGGCGCCCGCGAGGCGATCACCCGCAGTGGGGTCGCCCGCTTCATGCCGGTGTATGCGACCGAGAAGGGGGCGGCGAAAGCGCTCGGCCGGCTCGCCAGCCGCGACGTGCGGCATGCCGATGCCGAACTGCCCGCCAACCTGACCAGCCTGCGCGAGTCGCGCCGGCTGGTCCGCGAGTGGCTCACCGCCTGGTCGCAGTCCACGCTCATCCCGGTCGCGTTGGTGGTCGTCAACGTGTTCGTCGAGAACGTGCTGGAACACACCGGAAGCGTGCCGATGATGCGCGTCGAGACCGATGGCACGACCGCCACCATCGCGGTGTCCGACGGCAGCAGCACACCCGCCCTGCGCCTGCCGTCGCCGGACAAGGGCATCGACGTCTCGGGGCTGGCGATCGTCGACGCGTTGTCGCGCGCCTGGGGCAGCACGCCGACGTCGTCCGGAAAGACGGTGTGGGCGGTCATCGGGCCCGAAAACCAGCTTTAGCCAGACGACAATGCAGCCCGCTTTAGCGGGGTGAGGAGGAGTCTGGCAATCCAGCTTCAGCCGGCTTGCGCCTTGTCCGGGGACCCTCGCACGGGTAAAAGTAGAACACGTTCTAATCTGGTGTGACGGTCCCTCGAGGAAGGCAGATGACGTGCGGTTCACCTACGCAGAGGCGATGACGGACTTTCGCTACTACATCCCGCTGGCCAAGGCGGCCGAGGCGGCCGGCTACCACGCCATGACGATCGCCGACAGCATCGCCTACCCTTTCGAGTCCGATTCGAAGTACCCCTACACCCCCGACGGAAATCGCGAGTTCCTGGACGGCAAGGAGTTCATCGAGGCCTTCGTGTTGACATCGGCGTTGGGCGCGGTGACCTCGACGCTGCGGTTCAACTTCTTCGTCCTCAAGTTGCCCATCCGGCCACCGGCGCTGGTGGCCAAGCAAATCGGTTCGCTGGCGGCGATGACCGACAACCGAGTGGGGTTCGGGGTCGGCACCAGTCCGTGGCCCGAGGACTACGAACTGCTGGGAGTTCCCTTTGCCAAGCGCGGCAAGCGGATGGACGAATGCATCGAAATCATTCAGGGCCTGACCACCGGTGACTACTTCGAATTCCACGGCGAGTTTTACGACATCCCGAAGACCAAGATGACCCCGGCCCCAACCAAGCCGATCCCGATCCTGATCGGCGGGCACGCCGATGCCGCGCTCCGGCGTGCGGCGCGTTTGGACGGCTGGATGCACGGCGGGGGCGATCCGGAGGAGCTCGACGGGTTACTCGCCAAGCTCAAGCGATTCCGTGAAGAAGAGGGCACGACCGGCCCGTTCGAGATTCACGTGATCTCGGTCGACGGCTTCACGGTGGACGGCGTCAGGCGGCTCGAGGACAAGGGCGTCACCGACGTGATCGTCGGCTTCCGCATCCCCTACATCACGGGGAAGGACACCGAGCCGCTGGACAACAAGATCCGCAATCTGGAGATGTTCGCCGAAAACGTGATCGCGAAGGTTTAGCGGTCACAAGGGGTCCCACTTGGGCGCCCGTTTCTCCATGTGCGCCCTGGCCGCCTCGGCCGGATTGTTGGTGAAACCGCTGAGGATCTGGGTGCGGTTCTCCAGCTCGATGGCGTGCCGCAAGCTCGGCGCGTCCAGCGCCGCGTTGAGCCCAATCTTGGTCTGCCACACGCCATACGCGTTGTTCTCCGCGATCGAGCGGGCCAGCGCCAGCGCCGCCGGCATCAGGTCATCGGGCGCCACCACCTCGTGCACCAGCTTGATGCGATAGGCCTCGGCCGCGTCGATAATGCGACCGGTCAGCATGAGTTCCCGCGCGACGCCCGCGCCGACGATCTTCGGCAGCAGGTAACTGGTGCCCATATCCATCGACGAGAAGCCGGCCTTGATGAACACCGACCCGAACCGGGCGTGTTCGGATGCGACGCGGATGTCGCTGACGAGCGTGAACGCCAGCCCACCCCCGACGGCGACGCCGTTGACCGCCGCGATCACCGGGATGGGCAGCTCGTAGATCCGGGTGAACAGGTCGGCCAGGCGAACCTGGGAGTCGTAGTTGATCTTGAAGGCCGGGGTGGTCGGTTTGGGCTTGGTCCAGGCTTGGCCCGTGCCGCTCAGATCGGCCCCCGCGCAGAATCCCCGGCCCGCGCCGGTCAGGATCGCGACCCGATAGTCGCCGCCGCCGAGCGCGTCCAGGGCTTCCTCCACGCCGTCGATCAGCGAGCCGTCGATCGCGTTCAGGCGCTCGGGCCGGTTCAGCGTGATGCGGGCGATGTCGCGCTCGAGAGTTTCGAATTCCACTGCGGGCATACGTTTCTCCTATGTCAAGCCGCTACCGGTTGGCAAGGCTGATTTCGATTTTGGTGGTCGGTGTGGAGGTGCTGGAAGACGACACGAGCCAGCCGGCGTTTGAGGCAGCGCAGTGCCTCGGTGTTGGAATCACCGAGGTTGATGCGTTTGCGGTAGTACGTCTGGCCGAGTCCGTCGAGACGGATCTGGGTGACGGCGATGCGGTGCAGGGCGGCGTTGAGTTGACGATTGCCCGAGCGGGTCATCCGTACCCGACCGGCAGTATTGCCCGACCACACCGGGATGGGAGCGACTCCGGCGTGACGGGCAAAAGCCGCCTCGCTTTTGAACCGGATAATCCCGGCGGCCTCGCCGACGAGTTTGGCTGCGGTCAACTCCGCGCAGCCAGGAAGAGCCAGCAGCGCCGGCGCGGCGGAGCGGACACGATCACCGATACGCTTGGCCAACGCGTCAATGGTTTCGGTAAGCCTGGTGATGTCAGCCAACTCGTCGCGAGCCAGCTCAGCAACCAGGCCCGGCTGCTCAGACAGCCACGTACTGAGCAGCCGACGGTGCTTGGCCAAGTCCAGTGAACGTGGCTTGGGTGCGCGTTCGGGGTCGAGTTCATGAACCCGCCATAACAAGCGGTTGATCGTCGACGTCCGTTGCGCGACAAGGTCTTCACGGCGATCCACCAGGAGCTTAAGCTCGCGCGAAACCTCGTCGTGAGAAGCCACGGGAAGGTCCGGTTCACGCAGCAACGCCCGCGCCACTGCTAGGGCGTCGATGGGATCAGACTTACCCCGGGTCCGCGCTGACGCTCGGGTCTGGGCCATTAACTTCGACGGGACCCGTACCACCTGCTGGCCGGCCGTCAACAAGTCGCGCTCTAGGCGCGCCGACAGATGCCGACAATCCTCGATGGCCCACACCACCTCGGCGCCGAAGCGCTCTCGAGCCCACCGCAACGCCTGATGATGCCCCGAGCTGGTGGCCCGGACGACCTTCTCAGCCAGCTTCTTACCGACCGAATCGACGGCCACAAAGGTGTGCGTGCGCTTGTGGACATCGGCTCCAACAACAACCATGGTGGTTGCCTCCTTCACTGTGAGGTGACGGTTGGGCCGGTCGGCGGACACATCTCAGTGGGGGCGATGCCACGCTCCTATCAAGTCACGCCGGCCGGTCCTTCACACCTGATGCCGACAAAACGCATGAACACCAACCCAAAGGCGGCACAAACCGTACGAGCCAGACACCAGGTGATCAGGATCCAACCACCGCAACAAGCGGCGACCTCACCTTGACACTGAGCAGACCGTAGCGTGGCAAACATGGCCCCCGATTTGCGACCCGGACCTCATTCCCCGCCCACCGACGAGTTGCACAGCGCCGAGGACACGCTGGGCGTGTTGCAGCGAGTGCTGCATCCGATCGCCGCCGACGACATGACCCGGCAGACGCCGTGCACCGAGTTCGACGTGACGCAGTTGACCGCGCACCTGCTGAAGTCGATCGAGGGCCTCGGCGGCATGGTGGGCGCGGAAATTCCGGAGCGCGACGAGAGCGAATCGGTGGAGCGGCAGGTCATCGCCGCTGCCCGGCCGGCCCTGGACGCCTGGCATCGCCGGGGTCTGGACGGCACCGTGCCTTTCGGCAAGGGCGAGATGCCGGCCAAGGGCGCCTGCGCGATCCTGTCGATCGAATTCCTAGTCCACGCCTGGGATTACGCCGCGGCCGTGGGGCACCGGGTCGACGCGCCCGAACCGCTGTCGGAATACGTGCTGGGGTTGGCGCGCCAGACCATCAGGCCGGAACTGCGTGGCAGCGTGGGGTTCGACGACCCGGTCGACGTGCCCGCCGACGCCGGCGCCCTC
>Ga0335069_10004273_pt1 | contig 21279 bp, 15 predicted proteins | sample Lox_Sample_11_FD_206714 | JGI IMG/M metagenome (GOLD analysis project Ga0335069, IMG submission 206714) | Soil microbial communities from Loxahatchee National Wildlife Refuge, Florida, United States - Lox_Sample_1.1 | ecosystem: Environmental > Terrestrial > Soil > Wetlands | place: USA...
CTGCCCCGCTCGCCGCGTAGCGCACGAGGCCCTCGGCCGCGCTGTAGGCGTCCTCGCCGGCGGCCACCGGGAACGCCGTCAGGTCGACGGTGCAGCCGGCGCGCGCGAGCGCGAGCGCCTCCTCGAAGAGCGCGCGGCGGCGGTTGACGTGCGTCGGGTGCCAGACCCGGGCCGGCAGCTCGGTCTCGGCCAGCGCCCGTCGCACCAGCTCGAGGCCGCGCGGCCCGTCGCCGAGGTGCAGGTGCAGGATGCCGGCCTTGTCGGTCATCAGGCCCGCGACGTGCGCGTCCGCGGCGAGGCGGACGAGCTCCTCGAGGGTCGGCTGGCTGGAGCGGTGGTCGCTGACCGCGATCTCGCCGATGCCGATCAGCGCGTCGACGAACACGAGGTCGCCGCGCACGCTGCCGGTGAGCGTCGCCGGCGGCACGTGGTAGCCGCCGGCGTAGCCGTAGGCGTTCAGACCCTGCTCGCGCAGCGCGTACAGCACCGCGAGCAGCTCGCGCGGCCCGCGCGCGACGTCGTCGGTGCCGAGCAGCCCGACCACCGTCGTGACGCCCGCGCGGGTGAAGCGGCCGAGCGACAACGGCGGCACGCGCGTGCGAAAGCCGGCCTCGCCGCCGCCGCCGGTGACGTGCACGTGGCCGTCGATGAGGCCGGGGATCAGGCGCGCGCCGCCGAGGTCAAGGACGCGGCCGGCGCCGCGCAGCGTCGGGGGCAGCTCGGCGAGCTCTGCCGGCGGTCCCATCCAGAGGACGCGGCCACCGCCCAGCAGCAGGTTGCGCAGGCCGAGGCGGCGCGGCGCGTGGACGTCGGCATTCTGGATCAGCAGCATAGGCGCTCGCGGCCCTCCCGGGCCGATCATGCCCGACATCGGCCGCCGGCCCAATACGACCGGCGCCGCGTGGCGCCTGGGGGATGCCCGAACGGCAGCGGCACACTCATAATCGGGCGGCGGCCGAACGGGGCACCCGGGCGGCCGCGGGTTCACGCAGCGGTTCCTGAAGGGAGCGCCATGAAGGCGAAGATGCACATCGAAAGCGTCTCGATCCCGAACATCAAGATTCAGCCGTACGGCGGGCGCGGCAGCTCGCCGGCCGGGCACAACTTCGTGTTCGCCGCCCGGGTCCGCGTCACGCCACGGACGCTGGGCACGTTGTCTGGCGCGGACATCGACTGCCCCGAGCTCGAATGGAAGGAGCGGATCGAGTGGTTCGACCACAAGCCGGCCACCGGCTGGTACTACGTCGGCGACAACAGCAAGGACATGTACGCGTTCAACAAGACCTCGGCGACCTTCGGCAGCTGGCACACCGTGCGCTACCTCGGCGCCAAGTACCCGCCAAATGGTCCGTGCCCGGGGCTGCAGTCGGCCAGCGACGACCGCGCGGCCGGGAACTGGATCGCCGAGCACGGCTTGACGTGGACCATCGAGATCCGCGACGTCCCGGGGATGGGACTCGCGGGCGGCTCGGGCGGCGGCGGCGGCGCGAGCCTCGTCGTCGGACCGTCCCGGCGCCGCGTCATCTATTTCGATCTCGGCTTCAGCGGCGGCGGGCCGCGCGTGCAGTGCGTGCAGATCCTGGAGACCGAGGGCGGCGTCCTCAAGATCCACAAGTTCGTCAATCAGCCGCTGGCGAAGCACATCGTCGACAACCCGGTGCACCTCGCCCGCTGGCGCGCCCAGGTCAACTCGCCGAACGACTACCTGCCGTAGCCGGGCGACGCCGTACAGGCGGCCGGCGCTGGTGCCAGTCGGTCGCGCGCTCGTAGGCTCGCGCGACGCGCAGCACCGTGGCCTCATCACTCATGAAGCCCGTGATCGGCATGCCGACCGCCAGGCCCGAGCGCGTTCGGATCGCGCGCCCGCGGCTATTTTCCGATGCAGAAGCTCGCGAAGATCCGCCCCAGCAGGTCGTCGCTGGTGACGCGGCCGGTGATCTCGCCGAGCGCGTCGTGCGCGAGCCGCAGCTCCTCGGCGACCAGCTCCGTGCCGGCCGCGGCGGCGAGCCGCTCGGCCGCGGCGCCGAGCGCGCCCTGCGTGCGCGCGAGCGCGTCGAGGTGCCGGCGTCGCGCCGCGATCACTCCGGCCTCGCCCGGCCGGTAGCCGAGCGCCGTCCGCAGATGCGCGCGCAGCGCCGCGAGCCCCTGCCCGGTCAGCGCCGAGATCGCGAGGCCCGTGCCGGCCGGTGGCGCCGCGAGGTCCGCCTTGTTCCAGACCACGGTCACCGGCGGCCCGGCCGCGAGCGCGGCGAGCTCGCGCGGCAGTGCCGCGAGCGCCGCCGGATCCGTCGCGTCGACGACGTACAGCACGTGGTCGGCGCGCGCGAGCTCGGCGCGGGCGCGGCGGATGCCCTCCGCCTCGACCCGCTCCGGGCTGTCGCGCAGCCCGGCGGTGTCGAGCAGCAGCAGCGGCAGGCCCTCGAGGCTGATGCGCTCGCGCAGCACGTCGCGGGTCGTGCCGGGCACCTCGGTGACGATCGCGGCGTCGTGCCCGGCGAGCGCGTTCAGGAGGCTCGACTTGCCGGCGTTCGGCCGGCCGGCGATCACGACCGCGCAGCCTTCCTGCAGCAGGCGCCCCTGCTCGGCGCTCGCGGCCAGCGCCTCGAGCTCGCGCGCGAGCGCCGCGAGCCGCTCGGCGACGCCGCCGTCCGCCAGCAGCTCGAGGTCCTCCTCGCCGAAGTCGATCGAGGCCTCGACGTGGACGCGCAGCTCGGCGACGCCCGCCTCGAGCGCGTGCACCCGCGCCGAGAACTCGCCGTCCAGCGAGCGCAGCGCGGCGCGCGCGGCGGCGCCGGAGCCGGCGTCGATCAGCGCGGCGATCGCCTCGGCCTGCGCGAGGTCGAGCCGGTCGTTGAGGAAGGCGCGCTCCGAGAACTCGCCGGCGCGCGCGGCGCGCGCGCCGAGCGCGAGGCAGCGCGCGACGACGAGGTCGAGCACGACCGGGCCGCCATGGCCGTGCAGCTCGAGCACGTCCTCGCCGGTGAACGAGTGCGGCGCCGGGAACCAGAGCGCCAGTCCCGCGTCTAGCGCCTCCCCCGCCGCGTCCCGGAAGTGCCGCGCGACCGCGCGCCGCGGCGGCGGCAGAGGCCCGGCGAGCGCGCGCCCGATCGCCGCCGCCGCCGGACCCGAGACCCGCACGATGCCGACACCGCCGCGGCCGGGCGGGGTCGCGATCGCGACGATGGTGTCGGTGGCTGTCACGGCTGCGGCGCGTTCCCGGCGCCGGCGGCCCTTGATGGCCGGCGCCCGGTCCCGACGATACACTCGGCGCGATGGATCCGGTCCACGCCCCGCTCGCGGCGGAGGACGCGCCGCGCTATCCGGCGCCGGTCTCGGCGCGCCGCGCGCTGGCGATCGTCGAGCTGCTCGAGGTGCCGCCCGGCGGGTCGGTGCTCGACCTCGGCGCGGGGCCCGCCGGGCTGCTGCTCGACGTGGTGGCGCTCTGCGCCTGCCACGGCGTCGGCCTGGTCGGAAGCGAGACCCTGGCCGCGGGCGCGCGCGCGGTGGCCGAGCGCGAGGGGCTCGGCGAGCGCATCGAGTTTCGCGCCACCTCCGCCCTGGCCTTCGCGCCGCCGCGGCGCCTCGATGCGGTGCTCGGCCTCGGCGGCCTCGGGCGCCCGGCGGAGTCGCTCGAGGACGCGGCCGGACGCTGCCTCGGCTGGCTGCGCACCGGCGGCGTGTTCGTCTACGGCGAGGCGTTCCTGCGGCGCGCGCCGGTGCCGGCCTACCGCGCGCTGCTCGGAGCCGCCGGCGAAGGGCTGCGCATGCCGGGCGTCAGCGCCCGCGCGATCGTGGCGGCCGGCTTCGAGCTGATGCTGACGGCGGTGCTGAGCGAGTCGGAGTGGGACGCGCACGAGAGCGCCGCCTATCGCGCGAGCCTCAGGCGGGCGGCGCTCGACCCGGACGACGCCGCGGCGGCGGCGCGGCGCGAGCGCGCCGAGCGCTGGTACCAGGGCTACTGGCGCCACGGCCGCGACACGCTCGGCTACGCGCTGCACGCGTTTCGCAAGCCGCGCCTCGCGCTGCACGTCGTCTGAGCGCGCCCGGCCGCGGCGCCGGCCTCAGGCGCGCGGCTTCTTCTCCTCGGCCTCCACCAGCTTGTTGATGCGCCACTGCTGCGCGATCGAAAGCCCCGTGTTCGTGATCCAGTAGAGCACGAGGCCGGCCGGGAAGAACGCCATCATCACGGTCATGACCAGCGGCATGAACATGAACACCTTCGCCTGCATCGGGTCGGGCGGCGCCGGGTTCAGCTTGTACTGGCCGAACATCGCCGCGCCCATGATCGCCGGCAGCACGAAGTACGGGTCCTTGGTCGACAGGTCCTGGACCCAGAGCAGGAACGGCGCCTGGCGCATCTCGACGCTCTCGAGCAGCACCCAGTAGAACGCGATGAACACCGGGATCTGCACCACGATCGGCAGGCAGCCGGCGAGCGGGTTGACCTTCTCGCGCTTGTACAGCTCCATCATCTGCTTGCCGAGCTGCTCGCGGTCGTCCTTGTAGCGCTCCTGGATCGCCTTCATGCGCGGCGCGAGGCTGCGCATGCGCGCCATCGAGCGACCGCTGGTCTGCGCGAGCGGATAGAAGCAGAGCTTGATCAGGAAGGTCACGATGATGATCGTGAAGCCCCAGTTGCCGACCAGCCGGTGCACCTGGGCGAGCATCCAGAACAGCGGCCGCGCCAGCACCGTCAGGTAGGTGCCGTAGTCCGCCGTGCGGTCGAGGTCCGGCGCGATCGCGACCAGCTGGTCCTGCAGCTTCGGGCCGATGAACAGCGTCTCCTTGAAGTCGGCCGCGCCGCCGGCGGCGACCTCGCGCATCGGCCCGGCCTCGCGCAGCAGGAAGTTCTTGTCCTTGACGTCGAGCGCGTACTCGGTCGGCTCGCCGGCCTCGGGCACCATCGCCGCGACGAAGTGGTGCTGCACGGCCGCGGCCCAGCCGCCGGCGATCGGCGCCTTCGGCAGCTGGTCGGCGTCCGGCTTCTCGAGGTCGAGCTTCTGGTACTTGCGGCCGTTGTAGATCGACGGCCCGCGGAACGACGAGGTCGCCGGGTTCCACATCGAGCGCTCGGCCTTCTGCCAGTGCTGCAGCACCTGCGAGTACGCGCGGCCATGCCACGGCCCGGGACCGGCATTGGCGACGTGCTGGTCGAGGTCGATCGCATAGCTGCCGCGCCTGAAGTGCAGCGTGCGCGTCACCGTGACGCCGGCGCCGTCGCTCCAGGTCAGCGGCACGCTGAGCTCGCTCTGGCCCGCGGCCAGCGTGTACGCCGGCTGCGCGGCGCTGAACAGCGCCTTGTGGTTCGGCTCGGGGCCCGTGCCGCCGGAGGTCAGCCCCCACTGGAACAACGACGGCGCGTCCGGGCCGCTGGTCGTCAGCAGCGTCATCAGCTCGTTCGGCGTGTCCTTCTGGCGCGGGTACTTGAGCAGCGTCGCCTCGCGGATCTCGCCGCCCTGCGTGCTGATGACGAGGTCGAGCACGTCGGTACGGACGCGGATCGACGGCACGGCCGCGACCGCGGGCTCGGTCGCGGCCGGCAGCGAACCCGGCGCCGGCGCGGCCGGCGCGGTCGCCGGCACGGGCCCCGCCGCGGGCAGTGCGTCCGAGAGCGAGGAGCCGGCCGCCGGCGCGGCCGCCGTCGGCGGCGGCGCTGCGCTCTCGGCGGTCGGGGCCGCCGGCGCCGGCGCGTAGTCGTGCTGCCACGCCTGGTAGTTCAGGAACAGGACCAGCGCGAGGCCGGTCCAGAGGAACAGACGTTGGTTATCCATGGAGCGCGCTCTTGCAGTCGGGGTCCCGGCAGCGGTCGGCGCGCGCGGGAACGGGATCGTAGCCGCCGGGGTGCCACGGGTGGCAGCGAGCGAGGCGGCGCAGGGCGAGCCACAGGCCGCGCAGCGCGCCGTGGCTGTCGATCGCCTCGAGCGCGTACGCCGAGCAGCTCGGGTAGAAGCGGCAGCGCGGCCCGAGCAGCGGGCTCAGCGTGTAGCGATAGAGGACGATCAGCGCGCGCGCGGCGGCCGCGAGCGGCGACGGTCGGCGTTGAGTGAGCTCGGTCTCGCGGTTCGGCATCGGGATCCCCGTCGGTCGTCAGTGGCGCGGCGCCGGGGCCGCGGCCGCGGCGACCTTGCGGGTCGCCTCGGCGAACAGCCGCTCGAGGCTCGTCTCGATCGCCGGCCGGTCCGCCGCCCGCGCACCGGGCCGGCTGGTGACCACGAAGTCGAGCGCCGGCAGCATCGCGTGCCGCAGCCTAAACAGTTCGCGGATGATCCGCCGCACGCGGTTGCGGCGCACGGCGTTGCCGACCGTGCGGGTGCTGACCGACATCCCGAGTCGCGCGAAGCCGCTGTCGTTGCCGAGCGCGTTGACGGCGAACAGGCCGTCGCCGGCACGCGGGCCGCTACGGTACACGCGCTCGAAGTCGGCCGCGCTGCGCAGCCGGTGGCAGGGACGAAAGCGGTAGGGTCGGGTCACGGCGACGCGGGGTGGTGCGCCGCACGCCGGCGGTCAGCGTCGGCGCTCAGGGAATCAGGCGCTTGCGGCCCTTCGCGCGCCGACGCGCCAGGACCTGTCGACCCTTCTTGGTCGCCATGCGGGCACGGAAGCCGTGCGTGCGCTTGCGTTTGACCTTGCTCGGCTGGTAGGTGCGCTTCATGAAAATCGTCCGGAAAACAAGCAATTGCCAGAGCGGCGAGAGCCGCGCACTGTACGTCGGGCCCCTCACGTTGTCAACGCCGGCGCGACGACTATGGGCGTTGGTGCCCGCCGACCCGCGGTATAGACTCGCTCCCCCTTTTTTCGACCCCGGCGCTCACAGGTAGCGGATGCAAAGCCAGGCGACATTGTGGAACCGCTGCCTGCACCAGCTCGAGGCCGAGGTGCCGGAGCAGCTCTTCAATGTCTGGGTCCGGCCGCTGCAGGCGGTGGAGGCCGACGGGGTCCTGAGGCTGCTCGCGCCGAACCGGTTCGTCGTCGACTGGATCCGCCAGAATCTCTACGAGCGCATCGGCGAGCTCGTGCGCGGCGACGCGAACGGCGCCGCACCGCAGGTGCTGGTCGAGGTCGGCACGCGGCCGGCGACGGTGGTCGAGCCGCCGCCGGCGCAGGTCCCGGGCGCCCGCCCGGCGCGCGCGGCCCCGCTCGTCAGCGGCGGGCGCGTCAACCCGGAATTCACCTTCGACACCTTCGTCGAGGGCAAGAGCAACCAGCTCGCCAAGGCGGCGGCCCGCCAGGTGGCCGACAACCCGGGACGCGCCTACAACCCGCTGTTCATCTACGGCGGCGTCGGCCTCGGCAAGACCCACCTGATGCACGCGGTCGCGAACGCGATGAAGGCGCGCCGGCCCGAGGCGCGCGTCGCCTACGTGCACTCCGAGCGCTTCGTCGGCGACATGGTGCGCGCGCTCCAGCACAACACGATCGCCGACTTCAAGCAGGCCTACCGCACGCTCGATGCGCTGCTGATCGACGACATCCAGTTCTTCGCCGGCAAGGAGCGCTCGCAGGAGGAGTTCTTCCACACCTTCAACGCGCTGCTGGAGGGCCAGCAGCAGGTGATCCTGACCTGCGACCGCTACCCGAAGGAGGTGCACGGCCTCGAGGAGCGGCTGAAGTCGCGCTTCGGCTGGGGGCTCACGGTCTCGATCGAGCCGCCGGAGCTCGAGACCTGCGTCGCGATCCTGATGAGCAAGGCGCACGGCGCGCAGGTCGACCTGCCCGAGGAAGTGGCGTTCTTCATCGCCAAGCGCATCCGCTCCAACGTCCGCGAGCTCGAGGGCGCGCTCAGGCGCGTGGCGGCGAACGCGCAGTTCACGGGCCGGCCGATCACGCTCGACTTCGCCAAGGAGGCACTGCGCGACCTGCTGGCGCTGCAGGAAAAGCTGGTCACCGTCGAGAACATCCAGAAGACGGTGGCGGAGTACTACAAGATCCGCGTCGCCGACCTGCTGTCCAAGCGCCGCAGCCGCTCGATCGCGCGGCCGCGGCAGGTGGCGATGGCGCTCGCCAAGGAGCTGACCAGCCACTCGCTGCCGGAGATCGGCGATGCGTTCGGTGGCCGCGACCACACGACCGTCATGCACGCCTGCAAGCGCGTCAAGGAACTGCGCGAGTCCGAGCGGCGCCTGGCGGAGGATTTCTCGAACCTGTTGAGAACCCTGACCGGTTGATGTGGACAACGTGTGGAGCGGCGCAGGAGCCGCAAACCGTGGCAAGATATCCACACGAGTCCCACAGCGTGTGCGCGGCTTCCGGGCGATCGGTCAAGAGGCTTTGAGGGAGCGCAAGGTCGCGCGGGCGCTTGGGTTTTGCCGGTTATCCACCCGGAATGGCCTGCCTAACTGCAATAGCAGTTATCTGGGTTCCGGACTCAAGAAAGAAATACAGAGTCAGAGGGCCGCGCCGCACGGCGTCGCCGCGAAGGTGCAGAGATGAAATTCACGAGCGAGCGCGAGCGGATCCTGGAGCCCCTGCAGGCGGTCATCGGCGTCGTGGAGCGACGCCAGACGATGCCGATCCTGGCGAACGTGCTGCTGTCGGCGAAGAACGGGCGGCTCGCGGTGACGGCGACGGACCTCGAGGTGGAGCTCGTCGCCGGTGGCGAGGTCACCGTGCAGCAGGCCGGCGACATCACGGTTCCGGGGCGCAAGCTGCTCGACATCGTTCGCGCGCTGCCGGACAAGGCGAACGTCACCTTCGCGATCGAAGGCGAAAAGGCGATGGTGCGCGCGGGCAAGAGCCGCTTCACGCTGACGACGCTGCCGGCCGGCGAGTTCCCGGCGGTCGAGGAGATCAATCCGCAGCTCTCCTTCCAGGTCGAGCAGGCGGCGTTGAAGCGCCTGATCGACAAGACGCACTTTTCGATGGCGCAGCAGGACGTGCGCTACTACCTGAACGGGATGTTGCTGGAGTCTGACGGCAAGTTGCTGCGAACGGTCGCGACCGACGGCCATCGCCTCGCATTGTGCGAAATGGAGCTCGTGACGAAGTCGGGCCAGCAGCAGGTGATCGTCCCGCGCAAGGGCGTCCTTGAGCTGCAACGGCTGATCGGATCGGAAGGCACCGTATCGGTCGAGGTCGGAAGCAACCACATTCGCGTCACGATCGGCGACATTCGCTTCACTTCGAAGCTTGTTGACGGCCGGTTCCCGGAATATGGCCGCGTGATCCCGGCCGCGCCGCCACGCACCGTCCGCGCCGACCGAGAGGCGCTGCGCCGCGCGTTGCAGCGGACGTCGATCCTGGCGAACGAGAAGTACCGCGGGATCCGGCTGGCGCTTCGGCAGAACATGGTGGTGCTGACGGCCCACAACCCGGAACAGGAAGAGGCCGAGGAAGAGGTCGAGGTGAACTACCAGGGCGAGGAGTTCGAGGTGGGCTTCAACGTCAACTACCTGCTGGACGCCCTGGCGGCGATCGACGGCGCCGAGGTCGAGGTCGGACTCACGGACGCCAACAGCAGTTGCCTCGTGCGCGCGCCGGGCGGCGGGCAGAGCCGGTACGTCGTGATGCCGATGCGACTCTAGGCGGGGATGACGCTCGCCCGGCTCGAGATCGACGATTTCCGCTGCCTCGAGCGAGTCCGGCTGGGGCTCGATCCCCGGTACAACCTGTTCGTCGGCCCGAACGCCTCGGGGAAGACGAGCCTCCTTGAAAGCATCTTCTTCCTGGGCCGCGGGCGCTCCTTTCGGACCCGGCGCCTGGACCGGCTCGTCCGCCAGGGACAGGACGCCTTCCAGCTCGTCGGCTGGGTTGAGCGAGAAAACCGCACGACCGTGCTGGGAATCGGCGGGAGCCGGCGGTCGACGGAGATCCGCGTGGGCGGGTCTGCGGCAGCGGGTGCAGGCGAACTCGCGCTGCACTTCCCGCCCCAGGTGATTGACCCGGAGATCCACAAGCTGCTCGAGGAAGGCCCGCATCGTCGGCGGCGGTTCCTGGACTGGGGCGTGTTCCACGTGGAACCAACGTTTCTGGAGACCTGGCAGCGGTACCACCGGGCGCTACGGCAGCGGAACGCAGCGCTGAAGCCGGGCTCGGACCTGGCATCCGCCAGAGCCTGGGAACCCGAGATCGTCGCTGCAGGCCAGCGGCTGGACGAGATCCGTCGCAGCTACCTCGAGTTGCTGGAGCCGACGCTCGAGGAGTTCGGCCTGCGCCTCCTCGGACTGCCGGTGAGCCTCGGCTACCACCCCGGCTGGGCGTTGGGCGAGAGCTTCCCGGAGGCCCTGGCGCGAAGCGCCGAGCGGGACCAACGACACGGGATCACGCACGTAGGTCCGCATCGCGCGGACGTCACGGCCCGGGTGGACGGTCACGTCGCCCGCGAGCGCGTCTCGAGGGGTCAGCAGAAGCTACTTGCGGCGGCGCTGACGCTCGCCCAGCTCGCCGTGCAGGAAACCCGCAGCCCCGGGAGCGGGGCGCTGCTCCTGGACGACCCGGCGGCCGAACTGGACGCCGCGAATCTGTCGCGCCTGCTGCAGCTCGTCCGCGAGCTCGACGTCCAGCTCTTCGTAACGGCCTTGCGCCCGGACTTGCCAGGGCTTGGAACGCCCGGCCGACTGTTCCACGTGGAACAAGGACGAGTCACCCAAGCCCCGTGAATTCGGGGCGGAATCTGTGGATAACCTGAGATTCACGTCCGGAGTTACGCGCGGTTCCGCGCCGCGCTCAGCCCGAACATCGACGCGCCCCCGATGCGCCGCTGCGCCGTCGCGCCCCCTCCCGGACCACTCCTGCGGAGGCGTTCTAAGCCCTTGAATGCTATACTTCGCCGTTGCCTCGGCAAGGGTCCTGCATGTCTTCGAACGACGTCTACGATTCGAGCAAAATCAAGGTCTTGAAGGGTCTGGATGCGGTGCGGAAACGCCCCGGCATGTACATCGGCGACACCGATGACGGCACAGGCCTCCACCACATGGTTTTCGAGGTCGTCGACAACGCCATCGACGAGGCGTTGGCCGGCCACTGCAACCGCATCGTCGTCACGATCCACGCGGACGAATCCGTCACGGTCACCGATAACGGCCGTGGAATTCCTGTGGATATCCACCCGGAGGAGGGGGTATCCGCGGCCGAAGTGATCATGACCGTCCTGCACTCCGGCGGGAAATTCGACGACAGCTCCTACAAGGTCTCCGGCGGCCTGCACGGGGTCGGCGTCTCGGTCGTCAACGCCCTCTCCGAGCACTTGCAGCTGACCGTCGCCCGCGACGGCAAGCTGCACCGCCAGGACTTCCGCCACGGCGAGCCGGTGGCGCCGCTCGCGGTCGTCGCCCCGACCACCGAGCGCGGCACGACGATCTACTTCAAGCCGAGCGCCGAGACCTTCACCCACATCCGCTTCGCCTACGAGATCCTCGCGCGCCGCTTACGCGAACTCTCGTTCCTGAATTCCGGTATCAGAATCGAGCTCGTCGACGAGCGCGACGAGAAGCACGACGTGTTCGAGTACGAGGGCGGCATCGCCGCCTTCGTCAAGTACCTGAACCGCGGCAAGACGCCGATGCACGAGACGATCTTCTACTTCCGCGACATGCAGGGCCCGGTGACGGTCGAGGTCGCGGCGCAGTGGAACGACTCGTACGCCGAGTCGATGTTCTGCTACACGAACAACATCCCGCAGAAGGACGGCGGCACGCACCTGCAGGGTTTTCGCGCCGCGCTGACCCGCAAGCTGTCGGACTACATCGAGAGCGAGGCCAAGAAAGAGAAGATCGACATGACCGGCGACGACGTCCGCGAGGGCCTCACCGCCATCCTGTCGGTCAAGATGCCGGACCCGAAGTTCTCGTCGCAGACCAAGGACAAGCTGGTCTCGAGCGAGATCCGAGGCATCGTCGAGAGCGCGGTCGCCGAGCGGCTCGAGGCCTTCCTGCTCGAGAAGCCCGCCGAGGCCAAGGCCATCGTCGCCAAGATCGTCGACGCGGCGCGCGCCCGCGAGGCCGCGCGCAAGGCGCGCGAGATGACGCGGCGCAAGGGCGTGCTCGACATCGCGGGCCTGCCGGGCAAGCTCGCCGACTGCCAGGAGAAGGACCCGGCGCTGTCGGAGATGTTCCTGGTCGAGGGCGACTCCGCCGGCGGCTCCGCCAAGCAGGGCCGCGACCGGCGCACGCAGGCCGTGCTGCCGCTCAAGGGCAAGATCCTCAACGTCGAGAAGGCGCGCTTCGACAAGATGCTGTCGAGCGTCGAGGTCGGCACGCTGATCACGGCGCTAGGCTGCGGCATCGGCCGCAACGAATTCGACGTCGCCAAGCTCCGCTACCACCGCATCATCATCATGAGCGTCGACGGCGACGAGCACGTGTTCGTGCGCGACGCGCGCCACGGCGTGCGCATGGTCCGCATCGGCGCCTTCATCGACGCGACCCTCGCGCGCCATGCGCCGCAGGTGAGCCGCGACGCCGCCGGCCACTGCGAAAAGCTGTCGGGCCAGCCGCTCGGCGAGGTGCTGTGCTTCGGCGTCGACAGCCACGAAGTGCGCTTCCGGCCGATCAAGGCCGTGCTGCGCCACCCGCTCAAGGACCGGCTGTACGCGGTGCGCACCAGCTACGGCCGGTCGGTACGCGTCACGGAGAGCCACAGCGTGTTCGTCCACGAGCACGGGGCCATCCGCCTCAAGCGCGGCGACGAACTGCGGATCGGCGACCGGCTGGTCGCGCCGTCGCGGCTGCGGCTGCCGGAGAGCGGGCCGCGGCGCATCGACCTGCTCGCGCAGCTGTGGCAGGTGCCCGAGGCCGCGCGCCACGTCTGGGTGCGCGGACCGGCGGTCGAGGCGTGGACCCGGTCGCGGGTCCGCGAGCGCCATGCCGGTCGCCGCGACCTGACCGCCCCGCGGGTCGACATTCCGGAGCCGCTGCGCCGCACGCTCGCCCAGCAGCGCCGTGCCAGCGGCGTCACGAACCAGGCGCTGTGCGCCGCGGTCGGCATCCGCCAGCCGGTCACGTTCTACGCCTGGGAGAAGGGCGCCTCGCGCCCGAGCCTCGAGCACTTCGAGGCCTACGTGCGCGCCGTCGGCGCCGACCCGTCGGCCGCGCTCGGCCAGGCGCGCATCGCGCCGAGCCGCCTCGAGCGCAGCTGGGCCGAGCAGTACCGCGGCTCCGGCCGAAATGCCGTCCGCAACCTCGTGCGGCTGTCGACCCTGGATGCCGAGGACCTCGCCTGGTTCGCCACGCGCGAGGACCTCGAGCTCACCCCGGAGCACTACCGCGGCAAGGGCCTGCCGCGCTACCTCGCCGTCGACGAGGATCTGCTGACGCTGCTCGGCTTCTACGCCGCCGAGGGCTCCTGCTCCGACCGCAACGGCGTGCGTTTCTCGATCGGCGCGGGCAACGCGCGCTTCGCGGCGGAGATGGCGGAGCGCCTGACCCGCGTGTTCGGCCAGTCGCCGGTACTGTACGAGTCCGCGACTCGGGTTGCCGAGCTGCGACTCGTCAACCGCGTGGCGGCGCTCGCCTGGCAGCACCTGTTCGGCTTCGCCGGTGCCGACTCCTGCAGCAAGCGCGTCCCCGATCTCGTCTTCAACGTCCCCGAGGCCCTGCGCCTCGCCTTCCTGCGCGGCTTCCTGCTCGGCGACGGCACGGCCTCCGCCGGCCGCGTCGTGCTGGCGACCTCGTCCTACGACCTCGCCAGCGGCCTGATGTACTGCCTGAGCTCGCTCGGCGTCGTGGCCTCGATGAGCGAGCGCGAGCCGGACGGCGTGCGGCGCGAGATCCGCGGCGCGCCGTGCGTGACGCGCAGCAGCCACTGGAGCATCACGGTCTGTGCCCGCGACGACCTCGCGCGACTCGAGCCGGTCTGGCGCGACCATGCCGGCGCGACGTCGGTGCGCGAGCGGCTCGCGACGGCGTCGCGGGCCGGTATCAACCGCTCGTTCGAGCCGATCGACGCCGACCTGATGGCGCTGCCGATCGTCGCCATTGACGAGGTGGCGGCCTCGAGCGGCTACGTCTACGACTTCTCGGTGGCCGGCGACGAGAACTTCATCGCCGGCATGGGCGGCATCTGCTGCCACAACACCGACGCGGACGTTGACGGCTCGCACATCCGCACGCTGCTGCTGACGTTCTTCTACCGGCAGATGCCGGAGCTGATCGAGCGCGGCCACATCTACATCGCGCAACCGCCGCTCTACAAGGTCAAGCGCGGCAAGAGCGAGCAGTACGTCAAGGACGACGCCGAGCTGAACTCGGTGCTGCTGCGCAACGCGCTCGAGGAGGCCGCGGTACACGCCGGCGCGATCGGCGATGCTGCCGCGCGCGTCATCAGCGGCGCCGAGCTCGAGGCGCTCGCCAAGCAGTACGTGGACGTGCAGGCGATCTTCGCCAAGTGGGCGCGGCGCTACGACCCGAGGCTGCTCGAGCAGCTGCTGAACCTGCCGGTCGTGCGCCATGAGGACCTTGCCGACGCGACGCTGCTGACGGCCTGGGCGCGCCAGCTCGAGCAGCGCCTGAACGGCACGACGCAGCAGTCGCGCAGCTACCGCGTCGAGCTGCAGGTCAATGCCGGCGGCGTGCCGGTGCGCTTCAACGTGTTCCGCACCGAGCACGGCCTGACGACCGAGAAGCACCTGCAGCGCGAGTTCTTCGACTCCGCCGAGTACCGGCGCATCGCCGAGCTCACCCGCGCGATCGACGGGCTGCTGCGGCCGGGCGCGTTCGCCACCAAGGGCGACGAGCGCCTCGACATCGCGAACTTCAAGGAAGCGATGACCTGGCTGATGGAGCAGGCCAAGAAGGGCCAGGGCATCCAGCGCTACAAGGGCCTCGGCGAGATGAACCCGGAGCAGCTCTGGGACACGACCATCAATCCCGCGACGCGGCGCCTGATCCAGGTGCGGATCGAGGACGCGGTCGCGGCGGACGACCTCTTCACGACGCTGATGGGCGACCAGGTCGAGCCGCGCCGCGAGTTCATCGAGAAGAACGCGCTGGCGGTCGCGAACCTCGACGTCTGAGCGCGCGGCGCCCGCCACTCCAGGGAGGCAGCATGTCGCACCGCACCCGGCTCCTCGTCCCGCTCGCGCTGCTGGCCGTCGCCGCGGCGGCCGCCGCGGCGCCGTCCGGGCCGCGGCCCGCCGGCGAGCCGCTCTACCCGCCGGCCGGCATCGACATGTCCGGCACCGATCCGGCGGTGCGCCCGGGCGACAGCTTCTTCGACTACTGCAACGGCGCCTGGATCGCGCGCACGGCGATCCCCGCGGACCTTGCGGCCATGACCTCCGGCCAGATGATGCGCGACCAGACCGAGCTGCAGGTGCGCGGGCTGATCGAGGCGGCCGCGCAGCAGCCGGGCCACGAGCCGACCTCGGTCGCGGGCAAGGTCGGCGCCTTCTATCGCGCCTTCATGGACGAAACCCGGGTCAACGCGCGGCGCGCACGGCCGCTGTCGCCGGAACTCGACGCGATCCGCGCCAGCAGGCACCGCGCCGACCTCGCGGCGCTGATGGGCCACTCGGCGTTCGGCTTCGAGGGCGGCTTCTTCCGCGCCGGCATCGACGTCGACCTCAAGGACACGTCGCGCTACGCCGTGTACCTGACGCAGGCCGGGCTGTCGCTGCCGGACCGCGACTACTACCTCAAGTCCGAACTCGCCCCGCAGAAGGCGGCGCTCGGCACCTACGTCGAGCGGCTGCTGACGCTCGGCGAGTGGCCCGAGGCGCGGGCCGAGGCCGAGCGGATCGTGGCGCTCGAGACGCGCATCGCCGAGGCCAGCTGGACCAAGGTCGAGCAGCGCGACACCACCAGGATCTACAACCCGGCGACCCCCGCGCAGCTGGCGGCGCTGGCGCCGGGCTTCCCGTGGGCCGCCTACCTGCGCGGCGCGGGCCTCGGCGCCAAGGCGCGGGTCATCGTCGCCGAGCAGAGCGCCTTCCCGAAGATCGCGCAGGTGTTCGCCACGACGCCGCTGCCGACGCTGCGCGCCTGGCTCGCGTTCACGGTGCTCGACGCCGCGGCGCCGTACCTGGCGCACGACTTCGTCGCGGCGCGCTTCGCGCTGCGCGACGAGGCGCTGCAGGGCATCAGGCAGCCGCCGCCGCGCTGGAAGCTCGGCGTGCGCGCCGTCGCCGGCGGCGACTGCGGCGCGGCGCCGGAGTCGTGCTTCGGGACGCTGAACTGGGCGGTCGGCGAGCTGTACACGGCGCGCTACTTCCCGCCGGCGACCAAGGCCAGCATCCAGACGCTGGTGGCCGAGGTGATGCGCGCCTACCGCGCCCGGATCGAGCGGCTCGACTGGATGGGCGAGGCGACCCGCGCCGAGGCGCTCAGGAAGCTCGACACCTACGTCGTCAAGGTCGGCTATCCCGACAAGCCGCGCGACTACTCGCACGTCGTGATCCGCGACGACGACCTGGTCGGCGACGTGCGGCGGGCCGCCGCCGCCGACTGGGCCTTCTACCTCGGCCGCAGCGCCGGCCCGGTCGACAAGAGCGACTGGGGCATGACGCCGCAGACCGTGGACGCCTACAACGGCTCGCTGCGCGACATCGTGTTCCCGGCGGCGATCCTGCAGCCGCCGAATTTCGATCCCGGCGCCGACGCGGCCGTGAACTTCGGCGGCATCGCCACGATCATCGGCCACGAGCTGACGCACGGCTTCGACGACGAGGGCCGCACGCTCGACGCCACCGGCGCGCTGCGCGACTGGTGGACCGAGGCGGACGCGCGTGCGTTCAAGGAGCGCGCCGCCGTGCTCGGCGCGCAGTTCGCGACCTACGAGCCGGTGGCGGGGCTGCACATCAACCCGGACCTGACGATGGGCGAGAACCTCGCCGACCTCGGCGGCCTGATGATCGCGCTCGACGCCTACCACGCCTCGCTGCACGGCGCCGCGGCGCCGCTCATCGACGGCCTGAGCGGCGACCAGCGCTTCTTCCGCGCCTACGCGCAGATCTGGCGCGGCAAGGCCCGCGAGGACTCGATCCGGCAGCAGACCGTCAGCAATCCGCATTCCTGGCGGCGCTTCCGGGTCGACGGCATCGTCCGCAACGTCGATGCCTGGTACGCCGCCTTCGACGTGCAGCCCGGCGACCGCCTGTACGTGGAGCCGGCGAAGCGCGCCCGCGTCTGGTGATCGCGGCGCGCGGCGACCGAGGATTCCTGACGCCCGCGCCGGCCGGACGCGGCCGGGTGTCGCAGCGCTCGCCAACGGGAGCCCGCAGATGATCGAGCTCTACTACTGGCCGACGCCGAATGGCCACAAGATCACGATGTTCCTCGAGGAGGCCGGCCTCGAGTACCGCCTGACGCCGGTCGACATCGGCGCCGGCGACCAGTTCCGGAAGGAATTCCTCGCGATCGCGCCGAACAACCGGATGCCGGCGATCGTCGACCACGCGCCGGCCGACGGCGCCGCGCCGGTCTCGGTGTTCGAGTCAGGCGCGATCCTCGTCTACCTCGGCGAGAAGACCGGCCGCTTCCTGCCGACGGCGCTGCGGCCGCGCGCGGCGGTGCTCGAGTGGCTGTTCTGGCAGGTGGCCGGCCTCGGCCCGATGGCCGGCCAGAACCACCACTTCAACCGCTACGCACCCGAGCCGGTGCCGTACGCGATCGAGCGCTACACCAAGGAGACCAACCGCCTGTACGGCGTGCTCGACCGGCGCCTCGCCGGCCATGCCTTCGTCGCCGGCGCCGACTACTCGATCGCCGACATGGCGATCTACCCGTGGATCGTGCCGTGGCAGGCGCAGCGGCAGAACCTCGACGACTTCCCGCACCTCAAGCGCTGGTTCGAGACCGTCGCGGCGCGGCCGGCGACCGTGCGCGCCTACGCGCGCGCCGCCGAGTTCAAGCGACCGGCGGTGATGAGCGAGGCGGCGAAGAAGATCCTGTTCGGCCAGACCGCCGCCAGCACGCGCGTCACCTGAGCCGGCGCGCCACAGGATGACGCGCAGCGACGCAGGCCTGCACCGCATCGTGATCGTCGGCGGCGGTGCCGGCGGGCTCGAGCTCGCGACCCACCTCGGCGACCGCCTCGGCCGGCGCGGCCGCGCCACCGTGACGCTGATCGACCGCAGCCGCACGCACGTCTGGAAGCCGCTGCTGCACAAGGTCGCCGCCGGCACGCTGGACCCGGGCGACCACGAGCTCGACTACTTCGCGCAGGCGCACTGGCACGGCTTTCGCTACCAGCAGGGCGAGATGGTGGGGCTCGAGCGCGCCGCGCGGCGGCTCAGGCTGGCACCGGTAGTCGATGCCGACGGCGCGGTCGTGGTGCCGGCGCGGGCCGTGCCCTACGACACGCTGGTGGTCGCGATCGGCAGCCAGACGAACGACTTCGGCACCCCGGGCGCCGCGCAGCACGCGATCTCGCTCGACTCCGCCGAGCAGGCCGAGCGCTTCCACGCCCGGCTCCTGAACACCTGCCTGAAGGCCGACCTCGAGCCGCTGGCCCCTGCGCCCGGCGCGCTCGGCATCGTCATCATCGGCGCCGGCGCCACCGGGGTCGAGCTCGCGGCCGAGCTGCACAAGGTGGTACGCGAGCTGGTCGCCTACGGCTTCGACCGGATCGATCCCGAGCGCGACCTCAGGCTCACGATCGTCGAGGCGGCGCCGCGGATCCTGCCGGCGCTGCCCGAGCGGCTCGCGGCGGCGACGCTCGGGCTGCTCGAGCGGCTGCACGTCGAGGTGCTGAGCGGCGAGCGGGTCGTCGAGGTCGGCGCCCACGGCGTGCGCACCGCATCCGGGCGCGTCGTGCCGGCGGCACTCGTCGTCTGGGCGGCCGGCGTCAAGGCGCCGGACTGGCTGCGCGACCTCGACGGCCTCGAGAGCAACCGGCAGAACCAGCTGCTCGTGACGCCGACGCTGCAGACCACTCGCGACGAGGCGATCTTTGCGCTCGGCGACTGCGCGGCCTGCGCCTGGCCCGGCAAGAACACGACCGTCCCGCCGCGGGCGCAGGCGGCGCACCAGCAGGCGAGCTACCTCGCCCGGGCCCTGCCGCGGCGGCTCGCCGGCGCGCCGCTCTCGCCGTGGCGCTACCGCGACTTCGGCTCGCTGGTCTCGCTCGGCCGCTACAGCACCGTCGGCAGCCTGATGGACTCGATCACCCGCGGCAGCCTGATGGTCGAGGGCTACTTCGCGCGCCTCGTGTACCTGTCGCTGTACAAGATGCACGAGCTCGCGCTGCACGGCCCGGCCAAGGTCTGCCTCGACACGCTGGCGCGGCTGATCACGCGGCGCACCGAGCCGCAGGTCAAGCTGCACTGAAGGCGGCTCAGCCGCCGAGCTCGGCCGTCTTGGCGTCGATCCAGGCGCGCACGTCCTCGATGATGTCGCGCGGCTCGCGGCCGGCGCAATCGATCGGCGGCCCGATCACGACGCGGATCGTGCCGCGGCGCTTCAGCAGCCCGCGCCGCGCCCAGTAGCGGCCGGCGTCGTGCGCCACCGGCACGATCTTGCAGCCGGCCGCGGCGCCCAGCAGCGCGCCGCTGATGCCGTAGCGGCGGCGCTGGCCGACCGCGACGCGCGTGCCCTCCGGGTAGATCAGGATCCACCGGCCCGCGTCGAGGCAGGCGCGGCCGCGCGTGATGACCTGGTTGACGGCCGCACCGCGCGCCTCGCGGTCGATCGCGATCGGGCGCATCAGCCAGGTGGCCCAGCCGATCACCGGGATCCACAGGATCTCGCGCTTCAGCACCCACGACTGCGGCGGGAAGATCACCGCCTGCGCGACCGTCTCCCAGGCCGAGGAGTGGCGCCACATGGAAATGTGGCTGCCGGGCGGGATGTGCTCGCGGCCCTCGACGACGTAGTCGAGGCCGCAGATCAGGCGCGCGGCGCCGAGCTCGGTCCGCGCCCAGGCGCGCACCACCGCGTAGCGGCGCTCGTACGGGAGCGCGAACGTCGCCAGCACGAGGCCCGCGAAGAGCACCGTCGAGGCGAACATGAACGTCGTCAGCAAGAGCGAGCGCAGCCACTGCATGCGCGGCCGAGTGTACGGTAATCGGCCTCGGCCCGGCCACGCCGCCGCGCGCCGCTCAGCCCGGCAGGCGCGACAGGTCGGCAACCTCGAGGAACAGCCGCTGCAGCGAGGCGAGCAGGTGCAGCCGGTTGGCGCGCACCGCTGGGTCCTCGGCCATCACCATGACCTTGTCGAAGAACGCATCGACCGCCGGCCGCAGCGTCGCGAGCAGCTGCAGCGCGCGCGTGTAGTCGCGCGCCGAGAGCAGTGCCGCGACCGGCGCCTGGACGCGTCCGAGCTCGCGGGCCAGCGCCTGCTCCTCGGCGAGCGTCAACAGCGCCTGGTCGAGGCTCCGGCCCGTGCCGCCGTCGCTCTTGCGCAGGATGTTGGCGATGCGCCTGTTGGCGCTCGCCAGCGCCGCCGCGTCCGGCAGCTGCAGGAACGCGCCGAGCGCGCGCAGGCGGGCGTCGAAGTCGAGCGGCGAGGGCGGCCGCCGGTCGAGCACCGCATCGAACATCTCGGTCGTGATGCCGGCGCCGCCCTCGAGGTAGTGGGCGCGCAGCCGCTCGAACAGGTAGTCGTAGACCTCGGCGGCCACCGCGCCGCCGTCGGCCGGCGCCGTCGGCCGGCCGCCCGCGGCCGCGCGGCTCGCCGCGGTCGCGGCGATGTCGGCGCGCGCGAGCTCGACGGCGCGTCCGACCAGCGCGGCGAGGTCGAGCTCGAGGCGCTTCTCGAGCACGATCCTGAGCACGCCGAGTGCCTGCCGGCGCAGGGCGAACGGGTCCTTGGTGCCGGACGGCTTCTGGCCGATGGCAAAGATGCCGACGATCGTGTCGAGCTTGTCGGCGAGCGCAAGCGCGGTGCCGACGCCGGTTACGGGCAGCGCGTCGCCCGCGAAGCGCGGCAGGTATTGTTCCGCCATTGCTGCGGCGACGTCGGCCGGTTCGCCGTCGTGGCGCGCGTAGTAGGCGCCCATTGTGCCCTGCAGCTCCGGGAACTCGCCGACCAGGCCGGTCAGCAGGTCGCACTTGGCGAGCGCGGCGGCGCGCGCGCACGCGCCGGCGTCGGCCCCGGCAGTGGCGGCGAGCGCGACCGCCAGCGCGCCGACGCGCTCGCTCTTCTGGTGGTAGGAGCCGAGCTGCGCCTGGAAGGTGACGGACTTCAGCGCCTCCTGGCGCGCGGCGAGCGGCTGCCGGCGGTCCTGTTCCCAGAAGAACGCGGCGTCGGCGAGTCGCGGACGCACGACGCGCTCGTTGCCGGCGCGCACCTCCTCGGGCGCACGGCTTTCTATGTTCGCGACCGTGATGAAACGCGCGACCAGCGGCCCGCCCGGTCGCCGCACGGGGAAGTAGCGCTGGTGGTCCTGAAGGGTCGCGATCAGCACCT
>Ga0335069_10004274_pt1 | contig 21276 bp, 18 predicted proteins | sample Lox_Sample_11_FD_206714 | JGI IMG/M metagenome (GOLD analysis project Ga0335069, IMG submission 206714) | Soil microbial communities from Loxahatchee National Wildlife Refuge, Florida, United States - Lox_Sample_1.1 | ecosystem: Environmental > Terrestrial > Soil > Wetlands | place: USA...
AGCGGGCACGGCTGGGCCGACTTCGTTCGGGAAGAGCGCGACCGCATCAAGCAATATCGCGACGAGATCCAGTCGCTGGCGCAGGAGATGCGCCAGTCGATCGTCGATTTCCGCCGCATCGTGCACACGGTGCAGAAGGGCGAGCGCGAGTCAGGGCAAGCGAAGAAAGAGATGATCGAGGCGAATCTGCGTCTCGTGATCTCGATTGCGAAGAAATACACCAATCGCGGCCTGCAATTCCTCGACCTCATCCAGGAAGGCAATATCGGCCTGATGAAGGCGGTCGATAAGTTCGAATACCGCCGCGGCTACAAGTTCTCGACCTATGCCACGTGGTGGATCCGCCAGGCGATCACCCGTTCGATCGCCGACCAGGCGCGCACCATCCGCATCCCCGTGCACATGATCGAGACGATCAACAAGCTGGTGCGCACCTCGCGCCAGATGCTGCACGAGATCGGCCGCGAGCCGACGCCGGAAGAACTGGCCGAGCGTCTCGCCATGCCGCTCGAGAAGGTGCGCAAGGTCCTCAAGATCGCGAAGGAGCCTATCAGCCTCGAGACGCCGATCGGTGACGAGGAAGATTCGCATCTGGGCGATTTCATCGAGGACAAGAATGCGGTTCTGCCGATCGATGCGGCCATCCAGGCGAATCTGCGCGAGACGACGACACGCGTGCTGGCGACGCTGACACCGCGCGAGGAGCGCGTGCTGCGCATGCGCTTCGGCATCGGCATGAACACCGACCACACGCTGGAAGAAGTCGGCCAGCAGTTCTCGGTGACCCGCGAACGCATCCGCCAGATCGAAGCGAAAGCGCTCCGCAAGCTCAAGCACCCGAGCCGTTCGCGGAAGCTGCGCTCGTTCCTGGATAACTGAGGCGGAACGCTCGAAGCAAAAGATAGTATCGTCCCGGCGAAAGCGGGATCCAGAGTTGCCCACGCTGCCCCCGATCCCCGCTTTCGCGGTGAGGACGAGTTTCATTTGGTTCAGGGTGCAGGGCGTCGCCGCCGGCTAGGCGTTTCACGCCATCATGTCGAGCGTGGTCTTCGCCATCTCTTCGGCCATGCGGAAAACATCCGCACTGGCCTTGTAGCTCTGCAGCGCCATGGTCTGATCGACGAGCGTCGTGGCGAGATCGACATTCGGCACGGCGACGAGGCCCTGGCTATTGGCGAGCGGCGCCGAGGGATCGTAGCCCGGGCTGTAAGCCGGCATCTGCGGTTCGACTTGCGCCGAGACGCCGCCTTCCGCCGTCGCGCTCAGCGCAACCGTTACCGGCTGATAGCCAGCATACGGCGCGTTGCCTGCGGGCAGCCCCGCCGTATCGTTCATGTTCGCGACATTGGACGCGACCGTGTCCATCCAGGTCGCGGCTGCGTCCATGCCGGAAACAGCGATGTTGAGTGTCCGATCCATGGCGCGATTTTTACCGCCGCCCCGCTAAGTCTCGTGTAAGATTTTCTGTGATATTGAAATCAAAGACGTCTCAAATGCGACGCGACGGGTTGCTCAGTATTAACCAGGAGCAATGGCCTGCGGAACGAGATGTGCGTCCCGAAGTTTAGGTCTGTGAGCGGAGTGGTTTCCTTGAATATCGCGACAAAAAATCTCGCGACCAAAGCCGAGCGGATCTATTCGGAGATCGAGCATCGCGCCGACATGATCGTCCATGTCCTCGGCGCCCTGTTTGCGGTGAATGCGACGGCTTGGCTCGTCGCGCACATTTCCGGCTCGGGCGTGCTGGTGGCCAGCGTGCTGGTCTACTGCATGGGCCTTCTGGCGATGATCTTCGCGTCGGCCGCCTACAATCTCTGGCCGCATGGTCCTTCGAAGCAGCTTCTGCGGCGCATCGATCATTCTGCGATCTTCTTCATGATCGCGGCGACCTATACGCCTTTTGCCGCCAACCGGCTCGGCGGTCTTGCCGGCCCCCTGATTCTTTCCGTCGTCTGGCTTGCCGCGACGGGCGGTATCATCCTGAAAGTCGCGTTTCCGCGGCGCTTCGAAACGGCAAGTCTCGCGCTCTATCTCGTTACTGGCTGGATGATCGTGACGGTGATCCGGCCGCTCGAGCATTCCCTCGCGGCCGTCGATTTCTGGCTTCTGGCCGGCGGCGGCCTCGTCTATTCCGCGGGCGTGGTGTTTTACGTGATCGAGCGCATCCCGTTCCACAAGGCGATCTGGCACGGCTTCGTCCTCGTCGCCGCGGTGCTGCACTTCTCGGCGATCGCGCTGGAATTCTCCCGCTGATTCCTGTTTCGGCACGGTATCGGACGCGCTACACACTTCGGCTGAACCAGCCGGACCTTCCTCGTTCATGATCGAAGCGGTGATTTTCGATTGCGACGGCGTGCTCGTCGACAGCGAAGTGCTGGCGCTCGAAGTCGAGCTCGCGGCTTTGGCCGAGGTCGGCCTTCACTACGAGGAGGAAGATTTCAAAGCCCGTTTCATGGGCATGAGCACGCCTGCCTTCTACGACGCTCTCGAAGCCGATCATCGCCTGCATTTCGGCCGAGACCTGCCGGAAGGTTTCCGCGATCTCTGCAGCGCCCGCTACCGCGCCTCGTGGCATCGATTGGGAGAGGTCCCCGGCGCGCGCGAGGCGATCGCGAAGGTCTCGCATCCGAAGGCCGTCGCCAGCTCCAGCCACGAGGATGCGCTGGCGCGCAAGCTCGAGCTGACAGGTCTCAGGGCTCACTTCGCGCCGCACATCTATTCTGCCGATCGCGTGACGCATGCGAAACCCGCACCTGATCTGTTTCTCTATGCGGCGCGCGGATTGGACGTCGCACCGGAGCGCTGTCTCGTTCTCGAGGACAGCGTCAACGGCGTGCGCGCCGGCCGCGCCGCCGGCATGACGGTGTGGGGCTTCCTGGGCGGCGGCCACATGAACGATGCGATCGGCGCGCGGCTTCTGACGGCGGGTGCAGTCGAACTGGTTCGCGACTGGAAACATCTCACCGAGATGCTGGCCGCGGTTTAGATCACCCAAACATCCGTCATTGCCCGCCTTCTGCGGGCCACCCGAATTTTTGATCGGGGAAAAACAGGTTGCCCGGACACGCTGTCTGGCGCGCCGGACAATGACGGAAGGTGAGAGTTTCGAACTGGCGCGCTATTCCTCTTTCGCGTCCTGGCCGAAGCGGTAGCGGAGCTCGACGCCCCACATGCGCGGCGCGCCGTAGATCGACGAATCCGTGCCCGTCAGATGCTCGAGCGGATTGCCGCCGACCTTGTAGAGCTGATCGGCGACATTGTTCACGAAGAACGCGACATCGGCGGACGTGCCCATGAAGTCGTTCCAGTCGAGTCTGAGATTGACGAGGCTGTAGCCGCCCTGCGAGCCGTCCGGTTCTTCGTCGGCAAGGTCGGTGAACCATACGCGGCTCTGATTGTACCAGCTGACGCTGAATACCGGCACGCCGAGCGCGCGGTCGATGCGGAACCTCAAATGCGCGGTCACGCCCAGCTTGTTGGCCGGCGTGTAGGCGAAGGGATTGCCGGAGTGATTGAGAATCCCGAGCTGCGTCGACCCGATGATGGCTTGCGGCAGCGCAAACCTGCCGTAGCTCGCGTCGATATAAGAATAGAACGCGGTGATATCGAGATGATCGTCGGGTACGACGGTCGTCTCGAAATCGATGCCCTTGATCGAGGCTCTCGCCGCGTTGAGCGTCAGCGCGGACGGGACGCCGTCGACGTCGATCAGATCGTTCTTCTGCACGTCGTTGTACCAGCCGTAATAGCCGTCGAAATTGGTTCGGCCGGGGACGCCCAGAAGAGTCCAGTTGTTCTTTGTTCCGACTTCGACATCGGTCAGGAATTCGGGCTGGAATTCCGAGAAGCCCGAGGTCGCGGCGACGCCGCTGTTGAAGCCGCCGCTCTTATAGCCCCTGCGATAGGTCGCATAGACCATCGTGTCGTCGGTCGCCTGATAGTTCAGGGCCAGCGTCCATGTCGGTGCGTGGAAGTTTGCGGCGAGTGTCGGCTGCATATAGGCCGAATTGAGCGGCGAGGGGCAGGGCGGCGAGCCCAGATAAGATGAATAGATGCAGCTCAGGGCGGTGGCGACTTTGTGGTCCCAGGTGTAGCGGCCGCCGGCCGTGACGCTGAGGCCGTTCACCCATGACGACGCGTTGTACGTCGTGCTGCCGTAGACGGCGTTGGATGTGCCGCCATTGCCGAAGGAATCGACCTCTGAGAGGCTCAAGGGCGACGGCACGCCGCCACCGCCGAACACGTCGCGTTCGACTTCGCTGTAGCCTTCCGGATGATCGAGCTCGTGATAGGCGCCGAAAATCCAGTTGATGCTCTTGTCGGTGGTCTCGCCGCCGACCTGCAGCTCTTCCGTCACCTGGAAGGAATTCGTTTCCCAGGTGCGTGGGTTGGGGATTTCGAGGATCGGCAGATAAGAGCCGTCATAATCGAATCCCGACTGCGTCTTGTCGCTGAGATAACCGAAGATGTTGCGCACATAGAGGTCCGGTGTGATGTCGTAGCGCGCGATGTCGATGGCGCTCCAGGTCTCGCGCCGATAGAGCGGCACGATGCTCGAGGTCGTCTGGCGCGGTCCGAGGGCCTGCTGGTTCGCCAGCGCGCCCTGCAAGGCCGGATAGAAGGCGCCGACATAGCCGGCCGCCGCTGCACTGCCCGCTGCTGTTCCATCGGCAACCGCATTGGGATCGCCGCCTAGCGCAAACTGTCCGATATATATCGGGATCAACTGTTGTGCGGCGGTGTTCGTCAGCGTCGCCTGCGAGGCGATGCCGGTCAGCACATCGCTCGTGCCGTTGGTGCGATTGTGGAGATAATCGAAGACCGTGTAGTTCTCGAAATGATCGAACGGCTTCCAGGTTACGCCGAGGCGATAGGCCTGGTAGTCGAGATTGTCCTGATCGACGGTGAAGGGCGCGCTGGCGCCCGTGATCACTTCGTCTTTGGTGAAGCCGTTTCGGCTGGCGACGTCGAAGGCGCCGCGCACCAGGAGCTTGTCGCCGATAACGGGCACGTTGAGCGCGCCGGAGATCTCCCGGAAATTGTAGTTGCCGAGCTGTCCGTCGACATAGCCGCCGAACTCGTCCTTGGGACGCTGCGGCTCGAAGAGCACGGCGCCGCCGGTCGTGTTGCGGCCGAACAGCGTGCCCTGCGGGCCGCTCAGCACCTGGATGCTCGACATGTCGAAGAAGCTGCCGGGGCCTTCGGCGTTGTAGGGCACTTCCGCGAAATAGGTCTGCACGCCCGGATCGGCGCCGCCGAAAGGCTGGCTCTGGCCGCGGATCGTGAAAACATTGTCGTCGCGCGAGCCCAACGTGCCGGTGACGGTCAAGGTGGGGGCCGCGGTCTGAAGATCGGTCGCGGTCTTGATTTCCTGCTCGCGGATGAGATCGCCGGAAATGGCGGTGACGTTCAGCGGCACTTTTTGAAGATCTTCCTCGCGGCGCCGCGCGGTCACGGTGACGGTTTCGATCTCGGCCGCCGGTCCGATGGACGTATCGTTCGATTGCTGTCCGCCGGTTGCCTGGGAATAGGCCGGGCCTGTCAGAACGCAAACGAGACCCGCGGCGCCGAAAGCGCCCATCCACTGCCGCATGATTTCGCCCCCTGATGGGCGCGCGGATTCAAGGCTGCTCGCTCTGAGACGTGCCCCACGCGCCTTCCTTCGACCGTCAGTATACGCCGATATGGGAAGCCGAGGAGGGGGCGTTTGATTTGGGCCGTTGAGCGTGACGCAAGTGCCACGGTCGCCGGCGACGGTCTAGAATGTGTCTTTGCGCCGCCGCGTTTCGGCGAAGACCTCGACATCGCTTGCGGAACCCATGCCGAGCGTTTTGCGGATTTCCGGCGACTGCGGCCGCAAAAACGGATTGGTCTTCTTCTCGACACCGATCGTGGAGGGAATGGTCGGCGCATTTCGGGCGCGCAATGCTTCGACCTCTTTCATCCGCGCCTGCAGATCGGGATTGCCCGGCTCGAGCGTCAGCGCGAAGCGCCCGTTGGAAAGCGTATATTCATGGCCGCAATAGACGCGCATCTTGTCGTCGAGGCGCATCAGCTTCGAGAGGCTCGACCACATCATGTCGGCCGTGCCTTCGAAAAGCCTGCCGCAGCCCATCGCAAACAGCGTGTCGCCGGTGAAGACGGCATTGTCTGCATCGAACACGAAGGCGATATGCGCCCGCGTATGCGCGGGGATTTCGAGAACGCGCACGGCGTGAGAGCCGAACGTGCAGCTGGTTGTCTCGTCGACGCCGACATCGATTCCCGGAATGCGCGCGCGGTCCTTTCCGGGGCCCACGACCTCAGCGCCGAATTCCTCCTTGAGCGGAACATTCCCGCCCGTGTGGTCCAGGTGGTGATGGGTGTTGAGGATATGCGTGAGCTTCAGTCCGCGCGCCCGCAAAGCTTCCTTGACCGGGCCGGGCTCCGACGGATCGACGATGGCCGTGAGCTTCGCAGCCGGATCGTGGATCAGATAGGCGTAATTGTCGGAGAGGCAGGGAACAGGCTCGATCGAGAGCATGGCGGCTCCTTTGTGCACCACAAATCCAGGGTTTGGGCGGTCTCTATCTAAGCACCAGTTGAACCGGGGCCAAGCCGGGATTACGGAAATGGGTCATGCCGGTGGACGCGCAGGACCTTTCCAGTTTTTACGATGAGCCGATCGGCCAGATCGCCCGCCGCCTGATTGCGCGCCGTATCCGGCTTGCCTGGCCGGACCTGCGGGGTTTGCGGATTCTGGGCTATGGCTACGCGGTTCCCTATGTCAGGCCCTATGTCGGCGAGGCGGAGCGGGTCGTGGCCTTTGTGCCGGCCGAGCAGGACATCGTCGGATGGCCGCCGGGACAATCGATCATCGCCTTGGGCGAAGAGGATGCACTGCCGTTTCCGGACGCTTTCTTTGATCGCATTGTAATGGTGCACGGCCTAGAGACGGCGGAAGCGGCGCGGCCGGTCATGCGCCAGATCTGGCGCGTATTGGCGCCCCACGGGCGCCTCCTGGTCGTCGCACCCAATCGCGCCAGCCTGTGGTCACAGGTCGAACGCTCGCCCTTTGCGCATGGCCGTCCGTTCAACAAAAGACAGCTCGACCGGCTCCTGCGCGAATCCATGTTCGTGCCGGAACGATGGGACACGGCGCTCTACTTCCCGCCGGCGCGCGTCAGACGGCTCATTCGCAGCGGCTTCGGCTGGGAACGCGCAGGTCGCAGATTGTGGCCGCGCCTTGCCGGCGTTCACATCGTCGATGCCACAAAATCGTTATATGCGCTCGTGCCGCCGGCGAAGCTCCGCGCAGGCCGGCGCGTGCTGGTGCCCGCAACGTCATCGCGGGCCATGCAAGTCTTCCATCCCGACCGCTAGTTTTTTCTCACACAAGTTCGACATGGCCGCTATGCGAACGCTTGCATGGCAGGGCGGCGCACATCGGACGACATGAGAAAACCCCGACTTGCGCGGCTTTCGCGCTCGAATTCCCGCCACTGCGCAAATTGGCTGAACGCTTCGTAATCCGCGCGCACTTTCACCGTGTCAAACCCGACCTATCTGCTGCTGTGCCGGCGCGATGAACGCGTGCGGCCCGCAAAACGGAGGAGCCAAATGGGTTCGTTGAAAATCGCAGCGTCGATCGCAGCGCTGAGTCTCGGCATGACAGTCGCATCGGCAAACGCGCAGCAGGTCGCCAATGTGCAAACCTGCCTCAGTGTTGCCTCACAGGTTAAGGCGGCGCTCGGCGCCAATACACAGTCGCCGAATTACGAAGCGGCGATGAAGGAGCGCAATTTCGGTCTTGCCTATTGCAACGCCACTTTCTTTGCGAAAGGCATCGATCACTACAATCGCGCGCTTGCACTGCTCGGCGCGACGCAGAACGCCGATACGGCGGCGGCGCACTAAGCCGGCTGTTGTTTTCCGGCGTGCAGCAGGAAGATCGCGCTTTCGGCGAAGAGGTTAGGGCCCCACGCATCCGCTCGCATCGGGTGTGTGCGGCCCTCTTCGCTGAGCGCCAGCGCCCTTTCGGTGACGGCGCCGGCTTCGCGGGCGAGATTCGCGAAATCCGCAATCGTGCAGAGATGAATGTTCGGCGTGTCGTACCAGGCATAATCGAGCGCGCGCGTTCTCGGCATGCGGCCGCGGGCGAGAAGCGACAGGCGGATGCGCCAATGGCCGAAATTCGGGAACGAGACGATGGCGCGGCGTCCGATGCGCAGAAGGTCGCGCAGCACGGTGCTGGGATGACGCGTCGCCTGGATCGTCTGGCTTAAGATCACGACATCGAAAACCTGCGAAGGATATTCCGCAAGGTCGGTGTCCGCATCGCCCTGGATGACGGACAGGCCCCGCGCCACGCAGGCATTCACGTTTTGCTGCGACAGCTCGATGCCGCGCCCGTCGGCGGCCTTGCTCGCCGTCAGAAATTCGAGCAGCGAGCCGTCGCCGCAGCCGATATCGAGCACGCTCGATCCGTGCGGGACCATCTCGGCAATCGCTGCGAGATCAGGGCGCAGCGCCCGCACGGTCGGCTTCACGCCACGCCGCGGCTCGCAGCCGCGGAATTCAAAAAGCCTCTGACCGTCGCGAACATCTCCGGCTCGTCGAGAAGGAAGGCGTCGTGGCCGCGGTCGGTCTCGATCTCGACGAAGCTCACATTGGCAGCGACGGCGTTCAGCGCATGCGCGACACGCTTGTTCTCGGCCGTCGGAAACAGCCAGTCGCTGGTGAACGAGATGATGCAGAAGCGCGTGCGCGTGCCGCGGAAGGCTTCCGCCAGCGAGCCGTCGTGATCGGCCGCCAGATCGAAATAGTCCATCGCGCGCGTGATGTAGAGATAGGAATTGGCGTCGAAGCGGTCGACAAAAGTCATGCCCTGATGATGCAGATAGCTTTCGATCTGGAAATCGGGCCCGAAGCCGAAGGAGATCGCCTCGCGATCCTGCAGCGCACGGCCGAATTTGCGCTGCAGCGCCGCTTCCGAGAGATAGGTGATGTGCGCGGCCATGCGCGCGACGGCGAGTCCTTTGGCCGGGCGCGTGCCGAACTTCTGGTATTCGCCGCCCTTCCAGTCGGGATCGGCCATGATCGCCTGGCGGCCGACTTCGTGGAACGCGATGTTCTGCGCCGAATGGCGCGCGCCCGTCGCGATCGGAATGGCGGAGACGACGCGGTCGGGATAGCTCGAGGCCCATTCGAGCACCTGCATGCCGCCCATGGAGCCGCCGATGACGCAGAGGATCTCGTCGATGCCGAGGGCGTCGAGCAGCATCGCCTGCGCGCGCACCATGTCGTCGACAGTGACGAGCGGGAAAGTGAGGCCATAGGGTTCGCCGGTCGCCGGATCGATCTCGGCCGGACCCGTGGAGCCCATGCAGCCGCCGATCACGTTCGGGCAGATGACGAAGAAGCGGTCGGTGTCGATCGCCTTGCCGGGTCCGATCAGCACGTCCCACCAGCCCGGCTTGCCGGTCAAAGGATGCTTGCTCGCCGCGAACTGGTCGCCCGACAGCGCGTGGCAGACGAGGACGACATTCGACCGCGCCGCGTTGAGCGTGCCGTAGGTCATATAGGCCACGGTAAACGGCTGGAGCGTGCGACCGGAGTCCAGCTTCAGCGGCTGGGCGAACGTCATCGCCTGGCCGGGATCGGCGCCAGGGGCTGCAACCGGGCGCAGGAAGCGGGGATTTGCCGTCTCTGCCAAAGCTCCCTCCGACGGGTGCCTGAAGAGGCACCGGGGCGCGAAGCGCCTATGTTTATCAGATGGGCCCGCGAAGCGCCCATCAACCCAAAGGGGCGCGCGAAGCGCGCCGGGCGCGCTTGCTAAAACCCATGGCCGCCCCTGTCAAATCGTTCGTTAATCCTGGCCTTCGATTTTGACTCCGCTGCCCCGACCCGATACGCCGTTTTTCAGAAGCCAGCCGGACGATACGCTCATGAGCCCGACGCCCAAACCCGGCGTCCTCGACATTGCGCCCTATGTGGGCGGCCGCCATCCCGTGGGCGCCCACGAGGATCCGTACAAGCTCTCGTCCAACGAGTCCGCGCTGGGCCCGAGCCCGCATGCGGTCGCGGCCTATGAGAGGGCGAAAGATCAGCTGTTTCTCTATCCCGAGGGCAGCTCGAGCGTCCTGCGCGAGGCCATCGCGGAGACTTACGGCCTCAATCCCGAGCGCATCGTCTGCGGCAACGGCTCCGACGAGCTTCTGACGATGCTGGCGCATGCTTACTTGCGCCCCGGCGACGAAGTCCTGTTCAGCGCGCACGCCTTTCTTGTCTACAAGATCGCGACGCTGGCGAGCAGCGGCGTGCCGGTGATCGTGCCCGAGAAGAATCTGCGCGTCGATGTCGATGCCATGCTGAAGGCGGTCGGCCCGCGCACGCGTCTTGTCTATCTTGCCAATCCCAACAATCCGACGGGCAGCTATCTGACCAGCGAGGACGTGCGCCGCTTCCATGCCGGGCTCCCGCCGTCGACGCTGTTCGTGATCGATGCGGCCTATGCCGAATATGTCCGCCGCAACGATTACGATTCCGGCATCGAGATGGTTTCGCAGTTCGAGAATGTGGTGATGACGCGCACTTTCTCGAAGATCTATGGGCTCGCGGGGTTGCGTGTGGGCTGGGCCTTTTGCCCGGCGTCCATCGCCGACGTGCTGAACCGCATCCGTGGACCGTTCAATGTCTCCGGCCCGGCACAGGCCGCGGCCGCCGCCGCCCTGCGCGACAAGCAGCACGTCGAGATCGCGGTCGAGCATAATGAGAAGTGGAAGGCCTGGCTGACTGAGCACATCAGAAAGCTCGGCCTGCGCGTCGACGACAGCGTCGGCAATTTCATTCTGATCCATTTTTCGGAGAGCGGTCCGCATACCGCGCACGCGGCGGATGCGTTCCTGCATTCCCGGGGCATTGCGGTACGCCCCGTCGGCAATTACGGCTTGCCGCATTGTTTGCGGATGACCATCGGCCCGGACGAAGCCAACCGTCGCGTGGTGACGGCGCTCGCCGACTTCATGGCGGGCCGCGCATGACGATCGATTCCAAACCTGTCTTCGGCAAGGTCGCGCTGATCGGCATCGGACTGATCGGCTCGTCCATGGCGCACGGGATCAAGCGGGGCGGGCTCGCCGCGCATGTGGCCGGCTATGCCAATGATCCCAACGTGCTCGAAAAGGCGCGGCATATCGGCTTTGCGGATTCGCTCCACGACACGCTCGAGCCCGCGGTGCGCGACGCCGATCTCGTGGTGCTGGCGACGCCCGTGGGCGCTTTCGGGCCGCTGGCGAAAGCGATGAGCGCGCATTTCAAGCACGGCGCGATCCTCAGCGATGTCGGTTCGGTGAAAACAGCCGTCGTGCGCGATGTCGGTCCCTTCGTGCCCGATCATGTTCATCTGATTCCGGCGCATCCGATCGCGGGTACGGAACAGTCCGGCCCCGAAGCCGGTTTCGCGGAGTTGTTCGACGGCCGCTGGTGCATCCTGACGCCGCCGCCGGGCGTCGACGCGGCAGCCATCGCCACGCTCAAGACCTTCTGGCAGCGCATGGGCAGCCAGGTCGAAATTATGGATCCGAAGCACCATGATCTCGTGCTCGCCATCACCAGCCATGTGCCGCATCTGATCGCCTACAATATCGTCGGCACGGCCGCCGATCTCGAAACGGTTACCGAAAGCGAAGTGATCAAATATTCCGCCGGCGGCTTCCGCGATTTCACCCGTATCGCAGCCTCCGATCCCACCATGTGGCGCGACGTCTTCCTCAACAATCGCGAAGCCGTGCTCGAGATGCTGACGCGATTCAACGAGGATCTGAGCCTTTTGCAGCGCGCCATCCGCTGGGGGGACGGCGACATGTTGTTCAACCTCTTTACCCGCACGCGCGCCATCCGCCGTTCAATTATCGATGCGGGCCAGGACAGCGCCGAACCCAATTTCGGCCGCGGCAAGAAGAAGCCCTGATCGTTGCCATTTTGTACGAGCGTCTCGGGAGAAGTTGAACCACAGAGGCGGTGAGGCACTGAGAGCGCGAGCGCATCCCCGATGGCACGACTGACTGTCGAAATTTGCCTGCGCGCCTATCCCCTCTGCCGCGGCGCGAACTCGGTGGGACGCGCAACGAGTGCCTGTCCAAGATGATGCACGGTCTTGGTGAGGGGCGGGCTACCTCTGTGCCTCACTGCATCTGTGGTGAATCTTTTTGACGTCACAGTCAGGCAGGCTGTCGAAGATCAGGCCTCGTCCAAATGCGAATACCTCGACGATTTGTTCGCGAAGCGGATGAACGCGACGGTGTCGTAAAATCCGTGGCAGAGGATCACTGTCCAGAGATTCCCGCCGCTGATCACGAACAAGACGCCGAATAGCACCGACAGCTGGGTCACGATCGTGGCGGCACGCAGTCCCTGATAGAGATGAATAATGAACGCGCCGCCTGCCGCCGCGGCAATGCCCAGTCCCGCCGCGGTCCATGTCGTGACAGAGCTGCGCGCAAGCGCTTCGACCGCGTTGAGCACGATGCCGCGCAGCACCAGCTCTTCCAGAAAGCCGCCGAGAACCCAGGCGATGACGATCCCGGAGACCAGCTTCAGACGGGATTCCTGTAGAGCGCGAAATGCGCCGAGTGTCGGCGGCTTTTCAAAGAAGCGTGTGGCGATGTTGTCGGCGATGGGGCCGTAAAGCAGCATCAGCAGCAGCCAGACAACCGCGAGCGCGAGCGTTGCAAGCCACGACCGCGGCAGACCCAGGCCGAAATCCTGCGGCGTGGCATCGCCATGCAGGAATGCACCGAGCGCGCAAAGCGCGACGATGACAAGCCCGCCGATCAGCACCGCTCGCGAGGTCCGAAAAAAGATCGCCACCGCGGCGAGCCACAGCGCCGTCAGAAGGAGCGCGTAAAGCTGAAACGGCATCCGGTCCCCAAGCCCCTGAAGCGGACACTGTGCCGTGCGCGGTGCTGGTCAGTAAAGAGCGTGCAGGAACCCGACTGGTTCGAAGCCAACATTGCCGCCGACGTCCTTTCCGGGGCCGACGAAGATCAATCCGTCCTTGAAGACGACCGTGATGGGCAGAGCGCCCGATTTGTCCTCCGGCACGCGATGCGAAAGATCGGCAAGAACGTCGAGCAGAGCGCGATGCGAGCCGGGATGCTCGCTGATGCTCGCGGCCTGTTTGTCGAGCGACGCGCAATCGGCGAGCGAGAAGGCCAGCGAGCCTGCCAGGCGATGTTCGGAATCCAGCGTCACCGCCCCCGAGCTTGTCGCTTCGCATTTGCCCCAGAACAGAGCGGCCTGGTCCACCTTGAAGCCGCTATCCTTGCCGTGCTGCCAGACATCGAGCGCGTGCCGCCAGTCCGCACCGCCAGCCAGTACGGGCGCAAAAGGCTCGGCGGGCGCCAGCCGGCCTTCGATGCGCGCGTGACTGAAGCCGTCGCCGAATCCCGCTGCGGCATCGCCGGCGAAACGCACATTTTGCAGATCGGCGACGAGATCGAGTGCGTCGAGCACCGGATCGTGGCGGAGGTGGAACTGTGCGCGGGCGGCTGAGAATTTTTCGGAGGCCAGACCGAACGTATCGATGTCGAAGCGCACGAGCTTGCCGCCTTCGAGGATCGCGCTCCCATGCAGCGCGGCCGGTGTGAAGCGGAAGCTCTTCGCCTGTCCGTGGTCATTGGTCCACGCGATCACCTGCGGGCCCGCCGCCTCCAGCACGTATTTCGTTGAATCATAGGTCAGGCGATGGCTGGCGAAATCGTGCGCGCGCCAGGTGATCGGGCCATCGGCGCCGGGCGCGTCGACGGAGAAATCGGTGAAGATCGCATCGAGGCGGAAGGGAAAGCCCGCGATGCGCTTCGTCCGGAAATGCATGTGCACGCCCGGCGCGATCTCGTGACCGTTCATCTGATCGAGACGGTGCGCCAGCTGGTCCGCCGCATGCCACCAGTAAATCATCACGCTCGCGGCCAGCGCCACGAACAACCCGAACGGGCCATAGAGGAAGAAACGGTGCGAGAAGGACATTCCAGCCGAGCGGTTATTGGTCGACAAGGAGGATTTAGCACGGAAACGGGGTGCGGGCGGTATGACTTCTTCGCGCCAAGGACGTCAAGGTGACGCAAAGAATGCGAAGGCTTCGGCGCTCGCTAAAGCAGGGAGATTTTTCTGACAGCCATGTAATCCCGCGCGCTTCGCACGTGGTAATCCTAACCGAAGAGCCAACCACAGCGACTGGCGGGATCTCGCTGCCGTCGCGTACAGCTGGCGAGATCAGCGTTGCAAAGAAGGCGCTGGCCCCACAGAACGAGGCTTTACCCGCACCGCGAAAAACCGCAGGACAGGCAGGTGTCGCAGCCCTCCAGCGGTACGAGGCTCGGGCTCGAGCAGCGCGGGCAGGTGCGCCCGACCGCCGGTGCGCCAGCCACGGCACGGAGCTTCTCCGGCAAAGGCAGCGTCTCGCGCGGGCTCATGAAGCCGATGGCGATCAGATGCCGCTCGATCACGTCGCCGATGGCTGCGAGAAGCGACGGCACATAGTGCCCCGCCATCCATTGCCCGCCGCGTGGATCGAACACCGCCTTGAGCTCTTCGACAACGAAAGAGACATCGCCGCCGCGGCGGAACACCGCCGAAATCATCCGCGTCAGTGCGAGCGTCCAGGCATAGGCTTCCATGTTCTTCGAGTTGATGAAGATCTCGAAAGGTCGCCGGCGCCCGTCTTTCTCGATGTCGTTGATGGTGATGTAGAAGGCGTGATCGGAATCCGGCCATTTCACCTTGTAGGTATGGCCCAGGAGCGATTCCGGCCGGTCGAGCGGCTGGGTCATGTAAACGACGCCGCCGTCGCGCGAGAACGGCACGACCAGCTCTTCGCGACCGGAATCCGGCTTGATCTCGGGCTCGGCAATCGCTTCGAGCACCGCACCCGTCACCGGATTGGGACGATAGGTCGTGCAGCCCTTGCAGCCCTGCTCATAGGCCTCGCGATAGACGCCTTCGAAGTCCGCGAAAGAAATATCGGCAGGCACATTGATCGTCTTCGAGATGGAGCTGTCGACATGGCGCTGGCAGGCCGCCTGCACCGCGATGTGATCGCGCGGAGACAGCGTCTGCGCATTGACGAAATAATCGGGCAGCTCGGCTTCTTCGCCGAACAGTTCGCGGAAGCGGCGATAAGCGTAGTCGGTGACCAGCTGCTCTTCGCGCGTGCCGTCCGGCTTCAGCACCTTGCGGCCATAGGAATAGGCGAAAACGGGCTCGACGCCGCTCGAAACGTTGTCGGCAAAGAGCGAGATGGTCCCGGTCGGTGCGATCGAGGTGACCAGCGCGTTCCGCAGGCCGTGCGCCGCGATCTTGTCGCGCAGATTCTCCGGCAGTTTCGCGATGTTCGGCCGCGCCAGGAACGCGTCGCGATCGAAAAGCGGAAACGCGCCTTTTTCTTCCGCGAGGTCGGCTGACGCTTCGTAGGCGGCCTCGGACACGATGCCGAGCCAGCGGTCGATCAGTTCGAGGCTCTCCGGCGAACCGTAACGCGCGCGGCAGAAGATGAGCGCATCCGCAAGCCCCGTGACGCCGAGCCCGATGCGGCGCTTGGCGACCGCCTCGGCGCGCTGCTCCGGCAAAGGAAAGCGCGAGATGTCGATGACGTTGTCAAGGAAGCGCACGGCGATACGCACCAGCCGTGCCAGTTCCTGCTCGTCGAAATGCCAGTCATCCGAAAACGGCGCCTCGACGAATTTCGCGAGATTGATCGAGCCCAGGAGGCACGCCCCATAAGGCGGCAACGGCTGTTCACCGCACGGATTGGTCGCGCGGATCGTCTCGGCATAGGCGAGATTGTTTTCCTGATTGATGCGGTCGATGAAGATGACGCCGGGCTCGGCGTAGTCGTAGGTCGCGCGCATGATGCGATCCCACAACTCGCGCGCCTGCACCGTCTTGTAGATGCGATCGCCGAATTTGAGGTCCCACGGTCCGTCGTTCCTGACGGCGTCCATGAACGCGTCGCTCGCGAGCACGGACAGATTGAACATCGAAAGCCGGCCGGGCGTGCGCTTCGCCTCAACGAATTCTTCGATGTCGGGATGGTCGCAGGCCAGCGTCGCCATCATCGCGCCGCGGCGCGAGCCGGCCGACATGATGGTCCGGCACATCGCGTCCCAGACTTCCATGAACGAGATGGGTCCCGACGCGTCCGCGCCGACGCCTTTCACCGGCGCGCCCCGCGGCCGCAAGGTCGAGAAGTCGTAACCGATGCCGCCGCCCTGCTGCATCGTGAGCGCGGCCTCGCGCAAGTGCGCGAAGATGCCTCCCATGTCGTCGGGGATCGTGCCCATGACGAAGCAGTTGAAGAGCGTGACGTTCCTGTCCGTGCCGGCACCGGCGAGGATCCGCCCCGCGGGCAGGAAACGATAGCCGGCCAGCGCATCGGCAAAGGCGAGCGCCCATTCGCGCTGCTTCTCGGGGGCCTCGGCGAGGGCCGCCGCAAACGCGACGCGCGCCCAGGTCTCCGCCACGTCATGGTCGACGGGCGTCCCGTCCGGCGACTTCAGCCGGTATTTCATGTCCCAGATCTGGCGGGCGATGTCGCTCATGGAAGCCCAAACGTTCCCAATATGTTCCTACCACAAAATATTGTCGAAAGGGTAGAGATAAGCCCCGGTGGACGAGGGGCAAGCGTCAATATTTGTATCCGCCCCGGCTGTCATCGCCCTCTTGCAGGGCTCTGTTGAGATGCCCACAGGTTGCAATGCGTCCGCGGCTCGCCTGTCTTTGACCGGCGGGGAGGGTTCACGCAATCTTCGGCGTGCGGCAGGAATGGGGGCGATCATGGCCGAGTCACACGAAAGCGATGCGCAGAAGATCGAACGGGACCAGTCGCCGACCTGGATGGTCCGGCTGGGCATGGCGCTGGCCGGCGTCGTTCTCCTCGTCGCCGCCGCCATCGCCTCGCAGATGCATGTGATGCTGACCGGCATCTACGGCCAGCTGCTGCCCTGGGTGATCATGCTGGGCGTGCTTCTCGGCGCCGGCGCGGTCATCGAATCGATCAAGACTAGCGTCTGGATCACGTTGATCGCGGGCATCTCGATCGTCGCGGGCGCCTATTTCGTCACCGGTCGTTACGTCGTCAATCTCGACGCCTCGGCGCACGCGGTGTTCGTCGTCGACCGCTTCAGCGGCGAGACGCATTACTGCGACCAGGATTCCTGCACGACGCTGTCCGAAGGCGTCACGTTCAAGAAGGTCGTGAAACGCATCGAAGAGCACCACTGATGCGGCGGAGCAGAGCGGCCACTGCTCTGAGATTGCCGACACCGTTTCTGACTCAAAAACTTTTGCCTTTTCGGCGGGCGCGATGGCTAAATGGAATCGCGATCCCGACCGATTCGAGTTCATGGCCCTGGCCGCCGCCGAGCATTTGCCGACGAAGCACGAGATCTTGCGCGACGTGTTCGGCTTCGATGCATTCCGGCCCGGTCAGGCTGAGGCGATCGACGCGGTCTTGTCGGGCCGCAATTTGCTGTCCGTCATGCCGACGGGCTCCGGCAAATCGCTCTGCTTCCAGGTACCTGCGCTGTTGCTCGGCGGACTGACGGTCGTCGTCTCGCCGCTGGTCGCTTTGATGCAGGACCAGGTTGCGGCGCTGAGGCTCGCCGGCATCGCGGCCGATACGATCAACTCCTCGCGCGATCGCGAAGAAAACGTCGCCGCCTGGCGGCGTGTTGCGAGCGGCGAAACGCGTCTTCTCTATCTGTCGCCGGAAAGGCTGATGACGGCGCCGATGCTGGCCGCGCTCGGCAAGCTGCCCGTGCGGCTGATCGCAGTGGACGAGGCGCATTGCATCTCGCAATGGGGACCGGCGTTCCGCCCCGATTACGAGGCGCTGTCGCGCCTGCGCGACGCCTTCCCGCGCGTGCCGATCATGGCCTTGACCGCGACGGCCGATGAATCGACGCGGGCCGATATCGCCAAACAGCTCTTCGGCGGCAAGGTCGAGGCGATCGTGCTCGGCTTCGATCGTCCCAACATCAAGCTGACGGTGGCGCCGAAGCAGGGCTGGAAGCAGCAGCTGCTGTCGTTCGTCAAGGCGCGGCCCGGGCGCAGCGGCATCGTCTATTGCCTGTCGCGCAAGCGTACAGAGGAAGCTGCAAGCCTTCTCGCCGCCGAAGGCATCCGCGCGCTTCCCTATCACGCGGGCATGACCAAGGAGATGCGCGAGGCGAACCAGAACGCCTTCATGACCGAGCCGACCATGGTGATGGTCGCGACCATCGCCTTCGGCATGGGCATCGACAAGGGCGACGTACGCTACGTCTTCCACACCGATCTGCCGGCCAGCGTCGAAAGCTACTATCAGGAAATCGGGCGCGCGGGGCGCGACGGCGAGCCGGCGGAAGCGCATATGCTTTACGGTCTCGACGACATTCGCATGCGCCGGCAATTCATCGACCAGGAAGAGTCGAGCGACGAGCGCAAGCGGCGCGAACATCGGCGCCTCGGCGCGCTGGTCAATTATTGCGAAGCTTCGAGCTGCCGCCGGCGCATCCTCCTCGGCTATTTCGGCGAACAGGCGGAGCCGTGCGGACATTGCGACATGTGCCTGCATCCGCCGGCCCTCTCGGACGGAACCGAGCATGCGCGCCGCGTGCTCGAAGCGGTGTGCGCTACAGGCGAGCGTTACGGCGCAGGCCACATCGCCGACGTGCTGCTCGGCACCGAAACGGAAAAGACCATCGCCAGCGGCCACAATCGCCTTTCGGTGTTCGGCGCCGGCGCGGCGCTCAAGAACAAGGAGTGGCGTTCGCTGATCCGTCAGCTCGTTGCGGGCGGATTTCTTCATCACGACGTCGCAGGCTTCGGCGGCCTCAGTCTTTCCGACGAAGGGCGCGCGCTGCTGAGGGGCAGCGGCAGTTTCCGGTATCGCGCGGAGACCCGGCGCAAGGAACGTGTGGCGGCGACCGTCGCGGCGCTGACCGATGCGCAGGCCCAATTGCTGGCGGCGCTGAAGAAGCTTCGCCTCAAGCTCGCCGGCGAGCGGCAGCTTCCGGCCTATCTCATCTTCTCCGACAAGACGCTGGTCGAGATGGCGCGCGCGCAACCGAAGACCCTCAGCGAATTCGCGATGATCGGCGGCGTCGGCTCGTCGAAGCTCCGGGATTTCGGACGTGCGTTTGTCGAGGCCATCGCACAGCAGGAAGCCTAGGCGAGCGCCCGACTGTCGCCGATGTGTCGAACAGGCCGGGATACCCCGCGAAACTGCGCGATCGATTTACGCAGCGATAACTAAACGCGCGCGAAGTGCGGCCTTGTCTAACGCCGAAGCGCCGGTGTTATCCGGATATAAACCGCGGATCGTCATGTTTCCCTCCGCGCCCGCGAATGAGGGCAGCCAAACACTGGGGAGACAGTTCGGTGAGAAACATCCTTATTTCTGCAGTAGCAGTGCTTGTCCTCGGCCACGCGTCGGCGCAGGCGCAGAGCGCCACGGAGAACCAGGTCATCGTGAATTACGGCGACCTCGACGTCGCGACGGCGGACGGGGCGCAGATCCTTGTGAAGCGCGTCGAGATTGCCTCGGCCGAAGTTTGCGGCTATCAGCCGTCGCTCATGGACATCTCGGCGCTCCAGGCGTTCCGCGCGTGCAGCGCGGCTGCCGAGACCCGCGCCATCAAGACGCTGCCGGTCGAAGTCTCGCAGCACATCAGCGGCATCGTCGAGACGGTCGCCGAGCGCTAAGTTCCGCACGAATTGCTCGCCACGGAGACAGGCGTCTCCGTGGCGATGTCGTTTCAATGCATGCGGAAGCGGATCGGCACCTTCTTGGGGCCGGAGACGAAATTCGCTTCAGACAGCTTCGGTTCGCCGTCGAGTTCGACGCTCTCGAGCCTCGGCAGCAATTCCTCCCAGAACAGTCGCATCTCGAGCCGCGCCAGATGCTGGCCGAGGCACACATGCGCGCCGTAGCCGAAGGCCAGCTGCTTGTTCGGTGAGCGCTCGACGTCGAACCTGAACGGATCGGCGAAGATCTCCTCGTCGCGGTTTCCGGACGGATAGGACAGCAGCAGCCAGTCGTTCTTCGCGATCTTGTGCCCGCGCAGCTCGGTGTCCGCCATCGCCGTGCGCATGAAATGCTTCACCGGCGTCGCCCAGCGGATCGATTCCTCGACGAGACCCGGAATCAGCGCGGGGTTGTCCTTCACCTTGCGGAACTGATCGGGATTTTCCGCGAGCGCCCACAAGGCATGCGCGGTCGTCGACGACGTGGTGTCGTGGCCGGCCGTCGCGACGATGATGTAGTAGCTCATCGCTTCGAAAGCGCCGAGCGGCTGGCCGTTGACCTTGCCGTTGGCGATCACGCTGGCGACGTCGTCCTTCGGTTCCTTGCGGCGGTTCTCGGTGATAGCGCCGAAATAGGTGACGAAGTCCGCGATGACGGATTGCAGCGTGCCCAGCGCCGTTTCGGGGTCCTGCAATTGTCCGGCCGCGCGATTGAGATCGGGATCGTTGCTGCCGAACAGTTCCTGCGTCAGCTTCATCATCAAGGGCTCGTCCACTTCCGGCACGCCCAGGACTTCCATGATCACGTGCAGCGGATAGAGGAACGCGACGTCGCGCGCGAAGTCGCATTTGGTCCCCATGCCCGCCATGCGGTCGACCGCCGCCTTGGCGATCTCGCGCACGCGGAGCTCGAGCTTCTTGAGGTTCTGCGCGAGGAAATAGGGCTGGGTCAGCCTGCGATAGCCCCCATGCTCGGGATTGTCCATCTGCACGAGCGACTTCACGAGATGAGGCGAGCCGCCCATGATCTTGCGGACCTTCGCATCGATGTCGATCGAGACGAGCGTCGTTGCGCGCTCGCCGTTGTGGAACAGCTCGTTCTGCCGCTCGACTTCGAGGATGTCGTTGTATTTCGACACGACCCAGAACGGATCGAAGCCTTCCGGCTGCGCCACGGCGAGCGGCATTTCGCGGCGCAGGAATTTGAACGCCTCGTCCGCGCGCTTGCCGTCGGCATAGGCCTTGGGATCGACAATATCGACCGCGATCTCCTGCGGAATCCTCATGCCTCGTCTCCCTGATATCGCATCGAGGATAAAATGCGACGGCGGCGCGGGGCAACACAAGCAGCCGGCCGATCGTTGCTGCTTTCCGTAGCGGCAGGCTTGCGTCAGTCCGCGCCGTTGCCGTCGGCGCAGTAGCGCATCCGTCTTTGATCGAGCGGCTTGTCGAGCTGGGGCTCGACATACTGGCAGATCCGGGTGGTGTGGATGGCGCCGCTCGCCGGCTGAT
>Ga0335069_10004276_pt1 | contig 21273 bp, 20 predicted proteins | sample Lox_Sample_11_FD_206714 | JGI IMG/M metagenome (GOLD analysis project Ga0335069, IMG submission 206714) | Soil microbial communities from Loxahatchee National Wildlife Refuge, Florida, United States - Lox_Sample_1.1 | ecosystem: Environmental > Terrestrial > Soil > Wetlands | place: USA...
GTGGAACCGCTCAAGAATGACTTTCTCCCCCGCGCAACGCGCACGGGTTTGTGGCTGATGATGGGCGCTGTCGGTTTCGTGCTGCTGATTGCGTGCGTCAACATCGCCAACCTGCTGCTGGCATGGGGAACGGCCCGGCAGAAGGAGATTGCTGTTCGCATTGCGCAAGGGGCGACCGGCGGACGGGTGTTCCGCCAATTTCTGATCGAAAGCCTGGCTCTCTCCCTCATTGGCGGCGTTCTAGGCATCGTTCTATCCGTGGCCATCCTGCGCGGCGTGCTCAGCGCGATGCCGCGCAACCAGATGGGGATTCCTTATGAAGCCGATCCGCATCTCAACCTTCCTGTTTTGTTCTTCACCCTAGGCGTCTCAGTATTGGCCGGAATCTTCTTCGGATGCGCGCCCGCCTGGCACGCTTCGCGACAGAATGTCAGCGACATGCTGAAGGAAGGAGGCAGGTCCTCGGCGGGCCGCCATCACCTTCGTTTGCGAAGCTTGTTGGTGATTGCGGAATTCGCTCTGGCATTAATTCTGGTTGCCGGGGCGGGGCTGATCGTCCGCAGCTTCGTGAACGCGTCCCATACGGATCTGGGGATCCGAACCGACCACGTGCTGACTTTCCGTGTGCCCCTGCAAAACGAGCAGAGGATCAACGCGGATCAGGTTCGCAGCATGTATGCCCAGTTACTCGAGAGAATCGCGGTCGTGCCAGGAATTTCCGCGGTCGCCGCCGCTCCGGGCTTGCCCGCCGCAGGTTCCGGCCAGTTACACTTCACGATTGTCGGGCAACCTCACGAAGAACAAGTCAGCAAGCAGCCACTGACGATCTTCATGCCGGTAACTCCGGATTACTATCGAACGTACGGTATACGATTGACGCGAGGACGTTACCTGAATGCGCAAGACCGTGTGGGGGGCTCGCGCGTCGCCATGGTCAGCGAAGGATTTGTCAAAAAGTATCTTGCTGGCCTCGAACCGATCGGCCAGCGACTGATGATTCCGGAACTGCGCCCCGGCGAACCGCAACCGCTTGGCGCGCCGATTGAATGGCAAATCGTCGGTGTGTTTCACGATGTGCAGTATGACAGCCATCCGAAGGCGGAAAGCACGGAGGTCGAAGTGCCGTTCGATCAAAGTCCGTGGGCCTATACAACCTTCGCGGTGCGCACCAGTGGCAATCCAGAGGCGGTCACCAAGAGCGTTGCGGCCGCGGTGCGCTCGGTCAACCCCGATTACCCGTTGACGCAGGTCCGCACGATGGAACAAGTGGTAAGCGAATCGCTGACCATCGATCGTTTCGCCGTGATGGTGTTCACCAGCTTTGCTGGCTTGGCACTGGTGTTGGCGGCCGTAGGTATTTACGGCGTCATGACGTTTTCGGTGGCACAGCGAAACCACGAGATGGGCATTCGTATGGCCCTTGGCGCGGAGACGGGCCACGTTTTGAAACACGTTGTCGGCGAAGGCATGAAAGCCGCGCTACTCGGCATGGCCGTGGGTCTCCCGGGCGCCTACTTTGTTGGCAGAATCATGCGCAACCAGCTCTACAACGTGGCCGCCGTGGACGGCTTCGCTTTAGTTGGTGTATCTCTGATTCTCCTTTTATCTGCGCTGTTGGCCTGTTACTGGCCGGCACGGCGCGCAACGAAGATCGACCCTCTGGTAGCACTGCGGGAGGAATAATCGCGGGGAGAATATCGGTCAACGATTTCTTGACGCGCCGAGTTGCCGGTGCTACAAAGTACCCCTTGTTCGTCGGGGCCCCTGAAGACCTGCGCGGGACGCCTGCTTCCTGCGTTTGTGCTTCGTTTCTATCTTCCCCCCTTGGTGCAGGCGAATCTCATTGACGGAGTAACTGAATATGAAAACGAGAGTGTTGCTTTGTTTTGCGCTCGTGCTCTTGAGTTGCGCGTCGGCCTGGGCGCAGCAAGCACCCACGCAGCCATTAACGTTCTGGTATGAGTACACGGTGAACCCAGGAAAAGAGGACCAGTTTTTGGAATTAGTGAAGACCGTTGGAGCTCCGGTGCGCGACAAGTTGATGGCCGATGGCGTCGTGCTCGCGTGGGGCGTGCAAACGCCGGTACTGCGTGTGCCGGGGAATGCAACCCATTCCATCTGGTACGCGGTGGCCGACTGGTCGGGCGTCGAGAAAGTGCAAAATGCAATGCAGGCGCAAATCGCTAAATTGACCGAGGAAGCGGCCAAGGGCAGCGTAGCCAAAAAGGGCGGGACCGCCGCGCAAGGCCCGATGGACCGCGTGAAGGATATCGCCGACGTCTCCAAGACACACGACTATCTGACGCGCGACCTGGTCTTTAAAGTGACTCAGACAGCACCACCGGCAGGATTGCTGCCGTACACGCGATTTAACTTCGTCAAGGTGAAGCCGGGCAAGGCCGCCGAATACCGCAAGGCCTGGGAACGCTACAACAAGCCCGTCCTCGACAAATTACTGGCCGATGGGGTCATTGGCGCTTACGGACTATCCGTTGAGGAAGTTCGGACCAGCGGCGAGTTTACGCACTTCACCTGGTGGGACACCCCCGACCTCGCGGCCATGGAGAAGGTTCGCGCCGCGTTTATCGCTGACCGCGACCATCGTTCGCAAGAGGAGCAGAGTGCGATCGTCGATCTCTTCACCGGCCTGACCGATCCGGACGCTGCGCGCAGCGAAGTGGACCACGCGGTCATCTTCAGGGCTCCATCGATGAAATAGGAAGCGAAGCCGGTGCTGTGAACCATCTGAGCCCCGCGTGCAGCTTCTGGCGCGGGGCTTTTATTTTTCGACTGAGTTGGCCGCTTCGATTTCGGCGAGTTGAATCAGCAACTCGGCTCGGGTGACCTGCCGTGGCTCACGCGAGAGTAGCTCGGCGAGGTGCTGAATCAGGCGTGGCTGAACCTCAGCGAGTCTGACGTTGCGCTGCAGCAGCTTTTCAAGCGAAGTGGCTTTGCGGTCGGCGATTCCACAGGGAATGATCAGGTCGAAATAGCGCAGATCGGTGGAAACGTTATAGGCGAAACCGTGCGAGGTGACCCAGCGGCTGATGTGGACGCCGACTGCGCCGAGTTTCTCTTCCGTTGAGCGCGCCGAAGCCCAGATTCCGGTTTTGCCAGGAACGCGAAAGGTCTCCACGCCAAAATCCGCGCTGGCGCGAATCATCGTCTCTTCGAGGGTGCGAACGTACCAGCCTACGTCGCGCTTGATCTGGGTGAGATCCACGATTGGATAACCGACAATTTGTCCGGGCCCATGATAGGTCACGTCGCCACCACGGTTGGTCGGCTGCAGTTCGACGTTCTTCTGCCGGAGGACGTGCTCGGATGCGAGAAGATTCACTCTATTGGCATTGCGGCCCAAAGTGATGACATGCGGATGCTCGCACAATAAGAACACGTCACCGATCGCACCGGCTTTGCGGGCCGTTTCGATGCGTTGCTGCAATGCATACGCATCAGCCCAGGAAGTCAGGCCGAGGTCAATGGTGAGGAGCGAGTCCATAGGGAATCACAGGTTACATCCAGTTGAAGATGCGCGAAAACCGCACGTGCGCTTGAATGCGGCGCTCGACAGAAACAACCGGCGCGGAGGTCGAACTCCTGATTTAAACGTTAATCTGCAAGCCGCGCACAGAGGCAAACGCGTCGCCCATGGCTTCCCACACGGTTGGATGAGCGTGAATCATGTTCATCATGTCGTCGATGGTGCCTTCGAGATTCAACACAGCAGCGGCTTCCGACAGGATTTCCGTGGCGAGAGGACCAATGATGTGGATGCCAAGCACCTCGCCGTACTTTTCGTCCGACACGACCTTGATGAAGCCGCCATGGTTGCCAAGAATGGTGGCCTTGCTGTTGCCGACGAACGGGAACTTGCCGGTCTTTACCTGGTAGCCCGCGTCTTTGGCCTGTTTTTCGGTCAGCCCAATGGAGCCAATCTGGGGCTCGCAATACGTGGCGTTGGGAATGCGCGTTTTGACGACCGGATGTGTCGGCTTGCCCGCAATGTGCGTCACCGCAACGATTCCTTCCATCATGGCGGCGTGGGCCAGTTGTGGCAGGCCGGCCACGATGTCGCCGATGGCGTACAGGCCGGGCTCATCGGTCTCCATATACTGATTCACGTGGACGAAGCCGCGCTCGACCTTGGCCTTCGATTTTTCCAAGCCGCAATCGGCGGTCATTGGCTGACGGCCCACGGCGAGCAGCAGCTTCTCGGCCTGCAGGGTCTGCGCCTTGCCATCTTTATCCTTGAACGAAACAGTGACGCCCTTTGCGTCTTTCTTCACTCCTTCGACCGTGCAACTGGTGAAGATGTTGATGCCTTTCTTGCGATAGGTTTTGTCGAGTTCAACCGAGATTTCTTCGTCTTCGACCGGCACGACACGCGGCAAGGCTTCCAAAATGGTAACTTCGGTGCCAAAGGAGTTATAGATCGAGGCGAATTCCACTCCGACGGCGCCGGCGCCAACGATAATGAGACTCTTCGGAATTTCGGGCAGGTTGATAATCGAACGATTTGTCAGAATCTGCTTGTGGTCCGGTTCGATGCCCGGCAATGACTTCGCTTCCGAGCCACTGACCATGAGAATGGCGCGAGCTTCGATGGTGGTCTTCTTCCCATCTTTTTCGACGCTGATCTTTCCGGGTCCTTCATAACGGCCCCAGCCCTGCACCCATTCAACCTTGTTCTTTTTGAACAGGAACTCGATCCCTTTCGAATGCTTGGTGACGATCTTGTTCTTCCGCGCGATCACGTTGGCCCAGTTGATCTTGAGCCCGGAAACTTCAAAGCCCAATTCCGCGCCATTCTTCATGTGGTCATACACGTCGGCATGGTGCAACAGCACTTTCGTGGGAATGCAGCCGACGTGAAGACACGTGCCACCCAGAAATGGATCTGTTTCGACGACGATCGTCTTCAGCCCCAGTTCGCCGGCGCGAATGGCCGCCACATAGCCGCCAGGACCGCTACCAATGATTGCTACGTCGTATTTCGCCACGCTGATCTCCCTTCCGAACCACCACAGGCCCGCCGAGGCGGAACCGTAACCGCAGCGTAGAGCCGGCCTGGCAACGCCGCGGCACAAACATGCTTGGATGCCCCACAGAGTCGCAGGGGTAAATGCCCTGAGGGAGCAAGGCAGAAAGCTGAATTGTAGCAGCGGGTTACGGCGGTCGCAAATTCGGGCCGGAATCCCAGAATGGAACGGCCAGTCCCATTACCTCGTTTGGGTCGTGGGCCGCCGTGGTTCTTTTTTCCTATTGCATGAATTACTATTTCATAATATATATTAACTCGTCGTTCCCCGACTTCGTTCCTGATCGCTTCCGCAATCGAATGTGCAGCAGAGGTCCCGTCATGCCAAATACTTCCGGAATTCGCTGGCTCTGCCCAAGTCGAGATTGCCAATGGTCCATGGTGTCTACCGTAACCTCCGAGGAGGTGAGGGCGCCTCGGTGCGTCTGCGGGGAAATCATGCGGCAGGTCGAGTTTGTGCCGGCCATGAGCTATTTGGAGTTCCTGCGCGGTGAAAGGGATCTCGGCGGTTCGTTGCCGGATGAGGAGTAGTGCCATGCGTGCCATACGAATCGAGGTGGTACGCGAACGAAGCGAAATGCCGTTAGTCCTGCGCGCACGCTTCGAACGGACATTTTTCGGCTTGGGGCTGTCTTTCGCGACTGTTTTGTTGGCTGGCGGCGCCTATTTGCTGGACGATGCAGTCTCCGACCCGCTGGAAGCTTCGGCCACCGCGGTGCTTGTCGCCGGCCTTTCGCTAGCGCTCGGCGGCTTTGCCATTGTGTATCTCGTTTGGCCCCGCAGATATTTGTCCATCGCCCGCCGAGGTGAAGTTGACCAATTTGACGGCGAGTGGAAAAACTACGCTCTCACCGCGTACGGCGAATCGGTCCAAGACCGGTTGGAAGCGCAAAAGATTCTCGAGAAACGCCGAGGGCTCCCGGGCCCGATGTAGCCAGGCAGCTCAGCCGCGTGGCAAAGCCGGCAAATAACGCTCTTCCAGAATCATGCGATGGTGCCGCTCGTGGCCGGCGATGATGAAGCCCAACGCCAGCGGCGTGATTTCCTTCTGGCTGGCGGTTCCTCGGCGCATCCAAGCCTTCTCGTCCAGCGAACGCACCAGCGCGATGCTGGCTTTACGCACTGCGGAAAATTCCTCCAACAAGTCGCTCAGCGTTCGCGCGGGAAAATTCCCCGTGGTGATGTAGGAGTCCTGATCGAAACTGGCCAGGGGCGTCTGATCGCCCCGCGCAATGCGCAATAAGCGATACGCGAAAATGCGTTCCGCGTCGCTGATATGGCCAACCACTTCCTTGATGGACCACTTACCCGGCGCGTATCGGAAATTCGCTTGTTCTTCGGTAAGCGGGGAGAGCAGCCGGAGCAGCGTGGCATGCTGCTCCTCCAAAATTTCCAGAAAATCCCCGCCGGGTACCAAAGCCACGTATTTATCGTAGAAGTCGGCATACTCGCTCTTCTGTGGTCGTTTCTGTGTCATGATGCGGCTACCTCCTAGCGAGGCTAAAATTATAGCGTGTACCCGGCTGTCGCACAGAGGCGGTAAGACAGGTGGGCCGGAGCGAATGGGCCAATTTGATTTCAATACGATGCGCGTCGCATTTCAGGGTGAGCCAGGGGCGTTCAGCGAAGCCGCGGCGGTGCAACTGCTCGGCGAGGGAATTCGGACTGTGCCGCGAGCGACGTTCGACGCCACATTCCGGGCGATTGCAGAGGATGCAGCCGATGCCCTGCTCCTGCCGGTGGAAAATACGCTGGCGGGCTCGGTCGTCCGCGTTTACGACCTGCTGCTGCACAGCCCGCTGGAGATGTGCGGTGAAACGATTCTGCCGATCGAACATCACCTGATGGGCGTGCCTGGCGCAAAGACTGAGAACTTGCGCGCCGTAGCTTCGCACCCCATGGCGCTTGCGCAGTGCGAACAATTCTTCGAAGCCCATCCGGGGTTAAAGCGGGTTCCCGCAGAGGACACCGCAGGCAGTGTGCGCGACATGATGGACCGCGGCGACGCCACTTGCGGCGCCATCGCGGGTCGCCGTGCCGCCGAGCATTATGGAGCGGTGATCCTGCTCGAGAACATAGAAGACAATGCCGAGAACTTCACTCGTTTCGTCTTGCTTCTTACAGTGGAACAGGCCGAGCGTTTTCGTGCGCACGACGCCAGGAAGATGTCCATTGCGATGCGGCTGGCGCACCGGCCCGGCGCACTGCTAGCGTCACTGGAGCCGTTTGCGAATCACGGCGTGAACCTGCTGAAGATTGAAAGCCGTCCGATCCACGGCAAGCCATTCGAATATCAGTTCTATCTGGATGTGGAAGCCGAGCGGCGCGAGAATCTGAACGCCGCTCTCGTGGAATTGCGCACTGCCACCAGCGATTTGCGCGTTCTCGGCCTCTACGCCGCCGCGAAGCGCTAGCTCCCTCTTCCCTTCCAAAAATGCAAACAGGGCCGCGACGGGAATCGCAGCCCTGTTCCATTCAGGAGAGGCACTACTTGCCAGCAGAAACCGTTTTCGCCGGAATGGCCAAGTCTGGAGGCGGACCGATGTTCGGCGGGAGCGGGCCATTCAGGGCATCCAGGAATTGCAGCAGGTCGTCGCGCTCATCCATGGTCAGTGAATCGAGCGAGTGAATTTCTTTATCGAGATGCGGATTGTAGTTTCCGCCACCGATGTAGTGGCCCAGTGTGTCTTTCGTGGAGTGGAAGCTGCCATCGTGCATGTAGGGGCCGCGATTCGTCAGGTTGCGCAGCGTCGGGGTCTTGAACGCACCCATGTCTTCCTCTTTTTTCGTAACGGCATAGCGGCCTACGTCTGCCAAGTTGCCCCGCGCGTCCGCGCCAACGCCCAGGTTGTGAAACTTGTTGTCGGTAAGGAGCGCGTAGTCACGGTCGATCGAATGGCAAACCGCACAATTTCCCTTCTTCGGGCTCATGAAAATCCGCAGGCCACGTTGCGCTTCCGGCGACATGGCGCTGGAGTCATGCCCGTACATGAAACGGTCGAAGCCGGAATTGCCCGCAATCACCGTGCGTTCGAAGGAAGCGATGGACTTCGCCACCATGTCGATGGTGATCTGGTCCGTGCCCCAGGCCTTCTTGAACATTGCCGGGTAATTGGGATCGGCTTGCAGGCGCTTCACCACGCCGTCCAGCGTGTGTGCCATCTCCACGGGATTTGCCATCGGCCCGACGGCTTGTTCTTCGAGGCTCGCCGCGCGCCCATCCCAGAATTGCAGGCTGCTGTACGCCGAGTTGATGACCGTCGGCGCGTGCCGCGTGCCCAACTTCTTGCCTACACCCTCGGAGACGGGCCGGTTGTCCGAAAACGCAAATTGTGGCGCATGGCACGACGCGCAGGAAATCGTCTGGTCCGAAGAGAGAAGCGGGTCGTAATAAAGCCGGCGGCCCAAGGCAATTGTATCTTCCGTCGGCGGGTTATCCGCCGGGATGGGCACCGGAGGTAGACCGAGAGGAGCTTTGATTTCGACCGGTTTCCCAATAGGTCGAATGTTGTTTGGGGAAGCCGCGGACTGCGCTTTGGCGGTTTGATCAAACAGTGGAGAGAAGGAAGCGAGGCTCAGGGCGAGGATCGTGAGTAGAGACATGCCTGCAAGGAGCTTCATAGCAGGAACCTCCGCTATAAATCGTACTCGTTCGCCCCAATTCCGCTCTGTGACGGTAAACACAACGAGCCTGGCCCGCTCGAGGCAACGTCCCCCGAACGATCCAGGCTCCAATGCGAGTCAGGCTGATTAGCAATAACTGCAGGCTTCGTCGCCACCCATGTTGCCGGACATGTCGTCTTTGAATCCACGCAGACGACGGCCAAGGCGCTCGGCGAGCTGATGCCGCGCACGCCACAACCGAGCCTTCAGTGTGTTTTCCGTCACACCGAGTTTCTTGGCTGCTTCACCGGTCGAGTAGCCCTGCACTTCGCGAAGAACAAATGCGGAGCGCAGCAACGGAGAAAGCTCGTCGAGATTCTCGTTGATCATCTCGCGAATTTCCGTGCCCGCGTAGAGCTGCTCGGGGTCCGGCCCATCGTCAGCAAAGCGCTCCGCGGCAGGCAACTCGTCTTCGTGCTGCTGCTCGTCAAGCGAAACCGCCGGGCGCGCTTTGGCGCTGCGCCGTTTCATCAACGCCGCGTTGATCACGATTCGCGTAAGCCACGTGGAGAACTGCGAGCGTCCCTCAAAACGCTTAAGGTTGCGATAGGCGGAGAGCAGCCCGTCCTGCAGGGCGTCTTCAGCATCCTCGGCATTGCCAAGGACGCGCAACGCGGTCTGAAACAGCGGCCGGTGATAGCGTCGAAAGAGCGTTTCGACTGCCTGCGCATCGCCGCGCTGACCCGCCCGGATCAGCTTCTGCTCGCTCACCCTCGGATCGCTAAGTTGCGTGCTGCTTATCACTTGCGTTGCCATTTGTTCCCCCCCAATGTAGACCCGTAGGAGTCTAGAAGACGAAAAAAGTTACAAGTGTTGAGCGGCTTTCCGTTAGTGAACTGGTACGTTGCCACCGCCCATCTTTGGCCGTTTCATCAAAAAGAAGATGGGAATAATCGCAAAGAAGACGACACCCAACAACTTAAAGTCGTCAAGAAACGACAACATCGCCGCTTGTCTCTGGATGATTCCGTACACCGTCCCTTCTGCCCGCGCCGTGGCATTCGCCACCGATGAACCCGCCGCTGAATATGCTGACGTCAAACTGGCGAGCATATTTTGATAGGCCGGATTCAAAGAGTTTGCATGTTCGCCGAGTTGCGACATGTGGAACTGCGTGCGCCGTTCCAGCAACGTTGTGACCGTGGCGATTCCCACGCTTGCGCCGATATTTCTCGCCAGATTGATAATGCCCGTTCCCATGTTGGTCTTTTCACGCGGCACGTAGGCGAACGCCGCCACGTTGATCGGGATGAACAGGAATGCCAGCCCGAAACTCTGCAGCATGCGGCCCAGCACCGCGTGGTGATAATCGAGACTCAAATTCCAATTGGCCATGACGAACAGCGACGATGCTGACACCACGCAGCCGAACGCGATCATCCAGCGCGTATCGACCCGCGATACCAACATACCCACAACCGGCATCATCAGCATGATGACCGCACCGCCCGGCGACAGCGCCAATCCCGCGAGTTCGGCCGGATAGCCTAGCAGCTCCTGGAGAAGTTGCGGGATCAACACCGTGCTCGAGTACAGAACGAATCCAAGGAAGAACATGGCGGTCGTGGCAATGGCGAAGTTGCGATTCTTCAACATGCGAAAATCCACCACCGGATCCTTGGCCTTGAGCTCCCAGACCACTCCCGCGATCACGCCAATCAGCATCAAGACCGTGAACACGCGAATCAAATCCGAAGCGAACCAGTCTTCGCGTTGACCCTTATCGAGGATGATCTGCATGCTGCCGAGCCCGAGGCTGATCAGGCCCAGGCCGACGTAGTCGATGCGGAATCCTTCGCCGAGCTTGGTTCGCTTCATGTACGGCGGATCTGACACCAGGAAATACGTAAGAATCAGCGACAAAATTCCAACCGGAACGTTGATGTAGAAGATCCAGCGCCATGAATAGTTGTCGGTAATCCAACCGCCGAGCCAAGGGCCGATTGTCGGCGCCACGACCACCGCGATGCCATATACCGCAAAGGCCATCCCGCGTTTGGCCAGCGGGAAAGTGTCGTTCAGGATGGCCTGCTCACTCGGTTGCAAGCCGCCACCACCCACGCCCTGCAGAATGCGGAAAACAACCAACATCCCGAGGCTCGCGGCGAACCCGCAAAGGAAGGAACTGACCGTGAAGATGAGTACGCAGCCCATGTAAAAACGCTTGCGGCCCACCAGGGACGACAGCCATCCGGAGAGCGGCAAAATGATGGCGTTCGATACGAGATACGACGTCAGGACCCAGGTCGACTCATCCGCGCTCGCCGAGAGGTTTCCCGCGATGTGCGGCAGTGCGACGTTCGCGATCGAAGTGTCGAGCACTTCCATGAACGTCGCAAGCGTCACCGTAATCGCGATCACCCAGGGGTTAATCGAGCCATCCGGCATCCGCAGCTTCGATTTGAGTCGATCCAGCATGCGCTTCGTGCCGCGCCTTTCCCCGTTAATCCGTGACTACTGTCGCTTCTACGTTCATTCCCGGCCGCAATACCGCCACGTCCGGCGGAATCGGATCGAGCACAATCTTCACCGGAATGCGCTGGACGACCTTCACGTAGTTTCCCGTGGCGTTTTCCGGGGGCAACAAACTGAGCACCGCACCGGTTGCGCCGGCGAGAGAATCTACGTGGCCGGTGAACGTCTTGCCATACGTATCGACCTTCACATACGCCTTCTGTCCCGGCTTCATGTCGCGCAGTTGCGTTTCCTTGAAGTTGGCTGTTACCCAAACGTTGCGCAGCGGCACAACCACCATCAGGCCTTGCCCGGCTTGCACGATCTGCCCCGGTTCCACGGACTTGTGCGTGGCGACACCGTCTACGGGTGCCACGATGCGGCAGTAGCTCAAGTTCAATTGCGCCGCGTCGAGCGCGGCGCGTGCGCGATCAACGGCGGCGGCGGCGGCTTGCGCGTCGGCGGAACGCATTGCCACTCGTTTCTGGTCCGCGTGCGCGGAGGCCACGCCCGCCGCAGCTTCCAACACGCGCGCCTTCGCGGCTTCCAGCTGCGCCTTACTGATATCGATATTGCGCTTGGCTTGCGCCAACCGCTGTTCGTCGGCGGTCAACGCGCTAGCGGTGGCGTCGGCGTTAGCCTTCGCTGCGTCGTACTGCTGCTTCGAGATTTCGCCCTTCTGCATCAGCGGTGTGTAGCGTGCCAAATCGGCCTTCGCCAGCTCGGCGTTCGCGCGGCTGCGGTCCACGTTGGCCTGAGCCCACGCGAGATCTGCCGTCTGCGACTGCTCATACGTGGCCTGCGCTTTTGCCGAGTCCGCTTGTGCCGCGGCGAGTTGAGCCTGCGCACTGGAGCTCGAGCTCTGTACGTTCTCGCTGGTGCGCGGAACATCCACGCCCGCAGAGCGAGCCTGGCTTTCGGCTGAGGCCAGCGCCGCACTGGCCTGGTCGACGGCTGCTTGATAGTCGCGCGGGTCGAGTTCGACCAGCACCTGTCCGGCTTTCACGTTCTGGTTATCGTCAACCAGAACTTTCTCGACGCGGCCATAGATCTTGGAAGCAATGGGAGTGATGTGCCCGTCGACCTGTGCGTCATCGGTGGATTCGCGGTTGCGGTAGTACAGAAACAGCCCAACTGCCGCCGCAATCAGGACAATTCCTCCAATCATCAGTCCGCGGCGCAGCTTCCCGTTCGCCAACGGCGCCGGCGGTTCCGGCTTCCCAGGCTCAACGGGCGGCACTTTAACGTTTGCCGCATTCTCCAGACCGACTTCGATTTCCACACTCATCGTTTCCTCACTTCGCGTACGTCTTTTCCATTTGACCAACCGCGCGGGCAAACTCAGCGCGAGATTGGTTGTAGCGATACAGCGCAGCGATCTGATTGTCGTTGGCGCGAGACAGCGAATCCTGGGCGGAAATCACTTCGATATTGTTGGCCACTCCGGCTTGGAACCGGTCCCGGGCCTGGTCCACTTCTTCCTTGGCCAATTGCACGCCCAGATTCGCCACCTTCACTTCATTGCGAGCGGACTCGAGATTCAACAGGGATGTTTTCACGTCGAGCGCAATCTGATTGCGCAGGTCGATCTTCTGTTGCTCGAGTTTCTGCAGTTCCAAGTCGGCCTTGGCCACTTCTGCCTTGATTCGGCCGCTCGTAAAAATCGGCATGTTCACTGACGCCTGGTATTGATAGGTCGGAATGCCGTTGCTGGCGGAGGTGCCAAAGTAATACCAGTATCCGTCGAATCGCAGTGAGGGCAGCCGTTGGTATTGGGTGGACTGCTTCTCGAGCTTCGCACTTTTCTCTTGCGCCAGGATGGCCTTCCATTCTTCGCGGTTCGAGACAGCTTCGTCGATACTCGACTCCACTTCCGGCTGCGGCGTTTCGAAGAAGCTCAGCGAATCGGCCAATGCGATCGGCTGGCGCGGGTCGAGACTCAACAGTTTGCTCAGGCCGAAGAGGTTTGAGTCGCGCTCGTTCTGTGCTTCAAGCAAGCGCTGCTTCTCGTTCTGCAACTCCACGTTAGCGCGCAGCGTGTCGATGCCCGTGCCCACGCCTTCCCTTTGCAGGTCCGCTGCTTGGTCATAAAGCGCTTGCGCCAGGTCGACGCGCGACTTCGATGCCTCGACGTTCGCCACGGCGCGCAACGTACCGATATATTGCGACACCACCAGTAGGATCACCTGCTCACGCGTGGAAAGGCTCTGCGCCTTGCTGGAATCGACGTTGGAACGTGATGCCTGATAGCGCTTCCACAGCGAAAAGTCGAAGACCGTGCTGCCAAACGACGGCCCTGCCGTGAAAAGTTGGTAGGGACCAATGTGCCCGGGAATGTTCGGCGCGAGCGGCAGGCCTCCGAACTGGGCTCTCACGTTGATGCGGTTCGCGGAATCGGCGACGTGGAAATTGGCCTGCGGGAGCAAGTCGGCTCGCGTGATGTTCTTGTCCTGAACGCTTTCGGCAGCGCTGAGGATCGCGATTCGTTGCGTGGGGTTTTGCTTAATGGCCAGGGCTACGGCCTGATCGAGCGTCAACCGCATGACCTCTGTGGGCGCAGGTGTGCCGGCCGGGACACCGGTGGCCGGGGCAGGCTGCTGAGCATGTGCGACACTCAGGCTCCCTAAGAGGGTGGAGAGGATGAGATAGAAGATAATGTGCGAGCCCTTGGGCTTTTTCGGTGCTTTTTCCTGATCCTCGCTAACCTGCGAGATTTCATTGACAATCGCCTGGTTCAAGCAGCCCTCTGCCAGGAAATCGGCGCCTAAGCGGTGCATTTCCCGCAGAAGCGCCTTGCCCGCACTGTCGATGTAGCTGACGCCGCAAAGGTCAACGCTGAATTTGGTCTTTGGAGAGGCCCCTGCAAGCTCACGCCAGCATTGTTCCAGCGCCGCAACGTGCGGTCCGGCGATCTTTCCTTCCAGCCGAAGCAGGGTTTTTCCTTTTCGATTCTCTGAAGTGATACGAAGCATGGTTACGCTCTCGGTCCGAATCTGAGCGAGCAGGTTCAGGGCCGATGAATGGACGTTCATTTATTCTCCTAAAATATTGAATACACTAAAGATAATAGCGCTAAGGCGTTCGGGCAGAAATGGGCAAATGCCCATAACAGGGCATGTGATTACACTATCTCCATTATCCGCGTGACTATATATGGGCATATCTACTCCTCTGCCCTCACCTCTATGTACGCATCGACCCGCAACCCCAGGGGGAGGCCCTCCCCCGGATCAAGTTGCACCAGCGTTTCCAGAATCTTGGTGTCCACGCGTTCACTGGGTTCGTCGGTCCGCACGTTTTTGCGCCCGAGGATTCTGCCGACGCGAACCACATGACCGATGAACTTCTGTGAGCCGTAGGCCTCGGCCGTGACAAATGCGGGCTGCCCCACGAACAGTTTCGCAACGTCCGCTTCGTCAACGTCCAGCCGGACCCGAAGCGACGAATTATCCGCCACGGTCACGACCGGCGAGTCGAATTGCGTCGACACGCTTTCCCCGGCATGACGGAATTTCCTCAGCACGATTCCATCGAGTGGCGATCGGATGTAGGTCTTCTCGAGATAAGCCCGGGCCTCGTCGAGTTGAGCATGGGCACTGACCACGGCAGCTTCTGCCTTGATCCGGTCCTCCACACGCGCCTCGGCGTCGACCAGCGAGAACTCCTGGCTGGCCCGCTCATACTCGGCCTGGGCTACGTGGTAGGCACGTTCGTAGCGTTCCGCTTCGTCGCGGGAGATGGTCTGGTGCTCGGCAAGCAATTGGCGGCGTTCCGCTTCGCGCTTTGCGTTGTCCAGAACAGCTTTAGCCGCCTCGAGACTTGCCTTGGCCGCCTGCCGTTCTTGTGAGCGCGCGCCATTGATTGTGCGTTCGAGTTCCGCTCGGCGCTGCGCCAGACCTGCTTCCGCTTCAGCGACGCGTGCGACGTAATCCTCATTCTCCAGTTGGGCCAGCACCTGCCCCTTGCGCACCCGGTCGCCTTCTTCGACAGGAACGCTGTGCAGCCGTCCGCTGAGTTCGGAGCTGACGCGGATCTCTTCCGATATCGCTTCCACCCGGCCTGGCGCAGCGATCAGCCCTTCGCGCGGAAATGCGGCCGTGGGTGGCGCTGCTTTCACGCTGCGCTCCCGGCTGCGTACAAAGAGTGCGGTGGAAAGAGGGACCAGGACTCCGGCGGCGCAAAGGACGTAGATGGACCGTTTCATGGCGATGCTCCTTACTCAGATTTCGGCAGACAGAGGTTCAGGGAACTGCGAGACGGGCGGGAGAACCACGGCACCCGCGGCGGGGGAGTGCTGGCCCGATTCTTCGCGAAACAGCCGCCCATCCTCGAGATGCAGGATCCGGTCGCCGTACGCGAGCACGCGCGGGTCATGTGTGACCATGACCACGGCGCGGCCATGCCCGCGCGCCAACCGTTGCAACAATTCGATCACCGTGCGGCCGCTCGCCGAATCAAGTGCTGCGGTGGGCTCATCCGCCAGCAGAATCGGTGGGTCACCCGCCAGCGCCCGCGCGATAGCTACGCGCTGTTTCTGCCCGCCGCTCATATCCGCCGGGAAAGCGTGCATGCGCTCTCGCAGCCCGACATCCACAAGCAATTCCGCTGCGCGCTTCCGGGCCACTTCCCCACGAACGCTACGCACGTCGAGCGCCAACGCCACGTTTTCGAGAGCGGTCAGCGCCGGAAACAGATTGAATCCCTGGAACACAAATCCAATGGCTTCGCGGCGCACGCGAGGTAGTTCCTTTTCGGGAAGCGCGCTCACCTCCTCACCGAGCAACTCCAAGTGGCCTTCGGTTGAGCGCAAGATGCATCCCAGAATCGAAAGTAAGGTCGTCTTTCCGCTGCCCGACGGGCCCATCAGCAGCGTCAGTTGCCCCGCATGAATGTCGAGACTCACATCCGTGAGCGCGCGTAGTTCCGCTGAGCCCTCGCGGTAGAACTTTGAGAGATTTCGTGCGCGAATCAGAGTGCGGAACGGCGGGAGCGAAGAATGCATTGATCCTCCTAACCCTTGAAAACCATGGCTGGATCAAGCTTGGTCACCTTGTTGATCGATACCAGCGCCGCCGTGATGCACATCGTCACGGCGAGAAACAGCATTCCGATCTTCATCGACAGCGGCATCAGGATCAGTGCGCCACCCTTCTCGCTGCCTTGCACGATGAAATGCGCGATGACGAGCGCCAAGCCGTATCCAATTGTGCCGCTCCACACCGCCTGCTCAATCAAGACTCGATAAAGATACAGATTCGTCGCGCCCATGGCCTTCAGAGTTCCGTACTCGCGGATGTGATCCATGGTGGCCGCATAAATTGTCTGCGCCACTACCGCAATTCCAACAACCAGGCCCATCAGCGCCGCCGTCAGCACCGCCAGGCCGGCTCCCGTCGTGAACATCCAGTAAAACCGCGTGCGCCGGCTGAATTCTTCGCGGGTGTAGACCTCCACATCACTGACCTGCCGGCGGAGGTTGCGTTGCACTTGAGAACTTGTGAAGCCCGGCGCCATCTTGATCAAGATGTACGTGAGTTGGTCTTCGCGCGCTTCCGGCCGCGTGTAGTTCAGCGCGTTCTTGAATGAAGTGTAGACAAAGGGCGATGTGGTAAAGGAACGGATTCCATGTGTGAAACCCACGACTCGCGCGCGGTGATCGCCAATCTCCACGCGATCACCAATCTTGCTGATTCCCAGCTTTTCCTTGTAGAGCTCGTCGATGATTACCCCGTCTTCCTGTTTTACGTCCCGGGCGGAGCCTTGCACGACGTTCCACGGCTCTCCCAATCCGCTCCCGACATGAAACCCGATCACCTGAACGTTTTCGACGCCGCCATCCGGTTTCTTCCAGAACGCGAAATTCTGAATATACTTTTCGGCTTGTTGCACCCCGGGCGTGGCCAACGCCTCGTATAGCTTCCGCTCGGAGAACATTCGCCCGGTATCAAAGTAACCGACGCCGTGGAAAACCACCCAAAGGTCGGCGTCAGAATGATCGATGTTGTTAGAGGTCGTGGTCGTGAAGCCAAGGAACAACCCGAACTGCACGATGATCAGCACAAGTGCAAAGACGATGCCCGTCAAGGTCACCACGAAACGGATGCGGTCATGCAAGAGGTTGCGTCGCGCTAGAAGTGCCATAGTCGATCACCTCGTTGGTGGACTCCAAACAGGAATACGAAGGTGAAGGGAGGAAAGTAACGGCGCTATCTTGCTAAACAACGTTAAGTTTTGATGAAATTTTTTTTGTCCCCTGCCTCTGCTCATCCCGCCACCCCCGCCACTAGCGTATCTACCATCGAATGAATCAGTTTGTCCCTCCCAGCCCATGGGAAGTCATCAAATGTAATGAGCAACGAGGTAATGCCGTGAATCCCGGCCCAGATTGTCTGGCTTACCAGTTCCGCATCCACGTTTTTGAATTCTTCCGCTTGGATGCAGTCAGACACGCAGCGCCGCAGGAAATCAAACGCCTGCATACCGGGTGAGTCCGGCCGGTGGTATTTCTCGTCGTCGAAGCCAGCCGGAATCTTCATCATAAAGGTAGCCCTGTAATGATGCGGGTTTTCGAGCCCGAATTTGACGTACACCATCAGGCCGCGCTTCAGCCGTTCGATCGGATCGACCGGTTGGTCCCGAATTCGGGAAAGCGCGTGAGAAAGGCGCGAAAACGTTTCCAGACAGACTTGCTCGAGCAATTCCGCCTTGTCGCGAAAATAGAGGTAAATCGTGGTGGGTGAGTACTCGATTTTCTCAGCGATGCGACGCATGGAGACGTTCTCGTACCCCTCTTTGACAAAGAGTTCGCTAGCCGCGTCAAGGATTTCCTGGCGGAGAAACTTCTTTTGGCGTGCCTTGCGTTCTTTGACTCCCATGTCTTAACTTATCTCACTAACTTAACAACGTTAACGTCGACCCTCCCCGCTGTCAAGTCTTTCTTTACCGCTTGACCGCGATGGCCTGCATTTCGAAATGGCCACCCTTCAGCAGAGACGCCACGCCCACAAACTGACGGGCCGGCAGGTCTTTGGTGAAATAGGTTTTGTATGCGGCGTTGAACTTGTCATAGAACGAGAGATCGGTGCAGGAAATCTGCACGTAGACGAGATCGTCCATGCTGAAGCCGGCCTGTGTCAGGAGAGTCCTGTAGGAATCCAGCAGATTCTTGATTTCGTCCTCGATTTTGTCCGGTGGCTTTCCTGTTTTCGGGTCGAAACCGACATTCCCCGAAATGTAGAGTGTGTCACCAATAAGAATGGCATTACTGTAAGCGGCTTGCGGCGAACGGTCGGGCAGATTGATCACGCGTCGCTTGGAGCCGGTGTCCGTCTGCGAAAACACTCCGTGTGCCGAGAGGAAGCCGGCCACAGACAACGTGCCAGCGAGAAAAAACACACGTCGATTCATGCATACCCTCCTGAAGGACTGCCGGAGTGTAGTCTGGCTCGGTCCGAAACGGCAAGAGCCAGGCGAATTTGCTACCATGCAAGCCGAGAAATCAGGAGAAGCAGGATGAAACGAATGGTTGCGAGTGGGCTGCTTGCGGCGATCGCTTGCGTGGCGCAGGCGTGGCCGCTAATGGGGCAAGACAGTCTCGATCAGAAGATCGACGCCAATATCCAGGATTGGGTCGGCACCTACCAGCATCTGCACCAGTACCCGGAATTGTCGACGCAAGAGAAGGAAACTTCGACGTACATCGCCTCTTCTCTGAAACGAATGGGTTACAGCATGACTGACCACTTCGGTAAATATGAGGATCCAAATCTAACCTCGTACGGCGTCGTTGCCGTATTGAAGAACGGACCCGGGCCCACGATTTATGTACGTACCGAACTCGATGCGCTGCCGGTGAAGGAAAAGACCGGTGTCCCTTATGCAAGCCAGGTGACGGTGAAGCGCAATGGTGGCGATGTCGGGGTCATGCATGCCTGTGGCCATGATCTGCACATGACCGTGTTCCTTGGCACGGCGAAAGTGCTCGCCGAAAGCAGGGGGCAATGGACCGGCACCGTCGTTATGCTCGGCCAACCAGCGGAGGAGACGGTTGGCGGCGCGCAGGCCATGTTACGAGAGGGTTTGTTCAGCAAATTTCCGAAGCCCGACTACGTGCTGGCGCTGCATGACAATTCGACGTTGCCTGCGGGAAAAGTGGCTTGGAAGGAAGGAACCATGCTGGCCGGCGCCGACTCGGTCGATATAACAGTGCGCGGCTATGGCGGCCATGGAGCCGCACCTCACGCAACCAAGGATCCTATCCTGATCGCATCGGAGATTGTCGTCATGCTTCAAACGATCGTCAGCCGGGAGATGAATCCGCTGCAACCCACCGTGATCACCGTGGGCTCGTTTCACGCGGGCACGAAGCACAACATCATTCCTGACGACGCCCACCTTCAACTGACGGTGCGAACGATGACGCCGGAGCAACGCACGAAAACCCTCGAGGCGATCAAGCGCGTCACCAACGGCGTGGCTTCTGCCGCCGGTGTACCTGCGGACCTGATGCCCGTCGTGGAATACAGCAAAGACAATGTACCCGCTACACTCAATGATTCAGCACTGACGAAACGCGTCGCTGCCGCCCTAGACAACGCATTGGGCAAAGAAAACGTCCTGCCCGCGGATCCCGTGATGGCCAGTGAGGATTTCAGCCTGTTTGCGCTTGCTGATCCGAAACCGCCGACGATGATGTTCTGGCTCGGCGCGGTCGATCCACAGAAAATTCAAGACGCCAAGGAGAAGGGCACTCGTTTGCCCGGCTTGCATTCCAGCGAGTTCGCACCGGATGCCGAGCCGGCGATTCGCACAGGCGTGAAGGCCATGACCACGGCGGTCGAAGCATTGCTCCCGAAACAGTAGCGTTTAATTTGGTGAGGACGGAGGCGCTGCCGGCGTAGGTGCGGCCGCTCCAGGCTTGCTATCAATGGCAGCGACTTCCTTGACGATTTCTGCGGTGCGCTTCAAGCTGATGGAGCAACCGGCATCATAGATCCGGCACTGTGCCAGCGTCATTTTGCAGCCACACGTGCATCCTTCGGCGTTGAATTTCTTAATTGCCAGCGCGCGCTGTTCCGTGTTCAGAGATGCCAAATCGACACCGGGGAACATTTCTGCGCGGTCCGCATGCTTCAGGAAAACCTGACCCGTGTCTTCGAACGACTCTACCCGCACCGCTACCGGCATGCCCAGCAACGCTCGCACTTCTGTCTCGTAGAGAGCCGGATTGAACAGCCCAACGTGTTTTTGCACCACTCGTCCTTCGGTGTTGATGATAAAGACGGTGGGCAGCGCGGAAATTCCACCATATTCCATTCGTACATCAGGGGGTGTGAGCGCAACCGGGTAGTTGATGCCTTCGCCCTGAACCACGGCGCGGACTTGCGTCTCGTCATCGTCGTCCACATTCATCCCGAGAATCTGCATCTGGTCCTTATACTTCTTCTGAAGTTCGATCAAGCTGGGAATTTCCGCGCGGCACGGACCGCACCACGTGGCCCAGAAATTCAGCAGCACTACCTTGCCTTTGTAGGCGTCGACGGTAACTTCCTTGCCGTCCAAGTCCTTTACCTTAAAAGCCGGAGCGGGATCTGGATTCTTCACGAATCGGATCACCGGCATCTGCGAATTGGAATGCACTGGAAGGAACAACCCGCCCAACGCCGCCAGAATGCCGGCGACGAGAGCCAGTCGGAGACGCTTACGCAATGTAGAACGGCTTTGCATGTTCCTTATTAGGAGAACACAAAGGCCGGGTCGTGCCAAGCGGACTGGCTTATCCGTTTCCGTCGACCAATCGTCTCTGCGTCTTGCATGTTATGGGCCGGCGACGCTTCCTGATTTTCCTCGCCTGACACCGCGTGTCTTGACTTACGCTTGGATCATGGACATCCGTCCGCGTAAGGGGGCTTAGCCATGTTCGTAAGACGCGCCGTTCTCGCCGGAGGCGCACTATTGCTTGGGTTCGCAGTGTTGGCGCAACAAAGCGGGCTCTCTGATGAAGCGGGACGCGTGCTGGCGCTCGAAAATGCGTGGAATCACGCCATCGAAGCCAAAGACGTCAATGCCCTCGACATGCTCATGGCTCCCACGATGGTGGCGCTCGGCAGCGACGG
>Ga0335069_10004279_pt1 | contig 21268 bp, 18 predicted proteins | sample Lox_Sample_11_FD_206714 | JGI IMG/M metagenome (GOLD analysis project Ga0335069, IMG submission 206714) | Soil microbial communities from Loxahatchee National Wildlife Refuge, Florida, United States - Lox_Sample_1.1 | ecosystem: Environmental > Terrestrial > Soil > Wetlands | place: USA...
GTGCGCATCTGCCGTCTCCTCTGTTTCATTCCCAAAGAGCCGTCCGCGCGCTGCGGCGCGCCGACGACAGCGTCAGCGCGCCGCAGCCGACTTGGTTTCGTCGCCGGACGGTTATGGCAAAAATGTTAGGATGCGCCGACGTGACGGTTGCTGATCATTGCTGGTTCGGTGACATCATGTCGCCGTTCGGCGCCTCCACCCCGCCGTTCGGTGGCAGGACGTTGTGGTACGGCATCGATGGGTCGCCGGTGGTCGGCGGCGCGCCCTGGGCGCCGACCGCTGCGCCGGTGCCGGTCATCGGGCTGGTGGTCGAGGCCTGGCCCGGCGGCATCGCGGCCGGCGTGCGTGGCATCGGCGCGCCCGATCCGCTCATCGCCATTTGCGCGTGCTGCACCGCCATATCGAGATGCTGCTGCGCCATCCGCCAGTCCTGGTGGCCGAGCGCGTCGCGCGCAGAGTGGATTTCCTGGATCGCCGGCGCCGTGTCGGGTACGTTGCCCTGGCCCTGCGGCACCGAGCGGTCGAGCAGCCGCGTCTCCGCCCGCTCCATGGCCTCCTGTGCCGCACCGCCGCGGTGGTGGCGCAGGTCCTCCTGGGCCGCCCGCAGATAGTCCACCGCGCTCGCATTCGGGCCGAGACCGCTGCTCGGCAAGGCATGAGCGAGTGTGCTGTGCGTGTCGGAAGGCACGATGTTGCTCGCCCCCATATGCTGGTGATGCGCCCGGGGCATCTGCCCGGGCTTATTCATGGCGGATGGGGTCTGCCCAGTGGTCTCGCCGCCCGCCGGTGCCTGCGCGGCGGGCGGCGCGGCCGGCAGGGCAGTGTTGTCCTGGGCCCGCGCGGGGGCGGGGGCGATGGCCGGCACGGCCAGGGCCATGCCAAGCAGAGCGGCCGAAGCCAGCAGCATCTTACGCATCTGTCGGGTCCTTTTGCGACTGGGCGACTGGTCGCGCGCGGCGGGCGCGTCGCGCAGGAAACGGGTCGCAACCGGCGCGGTTGCGGCGACGGACCCACAAACTGGTGAGGATCGACGGCGCCGGGCGCGCATAACGGCGGCACGACGCGCCCCGCCGCAGGGCTAACGCCGCGCAGTGGGTGCGCCGGATGGGCGATGTCAGGCGAGCGCGGCCAGTTCCGCTGCGAGGTCGCGCTGCAGCCGTGCGCCGTAATGGCCGATGATCTCGGCCGCGGCCAGGCTGCCGAGTCGCCCGCAGGCAGCGAGGCTGCGCCCGGCGGCGAGCCCGGCGAGGAAGCCCGCGGCATAGGCATCCCCGGCGCCGGTCGTGTCCACCACCTCGGCCGGGGCGGCGAGCACCGGCACCGACTCCGCCCCGCACAGCACAAGGCTGCCATCGCCGCTGCGCGTGACGGCGGCGAGCGCCACGTCCGCACGCACGTCGGCGACGGCCTCGGCGAGCGTGTTGCGCTCATAGAGGCTGCACAATTCCGCCTCGTTGGCGAACAGGATGTCGATATGGCCATGCACGAGGTCGCGGAACGCCGCGCGGTGGCGGTCCACGCAGAACGAGTCGGAAAGCGTCAGCGCGACCCGCCGCCCGGCCCGGTGCGCGATCGCGGCGGCGCGGCGGAAGGCGGCCTGCGCCGCCGGCTCGTCGAACAGGTAACCCTCCAGATAGACGACCGAGGAGGCCGCGACCGCGTCCTCGTCCACCTCGCTCTCGCCGAAGGCCACGCAGGCGCCGAGATAGGTGTTCATGGTCCGCTGGCCGTCCGGCGTGACCAGGATCATGCAGCGCGCGGTCGGCGCGCCGTCCGCCAGCGGAGGCGTGGGGAAATGCACGCCGGACGCGGCGATGTCGTGGCGGAACACCTGTCCCAACTGATCATCCGCGACCCGGCCGAGATAGGCGACGCGGGCGCCGAGTCGGGCCGCGATGGCGCAGGTGTTGGCGACCGACCCGCCAGAGGTTTCCTGCGCCGGCGGCATGGCGGCATAGATGCGCTCGGCGTGCTCCGCGTCGATCAGCGTCATCGCCCCCTTGCGCATGTCGTGCCGGGTGATGAAGGACTCCGGCACCGGCGCCAACACGTCGACGATCGCATTGCCGATGCCGAGGATGTCGAACCGGGACGGCGGCGCGGCGTCGGTCATGCGGGAACTCCGGGATGGGGCCGGCGCCGCCTAACACCCGGACCGCCCTGCCGCAACCAAGGAGATCACCATCCCATGTCCCTGCTCGCGCCGCCGCTGCGTGCGCTCGCGCAATTCGACGACCCCGCCTTCATCGGGGTGCTCTGGCGCAGCCTGCTTTGGGCGCTGCTCGGCTTTGCCGCGCTTGCCTTCGGCATCGCCCGTGGGGCGGCTTCGGCGCTGGCGGGTCATGCCTGGCTCGGCTGGCTCGCCGGACTCCTGGGCGGCGTTGGCGCCCTCCTGCTCGCCTTCTACTTCTTCCTGCCCGTCGTGAGTGTGGTCGCGATGCTGTTCCTCGACCGAATCGCCGCGGCGGTGGAACGCCGTTGGTATCCGGGCCTGCCGCCCGCGGCAGCCGCGCCGCTCGCGACGCAGGTCTGGGACGGGGTCGCGCTCGGCCTTCGCGTGTTCGTCTGGCAGGCGATCGTGCTGCTGCTCGCCCTGATCCCGCCGCTCGCCCCCGTCGCCGCGCCGCTCGGCTGGCTGATCGCGGCGTGGTCGATCGGACGGGGGCTGTTCGTTGCGGTTGCGATGCGGCGAATGACGCGGGCGGCGGCGACCAGGCTCTATGCGCGCTGCCGACTCGACGTGCTCGCGCAGGGCGCGCTGATCGCGCTCGGCAGTCTCGTGCCGGTGCTGAACCTGCTCGTCCCGGTGCTCGGGACTGCGGCGATGGTTCATGTCTTTCATGAAAGTCGCTGATGCGTCATCGTTCTTTGAGCATGACAACCATGACGCGGCTGTTGTTCCGACACACCGGCCTGTGATAGGCGAATGACATCTGTTCGCCCCAAGGCATCACCCAACCCATCGGAGGGGCCGTGTTCATCAAGCGCCGCAAGCCCGACGATCAGAACGCCCCGGAGGCGGAGGGACCCTCGCTTCCAGGTGCGCAAAGGCTGCCGGGCGCGACGCGCCCGGAGTCGCAATCCGTGCCGTCGCGTACCGACAGCGGCCTCGGCGTGCCGCCATTCCGTCCCGCCCCATCCAAGGAGGCGCTTGCCATGAGCCGCAGCCCGTTCACGCCTGTCCCGCCACCCGCCGGCCCGCAGCCGCTGCCAAGCGCCGCGCCGCGCCCGGTCACCGCTCCCGCCGGCCGTCCCAACCCCTCGCGTGATCCCGCCGAGCGCCGCACTCTCGTGGTGGGCCGGGGGATTTCGCTGCAGGGCACGGTGCAGGACGCCGAGCGACTCGTCGTCGAGGGCACCGTGGAGGCGACGATGATCCACGCCTCGGAACTCTCGATCGCGCCCGGCGGCATCTTCAAGGGCGAGGTGGAGGTGGAGGAGGCGGAGATTGCCGGCACCATCGACGGCACCCTGACCGCGCGCGGCAGCCTGCAGGTGCGCGCCTCCGGCCGGGTTCTCGGCACCGCCCGCTGCCGCCGTCTGCAGGTCGAGGACGGCGGCCAGATCACCGGACGAATCGAGATGCTGACCGAAGCGGCCCCCGCCCGCCCGGCCGGCGCCCCTGCCGCGGCCGAACAGCGCGAGCCCGTCACCTCCTAGCCGGCCGCCAGCCCCTCACGCGACGCTTCGCGCCCCCCTCTCCCATACGCGGGAGAGGGGAAGAGGACTTTATCGAAAGTCGCTTTCATTATTCCCTCTTTCGCTTGCGGGAAAGGGTGCGGGCGAAGCGCGCCGGATGAGGGTCGCGGCCGCGCGCGATCGTGCTAGTCTGCGACGCGTGGTCTTGCCCGGTGCTGCCAATGCCGGTCCCGTTCGCGCGTTGCCCCCGCGTCGTTCTCGCGGTCGTTCTGCTGGTGCTTCTGCTGCCGTTCGGTGCCGCGGCGGAGGAGAGGCGCGTGGCGCTGGTCATCGGCAATGGCGGGTATCTGCATGTCGGCCGCCTCGCCAATCCCGGCAACGATGCCGCCCTGGTCGCGCAGACGCTGCGCGGGCTCGGTTTCACGCTGGTCGGCGGCGGCGTGCAGTCCGATCTGGACAAGCCGCATTTCGACGCGGCCGTGCGCGCGTTCGGGCAGGCGATGCAGGGTGCCGAGGTCGCGGTGTTCTACTACGCTGGGCACGGCATGCAGGTCGCCGGCACCAACTGGCTGGTGCCGGTGGACGCCAATCCGACGCGCGTGCAGGACCTCGACTTCCAGATGGTCGATGCCGGGCTCGTGCTGAAGCAGATGGACGGCGCGGGCACGCGGCTGAACATCGTCATCCTCGACGCCTGCCGCAACAACCCGTTTGCCGGCCTCTCCACCCGCGCCACCGCGGGCGGGCTTGCCGAGATGCGCGCGCCGGAGGGCACGCTGATCTCGTTCGCGACCCAGCCAGGGAACGTGGCGGCCGACGGCGCCGGAAAGGACGGGCCCTATGCGCTGGCGCTGACCGAAGCAATGCGGCGGCCGAACCTCGACATATTCCACCTGTTCAACCAGGTCGGGCTCGCGGTGAAGCACGCGACCGGCGGCAGCCAGCAGCCGTGGGTGTCCTCCTCGCCGATCGACGGCGACTTCTACTTCAACCGCGGCGATGCGGCGGACACGGAAGCGGCGGCCGAATCGGTGCAGACCGTGTCGGTCGAGGTTGCGCCGGCATCGGCGACCGGCAGCACGGGCGTCGAGCAGTTGCGCGGCGCCGCCGACCAGGGTCGGCCGGAGGCGCAGACCGAACTCGCCCTTGCCTATCTCGGCGGGCGGGGCGTGACACGCGATCCGGCGACAGCGGCGCAGCTGTTCGACAAGGCGGCGGCGCAGGGATTCGCGCGGGCGCAGTATTTCAGCGGCGAGATGCACGAGCGCGGCCTCGGCGGCATCCCGCGCAGCTACGAGGATGCCGTCCTTTGGTATCGCCGCGCCGCCGAGCAGAACGATCCCCTCGCGCAACTGGCGCTTGGACGGCTCTACGCGCGCGGCCTCGGCGTGCCGCGCGACCTGGCGCAGAGCGCCACCTGGTACCGGCGCGCCGCCGAGCAGGGCAATCCGGTCGCGCAGTTTGCGTTCGGCCAGGCTTGTCTGCGCGGTGCCGGCGTGCCGAAGAATACCGCGGCCGGCGTGCAGTGGGTCCGCCTCGCGGCGGAGAGGAACTATCCCAGCGCGCAGATCCAGCTTGGCCTGATCCTGCTGTACGGCAAGCTGGTCCCGCAGAACACGCAGGAGGGATTGCAGTGGCTGCACCGCGCGGCCGACCGCAACAACCGGGTGGCGCAGAGCGCACTGGGACGGGCGTATCGCGACGGCATCGGCGTGCCGCGCGACTACCAGGAGGCGATGCGCTGGTTCCGCCTTGCCGCCGACCAGGGATTTGCGCCCGCCGCCATGTTCGTCGGCCTGATGTATGCCGAAGGGCAGGGCGTGCCGCGCGATCGCACACAGGGGGTTGCGTGGCTCACGAAGGCGGCGGAAGCCGGCTACCTGCCCGCGGCGTCACGGCTCCGCCAGGTCGAGGAGGCGAAGTAGCGCGATCCGATCAGGCTGCGTCGGCGCGCGGACGTTTGCGTAGCGGCGCGGGAATCGGCGCGGGCGTCGCGTCATCGTCAGGGCTTGCGAGCGCGGCCAGCAGCGCCTGCCGCAGTTGCGCGAGCTTGCGCTCGTTCTCCACCTTCAGGCCGAACACGTCCTTGACGTAGAACACGTCCACCGCGCGCACGCCGTAGGTGGTGACGTGGGCGGAGGCGATCTGCAGCCCTTGTTCACTGATCGCCGCCGTCACGTCGTGCAGCAGGCCCGGACGGTCGCGGCCGTTCACCTCCAGCACGGTATGCGTATTGGACGCACGGTTGTCGATCACGACGCGCGGCGGCACGTGGATTGCGCGCATCCGGCGGCCGAGCAGCGCCTTTCCGAGCTTGCGGATCTCGGCCGCCAGCCGCAGCCGGCCGGACAGCGCCTGTTCAATCAGCACGTAGAGCCGCGCGAGCCGGTGCGGCTGATCGAAGGTGCCGCCGGCGGCGTCCTGAATCCAGAACGTATCCAGTGCCATGCCGTTCGTCAGCGTATGGATGCGCGCATCCACGATCGATGCGCCGGCGACTGCGAGCGCGCCCGCGATGCGGCTGAACAGCCCGGCATGGTCGGCGGCATACACGGTGACTTCGGTGACGGCCCGCGCGGGCAGCGGCTGCGTCTCGACGGTCAGCGGTGCGGCGCGTGAATCGGCGTCACGGATCATGCGCGCGTGCCGTACGTGCGTCTCCGGATCGAAGGAGAGCCAGTAGCCGGCATAGCCGAGGCCGAGGAACTTCTCGACCACACCGCGCGGCCAGTCGTCGAGCAACGTGGCCACCGCCTCCTTCGCGCGCTGCACGCGCACGTCGCGCTCGGTGGTGGCGAGCGCGCCTTCCAGGACCTCCGCGACGCGTGCGTAGAGCTCGCGCAGCAGCGTCGCCTTCCAGCCGTTCCACACTTTTGGCGAGACGGCGCGCATGTCGGCGACGGTCAGTACATGCAGCAGCCGCAGCCGTTCCGGCGACTGGATCGTGTCGGCGAGGTCGAGGATCGTCTTGGGATCGTCGATGTCGCGCTTGAACGCGGTCTGGCTGAGCAGCAGGTGATGCAGCACGAGCCAGGAAACGGTTTCCGTCTCTTCCGCCGTCAGCCCGAGCGCCGGGCCGACCTGCAGGGCGATTTCCGCGCCGAGTTCCGAATGGTCGCCGCCGCGGCCCTTGGCGATGTCATGCAGCAGCAGCGCAAGATAGAGCGCGCGGCGTGACTGCACCTGGTCGATGAGCGAGGAGGCCACCGGCGCGATCGACTCGAGCTCGCCGCGCTCGACGCAGTTGAGGACACGGATCGCCTCGATCGTATGCTCATCGACGGTGAAGACGTGGTAGCTGTCGAACTGCATCTGCCCGACGATGCGCGCCCAGTCCGGCAGGAAACGGCCGAGGAACCCCGTCTCGTTCATGATCTTGAGCCAGCGCGCGGAATCGGCGCGGTGCCGCTCGCTGTCGCGGCCGCACAGCAGGTCGAGAAAGAGGGCGTTGGCTTCGGGATTGCCGCGCAACTGCACGGCGCGGCGTTCGTTGCGGATCAGCGCGCGCATCGCCAGCGGATGCAGCGCCAGGTCGCGGTCGCGCGCGAACTGCAGGATGCGCAGCATCAGCACCGGCTCGTCGCGGAAATCGTGCGCGCGCGTCCAGGTGATCTTGCCGTCGGCGATGGCGAAGCCCGCCTGCGTGATGGCCGAGTCGGCTGCCGCCTGGATCGCCGGCGGCCCCAGGGCGGCCCGGATCAGCGCGGGCTCCAGCACGTGCGTCAACCGCGTGACCTCGCGCGCGGTGAGGAAATAGTGACGCATGAAGCGCTCGACGCCGTCCTGCCGCCCGTGTCGCGTGTAGCCCATGCGTGCGCCGACGACGGGCTGCAGATCGAAGGTGAGGCGCTCCTCGGCGCGGCCGGTGATATAGTGCAGATGAAAGCGCAACGACCACAGGAAGTCCCAGGAGCGTTTCGCCAGCCGTGCTTCGGTGAGCGTGATGATCCCGGCGGCCCGGCCGTCGGCCTGCACCAGATCGAAGATAGTGCGGATGCCGAACACGTAGCGCGACATCCAGTAGAGCGTCTGCAGGTCGCGCAGGCCGCCGCGGCCTTCCTTGATGTTCGGCTCGACGACGAACGGGCTGTCGCCGTAGCGCTTGTGGCGGGCGGCGCGCTCGGCACGCTTGGCGGAGATGTAGGCGGCGGCGCCGGCCTCCTGGCAGGCGGCGCGGAACGCGGCGGCAAACTCCTCGAACAGCGCGGCATCGCCGGCGACGCGGCGCGCGTCGAGCATGGAGGTGCGCACCGTCGCGTCCCCGCCCGCCTCGCTGAGGCAGTCCGGCACGGAGCGCGTGGCGTGGCCGACCTTCAGGCCGAGGTCCCACAGGAAATACAGCATGAACTCGACCGCCTGCAGCGCGGCCGGGCTCGGCTCCGAGGGCGTGAGGAACAGGAGGTCGATGTCGCTGAACGGCGCGAGCACGCCACGCCCGTAGCCGCCGGTCGCGGCGACGGTCAGGCGGCCGATGTCCTCCTGCGGCAGCAGGGCGCGGGCGTAGTCGTGCAGCACCGCGATCACGCCGTCGGTCATGGCGGCGAGCAGTTGGGCGGCCTTCAGGCCGGGCAGGTTCCCTTCCTCGAAGATGTCGCGAACATGCGCCTGCAAGCGATTGAGATGGCGGCGGAAAGCGGCGAGCGCGGCATCCCGCGGCGGCGGACCGCCGTCGTGGGCGAGCGCGGCGAGGCCCTCGGCAAGCTGCGCCGCGGCGCCGGCCGGGTCGGGGGGAAAGGGGGGAACAGGCGTCATTTTTGAGATGTTAGCGATCTCTCCTGCGCCGCAACAGCACTCAACTCCTTCAGCCGGTAGAGTTCCTGCAATGCGTCGCGCGGCGACAACGCATTTGGGTCGAGCCCGGCCAGCGCCGCGCGCAACGGGTCGTGCCGCTCCGGTTCGGGATCAGGCGCCGGCACGGCGGCAGCGAACAGCGGCAGGGCGGCAGCATCGGTCAGGCGGCCCGCGCGCTGTTCCAGGGCCGTGAGAAGAGTCGCCGCGCGCTTGACGACCGGCGCCGGCACGCCTGCCAGCCGCGCTACCTGCACGCCGAAGCTGCGCCCGGCCGCGCCCGCCGCGACTTCATGCAGGAACACGACGTCGCCGCGGAACTCCTTGACGCGCATGGCGTGCGGCGCGAGTCGCGGCAGCTCGCCAGTCAGGCCGGCGAGTTCGTGGAAGTGGGTCGCGAAGATCACGCGGCAGCGTACGGCAGTGTGCAGCGCCTCCAGCACCGCCCAGGCGATCGCAAGCCCGTCGAGGGTTGCCGTCCCGCGCCCGATCTCGTCCACCACGACGAGGCTGCGCGGGCCGGCCTGGTGGAGGATGGCGGCGGTCTCGGTCATCTCGACCATGAAGGTGCTGCGTCCCCGCGCGAGGTCGTCGGCGCCGCCGACGCGGGAGAACAGGCGGTCCACGATCCCGATCTCCGCCGACTCGGCGGGTGCGGGGAGGCCGGACTGGGCGAGCACGGCGATCAGCGCGTTCTGCCGCAGAAACGTCGATTTGCCTGCCATGTTCGGGCCGGTGAGCAGCAGCACGCGCGACTCGGGCGCGAGCGAGCAGTCGTTCGGCACGAAGGCGGCGGTGCCGTCGAGTGCGGCCTCCACGACCGGGTGGCGCCCGGCGACGATGCGGAAGGCGAGGTCGTCGGCGACGCGCGGGCGGCACCAGCGGCCGGGCGCGGCGAGCGTCGCGCAGGACTGTGCCACGTCGAGCGCGGCGAGGGCGGCGGCGCAGGCGGCCAGAGCCTCCGCCCGCTCCATCGTGCGCGCGACGAGGGCCGCGAACACGGTGCGCTCGCGCGCGATGGCGCGGTCGGCGGCCTCGCTGATGCGGCGGTCGAGGTCGGCGAGGTCCGGCGTGGTGAAGCGGGCGCCGTTCGCCATCGCCTGCCGCAAGGTCAACTCGGGCAGGGCGCGCAGCTTCTCGACGGCGGCGGCGGGCGCCTCGATGACGTAGCCGAGTTGCTGGTGGTGGCGGATCTTCAGGCTCGCCACGCCGTATTTCTGCGCGCAGTCGAGCTGCATCGTGGCGATCACGCGGCGGCTGTCGTCGCGCAGCCGCCGCTCCGCGTCGAGTTCCGGATCGTAACCGGTCGCGATCGCGCCCTCTTCCAGGCGCAGCGGTGCGGGCTCGGCCAGCGCGGTGGCGAGCGTCTCGCGCAGGGCGGGCGCCGGGTCGAGGGCGGCGGCCGCATCAGCGAGGAAGGACGGCAGCAGCCCGTCGAGCGCTGCCGCGCAGGCCGCCGCCGCCTGCAGCCCGTGCCGGATCGCCGCGAGATCGCGCGGGCCGCCGCGGCCGAGCGAGAGCCGGGCGAGCGCCCGCGCCATGTCGCCCGAGCCGCGCAGCGCCGCGCGCAACGCGCGCGCGGCCTCGGGGTTGGCGAGCAGCCAGGCCCAGCCGTCCTGGCGGGCGGCGATGGCGGCGGGATCGGTGAGCGGGGCCGCGAGCCAGTCGGCCAGCAGCCGCGCGCCGGGGGCGGTCAGGGTGCGATCGGCTGCGGCGAGCAGCGTGTAGGTCGTGCCGCCATCACGGGCGCGCGCGATTTCCAGGCTCGCGCGCGTCGCCGCGTCCATCTCCATCCGCCCTGCCGCGCCCTGCGGGGCCGGGCGCGCGAGATGCGGCAGCTTCCCGGCCTGCGTCGCGCGGACATATTCGAGCGCGAGTGCCGCCGCCGCGGCCTCCGGCTCGCCGAAGGTACCGAAGGCCTCGAGGCTCGCGACGCCGAACGCCTCGGCAAGCCGCCGCCGCGCGCCCAGGGGCGGCGGCTCCGCCGGGCCGCGCCGGCGTTCCCAGTCGCCGAGCGGAACCTCCGCCGGCGCCAGCACCTCGGCCGGATCGAGCCGGCCGAGCAGGGCCGGTAGGGCATTGGCGGTGGCCTCCGCCGTCTCGAACAGGCCGGTGGAGATGTCGATCCAGGCGGCGCCCAGCCGATCCCCGCCCGCGGCGAGCGCGAGCAGCAGGTTCGGACGGCCGGCTTCCAGCAGCGCCTCCTCGGTCAGCGTGCCGGGGGTGACGAGGCGGACGACCTCGCGGCGGATCGGTGTCTTGCCGCTCCGCGCCTTCGGGTCCTCCATCTGCTCGGCAATGGCGACGCGGAAGCCCTTGCGTATCAGGCGCAGCAGATAGGCGTCGGCCGCATGAACCGGGACGCCGCACATGCGGATCGGTTCGCCGCCATGCTCGCCGCGTGCCGTCAACTGGATGTCGAGCGCCGCCGCCGCCGCCTCGGCATCGTCGAAGAACAGTTCGTAGAAGTCGCCCATGCGGAAGAACAGCAGCGCGTCGGGGTGCGCGGCCTTGGCGGCGAACCATTGCGCCATCGCGGGCGTCGCACCCGCGGGGTCCGGTGGCTTGGCAGGAGACGGCATACCGCTGATTTACCGGCCCCTGTCGCGAAAGCGAAGCGGGACGCTTGTCGCGGGCGCCGCCGCTGGGTCACGATGTGTCCCGAACGTCAGAGCAGAGAAAGGGGAGGGGACGCATGCCGGAGGGCCGCGATTCTCGTACCACCCGCATTTCCACCCAGGAGGCGCTGGCGCTGCACGCCGCCGGCCGACCGGGCAAGCTGGAAATCCGCATCACCAAGCCGCTCGTCACCGCGCGCGACCTCTCGCTCGCCTACTCCCCCGGCGTGGCCGAGCCGTGCCTGGAGATCCACCGCGATCCGACGCACGCCTACGACTATACGAGCAAGGGGAACATGGTCGCCGTCGTCTCCAACGGCACGGCCGTGCTCGGCCTGGGCAATCTCGGCGCGCTGGCCTCGAAGCCCGTAATGGAGGGCAAGGTCGCGCTGTTCAAGCGGTTCGCCGACGTGGACGGCATCGACCTGTGCATCGACACCGAGGACGTGAATCAGTTCATCGAGTGCGTGCGTTACCTCGGTCCGAGTTTCGGCGGCGTCAATCTCGAGGACATCAAGGCGCCCGAGTGTTTTATCATCGAGGACCGCTTACGCGAGCTGATGGACATTCCGGTGTTCCACGACGACCAGCACGGCACGGCAATCGTCGCCGCCGCGGGACTCGTCAACGCCTGCCTGCTGACGAAGCGCGAGCTGCGGTCGCTGAAGCTCGTCGTCAACGGCGCCGGCGCCGCCGCGATTGCGTGCGTGGAGCTGCTCAAGGCGATGGGGGCCGGGCACGACAACATCATCCTCTGCGACACCAAGGGCGTGGTCTACCAGGGCCGCAGCGAGGGGATGAACCAGTGGAAGAGCGCGCACGCCGCAGCCACGCGGGCCCGCACGCTCGCCGAGGCTCTGGAAGGCGCGGATGCGGTCTTTGGCCTGTCCGCGAAGGGCGCGTTGACGCAAGAGATGGTGCGCGGCATGGCCGACCGGCCGATCATCTTCGCGATGGCCAACCCCGATCCGGAAATCACGCCGGAGGAAGCACGCGCCGCCAGCCCCAATGCGATCATTGCAACCGGCCGCAGCGACTATCCGAACCAGGTCAACAACGTGCTCGGCTTCCCCTACATCTTCCGCGGCGCGCTCGACGTGCGCGCGCGGACGATCAACGACACGATGAAGATTGCGGCAGCCGAGGCGCTCGCGCAGTTGGCGCGGGAGGACGTGCCGGACGAGGTGAGTACCGCCGGTGCCGGTCACCGGCTGCAGTTCGGCCCGGACTACATCATCCCCAACGCCTTCGATCCGCGCCTGATCGCCCGCCTGCCGCCTGCCGTCGCGAAGGCCGCAATGGATTCGGGCGTTGCGCGCCGGCCGATCACCGACCTGCGCAAGTATTCCCGCGAGTTGTCCGGACGACTCGACCCAACGGCCAACGCGCTCGACGCGATCATGGAGGCGGTGCGGACAAAGCCGAAGCGTGTGGTGTTCGCCGAGGGCGAGGAGGAGAAGATGGTGCGCGCCGCGGTCGCGTTCCGCAATGCGGGCTACGGCACGCCGGTGCTGATCGGGCGCGAGGACCGCGTACGCGCGACCATGGCGAGCCTCGGGCTCGGCCATGCCGAGGGCGTGGAGATCCACAATGCGCGGCTGTCGCAGAACAACCGCAAATACGCCGACTTCCTCTACGCAAGGCTGCAGCGCCGCGGCTATCTGTTCCGCGACTGCCAGCGCATGGTCAACCAGGACCGCAACGTGTTCGCGGCGAGCATGGTGGCGACGGGCGACGCCGACGCGATGGTGACGGGGCTGACCCGTGCCGCCTCGGTCTGCCTCGATGAGATCAATCTTGCGATCGACGCGGTGCCCGGCGGCATCGCCTTTGGGCTGACGCTGATGATCGGGGCGCGCGGCACGACGCACTTCATCGCTGACACACTCGTGCATTTCCGCCCCGATCCCAAGCAGCTTGCCGACATCTGCTGCGGCGCCGCCGCGGCGGCGCGCGAACTCGGGCATGAGCCGCGCGTCGCGCTGCTCTCGCATTCGACCTTCGGCAATCCGTGGCACATCACCGTCAACACCATGCGCGAGGCGGTCGCGGAACTCGATGCGCGGGGCGTCGATTTCGAGTACGACGGCGAGATGAGCCCCGACGTGGCGCTCGACCCCTCCTACCGCGCGCTCTATCCGTTCTGTCGGCTGACCGGGCCCGCCAACGTCCTCGTGATGCCGGGGCTGCATTCGGCACACATCACATCGCGCCTCGCGCCGCGCCTCGGCGGCGGCACCACGATCGGGCCGCTTATCATCGGGCTGACGCACGCGGCGCAGCTCGTGCCGATGGATGCCTCGGTCAGCCAGATCGTCGAGATCGCCGGCATCGCAGCCCACCAGGCGGCGGCGCGGGCGGAACTGCGCGTGTAACGCCGCGGCCGCCTGCGAGACTTCCCTCTGTCGGACGGGCGGAGGGACAATGCGCGGGGCGGTGATTCTGGCAGCTTGGCTGCCGCTGGCGGGGACGGCGGCAGCGCAGTCGCGGCCGGTGGTCGCGGAACTGTTCACTTCCGAGGGCTGTTCCTCCTGCCCGCCGGCGGACGCGCTGCTCGCGGAGATCGCGCGGACTCGGCCGGACGTGCTGCCTCTCGCCTTCCACGTGACCTATTGGAACAACCTGGGCTGGCCCGACCCGTTCTCGCTGCCGGCGGCGACCGCGCGGCAACGCGAGTACGCGACATGGCTCGGGCTCGACGGGCTCTACACGCCGCAACTCGTGGTGGATGGCAGGCGCGACGTGGTGGGCAGCGACCGGGCGGGTGTCGCGGCGGCCGTGCGCGCGGCGGAGCGCGACGCGGCGGCGGCGGTGCCGCTGACGGTGACGCGCGACGCGGCGGGCGTGCAGGTGCGCGCGGGCGCGGGGGGCGGGCGCGGCGAGGTGCTGCTCATCGGCTTCGATCCGCTGCACCGCACGCGAGTCGGCCGCGGCGAGAATGCCGGACGGACGCTCGCCGAGGCGAACATCGTCCGCTCGCTGCAGGTGCTAGGCAGATGGGACGGCACCCCGCTCGCGCTCGCCGGCCCGGCACCGGCGGGGGAACGGGTCGCCGTGCTGCTGCAGGCAGCCGATGGGCGCGTCCTGGGGGCGGCTGTCGCCCCGTAGTCTGCCCGCTTGATGCACGTCAAGGCGCTGAGGCGCAGACTGCGCATCGTTCGGCGTACCCGCAGATCGCCGGAACGCCAAAGGAGGAGTCATGCCGCAAGGATCAGAGCCAACCCTGTCGATTGCCGCGCTGTTCGAAGAACGAGAGACAAAGCGCCGCCGCGATCGCGAAGCGGAAGAGTGGCTGCAAAAGAAGAACGAAGAAGAATTGAACGACTACAAACGACGTCTCGACGAATTCCGGTTGACCAATGAACGGGTGGAGGCGGTGCTTCAACGCGTCCGCAGCGCGTTTGACCGAGGCGAGACCGAACTGATGCTGACGTCCTTTCCCAGCAGCTTCTGCACCGACGGCGGTCGCGCCGTGAACAATGCGGACCTGCCGCCGATCAACAAGCCGAAGGATGGCCAGGCGGCGGCGGGCGGACCGCCGGCGTGGCTGGCGACGCTGCCGCGTGGCGCGACGATCGTCTATGATTACTGGGAGAAGAACCTCAAGCCGGGCGGCTTCGCCTTCAGCGCGCGCATCATCAACTACCCTGGCGGTATGCCGGGCGACATCGGCCTGTTCCTCTCCTGGCCCAAGAGTGCCATGGATCTTCAGACGTCGTAGCGGCGGTGCTTCGCGGAGGCGAGGGGGAAACGGGATGGCGAAGAAGAAGAAGAAGAATTCCGATGCTCCGGCCGGGTTCGCCGCCGTCCCGGACCAGCCGGACGGCAAGCTGCGGCGGCGCGCCTATGAGGAGGAACTTGCACGCCTGCACGTCGAACTCGTCAAGTTGCAGCAATGGGTCGTGCACAGGGGCCTGAAGGTCTGCGTCGTCTTCGAGGGGCGCGACGGCGCCGGCAAAGGCGGCGCGATCAAGGCGATCACGGAGCGGGTCAGCCCACGCATCTTCCGAGTCGTGGCCCTGCCCGCGCCGACGGAGCGCGAGAAGTCGCAGATGTACGTCCAGCGCTACCTGCCGCACCTGCCTGCCGCCGGTGAGGTCGTGATCTTCGATCGCAGTTGGTACAACCGCGCCGGCGTCGAGCGCGTCATGGGCTTCTGCACCGAGGAGGTGGCACGGCGCTTCCTCGGCGACGTTCCCTACGCCGAGCGGCTCATCGTCGATTCCGGCATCATCCTGGTCAAGTACTGGCTGGAGGTGAGCCAGGAGGAGCAGACCCGCCGCCTGGAGGCGCGTATCGACGACGGCCGCAAGATCTGGAAGCTCTCGCCGATGGACCTGAAGTCGTACAGCCGCTGGTACGACTATTCGCGCGCGCGCGACGACATGCTGGCGGCGACGGACACCGCCTGGGCGCCGTGGTTCATCGCGCGCTCGGACGACAAGAGGCGCGCGCGGCTGAACATCATCTCCCATCTGCTCAGGCAGATCCCCTACGAGGACCTGCCGCGCGAGAAGGTCAAGCTGCCCAAGCGACAGGACCCGGACGGCTACAAGGAGCCGGATTTTCCATACCGGTTCGTGCCGGAACTCGACTGGGCGAACCGGGCCGCCGAGTCGGCGGCGGCCGGAGCGTGAGCGATCGCGCCGATGGCCCTTGCCAGGGCGGCGCAGCGGGCGCATCGCAACAGCAAGGCGCGAACGGGAGGAGGGTCGGATCATGGCGGAGGCAGCACGGCTGCGCATCCTGCTGGTGGGAGCGAGCGGCACCCTCGGCAAGGCGGTGGCGGCGGAATTGGGCGCGCGGCACGAGATAGTCACCGCCGGGCGCAGTTCGGGCGACGTGCGCATCGACATCGCCGACCCGGCGAGCATCGTCGCGGGCATCCGCGCGGCGGGACCGATCGACGCCGTGGCCTGCGCGAGCGGGGCAGTGAATTTCCGCCCGCTCAGCATGATCGAGCCCGCGTCCATCAACGACAGCGTCTATGGGCTGGGGCTTGCGAGCAAGCTGATGGGGCAGGTCAACCTCGCCCTCGCCGCGCGTGAGACGCTGCGGGACGGTGGCTCGATCACGCTGATTACGGGCGTGCTGACGCAGGATCCGATCGTCGCGGGCTCCTCGGCGACGATGGTCAACGCAGCGGTCGAGGGCTTCGTGCGCGCCGCTGCGATCGAACTGCCGCGCGGCCTGCGCATCAACGCGGTAAGCCCGACCGTGCTGACCGAGTCGATGGCTACCTACGGCCCGTTCTTCCGTGGGTTCCAGCCGGTGCCAGCGGCGCGCGCGGCGCTCGCCTACAGCCGCAGTATCGAGGGCGCACAGACCGGGCAGGTCTACGCCGTTATCTGACGCGCTGGCCGCCTGCGGAAACCTTCACGGAGACCGACATGACCGTGCGTGCCAGCGTCGGCCGCGCGGGCATGATCCGGCAGGGCCAATCCGCCGGCTCACCACCGTTTTGTCGGGCGCGGATGTGGTCGCCGTCCGCGACGCGGGCGCGGCGCGAGGCTGAAACCGTGCCGCGCGCGCATGCACGACCAGCGCGCTGCGCGACCCGACGCCGCTGCTTCGGCAATGCGCGGCGGCGCCGTCTTCGATGTCGAGATCGCCGTCGCCATCGCCCACGACATCCGCGGCGAAGTGGTGGCCAAGACGGAGACCGCCACGCTCGCCGAGGGCAACCCGATAGTCGATGGCGGCGAACCGCGAAGGCGCGTTCAGTAGCGGCATCCCCGACGACCGGCGCAAGCGGTTCCTGACCGGGCCGAACGCCTGGGACGGCCTTGCCACGGTGGCCGTCTCCGACGCCGCACTCGTTCAGGATGAAAAATCCGATAATTACAATGTTTTCCTCAGATATTCGTTAAACGTCCATGGTTCGCGCCACGGTGCGGTGCGGCAGCGAGTCCGCGCGGCGCGCCGGGACCGGCGGGCGCTCGGCCGCTCGCCCTTGTCGGGACGCGCACGCCAGACGGGGCGCATGCGGCCGGCAGAGAGTTGTCCGTACAGACGAATGCGATCCACTGTGTTCGCACGTCTCGCGCGTTGCGGTTGCGGCGCGAGGGCGGGACGCCGCGTGGACGCAGGACGACCGCATTTCGCCAGTTGCCAGTTTCGGCAAAATGTCCTTAGGTTGCTCGCACCTGCGAGATAATGATCAAAGATGGGAGACCTCGTGATGAGCTTGACCCGGCGCGACGCGTTGCGCACGGCCCTTCTGGCGGCCGGTTCCACCCTCGCTGCCCCCGCGATCATGCGGCATGCGGCGCTCGGCGCCGCCCCGATCAAGGTCGCCGGCATCCACGACGCGTCCGGCGGTCTCGACATCTACGGCAAGCCGATGGTGGCGACGCTGGAGTTCGCGATCGACGAACTGAATGCCGGCGGCGGGCTGCTCGGCCGGCAGATCGAGCTCATCAACTACGATCCGCAATCCAACATCCAGCTTTACACGCAGTACGCGACGCAGGCGGCCACGAAGGACCATGTGGCGGTCGTCCACGGTGGAATCACCTCCGCCTCGCGCGAGGCGATCCGGCCGATCCTGCGCCGCTTCCGCACGCTCTACTTCTACAACACGCAGTACGAAGGCGGCGTGTGCGACCAGAACTGCTTCTGCACCGGCTCCACGCCGGCGCAGAACGTGCAGAAGCTGATTCCCTACGCGCTCAAGACCTGGGGCAAGAAGGTCTACATCCTGGCTGCCGATTATAACTACGGCCAGATCACCGCGAAGTGGATCACCAAGTACACGCGCGACGGCGGCGGCGAGGTGCTGGCGGCGGACTTCTTCCCGCTGGACGTGACGAACTTCGGGCCGACCATCACGAAGATCCAGGCGGCCAAGCCCGACATGGTGATCTCCGCGCTCGTCGGCGGCGCGCACATCTCGTTCTACCGCCAATGGGCGGCAGCGGGCATGAAGAAGCAGATCCCGATGGGCTCGACCACGCTCGGCGTCGGCAACGAGCACATTCTGCTCTCCAAGGAGGAAGGCGACGGCATCGTCTGCGCCTTCAGCTATTTCCAGGAAGTCGACAACCCGCTGAACAAGGCGTTCCTGGAGAAGTTCCACGCCAAGATGGGCGCCAATGCGCCGTACATCTCCGAACTGCCGATGCGCACCTATATCGGCGTGAACCTGTGGGCGGAGGGGGTGCGGCGTGCCAAGTCGATCGACCGGATGAAGGTGATCAAGGCGCTGGAGGGCGGCATCTCGCTCGACACGCCGGCCGGCAAGACCACGCTCGATCCGCAGACCAACCACACGACGCTCGACGTGTATCTCGCGCAGGTGGAAAATCAGGCGTTCAAGGTGCTCGACACCTTCCCGGACCAGCCGCCGCTGGATACGCAGTCGGTGTGCAATCTCATCAAGAATCCCAATATTGACAAGCAGTTCGTCGTCGACGTGAAGATCTGAGACGTTGGACTACGCGGTCATCGTCGCGCTGCAGATCCTTGCGGGCGTGGCGACCCTGGTGATCGTGAGTCTCGGGCTCGCCGTGGTATTCGGGATGATGCGCGTCATCAACCTCGCCCACGGCGAATTCCTGATGCTCGGCGGCTATGCGGCCATTCTGGCGCACGGCCACGGACTCAACCTCTGGCTCTCGATCCTCGTGCTTCCGCCGATCGTCGTCGGCATCGTCGGCGCGGTAGTGGAGCGGCTGCTGATACGCCGCCTCTACGGACGCATGATCGACACGATGCTGGCAACCTGGGGTCTCTCGCTCGCCTTCATCGGCGGCGTGACCATGCTGTTCGGCAATTCGGTTACCGGCATCTCGGCGCCGCTCGGCAGTTTCGCGATCGGGCGGTACCATACCGCCTCGTACGACCTGTTCCTGATGGGCGCGGCCGCGGTGCTGTCGCTGCTGGTATGGGCGGTGCTGAAGCTGACGCCGGCCGGCCTGCTCGCGCGCGGCACGATGCAAAACGCCGAGATGGCGGCCTCGCTCGGCGTGGCGCCCGACCGCGTCTATGCGGTGACGTTCAGCGCCGGCGCGGCGCTCTCCGGCCTCGCGGGCGGGCTGATCGCGCCGGTCTCGGGCGTGCTGCCGACGATGGGCACGGCCTACATCGCCAAGGCGTTCATCACCGTCATCACGGGCGGGGCGGCGATGCTGACCGGCACGCTTGCTGCCTCCGCGCTGCTGGGCAGCGTCTCCACGGTGTTCACCTTTCTCACCACGCCGGTGTTCGGCGAGGTGGCGCTGCTGGTCGTCGCCATCGTGCTGCTGCGCCTGCTGCCGCGTGGCATCACCGGGCGGTTCCTGCGGCGGGCGCTGTGACTCCGATGCGCCGTGCCGCGCTGGAGATCGCCGCCGTTGTGCTCGTCGCGGCGCTCGCGGCCTTGGGGCTGCCGCAAGTGCTGGAACTGTTCGCGCTGATCAACGCGACGGTGTTCGTCAGCATGGCGGTGCTGGCGCTCAGCCTCGGTCTCATCTGGGGCTACGGCGGCATCCTCTGCTTCGGGCAAACCGCATTCTTCGGCCTCGGCGGCTACGCCTACGCCGTCGCCGCGATCAATTTCGGCGACACGACCTTGGCGGTGCCGCTCGCGCTCGCGGTGCCAACCGTGGTCGCGGCGGCGCTCGGCTACCTGATGTTCTACGGCCGCATCAGCGACGTCTACATGGGCGTGATCACGCTGACGACGACCCTGATCCTCTTCAAGTTCGCCAACTCGACGGCCGGCGACGAGTGGAACATCGGCTCGGCGCCGCTCGGCGGCTTCAACGGCATCCCCGGAACGCCGCCGCTCAACTGGCCGTTCGACCCGGCCAGCCAGCTCGCGCCGGAGCAGATCTTCGTCGTCGCGGTCGTCTGCCTCGCGCTCTGCTACGCCGCCGCGCGGCTGATCCTGCGCACGCGGTTCGGCCGCGTCGCCGTCGCGATCCGTGAGAACGAATTGCGCGCCGAACTGCTCGGCTACGACGTGCGGCTGCACAAGCTCGCGCTGTTCGCGGTCGGCGGGCTGATGGCGGGCCTGGCCGGTGTCTTGTTCGCCAATTGCGTGTTCGTCTCGCCGACGATGTTCTCGCTCAGCTATGCCGGGCAGGTCATCATCTGGGTGCTGGTCGGCGGCCTCGGCACGCTGCTCGGGCCGGTGATCGGCTGCATCCTGATCCAGTTCCTGACGACGCGGGCCGGCAGCTTCTCCGCGGTCGATCCGAACCTGCTGCTCGGCGTGGTGTTCATGCTGGCGGTGGTCGTGGTGCCGAAGGGACTGCTGCCGAGCGCCCGCACCGCATTGGTGCGGCTGGCGAAGCGGGGCGGCGCATGACGGTGCTGCTGGCGACCGAGGCGCTGGTGATGCGCTTCGGCGGCGTCACCGCCGTGGACGGCGTCACGCTCGCAGTGCAGGAGGGCGAGCTGCGCTGCCTGATCGGGCCGAACGGCGCCGGCAAGAGCACGTTCTTCAAGTGTCTGACCGGGCAGTACAAGCCGACTTCCGGCCGCATCTTCTGGCGCGGGCGCGACATCACGGCGCTCGATCCGTTTGCCGTCGCACGGCTCGGCGTCGGCATCAAGACGCAGGTGCCGTCACTGTTCGACGGGCTGACGGCGCTGGAGGGCGTGGTACTCGCGCTGCGCCGCCAGCACGGCGAGCGCGAGTCGCGGCACCGTGCAATGCAGGCGCTGGAGCGGCTGCAGGTGGCGCAACTGCGCGACGTGCGAGTCGGCCTGCTGGCGCACGGGCAGCGGCAGTTGGTCGAACTCGCGATGGTGGTGGCGCCGGAGCCCGACCTCATCATCCTCGACGAGCCGACTGCGGGCATGAGTGCGGAGGAAACCCACCGCGCGGCCGACCTGATCCGCGAACTCAACCGCGAGCATGCGATCGTCGTCGTCGAGCACGACATGCAGTTCATCCGCGCGATCGCGCGCACCGTAACCGTGTTCCACCAGGGCCGCGTGCTGATGGAGGACGCGGCGGAGCGTGTGTTCGCCGACCCCCGCGTGCGTGACGTCTATCTCGGCAAGGCGGTTGCATGATCGCGGTGAGCGACCTCGTCTCGGGCTATGGCCGCATCAGCGTGCTCGACGGCATCACATTCGAGGTGGCGGCGGGCGAGTGCGTCGGCATTCTCGGCCACAACGGCATGGGCAAGTCCACCCTGCTGCGCGCGATCGTGGGCCATTTGCGCGCCTGGCGCGGCAGCATCCGCCTCGATGGTGCCTCGATCGAGCGTCTTGAGCCGCACGAGCGCGCG
>Ga0335069_10004280_pt1 | contig 21268 bp, 17 predicted proteins | sample Lox_Sample_11_FD_206714 | JGI IMG/M metagenome (GOLD analysis project Ga0335069, IMG submission 206714) | Soil microbial communities from Loxahatchee National Wildlife Refuge, Florida, United States - Lox_Sample_1.1 | ecosystem: Environmental > Terrestrial > Soil > Wetlands | place: USA...
GCGCGTCGTGCAGGATCGCGGCCATCTGCGCCACGTTGCCGGAAGCCTCTTTCACCGCGACAATGTTCTCAATCTCCGCCAGGCGCGCCAGGGTGGCAGGCTCCACGTTCACGCCCGTGCGCCCTTGCACGCTATAAACAACCACCGGAATGCCCACCTCGCCCGCGATGGCCTTGTAGTGCTGGTACAACCCTTCCTGCGTGGGCTTGTTGTAGTAGGGCGTCACGGACAAAATGCCCTGGGCCCCCAGCTTCTCAACCTCCCGCGCGATCTCAATCACCTCGCGCGTGTTGTATCCGCCCGCGCCGCCCAGCACCGGCGCCTTGCCGCGCGCCTCTTCAATCGTGATCTGGATGACGCGAAGGTGCTCCTGGCGCGTGAGCGTGGGGCTCTCGCCCGTGGTTCCGCAGGGAACCAGGAAGTTGATCCCCGCTTCCACCTGCCGGCGCACCAGCCGCCGCATCGCCTCTTCATCGAGCGATTCGTCGCGCCGGAACGGAGTGACCAGCGCCGTGCCGCATCCTATAAAGCCGTGTCGTGTAGAACCGTGACGTGTCGACATGTGCCACCTCCTGGAACCATAGCCTCCGGCGTTTCGCCGGCGGCTTGCCGGTCAGCCGAACGCAATTTCCCCGAACTCGTGAAAACCCTTCTTGCCCACTACCCACTGCGCCGCCTTGAGCGCCCCGTGCGCGAATCCCTCGCGGCTGCGCGCGGTGTGCCGCAGCACGATGGTGTCCGCCGCCGAATCGAATCCGATTTCGTGCGTGCCGGGGTGCGCGCCGGCGCGGTTGGAGCTCACATCGATCGGCCGCGCGTAGCCCGCCTTCTTCATCTCCTCCACCAGCTTGAGCATGGTGCCGGAAGGCGCGTCCTTCTTGGTGGCGTGGTGAATCTCCCAAGCCCACGCTCCGTACTGCGGCTCCGCGGCAAGCAGCCGCGCCGCTTCAGATACCAACCGGAAAAATGCGTTGACGCCCACCGAATAGTTCGGACTCCAAACCGCGCCGATGCCGTGTATTTCCACCGCCGCCTTCACCGCCTCGGCGTGCTCCGCCCATCCCGTGGTCCCAATCACCACATTCACGCCCAGCGCCGCGATGCCTTCCACGTTCCGCAGCACCGCCGCGGGAATCGAAAAATCGATGGCCACATCGATGCCGCGAAAATTCTCCGCCGTCAGGCCCTCGGAGTCGGCGTTGTTGAATTCGTCGAGCTTCAGCGCCACCTGGAAGCCGTAACCGGGCGCAAGCTGTTCCACCAGCTTGCCCATCTTGCCGTAGCCGACAATCGCCAGCCGCCGCTCAGGCATGGACGGCCTCGCTTCGCTCAAACACAGCCGGGTCCAGCGACTCGAAGAACGCCTCGTGCAGCTTCTCCACCGCCCGCCGCAGGGCCGCATCGTCAATCACCACGCTGAGGTTCAGCAGCGACGCGCCCTGCGAAATCATGCGCACGTTGATGCCGTCCAGCGCGTCGAAAACGCGCCGCGCCACGCCCGGCGTGTAGCGAATGTTCTCTCCCACCAGGCATACGATGGCCTGCCCGTGCTCCGGTTCGGCCTCGGCGAAGGTGCGCAGTTCCTTGAGAATCGCATCCAGGTTCTTCGTGTTGTCGATGGTCAGCGAGACGCTCACTTCGCTGGTGGATACCATGTCCACCGCGGTCTCAAAACGGTCGAACACTTCGAAAATGCGGCGCAGGAAACCGTGCGCCATCAGCATGCGCGTGGAGTGGATATTCACCAGCGTGATCTTCCGCTTGCAGGCGATGGACTTCACCGAGTTTCCGCACGGCACGGTCTCCGCCACAATGCGCGTGCCGTCCACTTCCGGCCGCCGCGAATTGAGAATCAGTACCGGAATATTCTTCTCCATGGCCGGAACCACCGTGGCCGGGTGCAGCACCTTGGCGCCGAAATAGGCCAGCTCCGCCGCTTCGGCGAAAGAGATGCTCCGCACGCGATGCCCGCCGGGAAGGATGGTCGGATCGCAAGTCAGCATCCCGTCTACATCCGTCCAGATCTGGATTTCCTCCGCGCCGATGCCCGCGCCCACAATCGACGCCGTGTAATCCGAACCGCCGCGCCCCAGCGTGCTGGTCACGCCCTCCTCCGTGGCGCCGATGAAGCCGCCCATCACCACCACGCCGCGCTCGCTGAGCGGCGGAATGGCGGCCGCCAGCCGCTTGTTGGTCTCCAGGAAATTGGGCGCGGCTTGCGTGTGGCGGTTGTCCGTGATCATCACTTCGCGCGAATCCACGTGCTCGGCCGGAAGCCCGAAATGGCGGAAGCCCAGCGTGACAATGTAGCTCGAAAGCCGCTCGCCGTAGGCGGAAATCGCGTCAATGGAGCGCGGCGTCAGCTCGCCCAGCACCGCCAGGCCCTTCACCAGCTCGGTCAATTCCTGGAAATGCTCGTCCAGAAAGCGGTCCAACTCGGCGCGCTCCGCCAGGCCGGCCACCTGCCGCGCCTCCCGGGAATGGAAGTCGCGCAGGTCGTGAAGCTGCGCAATGTACTCCTCGCGCTTGCCGGCAATGGCCGCCGCCGCAATGGCCAGCAGCTTGTTGGTGGTCTTGCCCATGGCCGAAACCACCACCACCGGCCGGCGGGATTCCCGCGCCTTTACGATGCGCGCCACGCGCTCAATGGCAGCCGCGGATTCCACCGACGTGCCGCCGAACTTCATTACGATCATGGCTACAGCATCCCCTCCGATTGCATCAGTTCGGCGTTCAGCACTGCCGCGCCCGCCGCGCCGCGCACCGTGTTGTGCGCCAGAACCACGAACTTATTATCGAGCACCGGGCACTCGCGCAGACGCCCCACGAAGGCCGTCATGCCGCGCTCGCGCTCGGCGTCCTTGCGCGGCTGCGGCCGGTTGTCCTCCTTCATGTACACCACCGGCCGCGCCGGAGCGCTCGGCAGACGCCGCTCCTGAGGCAGCGCCGTGAAGTTCTGGAACGCCGCCAACAGATCGTCCTTGGAAGGCTTGGAGGCGAACTCCACCGAAACCGTCACCGTGTGGCCGTCCACTACCGGCACGCGGTTGCAGTGGGCGCTCACCTTGGCCGCCAGCGGCTCAATGCGGCCGTCGCGGAAGTCCCCGAGGATCTTCTGCGTCTCCTGCTGCATCTTCTCCTCTTCGCCGCCGATGAAGGGGATCACGTTGCCCATGATGTCCATCGAAGGCACGCCCGGATAGCCCGCGCCCGATATGGCTTGCATGGTAGTGGCCACCACGCGTTTGATGCCGAATTGCTTCAGCGGCGCCAGGCCCATGGTGAGCGCCACCGTGGAGCAATTGGGATTGGTGACAATCTGTCCCTTCCACCCGCGCTCCCGCTGGCGCGGCGTAATCTTCAGGTGCTCCGGGTTGATCTCCGGCACCAGGAGCGGAACGTCCGCCTCCATGCGATGGTTCTTCGAATTGGAAACCACCACATGGCCGGCCGCGGCGAAGGCGCGCTCAATCTCCGTAGCTACCCCGGCGTCCATCGCGGAGAAGAGCAGCTTGGGCGCGTTGCCCGGTTTGCACTCCTCCACCACCAGGTCCGCCACCGAGTCCGGCGTGCCGCCCTGCAGATGCCAGGTCATGGCGTCCTTGTACTTCTTGCCGGCGGAGCGGTCGCTTGCTCCGAGCCACTTTAGCTCAAACCAGGGGTTTCCCTGCAAGAACTTGATGAAATGCTGGCCCACCATCCCGGTGGCGCCCAATATGCCTACTTCGATTCGCGTTTGCATAGCTGCCTGATTAATTGTTGATAGATTTCCACGGCTTCCAATAACTCGCGCTTCGGTACGCGCTCCTCGGGCGTATGCGCCACGTGGATGGACCCCGGACCCACCAGAAACGGCTCTCCCCATCGGCCGCCGAAGGCCGGAATGTCGGTGGTGAATGCCACCACGGTCGTGGCAAGCCCGTCCGGCGCCCCCAGGCGCATGGCCGGCAATTCCAGAATCTCGCGAAGTTCGGCCAGTTGCTGCCCGCCGGCGGAACGAACCGCGTCTTCCAGGGCCCGCTTCGTTCCCTCGGAATCTCCCACCAGCCGGATGAGAATTTCCGCCCGCGCTTCATCCGCCACCACGTTCGGCGCCCGCCCGCCGGAGATGGTCCCGACGTTCAGAGTGCTGGCGCCAAGCACCGGATCTTCCGGCAACTCAATGGCCAGTATGCGGCCCAATGCCTCGATCAGCTTATGAATCGCCGATTCGCCCAGCTCCGGGTACGCCGAGTGCGCCATCTTGCCGGTGGAGACCACTTCATAGCGCAGCGCGCCCTTGGAGCCGAGCGCCACCTGATTCTCCGTCGGCTCGCCATTCACCAGGTACCGCGAGCCGCGCGGCATCTCCGCCGCCCGGTAAGCGCCGGCGCTATTGCGCTCCTCGCCCACCACGAACAGCAGGCCGAAATTGCGCTCGCCCGCTTCCAGCAGCCCTTCGGCCGCTTTCGTCATGCTGGCGATAATGCCCTTGGCGTCGCACGATCCCCGCCCCCAGACGTGCTCGCCGTCTTCGCGGGAAGGGGAGAAGGGCGGCACGGTGTCCATGTGCGTGGAGAGCGTCACCGTAGGCTGCTCGCCCCATTGCGCGAAGACGTTGAAGCGGCCGGGCTCCACTTCCATGCGCTCCACGCGCCCGCCGAAACGCGCCGCCGGCCCCGAAAGGTAGTCGAGGAGAAATTCCCCGGCGCGCCCTTCGCTGCCGGTGATGGACTCAATGTCCACTAACGCGCGCGTAAGTTCGAAGACGTCCATAAATCCAACATGTGGGGAGGAGGCGAAGGAGAAGAGATGCGGAGAGGTCCTGCAATCCGCGTGCTCATTCCCGATAGCGCTCCACCCGCCTGAGTAACGAGTGACAGTGGGTGGGTATTAGCCCAGCCCCCCAACCGGAAGGAGAAGAGCCCTCCATCCGATTTCGGCGATAAGCCCCTTTCCACGAGCCTCCGGAACTCTCCGGAATTCCGGCCCGCGTACTGATGGCCCCCGCACCTCTACCGTGATTCTTCAGAATAACGAAGGCGCGAAGGGCAAGTCAAGAAAGGCTGGGGAATGCCGGGGCGTCGCGCCATGCCGGTCTTGCCGTGCGATCCGTTCGGTGGAGCGCTCCGGCTTCCTCCGGCGTCTGGTTCTACTCGTCCCGCAGAGCCCGCGACGGATCGATGCGCGTGGCGCGGTACGCGGGCGCCCAGCAGGCGAAGATTCCCACCAGCGTCAGGAACGAGGGCGCGGAGATGAAGGTCAGTGCGTCGCGCGCGCTGGTGGCCAGCAGCAGACTCTGCACGCCGCGCGCGGCCGTGATGGCCACGCCGAGTCCGACGCAAACACCGGCCGCCACCAGGCGCAAGCCTTCCACCACGATCTCCCGCTGCACGTCTACCGGCTTGGCGCCCAGGGCCATGCGAACGCCGATCTCCCGCGTCTTCCGGCTCACCGAATAGGAGATCACGCCGTAGATCCCAATACCGGAGAGCGCCACTGCCAGCGTCCCGAACGCCGCGAGCAGCCACGCCGTCAGGCGCGGCGCCCAAAGCCCTTGCCGGATGCTGTCCTCCACTGTGGCCGCTTCCAGGCGCATCCTCGGGTCCACCGACTGCACCGCCTCCCGGGCCGCTTCGAGCGCCGCGGCGCTGCTTCGGGCGCGAATGTAAACCACGCCCCCGGCGGTGTAGTTCTGCTCCAGCGGGAGGTAAATCAACGCTTGCGGCGCCTCGCCGACGGACTGGTAGTTGGCGTTGCGCGCTACGCCAATCACGTCCCAAACACGGGAATCGCCGAAGAACTTCATGCGTTTGCCTACCGCGCTCTCCCCGGGCCAGTAGTACGCGGCGCACGCTTCGTTGACAATCGCCACCCGCGGGGCGTCCCGGCCGTCGCGCGCATCGAAGTCTCTGCCGGCCAGCAGCGGAATGCCCATGGTCGCCAGGTAGCCGGGACCCACCACGCTGGTCAGCGTGAAGCGGCCCCCCGCGTTTTCCCGCCCCGGCAGAAGGACCGTGCGCGCCAGGCCGACAGTGAGGGGCATGTCCTTAGCCAGCGCCGCCGATTCCACGCCGGGCGCCGCCGCTGCCCTTTCCAGGGCCTGGCGCTCGTATTCCCGGCCGCGCTCTTCGTCGTACCCCCAATCCCCCAGGTTGAATCCCACCGTGGCCAGGCGCGCGGGTGAAAAGCCCATATTCACCCGCGAGGCGTTCAGCAGGCTGCGCGTGAATAATCCCGCGCCAATCAACGCCACCAGGGAGAGCGCCACCTGCGCCACCACCAGCGCCGAACGCATGGCTCCGCCGCGCTCCGCCGCCCCGCGCTCCCGCAGATCGCTGGCCAGGTCCGTACGGGCGGCCCGCAGCGCCGGAACCAGGCCGAACAGCACGCCCGCCACTATGGAAACGGCGAGCGCATATCCCAGCACCCGGTAATCCAGATCCAGGTGCACCGCCGAGTACGTGAACATGGGCGGACGCATGGCCCACAGCACGTCGCGCGCCCACAGCGCAATCAGGACGCCCGCGGCGCCGCCCAGCACCGCCAGCACCGTGCTCTCAATGAGCAGTTGCCGCACCACGCGCCAGCGGTTGGCGCCCATCGCCAGGCGCACGGCCATCTCCTTGACGCGCCCGGCTCCGCGCGCCAGCAGCAGGTTGGCCACGTTGCCGCAGGCGATCAGGAGCACCAGCATGGCCACAATCGCCAGCGCCAGTCCGGCTTTCGCGATGCCGGGACGGCTGTTGGGCGCGATGGTGGCCTCTCCCAGGGGCGTCAGCTTTACCTGCCGGCCTTCGTTGTCCTCGGGATATTGCTTCTGCAGGTCGGCGGCAATCGACTGCATGGCGGCCTCCGCCGCGCGCAGGCTCACTCCGGGGCGCAGCCGGCCTACCACCGGAAACAGCAGTGCCCGCCGCTGTTCCACCCATCCCGGATACGGGTACATGTCCCGGTACATCGCCATCGGGATCCACAGTTGCGAAGCCAGCAGCGTATCCAGACCCTGGAAGTTCCGCGGCGCCACGCCCACGATCGTGAAGGGCCGCCCGTTCAACTCGATGGTCCGGCCCAGCACGCCCGGGTCGCCGCCCAGCTTGCTCGTCCAGAGCCCGTAGCCGATCACCGCCGATGGACGCGCCCCGGCCGCCGAATCCTCGTCTGCCGTGAATCCGCGGCCCAGCGGCATCCGCAAGCCCAGGGTCTGGAAGTAGTCGCCGGAGACGATCTGCCCCACGATGCTCTCCGGCGCGCCGTGGCCGGTGAGGTTGATGTTGATGGCCGAGTAGAGAAGCAGGGAAGAGAACACCCGGTTCCTGTCGCGGTAGTCCTTATAGTTGGGATAGGAGCACAGTAAGTTGCCCGGGTTGTTGTGGTCCACCGTGAACAACCCTGCGAGGCGGTCCGGGTCCGCCACCGGCAGCGGACGCAGCAGGACGGCATTCACTAGGGTGAACACCGTAGTGTTGGCGCCGGCGCCGAGCGCCATCGATAAGATGGCCGCAATGGCAAAGCCTCTTTGCCTGGCCAAGCCCCGCAGGGAGATTTTGATTTCGTCCAGAGCACTCATCATTTCTTAGTAGCTCTTGAGGAATTGGATAGTTTAGCAATCTGCAACGCGCAATTTTGCAGAATATTTTCCCCGATGAAGTAAACTCTGAATACTGTTGACCTACTTCGTTGATTCCTAATTAATTGTTGGCCGATAGCCATGACGAAACTGGCCATTGGAAATCCCTTACCCCCACTCCGAAGCGCGAATCCCGGTGAGCGCTAAACCAATTCCGCTCCCAATCTCCATTAGGATTGCTGGTGACTCGGGAACCATAAAGGCGAAGCGGCCGGCTTCGCCCGCGTCCGGCGCGCCTCCGTCGGCCGCCGCCTGCTCCAACGCGGCCATGCTGGTGCTTTTCAGCCACATCCGAAGCGTGACAATTTAGGTTAAATACCAAAAATACAGCTACTTACGGTTTGGGCCCCCAAGTGCACAAAAGTCAGCGCCGTTTAGGAGACACGCTCATGGAACGAATCTCATGGTTCCGGTTCCTCACGCTCACGGGCGCGGCCCTGCTGTGGGCCCAATCCGTCGCTCCGGCTCGCGCGCAAGCGGACGCCGACGATGCCAAGCGAGGCGTGGCTCGAATTAGCGTCATGGATGGCGATGTCACCGTCCATCGTGGAGATTCCGGCGACTGGGTCGCCGGGGTGCTGAATGCCCCTCTAATGACGGGCGACCAGATCGCCACGGCTGCCAATTCCCGCGCCGAAATCGAAATGGATGCCGCCAACGCCCTCCGCTTGGATGGCGATGCCTCCATCCGTATCGCGCAGTTGGAATATGAGCGCTTCCAGTTCGAACTGGCGCGCGGCACGGCCACCTACCGCGTCCTGCGCCCCACCAACGTCAATATTGAAGTAGATACTCCGAATCTTGCCATACGCCCTTCCAAGGAAGGGATTTATCGGGTCACCGTGGATGACGATGGGGTCTCCGAGGTGACCGTTCGCGCCGGGACCGTGGAAGTTGCCGCCAAGTCCGGTTCGCAGTGGCTGAGCGCCGGCCAGACGTTGCTGGCCCGCGGCGGCGCGGATGACCCCGAGTTCAAGATTGAAGCTTCCATCCCGCTGGACGCCTTCGACCAGTGGAACGATTCGCGCGACCGCCTGGAGCTGGCTTCCGCCAGCGCGCAGTACGTGCCTCCCGGCGTCTATGGCTCCGAGGATCTGGACCAATACGGCACGTGGCAGGATACGCAGGAATACGGTTACGTCTGGCAGCCTGCCGAGCCGGTTGGCTGGTCGCCCTACAGTTCCGGGGAATGGGTTTGGGAAGACTGGTATGGATGGACTTGGGTCCCGTACGAGCCTTGGGGCTGGGCGCCGTATCACTATGGGCGCTGGTTCTTCCGCACGGGAATCGGCTGGGCCTGGTACCCGGGAGCGCGGTTCACGCCGCACTACTGGTCGCCCGCGCTGGTAGCCTTCGTCGGCTGGGGCGGGGGAGGCTTCGGTTTGGGTTATGTCGGCTGGGTGCCGCTGGCGCCTTATGAAGTGATGCGGCCCTGGTGGGGTCCGCGCTTCTACGGCCACCCGGGATATGTGAACCGATACATTGGGGTTTCCGCTGTAAACGTTTCGGCGCTCTATAGAAACGCCGGCGTCGCGAATGGCGTGCACGGTGTGCGTGGAGCGGACTTCGCCAGCGGAAGATTCAACTCCATCGGCCACTTTAACGGATCGGAACTGACGGATGTTCGCGTGGCTAGCGGAGCCGTACCCATCGCTCCCACTTCGGCGAACCTGCGGTTCTCCAACCGTGCGATCCAGGCGCCGCCGCGCGCGGCTATCGGCAATAAGACGTTCTTTTCACGAGAGCAGCCCACGCCCGCGCGGCAGATTCCGTTCTCCCAGCAGGAGAGCGGGTTCCAGGCGGCGCGCGCGAATCCAGCGGCCGGCGGCGCGGCGCGCGGAAACGCTCCGGCCGCTCGTCCTTCCATCAGCCCGGCGCGGCCGGCAGCGCCGCAGGTTTCGAACGGCTGGCGCCAGGTGGGCGACCGGCCGGCGGAAGCCGCGACGCCGCGCACGCAAACGCCTGGCCGCGCCGCGGGGCCGCCGCAGCGGACCAACGAGCAATTGCCAAGGACCAATGAACCGCCGCAAGCTTCCGGGTGGCAGCGCTTCGGCGCCTCCGGCAGCCAAGCGGAGCCGGGGGCAGGGCGGCCGCCCAACGAGAATCGCCCGGCGCAGCAGCCGGCCGGCAACAGTTGGGACCGGTTCGGCAATCCGGGATATGCCGCGCCGGAGCAGCGTCCACAGGCGCCCCAGCAGACATACCGGCCGCCGGAGCCTTCGCAGCAGCCCGCGTACCGGCCGCCTGAGAACACGTACCGGCCCGTGCAGCCTGCGCCGCAACCGGCCTACCGGCCGCCGGAGAACACGTACCGCCCGGTGCAGCCTGCGCCGCAGCCGGCCTACCACCCGCCGGAGCCCGCGCCCACCTATCACGCGCCGAGCTATTCGGCGCCCAGCGCCCCGCACCCCAGCGGCGGCGAACCGCGCGGAGGCGGAGGCGGCAACCGTGGAGGCGGCGAGCGCCGTTAACAGTTTCGTCCGAAGCAGTCAGTTTCTTCCCCTAGGCCCGGCCCCAAATTCAGCGTGGGACCGGGCCATTTTTTTTGCCCGACGAGCGCGTGCGGGAGATGGTGGACTGCATCGCGCAAATGGCGCGGGGTGAATCGCGCCGGGTTGCGCACCCGAGGGGAAAGGACGGGACCAAGCCGTAGCGCGCGGACCTGAGGCCAAGGTGCTCCGGGTATGAGGGGCCTGGCGGTCAAGGGGTCAGAGGCTGTTCCGCACGGTTCTCCCAACCGTACCAGTGGTAAAAATATACTTGACTCATCAAGTACGGAGGCGTACTCTTGGGTTGAGCACTTCGCTAAGATTTGCGGGGGGCTTAAATGGAGGAAAGTCCTTCTGTCGGCCTTCACCTGCTATTTCGATGCCAGCGGCACGCAGCATGACCAACTCGCTCTAGCCGTCGCTGGATTCATGTCCACTGCCGATAGATGGTTGGAATTTGAAGGTGCGTGGCGTGAGCGTCTTCTCAAATCCGGCTTAAAGTCTTTTCATCGGAGCGAGATTAATCCGAACCAGCATCCAGGACTTTTGGAGGATTTGTCCTCCATCATATCCAGTTACGTCCTGCGGAAGTTCGGCATGGTTGTTCGGGTTAGAGAACTGCATAAAATACCCCAGGCGGAATACGACGGATGGCATTTGGACGCATATAGCTATGCGGGCCGCGCCTGTGCCGCACACGTTCGGCTTTGGGCGAAGAAAGAGGGTCTGCGAAGCGTTCCGCGTTTGGTATTTGCTACTGGGGACGCAGGAAGAGATCAACTTGAAAAACGATTACGAAAAGATGCCTTCACGGGCGTCTCATTCGAGCCAGCGAAAGATGTAAGGAACAGAAAGACCGGATTTATCACCCCAGCGGCCACCCCGCTTCAGGCCGCCGATCTTCTGGCGTATGAACTTTTCGAGCCTATCCGGCGCATGGAAGAGGCCGGACTGAAATATGGGACGCTGGGCAGAAATGCGTTAAGCCCGCAATGGTTCATATTGGACAAAATTAGCGGAGAGCCGCAGGTCACAGAGGATGATAGCCTTCTGGCGTTCAAAGAGAGAATCGAAAACTTCTCGGGCGATTCGGAAGTTGTGAAGCTCGCTACCTGGATGCCTAGGGGTGTATGATGCTTGCCATGTTAAATGAATTCGTCGTACAGCTATCCGATCTTAAATTCGCTACGATCACCTGCTCGACTTGCAAGACGAAAATAACCATCGATTTATGTTACGCAAAATGGGGCGATGATCCGCTCTCCGTGAATCCGGCGTGTCCGGCGCGCTGTCCGATCTGTTCGTCAAATTTCGACACAACCTTAGTCGGCTCGATGAACTTGTTCCGTGATGCTTACAAGATGGCGTCTAAGCAAGAGACAGCGACCGTGGAATTTAGGGTAAAGCAGAATGCGATACCATCAAAGCAATGAGCCAGGACAATACGTCACCCGAGTTCGCCGCGTTTACGCGGCTGGTGGATCACGTTCTAGCCGTTCCGCACTCAGAGATTGTCCTTCGAGAAGCCGAATATCAAAGGCAGGCAAAGGCGAATCCGCGAAGGCGCGGTCCAAAGCCCAAGATCAAGCCTTCGATTTCGGACCCCGCGCCAAAGTCCTAAAAGGGTTCCGGCGCCGTTTCTCCCACCTTGCCGGTCAATTCAGCGTAAGTCAACCGCTTGCCGACTACCTTTCGGACCAAATAGCTAAACCTCTCCCCGTCATCCAACGGCTTGCGGTTATTAAATCGGAATGCCTGCTCGTCCACGTATCGGAACAGATGAAACGGCTCTACGGAAACATAGGTTCCGTTCAGGCCGCGCTTGAGAAGGCTCCAGAAGTTCTCGATTCCGTTGGTGTGGATGTTACCATTCACATACGATTCCAGATGGTTGATGGTGTCGTGGGTGTAATCGGCCCGAAGGCCAAAGTACGCATTCCATTCGTCCGTGAAGACGTGCGCTCCCTTTTCGACGTTCTGATGGATGTTGGGTACGAGGGTCGCACGGGTGGCGTCTTCGATAACTGCGGTTCGGATCGCCCCGCCACGCTCCAGCATCCCCTGAACACCAACCTTGCCAGTCTTGCCACCGCCCCGACCTTCGAGCGCCCGCGCCTTGCGGTCCTTGTGCATATTCCGGGCCTTGCCTCCGATGAAGGTTTCGTCTATCTCGACTTCGCCACCGAGCTTGCCGCCCGTCTTCGTGTCCTGCATTGCCAGACGAATCCGATGAAGCATAAACCAGGCCGTCTTTTGGGTGACGCCGATGGCGCGGTGAAGTTCCCACGAAGAGATTCCGTTTCGGTTGCTGGCGATCATCCACATGGCCGGGAGCCACTTATCCAACCCGAGAGGGGATTCCTCGAAGATGGTTCCGAGTTTCACGCTGAACTGGGCCTTCGGATGGCGGGTCTTGCACTGCCAAACGCGCCGGGACGCAACGAAACCAACGTCCTTAGAACCGCAGGTGGGGCAGACTACGCCGTCCGGCCAGCGCCGCGCGACAAGATAGTTAAGGCAATTGTCGGGGTTTTGGAAGTAAACCACTGCATCGGAAAGGGTTCGGGGTTCATTGGCTGCCATGAATCCATTTTAAGGCAGGCTGTTTGATGAGTCAAGTATATTTTCACCGTACCAGTTTACATAATATCCGTTATCAGAAGTTGCCTATAGCCCAGGCGCCGGTAGACTCCCCGCACCCTTCGGAAGCCCCCGGTTGGTTCCCACCTATACCCGCGCCAACGCCTGGTCCAGGTCCGCGATGATGTCCTCGGCGCCTTCAATTCCCACCGATAGGCGCACCAGGCTCTCGCGGATTCCCATCCGCTCGCGGTGCTTCGGCGAAAGATCGCGGTGCGAACTCATCGCGGGATACAACATCATGGTGTGGACGTCGCCCAGCGAGGTGGCCTTTACAACCGTGCGCAGAGCGTCCATGAAGCGGAAAACCTGCGGCTTGGCCGCGCCGCCGATCTCGAAGCTCACCATGGCGCCGTAAAGCCCCTCCGGAAACAGCTTCCGTACCGCGGGCGCGTCCGGGTGCGCCGGGTCGTCCGGGAAATACACCTGCTCCACCTTGTTATGCCCGGCCAGGAAGGCCGCCACCTTCCGCGCGTTGGCGCATTGCCGTTCCATGCGCAGCGGAAAGGTCTTGACGCCGCGCATGGCCAGGTAGCTTTCAAACGGTCCCAGCGCCGGGCCCACCGTGCGCGCCAGGGCCCGCATGCCGTCGTAGTGCGCGGCGTCGGAAACGATCACGCCGCCCAGCACGTCGCCGTGGCCGGCCAGGTACTTCGTCAGGCTGTGCACGCTCATCGCCGCGCCCAGCTCCAGCGGACGGACCAGCAGCGGCGTGGCGAACGTGTTATCCACAACGAGCGCCGCGCCGGCTTCCCGCGCGATTTGCGCAATGCAGTCGATCCGCCCCACGCGCAGCAGCGGATTCGAAATGCTCTCCATGAGGATGCACCCGGGGCGCGCCTCGGCCACCGCCGCGCGGAACGCGTCCAGGTCGCACACATCGGCGGAGCGCACCGCCACGCCCGAAGGCTCGATCACGTTCATGAGCAAGGAGACCGTGGCGCCGTAGAGCGCGTCCGCCGCTACAATCGATTTCCGGCGGTCCGCCAGCGCCGCCGTCACCGCGATTTGCAGCGCCAGCATGCCGGAAGCGCAGGCCAGCGCCCCGTGCCCGTTCTCCAGCGCGTTGACCTGCGCTTCCAACGCCGCATTGGTGGGGTTATCGTAGCGCGCGTAGCAGTAGCCCGCCTCCTCCCGCCCGAAGATGCGGTCCAGTTGCTCCATGGAGTCCGCCGCATAGCTGGTGGCTCCGTAGATGGGCGTGGTGACCGGCGTCTGGCACGGCGCCTTCTCGCGATCCCCCGCGTGTACCGCAATCGTGTTCAGGTTCATTTCCTCTTCCACCGTACCCCGGACTTGGTATCTTCCAGGACGATTCCCTGCTCCAGAAGCTCCTGGCGAATGCGATCCGCCGCCGCGAAATCGCGGCTCTTTTTCGCTGCCGCCCGCGCCTCAACCAGCCGCTCCACCTCGGCATCCTCCAGCGCGGCGCTCTTGGCGCCAGGCCGCAGCACGTCGAACACGGAATCGAATTGCGCCAGAAACTCGAGGGCGCCGGCGGCGTCGCCCGCGCGGAAGTCCCCGGAATCCATGGCGCTGTTGGCGTCGCGCACGTATTCGAAGACCGCGGCCAGCGCCTCGGCCGTGTTCAAGTCGTCGTCCAGGCTCTCGCGGAAGCTCCGCGCCGCGGCGGCCGTGCGCTTCGCCATCTTGCTGTTCGCGCCCTCCGGATACCGGTCCGTCTCCAGCCGCAGCTTGAAATTGCGCAGCCGCTCAATCGCCGTGGAGGCCGATTTCAACCCCTCGAAGGTGAAGTTCAACTGCTTGCGATACGGAATGGAAGCCAGCAGATAGCGAATCGCCTCGGGCTCGTAGCCGCGCGCCAGCACATCCCGCAGCGTCAGGTAATTGCCTAGCGATTTGGACATCTTCTGGCCTTCCACCATGAGAAACTCGGCGTGCAGCCAGAAGCGCGCGAAGGGCTGCCCGGTGAGGGACTCCGATTGCGCGATCTCATTTTCATGGTGCGGGAAAACCAGGTCAATGCCGCCGGCGTGGATATCCAGCGTGTCGCCCAGGTATTTGATGGCCATCACGGAGCACTCAATGTGCCACCCCGGACGGCCGGGCCCGATGGGCGCGTCCCAGAAACGCTCTCCCGGCTTGGGCGCCTTCCACAGGGCGAAATCCCGCGCATCGGCCTTCTCATATTCGTCCACGTCCACCCGGGCGCCGGCCAGGATGCCGCTGAAGTCGTTGTGGGAGAGCTTCCCATACTGCGGGAAGGTGGAGATGCGGAAATAGATGGAGCCCTCGCTGGTGTAGGTATGCTTCCCCGCCCCCAGCTTCTCAATGGCCGCTGCCATGTCCTCAATGTGCTCGGTGGCCGGCGTCAGGCGTTCGGGCCGCTCCAGGCGCAGCGCCGCGCAATCGTCCAGAAACGCCTGCTTATAGGTGGCCGTATATTCTTCGAGCGTCTTGTTCTGCGCCGTGGCGTTGCGAATGATCTTGTCGTCCACGTCCGTGATGTTCATGACGTGGTTCAAGGCGAAGCCATTCGCCCGCAGCGTCTTCCGCAGGATGTCCAGGAACGTGAACGTCCGGAAGTTGCCGATGTGCGCGAAGTCGTAGACCGTCGGCCCGCAGGTGTACATGCGGACCGTGTTGTCCCGCGCCGGAGCGAAGTCTTCGACCTGTTGCGTGAGGGTGTTGTAAAAGCGGAGCGCCATATTTGCTGGGAAGAAACCATGGTAGCAAGCGCGCGCTAAAGTGGCGCGGACCTCCCGGTCTGCGTTCCGGGCGAAATGAAATCGGCGGCGCGAGGACCCGGCGCAAGGTACACCCGCCAAAGCCTAATAAACCCGACATCCCGGTGCTATTCTGTTGGAGGTTACACCAGTCCAAAGCTGATAAAAAGGAGACCCTACGTGAGAGTCGGCGTTTTCACCCCCCTGCTATCGCAGGTTTCCCTCGATGATGTGCTCAAGAAGCTGGCCAGCTACGATATCCACACCGTCGAGCTCGGCACGGGCAACTACCCGGGCGACGCGCATTGCCCCCTATCGCTCCTCAGCGACAAGTCGGCACTCAACAAGTTCAAGGACACCATTAAGAAGTACGAGTTCACCATCAGCGCGCTGAGCTGCCACGGCAATCCGCTGCATCCCAATCCGGAAATCGGCAAGCAGCATCGCGAGACCAGCCGCAAGACCGTGCAGTTGGCCGAAAAGCTGGGCGTCCCCGTCGTCGTGGATTTCAGCGGCTGCCCGGGCGATTCGCCGAAGGCCAAGTACCCGAACTGGGTCACCTGCCCGTGGCCGCCCGACTATCTCGACATCCTCAAGTTCCAATGGGACAAGGTGGTGACGCCATATTGGGAGAAGCACGGCAGATTCGCCGCCGACCACGGCGTGAAGATCGCCATTGAGATGCATCCCGGCTTCGTGGTCTACAGCCCGGAAACCATGCTCAAGCTGCGCGCCATCGGCGGGAAAGCCGTCGGCTGCAACCTCGACCCCAGCCACATGTTCTGGCAAGGCATCGACCCCATCGCCGCGGTTCGCCTCCTGGGCGACGCCATCTTTTACGTGCACGCCAAGGACACGCAGATCTACAGCGCCAACTTGCCGCTGACCGGCGTGCTCGACACCAAGGCTTACACCGACGAGAAACATCGCTCCTGGATCTTCCGCACTTGCGGCTATGGCCACGACGCCAACTGGTGGAAGGAGTTCGCCTCCACGCTGCGCATGTACGGTTACGACTACGTCCTCTCCATCGAACACGAGGACTCGCTCATGTCGCCCGAGGAAGGCCTCTCCAAGGCCGCAAGTTTCCTGAACGGAGTGGTAATCCGCGAAAAGCCCGCGGCCGCGTGGTGGGTGTAGAAAGGGATGGGTCCGCAAAGAGGTGGGGCGGGCTGTTTCCCTTCGCCTGCCCTCGCCGGCCCGCCGGGCGGCGCCCCGCGGGTTTGGGTTTCGAAAAGAGCTGAAGGCTGATGGCTGACCGCTAATGTGATCGGAAGATCCGTGGCCTCACTCGAGGCGGACCTTCGGTAAGCGCACATGAATCGCATCCACATCAACGAAGCCGGCGCCCATGCCGGCGAAAGCGTCGAGATCGCCGGCTGGTTGTACAATCTGCGGCGCTCCGGCAAGATCGCGTTCCCGATCCTCCGCGACGGCTACGGCATCATGCAGTGCGTCGCCGTGAAGAGCGAACTCCCCGAGGAGCTCTTCGAGTCCATCAAGAATCTCACCCAGGAATCCTCGATCATCGTCACCGGCAAGATCCGTGCGGAGCAGCGCGCGCCGGGCGGCTACGAGATGGACATCGAGAGCCTGGAGATCGTCCAACGAGTACCGGAGTCAGATCCGTATCCCATTACGCCTAAGGAACATGGCACGGATTTCCTCATGGATCACCGCCACTTGTGGCTGCGCAGCCTGCGCCAGCACGCCGCCATCAAGGTGCGTCACGAGGTGATAAAAGCGGTTCGCGACTATTTCGATTCCCACGGCTTCACGCTGGTGGATACGCCCATCTTCACGCCCGCCGCCTGCGAGGGCACCACCACGCTCTTCGAAGTCGATTATTTCGACGACAACAAGGCCTACCTCACCCAATCCGGGCAGCTCTACAACGAAGCCACCGCCATGGCGTTTGGCAAGACGTACTGTTTCGGGCCTACCTTCCGCGCGGAAAAGTCTAAAACCCGCAGGCACTTAACGGAATTTTGGATGGTAGAACCTGAGATGGCGTACGCCACCCTGGAGGACGTCAAGCAGGTCGCCGAAGAGATGGTGGTGTTCGTGGTGGGCCGCGTCCTGGAGAACCGCCAGGAAGAACTCAAGCGCCTGGAACGCGACGTCTCCAAGCTGGAAGCCGTCAAGGCGCCCTTCCCGCGGATGAGTTACGACGACGCGGTGAAGGCGCTGCAATCCAAAGGCAGCGAGATCCAGTGGGGCGGAGATTTCGGCGGAACGGATGAGACCATCCTCACGCAGGAGCAATCCACGTGCATTATGGTGGACCGCTTCCCTGCCTCTTTCAAGGCGTTTTACTTCGAGCCCGACCCGCAGCGTCCCGAACTGGCGCTAGGAGTCGACGTGTTGGCGCCAGAGGGTTACGGCGAAATCATCGGAGGAGGCCAACGCATTCACGACGCAGAACTCCTTTTGCGCCGTATAGAAGAGCATCATTTGCCAAAGGAAGCCTTTAACTGGTACCTGGACCTGCGTAAGTACGGTTCGGTCCCGCACGGAGGCTTTGGGATGGGAATCGAGCGTTGCGTAGCCTGGATCTGCGGTCTCGAGCACATCCGCGAGACCATTGCCTTCCCGCGCATGCTCTACCGCTTGCGGCCGTAGGGCTGCAAGCGCGGAAGGTTCCACGCTATTAGCTAGCGGATCCCGAGGCGGGCGACTCCCGCCCGCCGATTCTTGATAGGGGCAATCCCGGCGATTACAGGATCTTGATGGTCGAGACCTTAACGTTCTCGCCGGTCACATTGCCGGTCACCTGCACCTGGATGTCGCTGGCCTTCTTGGACGCTTTCAGCGCCGCTTCGGCCTTCTTGTTTCCGTCAGCGTCCAGGATCATGAACTTCCCGTCCGCGGTCAGTACCCCGAATCCAGACCCGGTGCATCCCGGCATCAGGGCGCATTCGCGGGTGTGCGCGGACGCAGCCTTCTGGTCGTTGGTGGAAGCCATCTTCGCGCCGCACTGCCGGTCCACCAGAATTCCCTTCACGGTGGCGCCATAAGCCAAGCACCCGCCGCCCAAAACCGCCGCCACTGCGGCAAGTCGAACAAGAGCTTTCATTTCCGCCTCCCTAAACCGGTTATACTACTCACCGGAGCCGGTACGTTAGGCCGCCGCGCGTTCGCCTGTGCCTAAGCGTACATGACGCTCCCACTCACATGCGCCAATCCCACATCGCGGTAATCGGAGCGCCGCTCGATCTCGGCCAAGGCCGCCGGGGCGTGGATATGGGCCCGTCCGCTCTGCGCGTCGCCAACCTCAACCGCCGCATCGCTTCTCTCGGCTACGTGGTGGAAGACCTCGGAAACGTGCCCGTGGACCAGGCCGAATCCGCGCAAGAGGGCGACCCGCGGGCCAAGTACCTGCCGCAAATCGCCGCCACCTGCGGCCGCATCGCGCAGAGGGTCTCCGAGTCTCTCGATCGCGGCAGCGTTCCGCTGGTCCTCGGCGGTGACCATTCGGTGGCCATCGGAACGCTCAGCGGAGTTTCCGGCCATTTCCGCAGCCGCGGCGAAGAGATCGGCCTCATTTGGCTGGACGCTCACGCCGATATGAACACGCCGGAATCCAGTCCCAGCGGGAACGTGCACGGCATGCCGCTGGCCTGCCTGGTCGGCATCGGCCCCCCGGAGCTGACCGGCCTGCTTGGCTACAGCCCGAAGATCGCGCCGGGGCGCGCCGTGATTGTCGGTCTGCGCGACGTCGACAAGACCGAAAAGCCCCAGGTGCGGCAGTCCGGCGTTCACGCTTTTACTATGCGCGATATCGACGAGCGCGGTTTGCGCGCCGTCATGGATGACGCCATCCGCCTGGCCTCCGCCGGCGCCGCCGGTTTCCACGTCTCTCTGGACATGGACTTTGTGGACCCGCGCGACGCCCCCGGCGTCGGCACCCCGGTGCGGGGCGGCGTCACCTATCGCGAGGCCCACCTGGCCATGGAGATGATCTGCGATTCCGGGCGCATGACTTCTCTCGAAGTCGTGGAAGTCAACCCGGTCATTGACGAGGCCAACCGCACCGCCGATCTGGCGGTCGAACTGCTCATGTCCGGTCTCGGTAAACGAATCCTATGAAATTACGCGTAGCCGTTTTGTACGGCGGCCGCAGCGGCGAACATGAAGTCTCCGTGCGTTCCGCCCGCGCCGTCATCGATGCGATGGACCCGGCCAAGTACGAGCCCCTCGGATTCTTCATCTCCAAAGAGGGCAAATGGAGCCCTCGGCCCATTCTGCCGGAGCCCGGCGCGCAGCCCGGCATCGACGTCGTGTTCCCCGTGTTGCATGGGACTTTCGGAGAAGATGGCACGGTTCAGGGCCTCCTGGAGCTTGCCGGCCTGCCCTACGTGGGCGCCGGCGTCATGGCCTCCTCCGTCGCCATGGATAAGGAGATGACCAAGCGTGTCTGCAAGGAACGTTTGTTGCCGGTTGTAGACTATGTGACGGTAACCCGCGGCGCCGCCGACCCCGCCGCCATCTGCGCCGCGCTGCCCTTCCCCATGTTCGTCAAGCCGGCGAACCTGGGCTCGTCGGTTGGCATCTCCAAGGCGCACAACCCGGCTGAACTCGAAGCCGCCATCGCGCTGGCCTCCGAATACGACTCCAAGGTCATCGTGGAACGCGGCATCGTTGGCCGCGAGTTCGAGTGCTCCGTACTGGGCAATGAGGCGCCCATGGCTTCCCTGCCCTGTGAAATCCTCCCCTCCCGCGAGTTCTACGATTACGAGGACAAGTACGAGCTCGGCCAGGCGCGCACGGAACTCCCCGCCAAGCTTGCTCCCGGGAAGACCGAGGAGTTGCGCCGCCTCGCCGTGGAGTGCGTCCGCGCCCTGGAGTGCGAGGGCATGGCGCGCGTCGATTTCCTGCTGGAAAGCGCCACCGGCCGCCTTTATATCAACGAGATCAACACCATCCCGGGGTTCACCGCCATCAGCATGTACCCCAAGATGTGGGAGCACAGCGGCATTCCTTTCCCTGCCCTGATTGACCGGCTGGTTGAGCTCGCCCTGGAGCGCCACCGGCGCAGAGAGGCAACGCGGTTTACCCGCTAGCGGATGCTTTCGGCCTTTTTGGCGCCGGGAAGCGTCATTATGGAATGGCGGATGGCACGGAAGCCACCCGCGGACAGAGGAGAATTGCCGTGAGAATTACCGCTCTAACCATCTTTGCCATTGCATTCGGCGCCTGCGCCCTGCAAGCCCAAATGTCCAGCGGGGCCATGCCGCCCGCGCCTGCTTCCAACCCCGTCGTGGCGGAAGCCAAGCAGGCTTACAACCAGATCAAGGCCAACTTCACCGCCATGGCCGACAAGATGCCGGCCGCCGATTACGATTTCAAGGCCACGCCCGATGTGCGCGGCTTCGGCGCCACCATCGCGCACGTCGCCGATACGCAAATGCGCGCCTGCGCCGGCATCATGGGCGAGCAGAAGAGCGTCAACGCCGCCGCCAAGACCGCCAAGGCGGATCTCGTGGCCGCGCTCAAGGAATCCTTCGACGAGTGCGACGCCGCATTCAACGCCACCACGGAGGCCAACGCCGGAGAGATGATCGCCGGCGGCCGCATGCAGCGCTCGCGCCTGGGCACCCTGGTGCAAATGGTGGTGGTGCACGACAACGAAGAGTACGGCTACCTCTCCGTCTACCTCCGCCTCAAGGGCATCGTGCCGCCCTCCAGCGACCGCGGCGGTATGACCGGCGGAGCCGGGCGCAAACAGTAGCCCGAGCACAGCGTGAGAACGGGCAGGCGAACGATGCGCCTGCCAAATCCCTCACCCGGCCGCCAAATCCGAGGGCGCAAGCCCAACCAATCCCGAAAAGCTCCCGACAATG
>Ga0335069_10004281_pt1 | contig 21261 bp, 22 predicted proteins | sample Lox_Sample_11_FD_206714 | JGI IMG/M metagenome (GOLD analysis project Ga0335069, IMG submission 206714) | Soil microbial communities from Loxahatchee National Wildlife Refuge, Florida, United States - Lox_Sample_1.1 | ecosystem: Environmental > Terrestrial > Soil > Wetlands | place: USA...
CCGGCGCTGCACCGGCAGCGCACCGAGAACCGGCGGATGCTGGTCATCTTCGACGAGATCCACCACGCGGGCGACGCGCTGTCCTGGGGGGACGCGGTCAAGGAGGCGTTCGACCCGGCTCGGCGCAGGCTCGCGCTGACCGGCACGCCGTTCCGCAGCGACGCGAACCCGATCCCGTTCGTCAGCTACCTCGACGAACCAGGCGGCGGCAAGCGCAGCGCCTCGGACTACGTCTACGGCTACGGTCCCGCGCTGGAGGACGGCGTGGTCCGGCCGGTGATCTTCCTGGCCTACTCCGGCGAGATGCGCTGGCGCACCCGGGCCGGCGACGAGATCACCGCCACCCTGGGCACGCCGATGACCAGGGACCAGGTCGCGCAGGCCTGGCGGACGGCGCTGGACCCGGCGGGGGAGTGGGTCAGCCGGGTGCTTGAGGCCGCCGACAAGCGGCTGACCGAGGTGCGCCGGGGCATGCCCGACGCGGCCGGCCTGGTCATCGCGGGCGACCATGACGACGCCCGGGCCTACGCCGGGCTGCTGCGCGGCCTGACCGGCAAGCGCCCCGTCGTGGTGCTGTCCGACGACAAGACCGCGAGCAGGAAGATCTCCGCGTTCGCCGCCTCCGGCGAGCGGTGGATGGTCGCGGTGCGGATGGTCTCCGAGGGCGTGGACATCCCGCGGCTGGCCGTCGGCGTATACGCGACCAGCGTGTCCACCGCGCTGTTCTTCGCCCAGGCGGTCGGCCGGTTCGTCCGGGCCCGGCAGCGCGGGGAGACCGCCTCGGTGTTCCTCCCGTCCGTTCCCGTGCTGCTGTCCTACGCCGCCGAACTCGAGGCCGAACGCGACCACGTGCTCCGCCCGGCCGGCGAGGCTCCCGAGGAGGACCTGCTAGCCGGGGCCCAGCGGGAGCGCGACACCCCGGAGGCGTTCGACGAGCCCGCCTTCCAGGCCCTGAACGCCTCGGCGCATTTCGACCGCGTGCTGTACGACGGCGGCGAGTTCGGCACCGCCACCGCGGCCGGCTCACCGGAGGAAGAGGACTTCCTCGGCCTGCCCGGCCTCCTGGAGCCCGACCAGGTCCGCACCCTCCTCCGCAAGCGCCAGGACGCCCAGCTGGCCGCCCGCTCCCGCGCCCCCCGCGCCGCCGCGCTACCCACGCCCCCCCCCCCCGCCCCCGTGGCCCCCCCCCCCCCGCGGCCCCCCCCCCCCCCCGGAACCCCCCCACCGCCCCTCGCCCGCCGCGTACACCCCAGCAGTCCCAGACGCCGCATCAGCCCCGCAAGAACCTCCCGCCGCGCCCCCGGTGAGCCGCCAGGCCCTCGCCGCGCTGCGCAAGGAGCTCAACGGCCTGGTCGGCGCCTGGAGCCACCGCACCGGCCAGCCGCACGGCGTCATCCACGCCGAACTCCGCCGCGCCTGCGGCGGCCCGCCGCTGCCCCAGGCCACCGCCGACCAGATCCGCGCCCGCATCGACACCATCCGCCGCTGGGCCATCTCCGCCCGCTAGCCGGCGATCCCGTCATCGCGGGTCATTGAATTCGGGGCGGGCCTCAGGGGCTGGGGCGAGGCTCGTGAGGGCGGGCCCGGGGGTCTGGGGCGGCAGGGAGGCGCCGCTCGGGAGGCGCTGCGGGGGTGCCGGTAAGGAAGCGCTGCGGGGGGTGCCGGTCAGTTCCACCGAAGCGGCGCGGAGGTCTTCGACGGCGCGCGCGGTGGATTCCGGCGAGACGCCGGCGGTGAGGTCGAGCAGGACGTGGGTTGCGAAGCCGTTCCGGACCGCGTCGGCGGCGGTGGCGTGCACGCAGTAGTCGGTGGCGATGCCGACCACGTCGACCTCGTCCACGCCGCGCGAGCGCAGCCAGCCGGCCAGCGGCGTCCCGGCCTCGTCGGCGCCCTCGAACCCGCTGTAGGCCGCCGCGTGCGCACCCTTGAAGAACACCGCCTCCACCGCCGAACTATCCAGGTCCGGGTGGAAGTCCGCCCCGGGCGTCCCGGCCACGCAGTGCGGCGGCCAGGAAGCCGCGTAGTCCGGATGGTCGGAGAAGTGGCTGCCCGGGTCCACGTGGAAGTCCTTGGTCGCCACCACGTGCCCGTAGCCGTGATCGCTCGAAACATACTCGCTGATCGCGCGCGCCACCGCGGCGCCGCCGGCCACGGCGAGCGAGCCGCCCTCGCAGAAGTCGTTCTGGACGTCGACGATGATCAGTGCGCGCATGGGGCCAACGGTATCCTCCGGACCGGGCCGCGCTGGACCGAGCCGTACATTACTCGGCGACGTCGGCGGGGGTGCCGCTGGTGATGCGGATGAGCTCGGCGTACGACGTGGGGAACACGGTGTGCGGGTGGCCTCCGGCGGCCCAGATCACGTCGTACTTGTCCAGCCAGGTGTCGACCAGGGTGCTGATCGGGCCGGGGTGGCCGACCGGGGCGACCCCGCCGATCGCCTGGCCGGTCCACTCTTTGACCGAACGGGCATCGGCTCGACGGACCTGGCCGACGCCGGTCAGCCTCGCCACCTTGGCGGTATCCACGCGGTGCGCGCCGCTGGTCATGACGAGCAGCGGCGCGCCGTCCGCGCTGAACACCAGGCTGTTCGCGATCGCGCCGAGCTCGCAGCCGAGCTGCGCGGCCGCCGCCGCGGCGGTCGGCGCGCTCTCCGGCAGTTCCCTTACCTCGCCCGCGACGCCCAGGCCACGGAGCACCGCGGCGAATCTCGCGAAGTCAACTGGCATGGGAAGCAGGCTAGCCGGGCCGCACCAGCCCCGGCGAACCGTTTTCACGACCGGGAGCAGCGGCAGCGCCGGTACCTTCTGTCATGACGGTGTGCTCACCGCGCTGTTGAACGAGGTGTCCACGAACTCGGAGAAGTTCACGTGGACCGGGATCAGGCCGGCCTTGGCACGTACTTACACACGCTTGAGGCGGCCTTCGTCACCAGGAAAATTTGGTAACGACTGAGCGTCAGCTCCAAGCTCCCTGAAGCCCGCCTGCAAGACCTGCGAACCTTAGCTCTCGGTCCCGTCGGGCTCGAACACGGTGGGGATGGCGGGGTAGCCGCGGGACAGCTGCAGCGCGTAGGGCGGCAGCTCGGCCAGCGCCTCCTGGTGCCGCGCCCGGGCCGCCTCGACTCCCGGGAACCCCGTGGGCCCGACGATCCGGCCGTCGGTCACCAGCGGCACGAGCAGGTCCCGGTCCAGCGGCCCGGGCTCCGGCGGCGACAGGCTGATCCGCTCGCTCAGCGCGGTGCCCTGCTGGTCGCGGTGCCGCACCGCCCACTTGCGCCCGCCGCGGCCCGGCTTGCCCACCGAGCGCTTGGCCACCGGCTCGAGCACGTCCTCAGTGCCGTCTTCCGGCGAGGAGGAGGCCCGGGCCACCAGCTTGTACACCAGCGCCGCCGTCGGTGCCCCCGAACCGGTGACCAGCGACGTGCCCACCCCGTAGCCGTCCACCGGGACCGCGCCGAGGGCCGCGATGGAGTACTCGTCCAGATCGCCGGTGAGGATGATCCTGGTGTGCTCGGAGCCCAGCTCGTCGAGCAGCACGCGGACCTGCCGGGCCAGCACCGGCAGGTCGCCGCTGTCGATCCGCACCGCGCCCAGGTCGTGCCCGGCCACCTCGACCGCGGTGCGCACCGCCCGCGGCACGTCGTAGGTGTCCACCAGCAGCGTGGTGCCCTTGCCGAGCGCCTCGAGCTGGGTGACGAAGGCATGCCGCTCGCTGTCGTGCACCAGGGTGAACGCGTGCGCGCTGGTGCCCGCGCTCGGGATCCCGTGCTCGTAGCGGGCCCGCAGGTTCGACGTGGACGCGAAGCCGGCGATGTAGGCCGCCCGGGCACTGGCCACCGCGGCCCGCTCGTGGGTCCGCCGCGAGCCCATCTCGATCAGCGGGCGGTCGCCGGCCGCCGTCACCATCCGGGACGCGGCGGAGGCGATGGCGCAGTCGTGGTTGAGGATGGACAGGGTGACGGTCTCCAGCAGCACCGCCTCGGCGAACGTGCCCTCCACGACGAGGATCGGCGAGCCGGGGAAGTAACAATCCCCTTCCGGGTAACCCCAGATGTTTCCGCCGAAACGATAGGATTCGAGGAAAGCCAGCGTCGGCTCGTCCACGATGCCCGCGCCGCCGAGGAACTCCAGGTCGGCCGGGCCGAAGCGGAACCGCTCTACCGCGTCGAGCAGCCGCCCGGTGCCCGCCACCACGCCGTACCTGCGGCCGTGCGGCAGGTGCCTGGCGAACACCTCGAACACGGCCCTGCGGTCGGCCGCGCCGCTGCGCAGCGACGCCTGCAGCATGGTGAGCTCGTAGTGGTCGGTCAGCAGCGCCGTCCCGCGCGCGGCGGAGCTGGTCGCGGGCTGGTGGTTCACTGGATTCGTCACAGGTGGAAGACTACGGAGTGGGAGGTGGGTAGTTGTGAGCGCGGCGCCCGCTGAAGTGGATCTTCCGCGATCCGCAGGCAATCCAGTATCGGACACGCCCTGGGTGACGATCGTGTGGAACGACCCGGTCAACCTGATGTCCTACGTGACGTACGTGTTCCAGCACGTGTTCGGCTACCCGAAGAAGAAGGCCACCAAGCTCATGCTCGACGTGCACCACAAGGGCAAGGCGGTCGTGGCCGCCGGGGCCCGGGAGGCGATGGAGCGCAACGTCGAGATCCTGCACGGCTACGGCCTGTGGGCCACAGTGAAGCAGGACAAGTAGCCAGCGCCCATGGAGCCGTTCCGGTCGGTTCGTGGCGGCGGGGTGCGCGCCTGGCTGGCCGCGGCCGAGGCGTCCCTGCTGCGCAGCCTGGTCAGCCAGATCATGTCCCTGGTCGAGCCCGAGGACTTCGCTGCCCGCGACCGGGATGACGCCGGGGATGACGAGCTGGCCGCCCTCGAGGCGATGCTGGACGGCGGCCCGGGGCCAGACAAGCTGCCGGAGGATCCGGTGCTGGCCCGGCTGCTGCCAGACGGGTACCGCGATGACCCCGAGGCGGCCGGGGAGTTCCGCCGGTACACCGAGCCCGCGCTGCGCAGCGCCAAGCACCAGGCCGCCCGGGAGATGCTGGACACGCTGCCCGAGGCGGGCGGCCGCATCCAGCTGACCCAGGACCAGGCCTTGTCGTGGCTCAAGGCGCTGAACGACGTCCGGCTCGCGCTCGGCGTCCGGCTGGGCGTCACCGAGGAGTTCGAGGAGCAGTGGGGCCGGCTGAAGCCGGACGACCCGCAGTGGACCGCGTTCGAGGTGTACGCCTGGCTCGGCGCGGTGCAGGAGTCGCTGGTCCAGGCGATCGGCTAGACCCGCCGGGTAACCTCGGTGATCATGCTCACCATCTCCCGCACGCTGCACGACAAGATCGTGGCCCACGCCCGCGCCGACCACCCGGACGAGGCCTGCGGCGTGATCGCGGGCCCGGCCGGCAGCGACCGCCCGGAACGGTTCATCGCCATGCTGAACGCCGCGCGCTCGCCGACGTTCTACGAGTTCGACTCCGCCGAGCAGTTCCGCGTCTGGCGGGAGATGGACGATCGCGACGAGGAACCCGTGGTCATCTACCACTCGCACACCGCCACCGAGGCATACCCGTCGCGGACCGACATCGCCTACGCCAGCGAGCCGCAGGCGCACTACGTGCTGGTGTCGACCAGGGACGAGGACGCGACCGAGTTCCGCTCCTTCCGCATCGGCGACGGCGAGGTCACCGAGGAGCCCGTCACCGTGGTGGAATGATTCCGCCCGCGGGCGGGTTGGACGCCAAGGACCGACCAGATAACCCAGTGGAGCGTTGTTCATGGCCATCGAGGTTCGCATCCCGACGATCCTGCGTACGTACACCGACGGCGCCAAGCAAGTCGAGGGGACCGGATCCACGCTCGACGAGCTGATCACCGACCTGGAGCAGCGGCATGCCGGGCTGCGGGACCGGCTGGTCGACGGCGGCGGCCTGCGGCGGTTCGTCAACGTGTACCTGAACGACGAGGATGTCCGGTTCCTGTCCGGCCTGGAGACCCCGGTCAAGGACGGCGATACGGTGACCGTCCTGCCCGCGGTGGCCGGCGGCGCCCGCTGACTGTCCTTTTTATCCCGAACGGACCGGGCTCATGCGCTACGAGAACCTGCTCGACTCGCTGGGTCATACGCCCCTGGTCGGCCTGCCCCGGCTGTCCCCGTCCGCCGAGGTGCGGCTGTGGGCCAAGCTCGAGGACCGGAACCCGACGGGTTCGGTCAAGGACCGTGCCGCGTTCTTCATGGTCGCCCAGGCGGAGAAGGACGGCCTGCTGCAGCCGGGCTCGGTGATCCTGGAGCCCACCTCGGGGAACACCGGCATCTCCCTGGCCATGGTGGCCAGGCTGCGCGGCTACCGGCTGATCGTGGTCATGCCGGAGAACACCAGCGAGGAGCGCCGCCAGCTGCTGCGGATGCACGGGGCCGAGATCATCGGCTCGCCCGCCGCGGGCGGCTCCAACGAAGCCGTCCGGGTGGCCAAGCAGATCGCCGCCGAGCACCCCGACTGGGTCATGCTCTACCAGTACGGCAACGAGGCGAACGCCCGGGCGCACTACGAGACGACCGGCCCGGAGATCCTGGCCGACCTGCCCGGGGTCACCCACTTCGTGGCCGGCCTGGGCACCACCGGCACGCTCATGGGCGCCGGCCGCTACCTGCGCGAGCACCGGCCGGACGTCAAGATCGTCGCGGCCGAGCCGCGGTACGGCGAGCTGGTCTACGGGCTGCGGAACGTGGACGAGGGCTTTGTCCCCGAGCTCTACGACCCCTCGGTGCTGACCACCAGGTTCTCCGTATCCTCGGCCGACGCGCTGCGCCGGACCAGGGAGCTGATCGCCTCCGAGGGCATCTTCGCGGGCATCTCGGCCGGCGCCGCGCTGCACGCCGGCCTGGGCATGGCGGCCAAGGCGGTGACCGCGGGCGAGCGCGCCGACATCGTGATCCTGGTCGCCGACGGCGGCTGGAAGTACCTGTCCACCGGCGCCTACTCCGGCACCCTCGACGAAGCCGAAGCTCAGCTGGAAGGCCAGCTCTGGGCGTGATCTGATCGGGAGCCGGGCGGTGCCGCCATAATGGCTGGCATGCAAGTGACGGTGATCGGATGCGCGGGAAGCTTTCCCGGGCCGGACAGCCCGGCGTCTTGTTACCTGCTGGAGGCCGAGGGGTTCCGGCTGCTGATGGACTTCGGGAACGGCGCCCTCGGGGTGCTCCAGCGGTATGCCGGGCTGTACGGCATCGACGCGATCTGCCTGAGCCACCTGCACGCCGATCACTGCGTCGACCTGGGCTCCTACTGGGTCGCCCGGCAGTACGCCCCGGACGGGCCGCGGCCGCCCATCCCGGTGTACGGGCCGCGGGGCACGGCGGAGCGGGTGGCGGGGTTCGGCGGTGAGGGCACCGAGGCGGTCCTGGCCCGGTTCGGCTTCCGCGACCTCGCCCCCGGGCCGGCCGGGATCGGGCCGTTCCTCGTCACCGCCGACCACATGAACCATCCGGTGGAGACGTTCGGGTTCCGGGTCGAGCACGACGGCTGGCGGCTCGCCTACTCGGCCGACACGGGGGAGTCCGACGCGCTGGTGCGGCTGGCCGAGGGCGCGGATCTGCTGCTGTGCGAGGCTTCCTTCCTCGACGGGCCGGACCTCCGGCCGAACCTGCATCTCACCGCGCGGCAGGCGGCCGCGCACGCGGCCCGGGCCGGGGTGGGCCGGCTGCTCCTCACCCACCTGGTGCCGTGGAACGACCGGGACCGGACGCTGGCCGAGGCGTCGGAGGCGTACCAGGGCCCGCTGTCGCTGGCCGCCTCGGGCCTCGTCCTCGGGCCTGGCATCCCGGCCTGAGGGCGCCCGGCAGCCGGATAGGCTGTGCGTCATGTCACGACCCGACGGACGATCCGTCACCGAACTGCGGCCGGTGAAGCTGACCCGGGGCTGGCTGGACCATGCCGAGGGGTCCGTGCTGGTGGAGTTCGGCCGCACCAGGGTGCTGTGCGCGGCGAGCGTCGCCGAGGAGGTGCCGCGCTGGCGGCGCGGCAGCGGGCTCGGCTGGGTGACCGCCGAGTACGCCATGCTGCCCCGGGCGACGAACACCCGTGGCGACCGCGAGTCGGTCAAGGGCCGCCTGGGCGGCCGCACCCAGGAGATCTCCCGGCTGGTCGGGCGCTCGCTGCGGGCCTGCGTGGACTACAAGGCGCTGGGCGAGAACACCATCGTGATCGACTGCGACGTGCTGCAGGCCGACGGCGGTACCCGCACCGCGGCGGTGACCGGCGGCTACGTCGCGCTGGCCGACGCCGTGGCCTGGCTCAAGGGCAGGAAGCGGACCAAGGGCGACCCGCTGCTCACCTCGGTGTCCGCGGTCAGCGTCGGCATCGTGGACGGCGAGCCCCGGCTCGACCTGTGCTACGAGGAGGACGTGGCCGCGCAGACCGACATGAACGTGGTGTGCACCGCCAGCGGCGACTTCGTGGAGGTCCAGGGCACCGCCGAGCAGGAGCCGTTCAGCCGGGACCTGCTCGGCCAGCTGCTCGATCTCGCCGTAGCGGGTTGCGGTGAGCTGACCAGGCTGCAGCATGAGGCCCTGTCCTGAACGGCCGAACGAGCGGCCTTTCCCGCCCAGCCGGACGTGACCGCCGTGGCCGGTAAGACCGTGGTCCTGGCCACCAGGAACGCGGCCAAGCTCCGCGAGCTGGCCCGGATCCTGGGCGTGGACGAACCTGGCGGCACGCAGATCAAGCTGGTCGACCTCGACGAGTTCCCCGGCGCGCCCGACGTGCCGGAGACCGGGGCCACGTTCGAGGAGAACGCGCTGCTCAAGGCGCGCGCGATCGCGGACTGCACCGGCCTGCCCGCGGTGGCCGACGACTCCGGGCTCTGCGTGGACGCGCTCCGCGGCATGCCCGGCGTGCTGTCCGCCCGCTGGGCGGGCCGGCACGGCGACGACCAGGCCAACCTGGACCTGGTGCTGGCCCAGGTGGCCGACGTGCCGGACACGAGGCTGGGCGCGCGGTTCGTCTGCGCCGCCGCGCTGGTGGTGCCCGGTCCCGGTCCCGGTAACGCCCGCGAGTGGGTGGTGACCGGACGGGTCGAGGGCCGGCTGGTCCGGGTGCCGCGCGGCAGCGGGGGATTCGGCTACGACCCGATCTTCCTGCCGGACGGGTTCGCGCAGACCACCGCCGAGATGACGGCCGAAGCCAAGGACGCGATCAGCCACCGGGGCCGCGCCTTCCGCGCGCTGACCCCGTTCATCACCGGGCTGTGGAACGGGGCTTAGGAGTCCCATCTGACCCTCGCGTGCGCTCACCTCTCCTGACTTTCCACATGTCTTGACCCTCCCGGGTGCGCGGGCGTACGACGGTTCTCTGGGACTGGCGCGGCGAGGGGAGGGCTGGCGGTGTACAGCTACGACGGACGGCGCTTCCGGCCCGAAGGCGCGGACGAGCCCGTGGTCACCTACCGGCAGGACCGCGACCTGCTCTGGGCCGAGATCCCGGCCGGCCGCGGCGTGCGCCGCGGCTCGCTGACCGGCCGGTGCCATTCCGACGGTGCCCTCGACTACGCGTACTGCATGGTCCTCGACACCGGCGAGATCGTCGCGGGCCGCTGCCACAGCACGCCGATCCGCCGTCGCGGCGGCGGCGTCCGGATGCGTGAGGAATGGGAGCGCTACGGCCCGAACGCCGCCACCGGCGTGTCCTACCTCGAAGAGGTCGACCCTCCGCCGGGTATCGGCGCGGCCGGTTCGGCCTCGGCCGCGCCTCGCGGTAGCGTTGGGCCCATGACCGGTAAGCGACTCGCGCCTGGCGACCCCGCCCCCGACTTCACCTTGCCGGACGCCGACGGCAAAGAGGTGTCGCTGTCCTCGTTCCGCGGCCAGCGGGTGATCGTGTACGTCTACCCGGCCGCGATGACCCCCGGCTGCACCACGGAAGCCTGCGATTTCCGTGACAGCCTGGCCAGCCTGAACTCCGCGGGCATCACCGTGCTCGGCATCTCGCCCGACCAGCCGGCCAAGCTGGCGAAGTTCCGCGATAAGGAGGGCCTGACCTTCCCGCTGCTCTCCGACCCCGGCCACGCCGTGCTCGAGGCCTACGGCGCCTGGGGCGAGAAGAAGCTCTACGGCAAGACCACCGTCGGCGTGATCAGGTCCACGTTCGTGGTCGGCGCGGACGGCACCATCGACAAGGCCATGTACGGGGTCAAGGCCACCGGCCACGTCGCCCGGCTGCGCGCCGAGGTCGGCGCCTAGGCGGTACCGTTAACTGGCGGCCGGCCCACGCTGGCCCACGCGGGCGTGGCGAAATGGCATACGCGGCAGGTTTAGGTCCTGTTGGTGGCGACACCGTGGGGGTTCGAATCCCCCCGCCCGCACCGGACCGCGGCGATGGTCCGGGAGCAGTTCGCCGCGATGCCTGGCGGGCCGTCGGCGTCTGCGCTGAGACGCCGTGGCGCAATTGCGCAGGACGTAGTGACTACGTCCCCCAGGCGGGCGGGTCCGGCAGCTTCCTAGCGGCCGTTCTCCCTTGCCAGCGTAACGCCGACCGCGGTCAGCACGGCCAGCCCGAACAGCACGTACAGATCACTGGCCGCCATCCGCCCCGCGCCCGGCGGGTGGCCGGGCCAGGGGAGCGGCGTGAAGGAAGAGAAGACCACGGCGGCGGCGGCCGCCGCCAGCGCGCAGGCCGCCGAGCGACGCCGCCGGGCGGCCGCGGTCAGCCACACCAGCAGCGGGACGGCCCAGACCCAGTGGTGGGTCCAGGACATCGGCGAGACGAGCAGGCCGGTCAGGGCGCAGCATAGGAACCCGGCCAGCCGGCGCCCGCGGCAGTGCGCCCAGACGGCGACGGCCAGGCCGGCCAGGCCGACCGCCAGCGCGGCGACCAGCCACCAGGTCCGCGGCGGGTCCCCGGTGCCGGCCAGCCGGGCGATCGCCCCGGCCAGGGACTGGTCTGACGGGTTGGCGGGATCGCCGATCCGGCGAGAGTCGCCGAAGACCCCGCCCAGCCAGAACGTCCGGGACCGCGCGGGCAGCCAGAGGAATCCCGCCGCGACCGTCACGGCGAAGACCGCGGTCGCGGTCGCCGCGGCCCGCAGCCGGCCGGTCAAGGCCAGATACGCCACGAAGATCAGCGGGGTGAGCTTGATCCCGGCCGCCAGCCCGGTCCCGATGCCCTGCCACCAGGCCCCGTCGCGGCGCCGCAGCAGGTCCGCGCCGATCAGCGCGGCCAGGATCAGGTTGACCTCGCCCAGGTGCAGCGTATACGCCACCGGCCAGGTCAGCAGGGCCAGCGCCGTCACCGCGAAGACGGTTTCCGGGCGCCGCCGTACCCCGGCCGCGCTCAGCGACAGCACGCACAGCACCACCAGGCTGGCCAGGCTGCCGGCAGTCAACGCGGCCTTCAGCATGCCGAGAGAGGCGTCCGCGAACAGCAATGCGGCGAACGGCGGGTAGGTGAAGCTGAGCGGCGCGCCGGGAGCGTACAGCGCTCCGCCGCCCGCCGCGGCCTGCCGGCCGCCCCACCAGTACACCCGGACGTCCCACAGCGGCCAGTTCACCGCCGGAGCCAGCAGCCCGGGCAGCACGTACACCGCCAGCGCCGCCAGGCCCGCCAGCACCGCCGCCCTGCGTATCCCGCGCGCATGCGGCGACCACTCCGTCCGGACGGCCCAGCGGCGCGCCCTCGTCGGCACCGCCGCCCCCGCGTTGGCTTGTGTCACCACCCCAAATCTGGCGTAACCCGGCGGCGGATCGCATCGGCCTGCGGGCTACATCTGCGGCTCGGAACATCAGCCCGCAGGAGCAGCCCGGCCCGGCGAGGAACGGTCCGGAAAAACGAGGACCCGCTATCCCCACGGCCGCCGCAGCCCAGCGCCGGCTTGACCGTCAGCGGCTCGGCGGCGTGGCTGGCCAGCACGGCGAACAGCGTGCCGTCGTCGCGGATCAGCGTGTCGCAGGCTACCCGCGGGTCGTCCACCGTGATCGCGCGGCGTGCCCCGGCGTGCCGGGCCAGCGCGTCGTCGCTGATGCCGTCGGTTTCCCACCCCCCATCATGCTGTGCTATACCGATTAAGTCCTGGTTGTGCACTTATGAGCGGGGAGTCTTAGGCTTGGCAGGCATGCGGGCGGACCTGCGGAGAATCGCCGCCCGGCCAGGAGGGAAACGATGAGGCGTCCGACCATTGCCGACGTCGCGCGGCGCGCGGGCGTGACCAAGGCCGCGGTCTCCTTCGCCCTCAACGGCCAGCCCGGCGTGTCGGCCGCGACCCGCGAGCGCATCCTGGCCATCGCCGACGAGATCGGCTTCGAGCCCAACAGCGCCGCCCGGGCCCTGTCCGACGGCCGGGCCGGCGCGTTCGGCCTCATCATCGACCGCCCGGCGCGCACCCTGGGCAGCGAGGTCTTCTTCATGCAGCTCATCTCGGCCATCCAGGCGGAACTGGCGCAGAACCGGATAACGCTGCTGTTCACCATGGCCGAGGACCAGGCCGAAGAGATCCGCATGTACCGCACCTGGTGGGCTCAGCGCAAGGTGGACGCCGTGTTCCTGGTCGACCTGCAGGTGCGCGACCGCCGGATCGGCGTGCTCGAGGAACTCAGCCTGCCCGCCGTGGTGCTCGGCACCCCGCGCGGGGCGGGCCGCCTGCCCGCCGTCTGGCAGGACGACCGGGCCGCCACCCAGACCGTGATCGGCTACCTGGCCGGGCTCGGGCACCGGCGGATCGCCCGGGTCGGCGGCTTCACCAGGTACTGGCATTCCAGGCTGCGCACCGAAGCGCTCGCCGAGGTGGCCGGAGCGGCGGGCATCGAGGCGGTCTCGGTGGCGGCCGACTACACCGCCGAGCACGGTGCCGAGGCCACCCGGGACCTGCTCAAGCAGGCCGCGCCGCCCACCGCGATCCTGTACGACAACGACGTGATGGCCCTGGCCGGCCTCGGCGCGGCGCAGCGGATGGGCGTGCGGGTGCCGGCCGGCCTGTCCATCGTGGTCTGGGACGACAGCACGCTCTGCGAACTCGTCCACCCGGCGTTCACCGCGCTGCGCCGCGACATCCCGGCGGCGGGCATCCAGGCGGCGCGGATGCTCCGCGAGGCCGTCACGGGCGGCCGGCCGGATCACTTCCAGGAGACCCCGCCCGTTCTCCTGGTCCGCGACAGCACGGGTCGCCCGCCGGCCTAACAGCGGGAAGGTGATGTTCGAAGGAGACGACATCTCCGTGTTCAAGGGAAAGCAGCTGCGCGAGTACTACCGGCACGTCCAGGGCGTCTTCCAGGACCCGTTCAGCTCCTACAACCCCATCTACCGGGCCGACCGCGTCTTCGAGCTGATCCGCGGCGTGCACTTCCCGCACACGGGCCAGCAGGCGTGGGACGCCAAGATCGAGTCGGCGCTCCAGGCCGTCACCCTCAATCCCGGCGACGTCCTGGGCAAGTACCCGCACCAGCTGTCCGGAGGACAGCAGCAGCGCCTGCTGATCGCCCGGGCCCTGCTGCTCGACGTCAAGCTGCTCATCGCCGACGAGATCATCAGCATGCTGGACGCCTCCACCCGGGTCGACATCCTCAACCTGCTCATCAGCCTGAAGCGGTCCGGCCTGGCGATCCTGTTCGTCACCCACGACCTGTCGCTCGGCCACTACGTGAGCGACCGGACGATCATCCCGCGCCGGGGGGGGGCGATCGCGGAGATGGGAGACACGGTCAAGGTATTCAGCCGCCCGCAGCACCCTTACACCAGGGTCCAGTACGAAGAAGACCATTTCGTGGCGGCCGCGGAAGCCTAGCGCGCGGGCCCGGCGGGCCCAGGCCGGGGCCCGCGGGGCAGGGCCTGGCTCAGCCGCCGTTCATCAGCATCGAGCTGATGCTGAACGACGGGAACCCGATGAACTGCTGCATGACGTTGACCACGCGGTCCAGCCGGACCTTGTCCACGGTGCCGACCGGTCCGCCGGTGAACGGATAGCTGTCCAGCGCCAGGACCGCCGCGGTCTGCCGGGACACGCCGAACGGCTTCGGCAGGTCCATCATCGCGTTCTCGACGGCGACGCGGCTGCTGTCCGCGATCTGCTGGCCTTCCTCCAGCGCCTTGTAGAACGCGGCCAGCGTGTGCGGGTGCTCCCGCGCCCACTGCTTGGTGACCACGTAGCCCGCGATCGGGAAGCTCGTGGTCGCGCCCTGGTCCAGGTCGATGAGCGGCACGGCGCCCTGACCCATTTCCGCGCCGCTGGCGAACGGCTCGGGCAGCAGGGCCGCGCTGATGGCGCCGCTCTTGAGTTCGGCGGGCATCAGGGGGAACGGGACGTTGCTGGCGAATTTCACCGACCCGGGGGACAGCCCGTGCTCGGCCAGCACCGACGCGGCCAGCAGGTACAGGATGTTCTTGGGCGCGTTGATCGCGACGGTCTTGCCCTTGAGGTCGGCGAGGTCCGTGACCTTCGAGTCCGGCATCGTGTAGATGCCCTGGGATCCCGGCTCCATCACCGATCCCTCGGCGAAGATGTACAGGTTCGCCTCGCCATCCTGCTGCGCCTGGATATAGGAGACGTAGTTGCCGCCCGTAATGTCGTAAATACCCTTGGCCTGATCGGCGATCACCGTCTCGCTGCTAGTGGCGGGGGTGAAGTGAACGTTCAGCCCCTCGGCCTTGAACAAGCCCCCGTAAAGCGCCGCGAAGAAGCCCGCCGAATCCAGGGCGGGAACCACGGCGACGTTCAGGTCCGGCTTCTCGATACTGGGCGGGGCGGCTGCTCTCCCGGCACTCGAGCATCCGGCGGCCAGCGCCAGTGCCGTGGCCGTGACCAGTAGTGCCCTGCCCCGCACCCTCCTGAATCTCATTGTCGCAAACCTTCCATGCGGCGGGCAGGGGGTTCGCTTACGGGTGGTACGTCCCCGTTCGTTTCAGGGTGCGCAGATGCCCGCATGTCAGGACATGCGGGTACCAGGCCAGTCTGAGTCTCCCGCCCCTATCCCTCGGGCAGCATAAAGCAATAGAACCGGCCCATTCAGGAAATTACCGAAAGTCCAGACTTTGCAGGTGATGGGGTGCGACAGCGGGCGATGCTGTAGGAGAACGTGCGATAGCGGGACAAGCTCCCTCACGCCACGGCCTTACGAGACAGGTGGGGCTATCGCACCCGAACCGCGAGCTATGAGGCGCGTGAGAAGCAATACGCCTCGCGGGAGGCCAGCATGGTGACGAGGTCGTTGCCGGCGAAGATCGCGGTGGGCCGTTCGGCTGGCGGATCAGCGCCGCGGTGGCGTCGGCGGCCGGGTCAGGCTGGATAATGCAACTCACCATGTTTCTCATGCAATGGTTCGCGTTATGCAGGGACCCGCTGAGGTTGCTGCCCGTGCTACCTGCACCGACCGCTCGCGCAGGCCCTGCCTCCACGGGGGGTCGACCCCCCTGGCACCCCCCGCAGAAGGCCTGCACTCGCGGCCGGTCTTGCATAGCGCTCCATGAAGGCGATGAGCGTGATCCCGGGCCGCCCCGGCTCGGCGCTCATCGCCGAGCGGCCCGAGCCGCCGCCCGCGGAGGGCTCCGTCCTGGCCGAGGGCCTGCTGGCCGGCATCTGCGGGACGGACCGCGAGATCCTGGACGGCGCCGGGCAGCCGCCCGGCGGCGGGCCGCGCCTGGTGATCGGGCACGAGTCCCTCGGCCGGGTGCTCCAGGCCCCTCCGGACGCGCCGGTCCGCCCCGGTGACCTGGTGGTCGGCGTGGTCCGGCGCCCCGATCCGGTGCCCTGCGCGGCCTGCGCGGCCGGGCAGTGGGACTTCTGCGCCAACGGCCGGTACGCCGAGCGCGGCATCACGGGCCTCGACGGCTATGGCGCCACCCGCTGGCGGGTCGCCCCGCCGTTCGCCATCAAGGTCCCGGACCGGCTCGGCGACCTGGGCGTGCTCACCGAGCCGGCCAGCGTGGTGGCCAAAGCATGGGAGCAGATCGACCTGATCGCGGCGCGGGCCACCGGGCCGGGCCGGAGGGCCCGGATCGCCCTGGTGGCCGGGGCCGGCCCGATCGGCATGCTGGCGGCGCTGCTCGGCGTCCAGCGCGGCTACCAGGTGCACGTCTTCGACCAGGTCACGGCCGGCCCCAAGCCGGCCCTGGCCGCCGCCCTCGGCGCGACCTATCATCGCGGCCCGGCCGGCGACCTGCGCCCGGACGTCATACTCGAGTGCACCGGCGCCGGCCAGCTGGTCGCCGAGCTGGCCGGCCAGCTCGCCCCGGCGGGCGTGATGTGCCTCATCGGCATCTCCTCCGCCCGGCGCCGCCTGCCAGTGGACATGAACCGGGTCGCCGCCTCGATGGTGCTGCGGAACTCGGTGATCTTCGGCACGGTGAGCGCGGCCCGCCGCCACTACGATCAGGCCGTCGAGGCGCTGGCCCGGGCCGACCAGGCCTGGCTGGCCGGCCTGATCACCCGCCGCGTCCCGCTGTCGTCGTGGCATCAGGGGCTCACCCGGCAGCCAGATGATGTCAAGGTCGCCGTGGACCTGACAAAATAAGTTCCTCATCCCGAACGGGCAGGGTGACAGCCCGGACCGAGCTTCACGACTGGCCAGGAACGGAGCATGTGATGGCGGACTCGGACACCGGCGCGAAACCCGTGGACCAGGCCGAGCTGGTGGCGGACATCGATCGCACCCGCGCGGAGCTGGCGCGCACCATCGACGCCATCTCCGACCGGGTGAGCCCGAGGCGGAACGTAGAGCGAGCCGTGGACGACGTCCGTGAGCGCGTCCGCCAGATCGACCCCGTGGTGGTCGGGGCTGCCGTCGCGGCCGTCGTCGTGGTGGTCGGCGTCAGCGCCCTGCTCCTGCTGCGCCGCCGCAGGCGCTAGCCGGCGCTCTTGGTCAGCTCTTCGTACTCCGCCGCGGACAGCAGGTCGGGCGGCAGGGCCGCGTCGCCGCTGCCGTCCTGGGCCATCTGCACCCGGAACATCCAGCCGGCCGTATACGGCTCGGCGTTGACCAGCGAGGGATCGTCTTCAAGCTCGGCGTTGACCTCGACGACCTCGCCGTCCACCGGGGAGTACAGGTCGCTGACCGACTTGACGGATTCCACCTCGCCGCAGGGCTCGCCGGCGGTGACGGCCGAGCCGACGGCCGGCAGCGAAACGTAGACCACGTCGCCGAGCTGCTGCGCCGCGTACTCGGTGATGCCGACCGAGGCCGTCGTGCCCTCCACGGACACCCACTCGTGCTCGGGGGTGTAGCGCAGATCGGCTGGAACGCTCATCGTTATTGTCTCCTCCGGTAAAAGGGCAAGTCCGTCAGGCGGGCGGGCACCGCTTCTCCCCTGATGCCCACGGCAAGTTCATGATCACCGGCTCCCTCGCCGACCCCCGGCTCCAGGTACGCCATGGCGATCGGCACGCCGAGGGTCGGTGACGGGGCGCCGCTGGTGACGATGCCCCGGGTCTGGCCGCCGGCCAGGACGGGGTAGCCGTGCCGGGCGATCCGGCGGGACTGGATGGTCAGCCCGGCCAGATGCCTGACCGGTCCAGCGGCAGCCCGGGCGGCCAGGGCCTCGCGGCCGACGAACTCGCCCGGCTTGTCGAACTTCACCACCCGCCCTAGGCCCGCTTCGAAAGGTGTCACGTCCGGGCCGAGCTCGTTGCCGTACAGCGGCATGCCGGCCTCCAGCCGGAGCGTATCGCGGGCCGCCAGGCCCGCCGGGACCAGGCCGGCCGGACCGCCCGCGGCCATCAGCGCGTCCCAGATGTGCGCGGCGTCCTCCGGGCGGCAGAACACCTCGAAGCCGTCCTCGCCGGTGTACCCGGTGCGCGCCACCCAGGCCTTGCGCCCCGCCACCTCCCCGAACGCCCCGGCGTAGTACTTGATCGAGCCGAGGTCCAGGCCGCCGGCCAGCGGTGCGAGGATCCCGGCCGCCTCCGGCCCCTGGATGGCGATCAGCGCGTAGTCGCCGGTGGCGTCGGTGACCCGCGCGTCGTGCCCGGCCGCGCGGGAGCGCACCGACCCGACCACCACCCCGGTGTTCGCGGCATTGGCGATGACCAGGAACTCGTCCTCGTCCTGCCGGTACACCACCAGGTCGTCGAGCACGCCGCCGTCTTCCGCGCAGATCATCGTGTACCTGGCCCGCCCGGGCCGCAGCGCGGACAGGTTCCCGACGAGCGCGTAATCCAGAGCCGGGCCCGCGCCGGGCCCGCTCACCACGACCTCGCCCATGTGGGAGAGGTCGAACAGGCCGGCCGCGCCCCGCACCGCGTGGTGCTCGGCGGTCTCGCTGGCGTAGCGCAGCGGCATCTGCCAGCCGGCGAAAGAGGTCATGACCGCGCCGAGCCGCTCGTGGACCGCGTGCAACGGAGTCTGCCTCGGCTGTTCTCCTGCTGATGTCATCTGCGAATGGTATGCCGGAACCATGGAACTTCTCACCGAGCCCCAGATCGCCGCTGACCTCGCCACCGTCCCCGCCTGGACCCGCGACGGCGGCTCCATCACCACGGTCACCCAGCGCCAGGACTTCCGCGACGCCCTGCTCTACGTCGGGGCGGTCGCCTACCTCGCCGAGAGCGCCAGCCATCACCCGGACGTGACCATCCAGTGGAACAAGGTGACGCTGACCCTCAGCACCCACTCGGCGGGCGGCCTGACCGCCAACGACTTCGCCCTGGCCCGCCAGATCTCCGCCCTGGCTTCATGATCTCTCAGTGAAGGATTTTCAGTCCGGCGGGACTCAAATTCCTCGCGATCACGGCAGCGAGGCCGAGTCATAAAGTGACCAATGTTTCGCCAGATTTACACAAAAAGACACCCCGGAGCCTCTTCAGAGCTGACTGAAAGCGTGGCATCGTGGGCTCTCGCGCGGTGCCGGCTTGTCGGGCCGCGCCTTACGCGTGAGAGGAAAACTGATGAGGAGAGCATGGGACGCGCGTCGGCGCGCAGGTCGGCAGGCGACCTGGCTTCGCGTCACCGCGGCTGCCAGCTCGGCGGCGCTGCTCGGCACGCTGGGCCTGGCGGGGACCTCGATGGCGGCCACCGCCAAGGCCGCGAGACCCGCGACGCCAGCGAGACCCGCGACGCCAGCGACCAGCACGTCGTCGTGCCACCTGGGCAACGGCGTCAGGCACGTGGTGCAGCTCACCTTCGACAACGTGCACTATTTCCGGGACAACCCGAACGTCCCGTCCGACCTGGAGCTCATGCCGAACCTGCTGAACTTCTTCCTCAGCAACGGCACGTTCCTGTCGAATAACCACACGCCGCTCATCGCGCACACCGCCGATGACATCCTGACCACGAACACCGGCCTGTACGGCGACCGGCAGGGCATGCCGATCTCCAACAGCTACCAGGCCTACAACACCGACGGCCCGGGCGGCGCCTTCAACACCACCGACCCGGCCAGCTCGTTCGCCTACTGGACCGACCCGGTCGACGACACGTCCAAGACGCCGAGCCCGGACCGCGACACCAACCCGAACATGGTCTACTCCCCGGTGCCGCCGGCCACCGCCGCGCAGGCCGTGTCGCCGAGCACGGTGACCCCGGCGCCCTGGGTGCCGTTCACCCGGGCCGGCTGTGACGTGGGCGACGTGTCCACGGCGAACCAGGAGCTCGAGAACACCACGCCGGACATCGCCCAGGCCTTCGGCGCCAACTCGCCGGAGCAGCAGCAGCTCGCCGCCGACCCTGACTCGTTCAAGGACGCCGAGACCGCGGACTACGTCGGCCTGGCCGTGCACTGCGCGAAGGGCAGCGCGTTCTGCGCCGACGCCAAGGCGGTCCGGGGCAACCAGACCACGGTGTCGCCGACCGCGGTGCCCGACGTGCTGCCGCAGGAACCAGGCGGGTACACCGGGTTCGCCGCGCTGTACGGGCACCGGTACATCGCGCCGCAGCTCGGCGCGGGCAAGGACAACCTCGTCTCGGGCAGCGGGGTCCCGATCACCAACGCGGCCGGGAACCTGACCGACGAGAACGGCAACCAGATCAACGGCGCGTTCCTCACCAACCACCCCGGCTTCCCCGGGTTCGGCCCGATCAACGCGTCCCAGACGCTGGCCTACATGGGCGACATGCTGGAGTCCGGCGTCCCGGTGGTGAACGGCTACATCGCCGACATCCACGGGAACGAGAACATCCCCGGCCTGTCCGCGTGCGTGGGCGCGCCCGCCGCGCTGGGCAGCGGCAGCGCCTGCTACATCGCCCAGGCGGCGTACTACAACCAGGCGTTCGGCCTGTTCTTCAAGCGGCTGGCCGCCGACGGCATCAACGCCTCCAACACGCTGTTCGTGCTCAGCTCGGACGAGGGCGACCACGAGGCCGGCGCCAACGTCGGCCGGTCCATCCAGCCCACCCCGGCCAACTGCAACGGCGTCACCATCACCTGCACCTATCCGGCCGGGTCGTTCGGCGAGCTGGCCGGCAACATGACCGGCCTGCTGGCCACCGAGAAGAACAACACCACCCCGTTCACCATGGAATCGGACACCGCGCCGGAGTTCTACATCACCGGCGACCCGGGCCCGAACGCGCCGGTGGTGCGCACGCTGGAACGCGACGTGGCCGGCCTGACCGCGAACAACCCGTACGCGGGCGGCACCCAGCCGATCGCCAACTACATCGCGGACCCGGCCGAGATGGCGATCCTGCACATGGTCAACGCCGACCCGGCCCGGACCCCGACGTTCGCGCTGTTCGCCAAGCCGGACTATTTCTTCAGCCCCGGCTCGGCCACGTGCTCGCCATGCGTCACCCAGAACACCGGGTTCGCCTGGGACCACGGCGACTACGCCGCCGAGATCAACACCAACTACCTGGGCCTGGCCGGTCCCGGCGTCAAGCACCTCGGCCTGGACGGCTCCTCGGCCGCCAACGGACCGAACTCCGCCGGCCCCGACAGCGGCCAGACCGTCGCCGCGGACAGCAACAACCCCGGCACCTGGGCCGACGAGACCGACATCCGGCCGACCCTGATCTACCTGACCGGCCTGAAGGATGACTACGAGCACGACGGCCGGGTCATCACCCAGGTTCTCACCCACCCGAACCGCGCCCTGGCCGCGCCGGGCGTGGCCGCCCTGGGAGGCTGCTACAAGCAGATCAACTCCAGCGTCGGCCAGTTCGGCAACTACACCCTGCGGGCCTCGACCGCCGCCGTCGAGTCCAGCAGCGTGGGCGACACCCTGTACAAGACGGTCAACGCCTCGCTGGCCGGCCTGGACAAGCTGCGCGACACGCTCGCGCTGCGCATCAAGGCCGAGCTCGAGGGGGCCGCGTTCGGTGCCCAGCCGGTCATCGGCGCGCAGGCCCAGA
>Ga0335069_10004282_pt1 | contig 21253 bp, 16 predicted proteins | sample Lox_Sample_11_FD_206714 | JGI IMG/M metagenome (GOLD analysis project Ga0335069, IMG submission 206714) | Soil microbial communities from Loxahatchee National Wildlife Refuge, Florida, United States - Lox_Sample_1.1 | ecosystem: Environmental > Terrestrial > Soil > Wetlands | place: USA...
GCGTTCCGAAGGCGGGATGACGGTTACCCAGACGCGGAGGTTGTGGGCCCGGGCGAGCGGCAGAAATGCCTTCAATTCCTCCAGGTCGCTTCCGCCTGGATGGGCAACCCACCGGTAGGTGTTGGCGTGGAGCGCGACCAACTCGGCGACCAAGCCAGGCGCATCCACCCGGTGATCGGCCAATCGTGGCGGCGCGGCATAAGTGCAGTAGGACTCGCGCACGGATTGCGAGCGCTCATGCCCAGCGGAATCCTCAGCGGAAGCGCAAGCGGCCATCACCAGGGGCAAAACGAGGCCGGCCAGCGTCCTCAAGGGGATTTGCCGTGGGCGCAGCCGATGGCAGAGCGCTCTTCGGGTTCGAGTCTCCTCAAGCATGCGGCGACTTTGAACGGTAAGGGGCGAGGCCGTCAACGGCCAAATGTGCGGGTCAGGACCTCGCAGGGCGAACACGCCGACTGGGATGCGTACCAGAGCCCACGGGCCTCGGCGGTCTGCGCCGATTCCAGTTGCGCCGCCCGCAGTCCGCGTCGACGTTCTCCGCCATGAAGCACTCCCTCCTGAGGCTGATAGCCACATGCTGCTGGCTGGCCCTGATCAACTCAACCCATGCGCAGGGTTTGCAGTTCACCGCTTCGCAGCATACGACGAATGGAGTCTACCTGCAGTGGAGCGACTCGGTCGCCGGGCAGTCTTACACCTTGCAGGGGCGGGACCGGCTGCCCAACACCATCTGGTTGACGCTCGACAGCCCCCAGCCCTGGCCCACCTTGCAGACGCAATGGAACGACACCATCTCCCCCACCCAGGAAATGCGCTTCTACCGGGTCGTCGGCGTCCAGCCCGCCACCCGCGGCAGGCTGATCTCCGCCACGCTTTGGACCAACTTCAGCGCCTTCTTCCTGGACTTGGCCTACTTCGAGTATGGCATAAACCTGACGGCGCAGTATGGCGTGAACTGCTACAGGGTCGTTTATGAAACCATCGATCCGCTTGGGGGGAAGACGACGGCGTCAGGCGGGATGTTCCTGCCCCAGCATAGTGGAGTCAACTGGCCGCTCGTGAGCTTTTCCCACGGGACGGTTACCCAGACAAACCAGGTCCCTTCGGAGGCCATTACGCTGGATGCCTTTGCCGGCATAGCGTTTGCCTCGGTCGGCTACGTCAGCGTGGTGGCGGACCTGCTGGGCCTGGGCTCCAGCCCCGGCCACCACCCCTACCTGCACGCGCGCAGCGAGGCCACGGCCAGCGTGGACATGCTCCGCGCCGCCAGAAATTATTGCGCCAGCAACAGCATCGGCCTGAACGGCCAGGTGTTCCTCGCCGGTTACTCCCAGGGAGGGCACACCGAGATGGCCCTCCACCGCGAATTGGAGATGTATCACACGAACGAGTTCACCGTCACTGCCAGCGCGCCTATGGCGGGGCCATACGACATGTCCGGGGTCGAGCTAAATGACATGTTGTCCTCGCGCTGTCCGCCTGATCCCTACTACGCCGCTTACGTCGTGGTCGCCTACCAATGGGTGTATTCCCTGGCGCCGGGCTGGGGCGACCTGTTGGCGCCGCCCTATAACACCACCATCCCGCCGCTGTTCAACGGCAACACGGACGGGACGAACATCGATATGGCCATGCCCGCCTGCAGTCTCTCCAGCATTCTCCTTTCCGCCGTGCGCTCCGCCCTGACGAACGACCCCGGCTCTCCGCTCTACGAGGCGCTGCGCGACAACGACCTCTACCGCTGGAAGCCCATCGCGCCGATTCGCCTATACCATTGCAGCGGCGATCTGGACGTCCTGCCCGCCAATTCCCAGGTCGCCTACAGCAACTTCGTGGCGCTGGGGGCCACCAACGTGCAACTAATTGATCCCAGCCCCGGAGCGGACCACACCACCTGTGCGATCCCGGCACTGGAGGCTGCGGAGGCCTGGTTTAATACCCTGAAGCACTAAGCTGCCTCCTCCATGTCACAAGTGGACACGGGGGTGGAGGCGGAAATCCGAAACCCGAAGGCCGAAGGCCGAGAGAAGGCCGAAATCCGAAGTCCGAACCCACCAGGCGGCGATCCAAGCACTTGGCTGGCAGGGAGGCCGCCCTTGGCGCCGAAGGGCAAAAACCAAGCACTTCCAAACACCTGGTTTCCCCAAGGGCCACCCCATCCATAGCCCCTCCAGATGCACACCGGTACCTCACCGTCGTACCTCTGCAAACCTTGCAGAGGTACGACGGTGAGGTACCGGTGTGCATCCGGGGGGGATGGCGTGCTGCTAGGGACGCTTAGGGGTCAAAAAGCCTGGTTCGGCCCTGATTGGCGGGTGGACAGGCGCGCGAGCGGCCAGTTTCCACCTCGCGGGGACCCTGCTGGTCGTGTAAGGTGCTCCGATGCACCTGAATCGGAGCTTTCTCATGGGCAGCGTTTCTGCGCTGCTGCTGACCGGGCACGCCACGCGGGCTGACGACTGGCCGCAGTGGCTGGGGCCCAATCGCGACTCGGTGTGGCGCGAGACGGGTATCGTGGAGAAGTTCACGACCAACGGCCCGCCCGTGCTTTGGCGCGCGACCGTCGGCGGCGGATATGCGGGGCCGGTCGTGGCCGATGGACGCGTGTACGTAACCGACCGCCAACTTGCGCAGGGCGTCAGCAACCCGGCGGACCCGTTCGCCAAGACCGAGGTCCGCGGCTATGAGCGCGTGCTTTGCCTGCAGGAGTCCGATGGACAGCTCATCTGGAAGCACGAATATGAGTGCCCTTACACGATCAGCTACCCGGCGGGGCCGCGCGTGGCGCCGCTGGTCAGCGGAGGCAAGGTCTATACCCTCGGAGCCGAGGGCAACTTGTGTTGCCTGGATGCCCGTAGCGGCAAGGTCGAGTGGTCGCGGGACTTCAAGAAGGACTTCGGCATCAAGGCGCCGATGTGGGGTTTTGCGGGGCATCCGCTGCTCGATGGGAACCGTCTGATCTGCCTGGCCGGCGGCGCGGGCAGCGTGGCGGTGGCCTTCGACAAGGACACGGGCAAGGAGCTGTGGCGGGCACTGAGTGCCGAGGAGCCGGGCTATTCCTCGCCGATGATCTGCCAGGCTGGCGGCAAGCGGCAGCTTATTATCTGGGACCCCGAGGCGGCCAATTCCCTGAACCCCGACACGGGCGAGGTGTATTGGTCCGTGCCGTTCAAGGCGAAGGTGGGCATGACCCTCGCCACGCCCCGCAAGCTTGACGATTGGCTCTTCTTCACGTGCTTCTACAATGGCTCGCTCATGCTCCGGCTTGATGGCGACAAGCCCGCGGTGACCACCGCCTGGCGCACGCAGAAGACCGATGAGAAGAACACCACGCATCTGAATGCCGTCATGTGCACGCCCTTTCTCCAGGACGGCTACATCTATGGCGTGTGCAGCTATGGGCAATTGCGCTGTCTGAAAGCGGCCACGGGGGAGCGCGTCTGGGAGACGTTCAAGGCCACGACCTCCGGGGAGCCGGTCCGCTGGGCCAATACCTTCATCGTGAAGAATGGCGACCGATTCTTTCTGTTCAATGAGCTGGGCGATTTGATCATCGCTCGGCTCAGCCCGAGCGGCTACGAGGAGATCAGCCGCGCGCACCTGCTGGCGCCCACCGGTAACGCGGCGGGACGGCCCGTGCTGTGGTCGCATCCCGCCTTTGCCAACCGGCATATTTACGCCCGCAACGACAAGGAGATCATCTGCGCGGACCTGGGGGTGAAGCGCTGATGGGCCTCGCAAGGGTATAGCGCAAAGAGCACGGCGCGGCCGAGCCCCGCGGTCCAGGATGGAAGTCCGAGGATAGCCAATAGCCGATAGCCAATAGCCAATCCGGGCAGGCCGCGCGGGCTATTTCCTGCTCGCCTTTTGGCGGGGGCTTGGACACTGTGCCGGGCCTTGGGAATATGATGCTGAACCAACTAACGATTGCCGAGCTGACGGGGAAGCTGGCGCGGCGCGAGGTCTCCGCGCGGGCGGCCACCCAGGCGTGCCTGGACCGAATCCAGAGCGTGGACGGCCAGATCCGCGCCTTTATCAGCTACGATGCGGCCGATGCATTGGCGCAGGCCGATGCCGCTGACCAGGCGCTGGCGGCAGGGCAGTCCCATTTGCAGCGGCCGCTGCTGGGCGTGCCGGTGGGCATCAAGGACGTGATCGCCGTCCGAGGACAGCCGCTTAATTGCGGGTCGAAGATACTCGGCAAGTTCGTGTCGCCCTACGATGCTACCGTGATCGAGAAGCTGAAGAGCGCGGGGGCTGTGGTGTTTGGGCGCCTGAACATGGATGAGTTCGCGATGGGCAGCTCGACGGAGAACTCGGCCTTCCACGTGACGCGCAACCCGTGGGATACGTCGCGCATTCCGGGAGGCTCGTCGGGCGGGTCGGCGGCGGCGGTGGTGGCGGACGAGTGCATCGCCGCGCTGGGCTCGGACACGGGCGGCTCGATCCGGCAGCCGGCCGCGCTGTGCGGCTGCGTGGGGCTCAAGCCGTCTTACGGCCGCGTGTCGCGGTACGGGCTGGTCGCCTACGCGTCGTCGCTGGACCAGATTGGCTGCTTCGGACGAGAGGTGCGGGACGCGGCGGCGGTGCTGGGCGCGATTGCCGGGCATGACCCCCGCGATTCCACCAGCGTGCCGGAACCGGTGCCGAATTACGCCGCGGGCCTGACTGGCGACATCCGGGGCCTGAAGCTGGGGCTGGCCAAAGAGTACATGATTGGCGGACTGGACCCCGAGGTGAAGCGGGCGGTCGAAGCCGCCGTGCAGCAGTTTACGAAGCTGGGGGCGGAAGTCGTCGAGGTCTCGCTACCGCACACGGACTACGCTATCGCGACGTATTACATCATCGCCACTGCCGAGGCCAGCGCGAACCTGGCGCGGTTTGACGGTATCCGCTACGGGCTGCGGGTGGACGGGGCCGACCCAATCGAGCTCTATGGGAAAACGCGCGGTGCGGGATTCGGGCCGGAGGTCAAGCGGCGCATCATTCTCGGGACCTACGTGCTCAGCAGCGGGTATTACGACGCCTATTACCTGCGGGCGCAGAAGGTGCGCACGCTGATCCGCCAGGACTTCCTAAAGGCGTTCGAGAAGGTGGATGCGATCCTGACGCCCACGTCACCTACGCCGGCGTTTAAGGTCGGCGAGAAAGCCGAGGATCCTTTGCAAATGTACCTGTCGGACATCTTCACGATTTCCTGCAACCTGGCGGGGCTGTCCGGGACCAGCGTGCCGTGCGGCTTCACCGGATCGGGGACGCGGCTGCCGATCGGCCTGCAGGTGCTGGGCAAGCCATTCGGCGAGCAAACCATCCTGCGGCTGGCGCACGCCTACGAGCAGAGCACGGGCTGGCATAGGGAGAAGCCTATTATTACCGCCAAGTGAGCTGGGCCACTGGTGCAGCTTTATTCAACCTCGCGTCGGCGCCCCGAAGGCAGTAAAGTAAATCCAGGTTATGACGCTGAGAGCCCATTTTGACGGCAAGGTCCTGGTTCCTGACGAACCGGTGGACTTGCCAGTGAATTGTGCCTTGGAGGTGGAGCTAAAACCGGTTCGCAAATCGGCTGGCGCCGAGAAGGCGCTCACCCGCCTCCTTGCGTTAGCTCGCCAGTTTCCTGCTAGGGGTGGCGTAGCTGACGGCGCCGCCCAGCACGATCACTACCTTTACGGGTTGCCCAAACGCCCATGATCCTGCTGGATACGGGCAATTTCATTGCCCTGTTCAGGCCTGAGGACCAGTTGAACCAGCGAGCTGCTGCTTGGTCGCTGTATTTGAGCGAGCCACTGCTTGTTACCGAGTACGTCCTGCTGGAGTGTGTAAACGCTTTGTCTCGGCCCAAGGAAAGGCCGGCGACTCACGCACTTATTCAGTACGCGAGGTCCGAAGCGGGATGTGAGTTAGTGCATGCATCTTCCGCGCTGTTCGAAGCCGGCCTTCGCCTGCACAACGAGCGACCCGACATGGAGTGGTCGCTGACGAACTGCATTTCGTTTGTGCTCATGAAAGAGCACAGCGTTCGCCGCGCCTTGGCCTACGATCATCACTTAGAACAGGCTGGGTTCGAGGCCCTTTTGCGCCGCGACCCGCCTGCTGAATAGCGGTGCGCCTCGCCGGGTTCGGGCCTGATCAGGCGTGGCCGGGTTGCTGTGACAGCAGTACCGCCAAGAAGTGTCCCAACTTCTGCGCCGCGGCCTTGCCCTGCTGCTGAAGCTGGAGGAGAGCACGGATTTTCCTGGGCGACAGGAGGACTGCCCGCGTCAGTTTCGGGACGTCCACCTGCTGGTCGGCTGTGAGGTACTGGTTGAAATCGAGCGGCAGGTTGGTGTCCGCCGTATCCAGAATGATGCGCACAATGGCGCAGGGGAGTTGCTGCTCGCGGCAGACGGCGCAGATGACCTGGGATTCCATGTCCACAGCGTCAGCGCCGGTGGCCTGCCAGAGCGCGCGCTTTTCCTCCACCGTGGTGGCCACGCGTTCGACGCCGTGGAAGTGTGCAGGCCGGGCCCCGGCGGCAATGAGCGCCGGTTCCCACCCGGTCTCTTTATCGGCACTGAACACGATGGTCTGCGCCGGCAGGTCGGGACGCAGACCTCCGGCGAAGCCGGAACTCAATACGCGCGCGGGCTTCTCCTGCGCCAGGGCAGCGCGAATCGCGCGGTGGGCGTTGCGGGGGCCGATGCCCGTGAGCAAGACCCGGAGGGCGGGCGGTGAACCGATGAGTTGGGTAAAGGGTTTAGCCTCTTCCTTGACCGCGAAGGTTACGAGTATTCGGTCCTCAGCAAGTGGCTCTCCTTCGGCCCTCGGGCTTCGGCCTTCGGATTTCACTTAATGCCTGCCAGGCGCTCCTTCCAGATCTGGTGCAGCAAGACGGTGGCCTTCACGTCACGGAGGCAGTATTCGGCGATCTCGCGGTAGCGGCCTTCCGCGACGAGCGTGTTCATGTCGCGGCCCGTCACGCCCTGGCTTTTCGGGGACTCGATGCCGAAGGCCTTGCAGTAGAAGTCCAGGTTGAAGCGCCGCGCCGCGCCCTCCCGCCCGCTGACGCCGTAAAAGGTCAGTTGCTCTGCGAGGTCGCAGTGGGGGTCGGTCTGGTAGCGGTAGCCTAGCCAGTCTTTGCGGGAGATCGGCACGTTGAGCAGGGCCGAGCGCAGGTAGATGAAGGGGACGTCGAAGCCGCGCCCGTTGAAGGTGACGATGGTCTCGTAGTGCTTAGCCACGTCCCAAAAGGCCGTGAGCAGCTCGACCTCATCCACGCAGGCGACGAACTCGACGGGGCCGGCTTGCTCCCCCTCGTCCTCATAGTCGGCGGCGGTGAAGAGCACCTGGCCGCGGGAGGTGTCGGCGTTGAGCATGGCCACGCAGACGACCTGGGCCGTGAAGGGCCACAGGCTGAACTGCTGCTGGATCTCGGCCCGGCGCGTGGCGCGGGCCGGCTCGTCCGCGATCTTCTCGCATTCGCGGAACAGGTATTCCTGCTGCGCCTCGTCAAACTGCTCGGCGGGCAGCGCCGAGGTTTCGATGTCGAAGACGAGCTTGGCCATTATGCGTCGGTAAGGACGCGTTCCACCGCGTCCCACTGTTTCTCCAGCAATTCATGGACGCGGTGGAACGCGTCCCTACCTGAAAGCCTAGGCGCCGAACTTATCGAACATCTTCGCATTGGCCTGCATGAGGCGAATGAGGTCCTTGGCCGGGAAGAGCCCCAGGGAGCCCTGGTTGGCGCCGGTCTCGGTGAAGCGCTCGAGCTTGTCCGAACCCGAGAGGGCGGAGTGGAGCATGACCGGCTGCGGGTGCCAGGAGTGGCCCTTGATGGCGCAGGGGGTGGAGTGGTCGCCGGTGATGGCCAGCACATCGGGCTTTTTGCGCAGCAGGATCGGCAGCGCGGTATCAAACTCCTCGACCGCCTTTTTCTTGGCAGCGAAGTTGCCGTCCTCCCCGTACATGTCGGTGTATTTGAAATGGATGAAGAAGTAGTCGTAGTTGTCGTATTCGGCGAGGTAGCGCTCGAACTGCTCGGCAATGGTCTGTGGGCCTTCGAGCTTGGCCATGCCGACCAACTGAGCGAGGCCCTTGTACATGGGATAGACGGCAATACAGCCGGGGCGAAGGCCGTAGCGGTCCTTGAACAGCGGGATGTGGGGCTGGTGGGCGATGCCGCGCATCAGGAAACCATTGGCGGGTTTCTTCTGGGCGATGACAGGCAGGGCGGCTTGGTAGAACTCGGCGACGAGCTTGGCGGCTTTCTTGGCCTTCAGCGATTTGGCGTTCACCGGCGCGGCCTTGGGCACCGGCAGGCCCTCGCGGTGCGGGTCGGCGTCCGTAAGGGGTCCCTCCAGGCCTTTGCCACGGAAGAGCACGACGAAGCGGTGGCCCTTGCCGGCCTTGATGATCACCTCGGCGTCTCCCACCTTCTTCACCTTGTGGGAGAGCAGGGCGCAGAGTTCCTCGCACACCTTGGTGTCAATGCGGCCGGCACGGCGGTCCGTCACAATGCCCTTGGCATCCAGAGTGCAGAAATTAGCGCGGGCGGCGACATCACCGGGGCCGAGTTCGAGGCCGAGTCCGAGCGCCTCGATGACGCCGCGCCCGACTTCGAACTCCAGCGGGTCATAGCCGAAGAGGCCGAGATGACCCGGCCCACTACCGGGCGTGATGCCGGGAGCCACGGGGACCATGCGGCCCTGGGCGGAGTCCTTGGCCAGGGCGTCCATGTTTGGGGTCGAGGCGGCTTCGAGAGGCGTGAGGTAGCCTTGCTCGCGCGTGGCGACGTCGCCCACGCCATCGAGCACGACCAGCGCCAGCTTGGCTGTGGTCTTGAGGGTTAACTCGGAATATAAAGTATCCACGTTCATGTGATGTTCCATTCGTTCGGTAAAATCCACGCGGGGCGCAGCCAGGCCAGGAATTGGCGGCTGTCCCGAATAGAGAGGAGCATGGAGAGAGCGCGGCGCTAGAGTCAACCGCATTCGCGGCGGAAGTGGGAGCCGGATCAGAAGGCTTGAGGGCCGAAAGCCGAAAGAAGCCCGGCCTTCGAGCTTCGGCGCTCAACTCGCCCGGCCCTTCTTCGGACGGTTCTTTTCGAGGCATTCAGGGCAGATGCCGTGAGTGAAGTCGGCGCCGGTGTGCTGGTGAATGTAGGCCTCGACCTGGCTCCAGTAGCCCTGGTCGTCGCGGATGCGCTTGCACCAGGCGCAGATCGGCAGCAGCCCGTGCAAGGTCTTCACGCGGTCGAGCGCCTCAGCCATTCGGGCGGAGATGCGCCGCAACTCCAGCAGCGCCATCACCTGGCGTGAGAGGGCCTCCATTGCCTGCTTCTGCCTGGCATTGAGGCTGCGCGGCTTGCGGTCAATGGCGCAAAGCATGCCCAGCGCGAAGCCCTCCGGGCTGGCCACGGGAAAGCCGGCATAGAACCGGATGTGCGGGGCGCGGGTAACAAGGGCGCTGTCGGCGAAGCGGGCGTCCTTCAGGGCGTCGCGGATGATCATCGGCTCGGATTCGAGGATCGCGTGCGCGCAGAAGGCGACGTCCCGCGGGGTTTCTTGCACGTTCAGGCCGACCTTGGACTTGAACCACTGCCTCGATTCATCCACCAGCGAGATCACCGCGATGGGCACCTCGCAGATGTAGGCGGCGAGCGCCGTAATGTCGTCGTAGGCCTTCTCGGCCGCCGTATCGAGGATCTTGTATTCCCGCAGGGCAGCCAGGCGGTCGGCCTCGTTATTGGGAAGCGGAGCCTTCATCCCCTCACAGTGCGGGCTGCGAGCAGGCCATTCCGTGGGCTTCGGCGACGGCCTTATGGGTGATTTTCCCGTTCATGACATTGAGGCCGCTTACGAGGGCCGGCTGCTTCTGGCAAGCTTCGCCCAGGCCATAGTCGGCCAGCATCTCGATGTAGCGGTAGGTGACGTTGGTCAGCGCCTGGGTGGCGGTCCGGGCGAAAGCGCCGGGCATATTGGCCACGCAATAGTGGAGCACGCCTTCCTCCACGAACACCGGATCATCGTGGGTGGTGGGGTGGGAGGTTTCGGCGCAGCCGCCCTGGTCAATGGCAATGTCCACCAGCACGCTGCCGGGCCGCATGCGCTGCAGCATGTCGCGCCGAATGAGGCGGGGGGCTTTGGCGCCGGGCACGAGCACGGCGCCGACGAGCAGGTCCACCGCGGGAAGCAACTCCATCAGGTGCGCTTCGTTCGAGTAAAGCGTGTGGGCCGTGTGCAGCGTGATGTCGAGAAAACGCATACGCTCCAGGTCCACTTCGAGCACGGTCACGTCGGAGCCCATGCCCTGGGCCATGCGGGCCGCATTGATGCCTGAGGTGCCGCCCCCAAGCACCACGACCCTGCCGGGCAGGACGCCCGGCACGCCGCCGAGCAGCACGCCGCTGCCGCCGGTGTGTTTGGCCAGGAAGTAGCCGCCGACCAGGATGGACATGCGGCCGGCGATTTCACTCATCGGCTCCAGCAGCGGCAGGCGGTGATTGACTTCTATGGTCTCGTAGGCCAGGCCGATGACCCGGGCTTTGATAAGCGCCTCGGTCAGTTCGCGGCTGGCGGCCAGGTGCAGGTACGTGAACAGCAATTGGCCGGGCTTCAGCAGCCCGTATTCGGAGGGCAGCGGCTCTTTGACTTTGACGACGATGTCGGCCTTGTCGTAGGCCGCCGCGTGGTCCGTCACGAGCGTGGCGCCGGCGCGGGCGTAATCGGCATCGGGGTAGCCGGCGCCGGCGCCGGCGTTGCGTTCCACCAGCACCTGGTGGCCGCGTTGGATGAGTTGATATGCAGCCGAGGGCAGCAAGGCCACACGGTATTCCTGGTCTTTAATCTCTTTGGGGACACCTATGATCATAAGAAACGGAGCAGAGAGTTGCTGTTGGACTTAGAAAGCAAGGCGGTCCTTTGGGGAAAGGCAAAGGAGCGGCCATTTCTGTCGGGTAGCGGGGTCCATACGGAACGTTAAGGGGCCATTGAGCCAGGAAACTGGCTTTCCGGCAATCCAAATCGGTGCCGGGGCAGAGGCGCGGAGCGTGTGGGCGCACCCCCGCGGCGCGCGAGCCGGTTGAGGTCGGGCTGCGTCAGCCGATGACGCGGTCAAAGCTGGCGGCGAGATCGCGCTTGCTGCGCAGCCCAACAATCTGGTCGGCCACTTCCCCGGCCTTGAAGATCAGCAGTGTAGGGATGGCCCGGACATTGTACTGGCCGGCGAGGGCCTGGTCCTGGTCAATGTTGACCTTGCCGATTTTGATGCGGCCATCGTATTCGGCCGCCAGCTCGTCCAGGATCGGCGCGATCATCTTGCACGGCCCGCACCACTCGGCCCAGAAATCCACGAGGACTGGCGTAGCTGATTGGAGCACTTCGTTCGCGAAGTTGTGCTGCGTCAGAGTGACAATGTTAGGAGCTGCCATAAGTAAAGTAGTCAAGAACCGTCGGCCTCCGGGGGCCGGCCCATGCCATCATTTTACCGGTGAGGAAAAGAGTTACTTGGGGCCCGGCTGCTCCCAAATCCACTGAAAGTAAATGTTCAAGGTGGAAAAGACGGCTACCAGCCCGACCACCGCAGCCACAACAGCGAGAATGGTGTCAAACATTCCAAGGCCGGCACGGGCCGCCACGGGAGCGGGGGCGGGTCGAGGTGCCGGAGCGGCAGGCCGGGCGGCAGCGGCCGGGGCAGCAGCCCCAGTGCGGGGAGCCGCAACGGGCGCGGGTGCGGCCGCCGAGGGCGCCGGCGCCGGAGCGGCGGCAGGGCCGCCGGCTGGACCACCCGGGGGCAGCGTGGGAAGCTTGATCGTCGGCGCCGCCGAAGGTTTAGGCGGCAGATTGATGCGAACAGTTTCCTTTTTCGGTTGGACCTTGCCGGTCTCCTTCTTGGGCGGCACCGCGCCGCTCGGAATATTCGGAATGTTCTCAGCCATAAAACTGTTTTCGTTTCAAGCTAGGACCGAGTTCGGACAGAGTCAAACCTTTAAACGGGAGCGGAAGCGGCCACGCCCGCGCGGCGACGAGCGGGCTATGTCGAGGACCGCCCCTGCGGGGTGCGGCCCAGGGCGCGCCATCTCGGCAACTGCTGCTGCTCGATCAGGCCCGAGCGCGCGGCCCGTCGCCCGATCGCTGTTCACCACCCCACCGGGGGGCACGTTCTTCTCGCGGACGAGCGATATTCACCGTGAGCGCCCGGCCTTGAAACTCTTTGCCCTGGAACATTTCGACGGCCTTGTTCGCCTCCTCCGCCGTGGCGAACTCGACGAATCCGAAGCCGCGCGACTTGCCGGTCATCCGATCCAACATCAGGTTCACTGACGTCACCACGCCAGCCTGGGAGAAGTAGTCCTGAATGTCGTTCTCCATCGTCTGGTAGGAGAGGTTGCCCACGAAGAGCCTATTCTGGTTCATAAGGTTAAGTCAGCTCGAGAAAACTCTGTGGGGAGGGCTGCATTGGCAGGCTCGCTGAATGTCGTCACGGTCTGTTGCTCTGACAATCTGTCTTCTGACACCGACACGCTCATTTTCCGAACGGACGCGTCATTTCTAGCAAAGCCGTGCTCTGCGTCAATAGTGATTTACGACTATCTGTGAAACAGGATGGGCCGCGCGCCGGGGGCTAAAACCAACCGATCAGAGAGGCCAGCGTGATGGACGATGATGTCCTGAGCCTCCGGCTCGACCGCGAAATTGGTCTCACCCTGGTAGGGGAACAGTACCGTGGTGAACACGGCTGTCCTGGCCTCCTGCCGCGCGATCAGCAATGAGACCTTGCGCGAACCCGTTTCGGCTGGGCATTGAGCAAGGATGGGAGTGACCCTGCCGCTGCCCGCGATCCAGAAATCCACGCCGCCCGTTCCCCCCCATCGGCCGGAAATGGTGGGCCGGGGTTCCGCCGCGCGCGGCGACTCGATCCATCGGCTCGGCGACGCCACCGTTTGAAGCGCACTCGCGCCTTCGGCCAGGGAGAGCTCGCCCTCGGAATGCAGGTAGAGGTCGTACGTATGCTCCGCCTGGCTCTCAAGCCGGTCGGCCACGACGAAGTAATCGCCGATACGGACTACAGTGCGCGAGTGCTTCACTCCCGCGTAGGCTTCGGAGGTAACGGATTCAGCGGCTTCCAGATCGTTCCCACCGAGCCACAGCTTCACCTGGTTCTCCTTCGTCGGCGCCTGGGTCTTGCCGTCCACGACTACTGTGTTATGGGCCAGGGTGGATTGGTACCACGGCAGAATGGCGGCTCCGTACCCCGGGGTGCCGTAGTCGGCCAGCCAGAGCTTGCGGTTGGCGAACAGCGTAATCCCCATCTTGTCGCGGTGCCCGTGTCCAAGGAACGGGCCGTAATGGAACGTCATCATGGCGCCATTGGTCGAACGCAGGGCGCAGATCCCCAGCACGGAAAAGTTCGTCGAGGCCAAAAGCGGCGGCGAGATCTGCGTGGGGATGGCTCCCCCAAACAGGAATGCGTATAGGCCTTCGCGGGCACCCTTCCGTCCGCCTGCCGGCACGAGCCCTGCTGGAACCAGGTCAGCTTTATAAGCCTTGGCCAGCACCCACCCGAACTGCGGATCGTGCGTCCGGCAATAGCCCAGTTCGTAAAGGTCCCCCGGCACGAACGCCTCGTACCAGCCATCATTTATGGCCGGCAGCCGCAGGTCGGGGTAGGCGTAGGCCAGCGGCGCGCGGAACATCGAGAGGAGCGATTTGCCCGGCTTTCCTTCCCAGTGATACAGGTCCAGCCCGGCGTGCCGGGCGGCCTCGGCAAACTGCGCGAACGCCAGCAGGGAGAAGTAATGATACGTGTGGACCGACTCCGGCCAGAGCCCGTCATCGCCCAATTGCTCCCGAATCTGCTGCTGGAAGCGCTGGGTGGCCCAGCCCAGCAACTCCTCGTCTTCCGTTGCGTAGCCCACCACCCCCACGGCCGACAAGTGCCATGAGCCCCAGTTCCCCTGGGTGCCGCAAGCTTGTAATCCCCGGGCCACAGCACGCAAGAAGGTCTCGATCTTCGCCCGCTCCGCATCACCTATTTGGCCATAGATCAAATCATACGCCTGGCCTAGTGGAATGACCCACATCGCCTCGTCCAGAGATTGGTAGATCATGCCGCCCGCGAGGGCACTAGTATGCGGGCCCGGGTAGGCGTCGGCGTACTTGATCAGGATTTCAGCGCACTTCGCCGCGTAATCGGGCCTGTGCTCGATCGCGGAGACCAGCGCGAGGTCCAGGGCCGCTTGCGCCAGCCATCCGTGCACCAGCCGCCGCAAAGCAGCTTCGTACTTCTCGCCCGCGTAGAGCCTTCCGCACTTCGGGCATTTATAAGGACCCGGCACGAACACCTGGCCCTCAGGCAGCGCCAACTGGTTGCCATCCTCGCAGAAGAACTGGTGGTAATGGCCGCCCCGCGCCGGAATCTGGATTGTGCGATGCAGCCACAGGTCGGCGTTAGCGCGAACGCCCCGCCCCGAGTTCAGCACCGCAAATCCACGCGGGGAGCGGTACAAGTCTGCCTTCCACCCCGGACCCGCCAGCTCGGCGCGCAAGGCCGAAAGTTCCTGTTCGCTGACGAGCACGAACGGGCGCTGGGGGAATAACGTGGCCAGCGACAGACCCCCGGCCCCCAGGAGGCATACCCAGCACGCCAGCGCCACATTCACCGTCCGTCCAGAGCGACGTTTCACACGCAACGCGTCCCGAATGGCGCGACGGAAGGCGAGACCGTGATGCACAAGCCCGAGACTGCCGGGTTGAGAGGAGGGAATCCAGCCGGAAGGGACCAGCCGGGCCTGCCGGCGGGAGGTGGTCCGAGCGCCGCCCACCAAACAAAAGCGGCACCGTTGACGATGCCGCTTTCCTGAAATCCCTCAGACTGCCAGCGCTAGCGGTGCCAGTATCCGCCGCGGTAACCGTAGCAGCCGCGGCCGCAGTAGCCTCGGTAACAACCGCCATACCAACCCCGGTACACCGGTGCGTACCCGTAGTAGTAGGGCGCGGCGTAGGCCACAGAAGGATAATAAACCGGCGCCGGCGCATACGCCACAGGCGGCGCGTAGCCGACCACCGGAGCAGGATAGACCGCCGGGGCCGCTACCGAGCAAACCGGGCCCCCGATTCCGATTGAAAAGCCGCCGCAATGGCCGCCTATCGAAAGCCCAAAGAACTGCGCCTGGGCGGAGAATGCCACGCTGGCCAGCCCGATCACTCCCAAGAGAATTAGCTTCTTCATAATCACTCACTTGCTGTTGGTTGAGGGTATGTCTCTCAAACAACCAGTGATTAGACGAAGCGCGCCGTGCGTTTGTTCACGGCAAGCCCGGCGCCGGACCGCGGAAACAAAAGAAAAGGCACGTCGCCGCCGCCAGCCCCTGAGCTCGACGGAACGAGCGCCGCGCCATCTCTCTTTTGTGTTTTGGAGGCCCCGCAGCCGGCTGCCCGACCGCCAGGGAATCGCTAGAACTTGTAGATGATGTTAAGGGCCACCATATAGGTGTTGTCCAGGGTCGTCGGAGCGGGGCCCCAGGGACTGCTGCCATTAAGCGCATGGTCCCATCGGAACTCAGCTCGCGTGAGCACGTTCTTCCACAAGTCGTACCCGACGCTTGCAGTAAAAGCGAACGCCTCACCGGGCAGCCCTGGGGAAAGCGCTTGGCCCAGGTAGCTGCTCTGGTCCAGGTAGTCGGCGCGAAGATTCACGCTGAGCTTCTCGGTCGGCTGAATCGACAAATAACCCGCCGCCGCCATCTGGAAGCCGGAGCTGTTCGCCACCAACGCAACTCGGTTCGGCCCCAGGCACTCGTAGTCGAATGCGACCCCGACGCTAAGCCATTTCAAAGGGGTCTTGATTGTGCTGCCCGCGTAGAAGCTGGTCTCGGTCACGCCGAAATTGGAGGGCGCCACGCTCAGGTTGCTGGATCGGTAATAGAGGTTGGCACCGCTCACGATTCCGCCTGTGAGAGTGGACCCGGACAGGAATCCCAAGCTGTCGGGAGCCGTCAGGGTGATCGAGCCCAAGTAGGTCTCGAAACCTGCGGGCTTGGCTCCCTGGGGTTCGAAGGCGCGGTTATTGACGCCGGCGCTCCAGGTGTTCACGACCCCGGCATTGGCTGAAATGATAGAGTTGAACTGGTAGGCCACTTGCACCCCGGTCAACTGCGTCGGCTCCAACTCGTATCCGTAGGAGCGAGTGAAGTTGGGGTTCAGCCCCGCCTGGTAAACCTCATAGCCCAGGGGCGAGGCAAATGTACCGACTTTGAAGTCCAGCCCATTCCCAATCGGCGCGCGCAGTACCACGTAGGTGTCCACGAGGCTGAAGTCGCTGGCTGCGCTCCCAAAGGAGTTGTTGAACCCGACCGCATCCGGCCCGAAGAGCAGACCGATGTTGTAGCCGGCGCTCCATTCGCCCTCGCCGACAGGCTTGCTGAGGGTGAGCATGACGGAGTCGAGGTTGAACCCGTTCGCTTTGGTGCTGCTGGGTGCGCCGTTGGGCGTATAAAGGGGCAGGTTTTGGCTGGTGCCCGGGTTTAACACCATTGACGTGTCCACATAACCGCTAATGGTCGTGGCGGAAAGTGCTGTCAGGACGGAGCTCGGCTTCTCGTCGGCGCTCGCCACGGATGGCGCGCTGACCAACCCGGCCCCGAGTAATACTATGGTCCATTTATTGCATTTCATAATACATGGTTGTGCTTTAGATGTTGTTTTTCTCTCTGCGGCTCTTGCCGATCCCCTCTTACCACAGAACCCGGTCGCATCGGACAAGGGTTGGCAAGCGTCGTGCCAACAGTGCCCCACTCTGTAAGCTGCTGCAAGCAGTTAATTTGCACCGGTGCTGCCGGATTTGGACGGGGATAGTAAAGCGGATTTCTAGTCTCCATGAGCAAAAGTCGCCACACATTGCTCAGGCCCGAGCAGCCCCTGTCGGAGTCGAGCGAGGGCTGCCCTTCGTCCCGGCGTTCTCCGCCAGGTAGAACAAAAAGCCCCTCCCGGTTTCCCGGGAGGGGCAGAAGCTACGGTCTAAGCGGCCTTAGAACCGGTAGATGATGTTCGCGCCTAGCATATACGCGTTGTCCAAGGTAGGTCCGCTGACGGCCGAGGTGCCGCCAAAGGCCGCGCTGTCGTTGAGGGAGTGATCCCAGCGGAATTCGACTCGGGTGATCACGTTTTTCCACAAGTCATACTGCACCGTGGCGGTAAGGTCCAATACGTGTGACGTCGGCGCGGGGAACAGGAAGTGGGCGCTGTCGTCCAGGTACTCAGCACGAGCGTGGAAGCTGAGCTTCTCGGTCGCCTGGAAGGAAGCATAACCGCCGATGGCCCAGGTCCGGCCTGGCCATTGGTGGATGTCCAGCCAATCCCATGCCGCACCCAACCGCAACGCCTTCAGGGGCGTCGCAATGGTCGAGCCGACATACCAACTGGTCACGTTGGCGCCAGGGAATGGGCTTTTGCCCACGCCGAGGGGAGCCACTCGATAGTTCATGGCATTGTAGCCATTGACTCCGCCCCCGTACAGGGTCGAACCGCCCAGGAAACCCCAACTGTCAGGCGCCGTCAGGGCGACCGAGCCCATCCAGGCCTCGTATCCTGCGGAATCCGGGCCCTTCGCATAGGCTACCGGCGGCACCCCGAGTGGCGTTATGAACGACCGCTGATTGATCTGCGGCCCAATCGTATTGGCCACGCCTGCCGACGCGCTGAAGAAATCGCAGAAGCGATAGCTCATCAGCACGCCCGTCTCGGTCTGTGGCTCGATAGTATGACCGTAGGATCGGGTAAAGTTCGGATCCTTCGAGGCATCCACCGACTCATAGCCAATAATGCTGTCGAATACGCCGACCTTGAAGTCCAGCCCGTTCCCGATCGGGGCCCGCAGGGCGACATACGCCTGACGGATGGCGAAATCGCTCGCCCCCGATGAGAGAATTGACTGCGTTCCGAGCTGGTTTGCGTAAGGACCGAACCATAGGTCCGCGCGATACCCTGCCGCCCAGTCGGTTTCGTCCAGCGGCTTCTCGATTGTGAGCTGGACAACGTCCAGGTTGAAACCGTTGGCCATACTGGGGGAGTTGAACTTGTACGGCGGCACGTTATAGGCACCCGCGCCCGGGTTCCACTCCATTGAGGTATCCACGGTGCCGCTGATGGTCGTGCCCGAGAGTGCGGTCAAAACCGAACTCGGCTTCTCCTCGGCCATGGCGGCAGTCGTCAGGCTGACCACCCCGGCGGCGGCCAGTGCTACTGTCCATTTGTTAAACTTCATTCGTTCCTCCGATGTTGTAGATTTAATCTATCATTATGCATTTGTGGGGGCAAAAACGGTTTACCCCCGCACCGAGAATCGGTGCATTTATGCGGATACATAGGCCAACTCCATGCGGATGACAATAACTTTTTTCACGAATTTTCTCCTCTGCCTCCCAATAGTGTCCAGGAATAAGACAGTGCCATAGTCCATTGGACAACCTTTATTCTGCGGCGGTTAACCCGGCGCGTCCAGCTCCGGGGCTGAGACCACGAGCCATTAGGCGCATTTAGGATCCAACCACAAGGCGCCTCAGGCCATTTGGAACACAGACTGCTTCCCAAATGGCATTGAATAGTCCGATACAGCATTTGTCAGCGGGCGGGCCGCTGTTCCTGCCGGCCAGCCGTGCCTGACGCACGAACCAAACCATCCTTATGTCCTCATTTGCCTACGTAGCGCGCGACACGACCACTAATCGCGAAATCCGCAACTCGGTTGAAGCCGCAAGCGAACAAGCTGCCATCGCCGCCCTCCTGAACCGCAACATGCTCGTCCTCTCCATCCAGGAGAAGGTGGGCAAACAGGGCCGCACCAGCGGCGGCCGGGTGGGCCTTGCCGACCTGGTCATATTCACCCGGCAGCTCGCGACCATGATTGATGCGGGCCTGGCAATCGTCCAATCGCTGCAGGCCCTGGCCGAGCAGACCACCAACAAAGTCATGCGCGACGTCATCAAGGACATCTGCGCCCGCGTCGAGAGTGGTGACAGCTTCTCCGAGGCCCTGCAAAAGCACCCCAAGGTGTTCAACCGCCTCTACGTCTGCATGGTGGGCGCCGGCGAGCGCGGCGGTCTGCTGGCCGAAATCCTCGCCCGGCTCGCCGTTTACCTGGAAAACACCGCCCGCCTCCGCAAGAAGGTCAAGTCCGCCATCATGTACCCCACGGTCGTGACCATTGTCGCCATCTGTATCACCATCTTCCTCCTGGTGAAGGTCGTCCCGGTTTTCGGGCAAATCTTTGCCAGCTTCAACGCGACCCTGCCCGGTCCCACACTCTACCTCATCAAGGTCAGCAATTTCGTGAAGCACTACCTCCTGGGATTTCTGCTGCTGGGCGGCGCGGCTGTGTACGGCTGGTTCTACTTCATCAAAACGCCCGTCGGCCGGCAGTTCTGGGACTCGCATCGCATCCGGCTGCCCATCTTCGGCTCGATCGCCCACAAGATCTGCCTCGCGCGTTTCAGCCGCACCCTGGCCTCGCTCATTCGCAGCGGCGTCCCGATCCTGGAAGTGCTGCAAATCGTCTCCAATACCGTGGGTAACGTGGTCATGGAAAAGGCCGTCAAAGCTGCCGCGCAGGACATCGAGCGCGGCGAAGGCATCAGCGCCGCCTTGGGTCGGCACCCGGTCTTCCCCACGATGATCATCCGCATGGTCACCGCCGGCGAGCAGACCGGCAAGATTGACAATATGCTCGAGCGTATCGCCGACTTCCTGGACGAGGAGATCGAGACCACCCTGTCGGGCCTGACGGCGCTGATCGAGCCTATCCTGATCGTCTTCCTGGGCGTCGTGGTGGGCGGCATGGTCATCTGCATGTTCCTGCCCATCTTCAAGCTGCCGGAGATCGTCAACGGGCATTAAGCCTGCGCATCTCTGCCCGCAAGGCGCTCCCGACGGCCCGGCGCCCCGGCGTTACTTCGCCGTCAGCACGACGTAGTTCCGCTTGCCCTTGCGCAGGAGCAAGTGCTTGCCAAAGAGCAGGTCCCGGGACGTGACCAGGCGCTGGAAGCTCGCCTCGCGCACGTTGTTCACATAAGCCCCGCCACCCTCAACGTCCTTGCGCGCCTGGCCCTTGGACGCGCAGAGCCCGCTGTGCACCAGCAACTCGACCAGGGGCTTGCCCGTGCCGTCCAGTTCGGCCTTCCCAATCTCTTTCGTGGGCACCTCGCCTACGATGTCGTTGAACGTGGCCTCCGAAATGCCCTTCAGGTCGCCGCCGAACAGAATCTCGCTGGCGCGCATCGCCTCCGCCGTGGCGCTCGGGCCGTGCACGAGGTCCGTCACCGCTTTCGCCAGCGCCTTGTGCGCTGCCCGCGCCCCGGGGTTCTCGGCGTGCTGCTTTTCCAGCGCGGCGATCTCCTCCTGCCCCAGGAACGTGAAGTATTTCAGATAACGAACCACGTCCCGGTCATCGGTGCGAATCCAGTATTGGTAAAACCGGTACACGCTCGTGCGCGCCGGATCGAGCCACACCGCCCCCGCCACCGTCTTGCCGAACTTGCTGCCGTCGGCATTCACGATCAGCGGCAACGTCAGCCCATATACCGTCCGTCCCAGCTTGCGCCGTGTAAGGTCAATCCCGGCCGTGATGTTGCCCCATTGGTCGCTGCCGCCGATCTGCAGCTCGCAGTCATGGTCGCGGCACAGCACGTAGAAATCGAACGCCTGCAGCAGCATGTAGCTGAATTCGGTGTAGCTGATGCCAGCCTCCCGGTCCTCCATCCGGGCACGCACGCTTTCCTTGGCGACCATTTGGTTCACCGAGAAGTGCTTCCCGATGTCGCGCAGGAAGTCCAGGTAACGCACCGAGGCGGTCCAATCCGCGTTGTCCATCAGCCGCGCCGGGTTGGCCTTCGCGTCGAAATCCAGCAACCGCCGGAGCTGCTCCTTCACCTTGGCGATGTTGTTGTCCAACACTTCCTTGGTCAGCAACTGCCGCTCCTGCGCCTTCCCGCTGGGGTCGCCGATAGACCCTGTGGCCCCGCCCGCCAGCGGAATCGGGTGGTGCCCCAGCAACTGGAACCGCCGCAGCCCCAGCAACGGCACCAGGTTCCCCACGTGCAGGCTATCCGCCGTCGGATCGAACCCGGCGTACACCGTGATCGGCCCGGCGCCGACCCGCTTCGCCAACTCGGGCGCGTCGGTGCAATCCGCCAACAGCCCCCGCCACTGTAGCTCTTCCAGAATGTTCATCCGGCGAAGAATAGAAGGCCCGGCGCCGGTTTCCAATGGCCATTTGCCCACCCGGG
>Ga0335069_10004283_pt1 | contig 21250 bp, 17 predicted proteins | sample Lox_Sample_11_FD_206714 | JGI IMG/M metagenome (GOLD analysis project Ga0335069, IMG submission 206714) | Soil microbial communities from Loxahatchee National Wildlife Refuge, Florida, United States - Lox_Sample_1.1 | ecosystem: Environmental > Terrestrial > Soil > Wetlands | place: USA...
GCACGCTGCCCGCTTGGGCCTGCAGATCGTCTGATTGCGCGCGACCAACCGCAGGGGTCGCAACCCAGCCTGCGGGCGCAACCCAAGACCGCGCCATCACTCAAGACGGATTCAGTTCAACAGCACCCTATTTGAAGTTGTCGGCGGCGAAGCGCCAGTTGACCAACTTCCAGAAGGCCTCGACATAGTTCGCTCGGCCGTTCCGGTAGTCGATGTAGTAGGCGTGCTCCCAAACATCGCAGGTGACGATGGCGCGCAGACCGTCTTTGAGCGGCGTACCAGCATTGCTCGTTTGCTGGATGCTCAGGTTTCCGTCACCGCCCTTGACCAGCCAGGCCCAACCTGAGCCGAAAAGAGTGACAGCGGCGTTGCTGAATTTCTCTCGAAAGGCCGCGAAACCGCCGAAGCTCTTGCTGATGGCGTCGCCCAGCGGGCCGCTCGGCTCGCCGCCGCCCTTGGGCGAGAGGCAGTTCCAGTAGAAGGCGTGGTTCCAGGCCTGGGCAGCGTTGTTGAAGATACCGCCCGAAGCCTTTTTGATGATCTCCTCCAAGGGCAGGGCGGCGAACTCGGTGCCGGGGATGAGCTTATTCAGGTTGGCCACATAGGCCGCGTGGTGCTTGCCATAGTGGTACTCGATGGTTTCCTTCGAGATATGCGGGGCCAGGGCGTCCCGGGCGTAGGGCAGTTCAGGCAGCTTGTGTTCCACTGTCATCCTCCTCGGGCGTCTAGGATGACACGAAAGGGCCCGAAGTTACGGAATTGTTGCAGAGCGCGGGTTCCGCCTATGACCCGAAAAGGCTCCAGGCTGCAGCAGGCCTCAGTAGGTTCGGTCTGCAACGCCAACAATCACTTTGGCCTGAAGCCCTCCTGCGCGACCCCTGGAGAGAGCCTCGCGCCTTGCCGAGAAAGACGCACTAGCAGCAGAAAGTGAGGCTTACGCCTCAGGACGCCGGCTTCGGTACGGACTGGCGTGGGTCCGCAGATCCTCGGGCCTGACTTTCCAAAGCGGTGGCTGCGAATAGAACAGGAGCCGCCCATCGTTGTCAGCCCGGTCGAGGCAAAGATGTGGGCAATCGCCCCGGCAATGTTGCTCGACGAAGTTGAGTGCCGCAGCCGCCGACTCGCCCGCTGCGTCCAGACGATAGGCCGGATCGACCACTCCCTTTTCCACCAGTAGATCACGCAGCCGCGTGACCAGCGCGACCACCTCGGGCTCCGACGGCTCGGCCTCGCCCACCCGAGCGTCCAGCCACTCCAAGAAGGAACGCGCAAAAGCCAGCGCGGCATGCTCGATGGCTGCCAGGGACGATCGTCGCGCTGAAGGCGCAGCGCGGTTGGCCTCGTTGATGGCTTGATACATCTCAGCGGCCAGGTCCAACTCGGCCACCTCGCGCAGGGTGATACGAGTGGCGGCTTCCTCGATTCGGTGCAGGATGGAGTCGCGCCCCTCCTGTTCCGGACCGTGCGTCCGGCTCGGCTCAGCCGCAGCCGCCTGGGCGGCCACGGCCAGGGACCGCATGGCCAGGTGGACGAGAAACTCCGCATCACCGGCTGCTAGGTTTGCGGCCACCTGCAGGCAGACCTTGGCGCGCTTCTCATCGCCAGCCGCGCGCAACACGCGCACCTGGTGGCGCAGCATTCGGCCAAGCCGTTCGCTCTCGCCAGTGGCGACCATGCGTTCGACCAGGACCGGCATGACCTTGTCCAGGCGCCGTGCAATCTCACTCTCCAGGCCGCGGTTGGTCTTGGCCCGAATAGGCCGACTGATGGCGGCGAGGGCCGGCCGCATGACCTCCTCGTTGGGCTCCAGGTACCAGTATTCGAACCCCGCGCTCATCAGCAGATGGCGAAACGCGTTGGGCGCCACCCGCCTGCGCGGCGGAAGGGGCTCAGGGACAAACCGCGGGCCCGACAGCAACGACTGCATGGAGCGAAACGCAGCCCCGATGTCCGGCTCCTGGTCTAACCGAGACGGCGGTGTGCGATCGGCCGCCTCCTGCAGGATCGTGACACCGAGCTCGACTGGCAAATCGCCTGAGAGAGGCGTCATCATCTCGCGTTCGCGCGCTACGAACTCGTCGGCTTCGCGTTTACTGGCAGGGGCGTGTACCAGGGCGTCGCGCACGCCATCCACCAGACTGATGAGGAAGTGCGCCAGGGTGAAGGCGGGCGGTTTCGGGATGACGAAGGTCAGGGCGAAACACGAATCGCCGTCGGAGCCTGTGGCAAAGCAGGTGGCGTCGCGCCAGATGGGCTTGACCTCGCCAGAGTACCCTTGGGTGCGCAAGGCGGCTAGCAGCCGCTGCGTAACGGTTGCTTCGTCACGATTCCGGGCAGTGCTGGCCAGTCCGGCCAGGAAATCCGCCGACTCTTGACTGGGGTTGGCGCCCAACAGCGCGATCAAGTCTCGCCGTCGTTCTGGATCGTCTTCTACGGCCAGCAGGTGACCCAGCACGATGGTCACGCGGTTGGCATCAGAGCCAGCCAGGTGAACCAGGGCTTGGGAAAACCCGCCGCGGTCCGCGGGCGGCGTTCCGCGGTAGGCCGAGCGAATGGCCTCGGCGGCGAAGGAATCGTCGCCCGCTTCTGAAACCATTTCGCGCACCGGCAGCTCGAGCAGAACGCCCCGTTCGTCAGGCGAGAGTGTGTGGGTGGCGTCCGGCGCGTATTCCTGAATGGCGGCTGCGGCAGCGGCGCGCTGATGCAGAGGCGCAACAGGGTCGAGCATGATGGGCACCAGCAGCGGGCCGCAGGGCGGGCCGGCCAGCCAGCCCAGGGCTTCGGCTACCAAACGAGCGCGCCGTCGGTCGCTCTTGCGCAGCGCTGCGGTCAGCACGAACAGGGCGTTCTCATCCAGCCGTTCCTTCCAAGGCGCGAGCGCGGCGTGAAAGTGATCCTTCTGCGGAAATGGTCCCTCTTCGTAGGACGCAATGCGGGCCATCAGCTCCTCGGTGCGGATGGCAGGCATGGCCAGGCACCATAGCACCGCCCGTGGCCCGATGGGCAACCCTAATCCCACGAGAGCCGGGGACGCAGAGCGCACAACGCAGCCTGCCGGCCGCAACCAAACTGAGTCGGGCTAACCACGGAGATCACGGAGCGAGAAAGAGAGCACCGAGCCGGAAAAAGAGGTTGCAGAACCTGACCTGAAACTCACCCGGCCACGCCGAGTTTCACCCTCGAAGAATCTGGGCCTTGGCCCAGCGGCCCGACTTTGTGGTGAGATCGGGAGGGAGCTACAGCCGCGCCACGATGGCCTCCAGCAACTCGCCCATGCGGCCGGCGCCCGCCGCGGCTGCACCGGTCACGTCCTCATGTCGAAGGGGCGTGGCGAGCGTGCCAGCAGCCGGGTTAGCGACGAGCGACAGGCCGAGAATCTGCAAGCCCGCGTGACGCGCGGTGATGACCTCGTGGATGGTTGACATGCCCACCAGATCGGCACCCAGGATGCGCAGCATTCGCACCTCGGCAGGCGTCTCGTAGGACGGACCGAGCATGCCCGCGTACACGCCTTCGCGCAGGGTTTTGCCAAACAAGGCCTGCGCTGCCTGCGAGGCCACGATGCGTAGCTCCGGGGCATAGGTGTCGGTCATATCCACGAAACGAGGCCCCAGGCGCTCGTCGTTGGCGCCAGTCAAAGGCGACACGCCCGTCAGGTTGAGGTGGTCACGAATGCACACGATTTCACCCATGGCCAGTGCCGGCTCGATGCCACCTGCCACGTTGGTCACCAGCACCGTCCCTACGCCCAGCGCGGCAGCTACTCGCACGCCAAAGCCGATTTCTGCCGGAGGATATCCCTCGTAGGCGTGCACGCGGCCGCAGAGCACCAGCGTGCTCTTGCCGGCCATCACGCCGAAAAGCAGCCGTCCGGGATGACCAGCCACCGTGGTTTCGGGAAAGCAAGGGAGCTGGGCGTAGTCGATCGAGCGCGGATTGGCGAGGCGCGTGGCGGCTGCGGCCAATCCTGAGCCAAGCACGATGGCCACCTGGGCTCCTGTGGCGCCCAGGTGCTGCCTGACCGCTTCGGCGGCGACCAGCACGCGGTCATGAAGGCTGGCAGATGGTTTCATGGTGCGCGCGCATTGTACACTACGCCCCAGGGTGCGCAGGGCTTCAGCTCGTCGAGCGGCACGAGCCAGCTTTGACCGAGATAGCTACCTTTGCCGTGTGTGCAGTGCGATAAGCCATCGCGTTGAATGCCAGCGCACTGCGTGCTCGCTCGAACCACGGGAAAACCGTGAGAGATTTTTTCCCATCGCTCGCGAGAATGTTGTTAACTACGCGGATTCCAACCGAGAGGATGACATGAACAGCACCATGACTAAGAAGAGTATCGCGGCAACTTCACTTGTCCTGGGAGGCGCCCTGGCGATGTTTTGCGTCTCCTGCGCGAGCAGCGACAATAACAGCAAGACGGGCACGAACACTGGTACCACCACAAGCACGAGTACCGGCGGCTCTGGTGGGACCAGCGGCACGACGACCGACACTAGCGTCTGCACGATATCTGCGAGCGACACCACGATTTCGGATATGGAAGAAACGAACGACACCCCCGGCAATTCTTTCTTCCACTCGGGGAGCTGCATGGTCGGCGCGTGGTACGCGACCGGTGATGGCAGCGGGACGCTCTCGCCTGCGCAAGGCAGTGCTTTCTCGTACGACTGCACCGGCGATGCTCACGGCGGCAAGTGTTGCGCCAAGGTGACGGCCACGGGTTTTCAAGCGAATACCAGTGCGACGAGCTACACGGACTGGGGCTGGGAAGAGGGCCTCGGCCTTGATTCACCGAGCGCGACCGAGGCTCACGGCACCAACGCCAGCGCGAAGAGCGGAATCACGTTCTGGGCCAAGGGCGATTCGGCTAGGTCGGTGGTCGTCGAGCTGGGCACCGTGTGCACAATTCCAGCTACTCGGCCAGGGGGCGCCTGCGTGCCCACCACTGCTCCGGCCGCTCAGTGCGACATTGGATTCGCCAAGACGATCCAACTGACGACGTCGTGGCAGCAGTTCAGCATTGCATGGGCTGATTTCGTTCAGCCCAGTTGGGCGGGCTACACGAAATGCTCCGACATGCCGTCTGCGATATTGACCATCAACTTCAAGAACGACAGCAGCGGCAGCGGAACCAGCGGCTGGGCCGGTCAGTTGAACGGCTCGATCTACATCGACGATCTGGCGTTCATGTAGAGCGGGCAGCCGCATTCGGCTAGTTGGTCTTTCGAGAAAGCAGGGCGCCTCGGTGCCCTGCTTTTTTCGTGGGATGATGGTCGGGCGGATATAGCTGTGGTCCTAGTATCCGCGCAGCCAGCCGGTGCGGACGCGCTGGCGCCCAGGCGAGGCCGCCGGATCCACCACGAAGGTCCATTTGCGTTCGGGCGTGCGGCTCATGCGCAGCTTGGCGGTGCGCAGAATCGCCTGACGGAAGAACGCCACGCTTGTTACTTGACCGGGCCGGCTGTCCGCCAGGCGCTTGCCGACCGTCGAGGCGTCCACCCGGTGGCCGTTGATCGCCACGATCTCGTCTCGGAAGGTCAGGCCTGCCTGCCAGGCGGGCGATCCCGGGATCACGTTCTTGATCACGGCTGACCCGCCCGAGGCGAAGCTGAGGCCGGCCCAGCTCTCCTGCCGGCGTGCCTTGACCTGGTCATCGTGCTCGGTCTGGGCGGGCGAGCGTGACTCGACCCTGAGGCCCGCGTGGCGCAGCCACGCGATCACGGGCAGCTCGGTGGTGCCTTCGATGAAGCGGGAGAAGTAAGATCCGAGCGGCAAGCCCGCCACCGACTCGGCGGCGCTGCGGATGTCGCGAGCCGTGAGGGAGCGGCCGCGCCGGCCGTGGCTCTGCCAGAGGCGGCGGAAGACGTGCGGAAGGCCACGCCGACCAACGCTGGCCTTGCGAAGCATGAGGTCGAGCAGCAAGCCGGCCCACTTGCCCTTTTCGTAGTAGCTGACCGCGCAGTTGATGAAGTTGTCAGCCGGCTTGTACTGCTTGATCCACGCCTCGAACGACAGCTCGGATAGCGACGTGAGGTTGCGGCCCGGGCGGCTGGCGTATTTGGCCCAGTCCTCGGCCAAGTCTTTCAGGTAGCGCTCGGGCTCGAGCAGGCCAGCGCGGAGAAGGATGATGGACTCCATGTACTCGGTGAAGCCTTCGTGAAACCACAGCAAGCGGGTGTAGTTCTCGCCGGTGTAGTCGAAAGGCCCAAGCTCCCGATCGGCAATGCGCTTCACGTTCCAGGCGTGGAAGAATTCATGCGCGGCCAGCTCGTCGAAGCGCTGGTAGGCCTTTTCGTCCTCAAACGCCATGCCGGCGATGTCGAGCGTGCACGAGCACGCGTGTTCCAGCCCGCCGCCCCGTTCGGACAGGGCGTGGATGATGAAGAGGTAACGGTCGAAGGGGAAGCCGCCGAAGAGCGCGCCCGTGGCCTCGACAATGCGGCGCAAGGAACGGAGCAGACGTCCCATGTCTGCGTTACTGGGCCCCGCGATGGTCACCTCGAAATCGGCGCCACCGGTACGAAAGGCGTGGCGAGAAGGCGTGCCGAGCTCCACTGGCCCGTCGACCAGCTGGTCAAAGCTGCCGGCCATGAAGCAGTGGCGCGCGCCTCGGAGCGCAGGCAGGGCAGTATGCAGACGCCAGCCCCTCGGCACATCTACGTCGAGTCGGCAGGGACGCGCGGATTCGCCTTCCACCATGAAAAACAGACTGGTGCCCAGCAGGAAGGCGCGATCCTGATCGAGGTACGAGGTGCGCACGCTCTGCTCGAAAGCAAACACGCGATAGCTGACCTGAACCGGCTGGCCGTCGCTTGCAACCCGCCAGCGCAGCTTGTCCCGCCGCTCGCAGGGTAGGTTGCGCCCGTTGCCGGTGATTTGCAGGCCGAAGATGTGGCGGGAAAAGTCGCGCACCATGTAGCTCCCGGGCGCCCAGGCGGGAAAGACCAGATCCAGCACCGGCCGGTCAGGCAGGGCGGGGATGTCGAGCGTGATGTGGAGCTCATGACTTTGGGGTTCGGGCATGGACACCCGATAATGCAGGGCCGCGGAAGCAGGCATGGACAGAGATTACCAGGCTCACGGCCTCTGGTACGATAGGCCCGTGCCAGAGCCTCCCATCGTCTCCATCTCGGTCGATCTCGATTCGGTCGCGTGCTACTTCCGTATTCATGCGCTGTCGGGCGCTCCGCCAGAGCAGAGTCGGCACCTGATCTTGCGTCGCTGCCTGCCCCGCCTGGCCGAGTTGTTCGCTCGGCACGGGATCTACGCCACCCTATTCGTAGTCGGAGAGGATTTGCGAGCCGACGCCGAGGGGCGCGGCCTCCTCGGCGATCTGGCCAAGGCGGGCCACGAGTTGGCCAGCCATTCCTACACGCATCCCTACCATCTCGTCCGCTTGCCACGCGATCGCATAGCCGATGAGATCGATCGGGCCCACGCCGCGATTGCCGAGGTCGCGAACCGGCCACCTGCCGGATTTCGCGCGCCCGGGTACGAGATTTCGGCTCAGGTGATCGAGCTGCTTTGCCAGCGGGGCTATCGCTACGACTCGTCGACCTTTCCAGCCGTCCCCTACTACCTGGCCAAGGCCGCGGTGATGGGGCTCATTCGGCTGACGGGGCGGCGCTCGGGCAGCATCCTGGGCAGCCCGGCAGTGCTGCGCGCGCCGCGCGAGCCCTATTGGCCGGCCAAGGGCGCGCCCTATCGGCGCGGCGATCAGCCGATCCTGGAGTTGCCCATCGCCGTGACGCCGCGGCTGCGTCTGCCGGTGATCGGCACCACGCTGGTCATGGCGCCCGAGTGGCTGCGCGAGAAGTTGGTGGCCAGGGCGCTGGCCGGCCGTTTTTTCAATCTGGAGCTGCACGGGATCGATTTGGCGGACGGCGAGGCCGACGGCTTTCCTGAGGCGCTGGTGGCCAAGCAGCCCGATCTGCGGATTCCGCTCAGCCGCAAGCTGGTCGCGCTTGACGCAACCTTGAAGCAGGCGCGCAGCGCCGGTGCCACGTTCCTGCAGCTACGAGACGCGGCCGAGCAATTGGGCTAGAAAATCGCGGCTGCGAGCGGCCGGGATTAACATCTGGTTTGATGGCACGGGAGCAAACCGACCTCAGTGAGGCGCCCAGCGCGGAGCGCGCCTTGGCGGCCACGGCCTACGATGCGGATCGCTCGTCGGCCGCGCCCGCCCCTGGGCTCCCCGACTCTCTGGTTGGCCAACGCATCGATCACTTCTGGATCTGCAGACAGCTGGGCGAGGGTGGGATGGGCGCGGTCTACCTGGCCCAGGACATGTCATTGGGGCGGACCGTTGCCATCAAGGTGTTGCGGCGTGAGCTGGCCAGTGACCAGAGACTGGTGGGCCGTTTGGTCTCCGAGGCGCGGGCCCAGGCACGCCTGCAGCACCCCAACGTCGTCACAATCTATTACATCGGCAGTTTTCGGGGTGCGCCCTATTTCGCCATGGAGTACGTGCCGGGCGCCACTCTCTCCGATCACATCCTGCGCGAGGGGCCGCTGCCCTGGGGCGAGGCACTGGAGTACATCATCCAGACTACCCGGGCGCTGGCGGCCGCCCACGCCTGCGGCATGGTTCATCGAGACATCAAACCGTCCAACCTGCTCCTCGGCGCCGTTCCCGCTGGCGCGCAGTCGAACCAGATCAAAGTGGCAGACTTCGGCGTGGCGGCGCCCACGGGGACTGCCGACGGTGGTTTCGTGGGTACGCCCTACTACGCCGCGCCCGAGCAGATGGCCGGCGGGGGACCTACCCTGCGCGGTGACGTGTACGCCCTGGCCATCACGTTTTTCGAGCTGCTCACCGGACGCGTGCCGTTTCAGGCCGACAACCTGGCGGGCATGTTGCAGCAGCATCGTGAGGCCCCGCGACCGGAGATCCCGGCCGTGGACGCGCCCTGGCGCCTGCGCCATCTCATCCGCGAGATGATGGATCCCGACCCTCAGCAACGGCCGGGCAGCTACGAGGATCTGCTGGAGCGCCTGGAGTCGCTGCGCCCCAAGCCGCGCGTGGCAGGCGGCCTGGTGCCGCGCGCGGCGGCCTTGGCCGTGGACGTCGCGATCACCGCGCCACTCGGGCAAATCGTGGCTGCGGCCCTGGGACTGTCACATCGCGTGGCCGCGCCCATCTGGTTGGTCTTGTTCACGGCCTACTACGTGTTGTGTCACCGCCTGTGGGGCAAGACCCTCGGCAAGCATTTGCTCGGGCTACGCATCGTGGGTACGACACGCGCCGTGCGGGTATTCAACCTGCTCTTGCGCTTCGCAGTCGAGTTCTGGGGCCCCTTGGTGGCGCTGGCCATAATCAGCCTACAGTGGGGCGCAGCCGTGCAGATGGAGTCGGTGAGAGACGTGGGTGCGGTGGCCGCGGCCCGGGCTCCCCTTTGGGATCGGAGTACCGAGACGCTGCTGCGCACCCTGCTGGTGCCGAACCTCGTGGTGGCCATCCCCTGGCTCGCGGGATTCCTGTTCGCGCTCTTCGACCGTGACCGCCGAGCGCTGCACGATCGGACCGCCAGCACGCGCGTGATCTATGAGATCCAGGGCCGCGAGCGGGTGGCTGGCCCACGCACGTTCCCGGAGACCGTGAATAGCTAGCGTCGACCATGCGTTTTCGGCGCTTCGCTTGGAGAGTCATGGTCGTGGCCCGGGGACCCTCGGAGCGCGGGACTATGTGCGCTGCGGCTTCGCTCCGAGACGCCGTAATCCGCGGTAATCACCGGGCCTTACGTGATCGAACCGCGCACCTGCGCGGACATCGTCCGGGGGTATTTGCCGTGGCCGGGTGGCCGATTCGTGGCCGTCGACGTGGTCGACGGAAGATGTCCGGCCAGGGCCACGACCACGGCCACGACCCTCCGCGGCTATCGCGGGATTGGGGAAACGCGCGACGGGTGGTGGACGGGCCGGCTCTGATGGTAGTCTGCCGGCCGTGGACCCCCTACGCCTCCGCACGCTCCTGGAAGAGATCCGGGACGGCAAGATCTCGCTCGACGACGCGCTGACCGAGTTGCGCGATCTGCCTTTTCGTTCTTTGGGCTTTGCCCATGCCGATACCCACCGGCACATGCGGACCGGGTTCCCCGAGGTGGTGTTTGGCTCGGGCAAGTCAGCGACGCAGATCGCGACTTTGCTGCGTGAGCTCGGGCGTGGCGGCGCCACGGTGATGGCAACCCGAGTGACACCTGAGGTGGCGGAGCAGGTTTCGGGTGAGCTTTCAGCGGTGCGGTATTTCGAGATCGCCCGCATGCTGGTGTTCGGGCCGCAGCCCGCGCCGGATCGCGGCCGGGGCGTGGTGGGTGTGCTGTCGGCCGGGACCTCCGACATTCCCGTGGCCGAGGAAGCCGCCGTCACCGCCGAAACCGATGGCAACCGGGTCGTGCGGATCTTCGACGTGGGCGTGGCCGGGCTGCACCGCTTGCTGGCCCACCGTGAGAGCATCGAGCAAGCGGAGGTGCTGGTGGTCGTGGCGGGCATGGACGGTGTGTTGCCCACCGTGGTGGGCGGCTTGTTTTCGCGTCCGGTGATCGCGGTACCCACCAGCGTCGGGTATGGGGCATCTTTCGGTGGCGTGGCGGCCCTCTTGACCATGCTGAATTCCTGCGCCACGGGCGTCGCCGTGGTCAACATCGACAACGGCTTCGGCGCGGGACGGCTCGCCTCGATGCTCAATCGGTCTCGCCAGACATGAATACTCCTCTGCACCGCTTGCATGTTCATTTCGACCCCTCATCGGGGATCGCGGGCGACATGGTGGTCGCCGCTCTGGTCGACGCCGGCGTGCCTGCGCGACTGGTGGACCAGTCAATTGGGAAAATGGGCGTGCACGGGTTGCAGGTGTTTTTCGAAAAGCGGCGGCGCGGGGCCTTGTTGGCCAAGGGATTCGTGGTGCGCGAACCGGGGCGGCACCAAGCGCACCACCATCGAGCGGCTCACGCCCACCGCGACTACGCGGAGATTCGTCGCTTGTTGCGCCGGGCGCCGCTGGACGCGGCGACCAAGCGGCTGGCCGGCGAGATTTTTGAGCGCATTGCGCAGGCCGAGGCGGCCGTGCATGGGGTTCCCATCGATCGCGTGGCTTTTCACGAAGTGGGAGCGTGGGATTCCATCGCCGACGTGGTGGGCGCGGCAGCCGCCATGGCGTGGCTTGCACCAGCCTCGGTGTCATCTACGCCGCCGGTGCTTGGCTCGGGCCAGGTGCATACGGCGCATGGGCTGATGCCGGTCCCGGCCCCGGCCACGGCCGCGATCTTGCGCGGCCTTCCGGTGCGCCTGGAAGGAGAGGGCGAGCTCACCACGCCGACGGGCGCGGCCATCCTCGCCGTCTTGGCAGAGAAGTTTGGCCCGCCACCCCCCCTGCGCATCCGCGCCCAGGGTTTGGGAGCTGGCACGCGAGAGGTCGCAGACCGCGCCAATGTCTTGCGCGTCCTGGTGGGCGAGGTCATCGGGCAAGCCTTGCCCGAGTCGGCCCCCGAGGTGGTGCGGCTCGATGCCAACCTTGATGACATGAGCCCGCAGTTGATCGAGCCCCTGATGTCGGCTCTCTTTGCCGCCGGCGCGCTGGACGTTTGGACCACGGCGATCCTAATGAAGAAGGGACGGCCGGCTTGGCAGGTGTCGGCCTTGGCTCCGCCGAGTGGCTTGGCGGCGGTCGAGCAGGCCTTTTTCCGCCATTCCACCACGCTCGGGGTGCGGCGCGCAGTCATGGAGCGCGCCGTGCTGTCACGCTCGCTGGTTCACGTGAAAACCCGTTTTGGGAAGGTGACGATCAAGTTGGGTGCCGACGGCGCTGGCCTGTTGAGCGCGGCACCGGAGTTCGACGACTGTCAGCGCCTGGCCAGCAAGGCCGGCGTGCCCGTGCGCGTGGTCCTGTCTGCGGCGGCTGCGGCTGCTGCGCAGCTTCTGAGGAAGCCGAGTTGATGCCACGTTCAGCGAGACCCCATAGGTCGGGCGCCAAGAGGCCGAGAGCTTCCCGAGCCAAACCAGAGCGGCTACCGCCGGCCGCGCGTATACGCGACTACCTCGAACAGATCGTCGACCAAGCCAACGTATTGGTGCTCGCGACCGATCTGGCCGGCCGCGTGGCGGTGTGGAACCGGGCTTTGGCCCGTCTGACCGGCTTCCCGCGCGACATCGCCGTCGGTCGTGCGCTGCTCCCCTGGCTGTCCGAGGCGGGGCTGCCCGAGCTGGCTCAGATCATGAATCAAGTGGCCACGGGCGACGACCTGTCGAATTGTGAGGCTCGATTGCCGTCGGTCAGCGGCACCGTGGCGCGCGCGGTGTTCAACGTGGCCACGGTGCGGGACGAGGGCGGCCGGCCTTCCGCGGTCCTGGCGGTTGGCCAAGACGTGACGGCCTTGCGTGTCCTGCAGAACCAGGTGATCCACGCAGAGAAGCTGGCCACGGTAGGGCAGATTGCGGCCGGAGTGGCGCACGAGATCAACAACCCGCTCACATCGATCCAGGCGTGTGTGGAGGCCGTGTTGCATAAGGCCACTCTGGCTACCCAAGGCCAGGTCCCCAACCAGATCGAGCCGGTAGACGTGGACCGGCTCAAGCGCATCCAGGAGGGCGCCGAACGCATTCGGCGTTTTGCCCGCGATCTGGTCAGCTACGCTCGACCCTCTCGCGTCGAGGTCGAGCGAGTCGATTTGAACGAAGTCGTCGAACAAGCGCTCTCTTTTTGCGAACACGTCTTTGTGGACGCCAAGGCCAAGCTGGATCGAGATCTGGCGCCCAGCCTGCCCCAGGTGCGCGCCGTGCGCGACCAGATGATGCAAGTCGTGACCAACCTGGTGACCAACGCGGCGCAAGCCCTGGGCGAAAAGGGTGGAGTGATCCGGGTCCGAACCTTTCACGACGGCGAAACTTCGGTCGGCTTGGCCGTGACCGACAATGGCACCGGCATCCGCGAGGAACACCGGGCCAGCATCTTCGACCCGTTCTTCACCACAAAGCCAGCCGGAAGTGGAACGGGGTTGGGACTCTCGGTGGTGCGCAACATCGTCTACGCCCATGGTGGGCAGATAACCTTCCAATCCACTCTCGGCAGCAGCACCACCTTCGTGGTAACCCTGCCTGTCAGTCATTCGCTGTCACATCACATCGAGGGAGAGAAGTCGACCGCATGAAACCGGAACAGCTTGCCGAGGCTCTTGAAGCCGCTGCCAGCCAGCTTGGCGTGAAGGTGCGCTACGAGACGCTCGCGGCTGCCGGGCCAACCGGCGGAGGTGGCCTGTGCAAGGTCAAGGGCAAATGGTGCATCATCATCGACAAGAAGACTGCGCCATCCGAGCGTGCGTCGATCTTGGGCGAGGCGTTGGCTACCATGGACACGGAGCACCTCTTCCTGCCGCCCAAGGTGCGGGACATCCTCCAGCAGCGCAGGGTGGCTGCGCGCAAAGCCCTCAGTTAGGCTGGTTTCTAGCCAGATTTGTCTTCACCCAGTGCGCGGATCTTGGCCGCCAGCATGGGATCGTCTTCCAGGGACTGGCGAAGCACCGCACTAAGATGCTGCTTGACCGCGGCAGGCGCGTTGAGGCCTGCCTGACGGGCGACGATTCGCTCGACCACTCGGTCGATAGCCGCCTGGGGCGTAATCTGGCCTGCTCGCAGAGCCTTGCCGATGTCCGCGACGCGTGATGTCTTCGCGGAGCGCGTCAGAGCGGCTGTCCGGACTGCGTCGGCAGCCCGTGCCTTGCCACTTCCCGCGGCTTTGGCGAGCTTGTCGGCAAAGCCCTTGGCCCCGGCACGCTTGGCCTCGGGCAGGCCCACTGGGGCGCCGGCGAGAGATCCCGATGGCGGCTTGGAAACCTTCATCGAAGATCCCCGACACTAGCACAGACCGGTCGGGTGGAGTCGTGCACTGCTTGAACCTTTCGCTGCGATTATCGGATCGAGCTGTGTCCAGTTGCTTGGCTTATGCGAAATGGGGACGCAACAGACTCGCTTCGAGGGGCCAGACCGGTCAGAGACCAGGCTGCGGGGAGCACAGAAGCGCACGAACAGAAGGGCGCATCTCCTGCTACACTGTGGGCACGAACGGGGGTAAGGTATCCCGATGAAGAAAGTGCACTTTGAGACCACCAAGGGTGAGATCGTGGCTGAGCTTTTCGCGGATGACGCGCCGGGCACTGTTGCCAATTTCGTGGGTCTTGTGTCCGGAACCAAGGAATGGGTGGATCCGTCGACCGGCAAAAAGGTGAGCGGCCCATTCTATAACGGCTTGACCTTCCACCGCGTGATTCCTGACTTCATGATCCAGGGTGGATGTCCCCTCGGCAACGGAACCGGTGGCCCCGGATACAAGATCAAGTGCGAGACCCAGGGCAAGCGCCAGGTTCACAAGGCTGGTTCGCTTTCCATGGCCCATGCCGGCAAGGACACAGGCGGATCACAATTCTTCATTTGCCACTCGCCGCAGCCACACCTCGATCGCAAGCACACCGTGTTTGGACAGGTGATCTCCGGCATGGATGTGGTCGATAAGGTTCAGGTGGGCGACCGCATGACCAAGGTCTGGATCGAAGAGTGACGTTTCCTCTGCTGCTCAGCGTCATCGTGCCTGCCGATTGCTCTCGCCGCCGAGGTCTGCCAAGGGCCTGCACGGCCATCCCCTGTTTGGGTGGGTTCCTTGACTTCGGGCCTGCCCGTGGCGATAAGGGAATCATTCGCGCCACCTGCTCCCTGCGTCTCGGAGTCGTCGCTTGAACAAGCCCACTCCATTCGGAAAGTACTATCTCCTCAAACGGATCAACGTGGGGGGCATGGCCGAGGTCTTCAAGGCCAAGGTCATGGGCGTGGAGGGGTTCGAGCGGATCGTCGCGCTCAAGCGCATTCTTCCCCATATCGCCGAGGACGAAGAATTCATCACGATGTTCATCGACGAGGCGAAGATCGCGGTGCAACTGCAGCACGCGAACATCGCGCAGATCTTCGATCTCGGGAAGGTGGACGACGCCTACTTCATTGCCCTCGAGTACGTTCACGGGCGCGACCTGCGCGCCATCTTTGATGAAGTGCATAAGCGGCGTCACCTGATGCCCATGCCTCAGGTGTGCTTCGTGATCATGCAGGTTTGCGAGGGGCTGGACTACGCGCACAACAAGCGCGACGCCCAAGGACGGGCGCTCAATCTTGTCCACCGCGACGTCTCGCCGCAGAACGTGCTGATCGGATTCGAAGGCGAGGTGAAGCTCATCGACTTTGGCATCGCCAAGGCGGCGGGCAAGGCGTCCAAAACCCAAGCCGGCATTCTCAAGGGCAAGTTCGGCTACATGTCGCCCGAGCAGGTGCGCGGCTTGGCCATCGACCGGCGCAGCGACATCTTCGCTCTTGGCATCATCCTCTACGAGATGCTGACGGGCGAGCGGCTGTTCGTGGGCGAGAGTGACTTTTCGACTCTGGAGAAGGTACGCAACGTCGAAATCGTCCCGCCCTCCTCGTTCAATGCACAGATCCCCGAGCAGCTCGAACGGATCGTGCTCAAGGCGCTGGCCAAGGACGTGGAGGACCGTTATCAGAATGCGCTCGATCTGCACGATGACCTGCAGGCCTTCCTGTATTCGGTTGGCAAGTTCTCTTCGCGCAAGGACCTGTCCGCTTGGATGAAGCGAACCTTCCCTGATGGGGCGGAGACCGAGGAGATTCCCGAGGTCGCCTCAGGGGAGGAGCTTGAGGAGATCGAGCCCCTCGAGGTCGACACCGAGGAACTGACACCAGGCGCGGCCGCCAGGTCGCCACAGCAGGCAAGGGGCGGGGAGGGGCTAGGTTGGGACGATGAGGAGCTGGAGACTTCGATTTTCGACAGGCCGACCGGTGCGGATTCACCTCGGCCCCAGGTCGGCGAGGCGTCGTTTGGCAGCGACGACAAGACGGTCGCGGCGGCACCGTCCGAGGCGATGCTGGCCGAGATGGAAGCGGGATTCCCGGCGCCTACCACGTTTTCCGAGAAAGCGCCCACTCACAGAGAAGATCAACCGGTCCCGCTTCGCCAGACCGTGATGGGCATGGGCGAGACGCCACCGGTGCGGCCTCTCCCCTTGCCCCCACCGGCCCGAGCGACCGGGTCCGTCGGAGTTTCCCCCGCGCGGCCTGCCACGCAGGCCCTGTCCCAGTCGCCACGATCCGCACCGGCGCTGACTGCCAATCCGGCGGCGCAGGCCCCGGTGCCCATGGGTCGGCCACTCTTCGTGCCGCTGAATCCATCCAGCGCACCCGCGTCGGCGCGCCCAGCACTGCGCCAGACGCTGCTAGGGGTGGGTGCACCCAACGCGCCCATCCCAGGCGTCGCCACGGCCGCGAGGCCGTCAGCTCCGTCGTTCTTCCCAGCACACCCGTTGTCGGGTTTTGACCAGGGGCCGCCGGCCCAGCCGAGCGGTGGGCCGTCCTACGGTATGCCAGGGCAGCGTCTGTCGGGTGGGATGGATGCCGCAACCGCTGCTGCGGCTGCCCTGTCCCTGCGGCCACCAGCGCGGGTCAAGTACTACCTGCTCTTTCTTGCCTTCATGGCCCTGGGCGGTGGCGCGGCCTACCTGTACCTGACCCGCACGGGGAAGATGCAGATCGCCGTGAAGCCACAGGACGCGCGGGTGACCGTCGACGGGGTTGCCCTGCAGAATGGGCCGCCCTATGTGATTGAGCGACGCCCCGGCATCTACCACGTGGCGGTCGCGCGCGAGGGATACCTGCCCCGTGAGCAAAACGTCGAGATTCGTGCCGCGCAGGTGGAGCGGGTGGATGTCGATCTGGAGCCTTCACCCGACACCGGCTTTGAATTGACCAGCCAGCCACCTGGTGGTCTGGTTTGGCTGGACGGTCAGGCCTTTGCGGTCAATGAGACGGGAAAGCAGGCGACGACAAACTTCAGGGCATCTCGCATACCACCCGGGCGCCATGTGTTGGAGATCAAGGGTGATCCGCGCTTCAAGGATTGGCGCCAGGAGATCTATCAGGAGCCTGGGCAAACGTTGAAGATTCACGCCGAGCGCGAGCCCTTGGGTGGGGCAGCCGGACGCTCCGGTGGAGGGATTGGACCTGGTATGCGTTCGCCAACTTCGCCCGGCCCCTCGCCGGTGGCGCAGGGCCCGACCGCGATACCTGAGGGACGAAGCAAGTCGGAGTCGCGCCGAGGGGGACGGGCAAGCGCCCGAGGCGAGGCACCGGGTGACGAGATTTTCGGGGGCACAAAGAGCGGGACGGGCGGAAAGTCGAAGGGCAAGTCTGACGGAGACGAGGACGTCTTCGAACACGAGGGACGGCTCGGCGGTGGAGGCGGCGAGGAATGCGTGGCGACCATCGGATCCAAGCCCTGGGCCGAGGTGGCCATCGATGGCAAGCCGACCGGAAAGAACACCCCGCTCGTGGACTTCAGCCTTCCTTGCGGCAAGCATCGCATCACCTTCACCAACCCCGACCTGATGATCGAGCGCAACGAGATCATCATCGTCAAGGCTGGCCAGCGGTTCAAGAAGATCTTCCCGCTGGTGGACATGGATTTCTGAGTCGCTTCCATGCCCGGGTCAGAAGGGTCGATGCTGTCTCCGGGACTTCGTCCTGGCTCGCCCGAGGCCTTGTCGCTGGCGTGGGCGGACTACTTTCGCCGGATGGTCTTCGAGAGCCCGTCCCACCCGGCCGCGCGCGATTTCCTCGACGAGGATCTGCGCGCGACTCTGCGGCGCTGGATCCCGTCCGACGCTTCGGTCGTGGACGTGGGCTGCCGCAGCGGCGACCTACTGGCCGCGTTGCCCAACCAGGAGCGCCTGGGCATTGCTCCCTCGGCCGAGCTGGCGGCCGAAGCCCATCGGCGCCATCCCGAGCTCGCCGTCGAGGTGGGCTCGGTGGAACGCCTGCCGCCCGGGCGGGCCTTCGATGCCATCATCTGTGATCGTTTGTGCCACAGCGTGACCGACGTGCGGGCCTGGCTGGAAAGCTTGCGCGATCGCTTGACCGAGCACGGGCTGATCTACCTGACTGCCTACAATTACCTGTGGGAGTTCGCTGCGCGGACCGCGGAAAAAGTGGGCTGGAAGACCCCGGCGCCCACGCCGAACTGGCTGTCGCACAGCGATCTTCACAACCTGTTCCAGATCACCGGTCTCGAGATGGTTCGCTTCGAAGACCGCTTGCTGCTCCCCTTGCAGGTGCCCGGCGTCTCGCTCCTGGTCAACCGCTACCTGGCCAAGCTGCCGCTGATCCAGCGCTTTGCGCTCTATCGGCTTTATGCCTTGCGCCGGCGAGACACGCGAGCCATGCCTCAGAAACTTTCGGTCAGCGTGGTCGTGCCCACGCGCAACGAGGCGGGCAACGTGGCCGCCGCCATCGATCGAACCCCGGTGATGGGCTCGTCCACCGAGTTGATCTTCGTCGAAGGTGGCTCGAGCGATGGGACTTGGGAGACGATCCAAAAGGCGATCAGGGAGTATCGAGGCCCGCTCAAGCTGACTGCCTACCAGCAGACCGGCAAGGGCAAGGGCGATGCGGTGCGACTGGGATTTGCCAGGGCCACCGGCGACGTGCTGATGATTCTCGATGCGGATCTAACGGTGCCGCCCGAGGAGCTTCCGGTTTTCTACGACGTCATCGCGCGTGGGTTGGCGGATTATGTGCAAGGCACGCGCCTGGTCTATCCCATGCAGCCGGGCGCCATGCGCTTCTTCAATCGCATCGGCAATCACGCCTTCTCGCAGCTGTTCACCTATTTGCTCCAGCAGCCTATCAAGGACACCCTGTGTGGAACCAAGGTGCTGCGGCGGCGTGACTATGAGCGACTGGCGGCCGCGCGGCACGTGTTTGGCGACTTCGATCCCTTCGGGGATTTCGATCTCATCTTCGGGGCCGCAAGGCTGAATCTCAAGATTGTCGAGATCCCGGTCCGCTATCAGGAACGCCTGTACGGCTCCACCAACATCTCGCGCTGGAAGCACGGCTGGCTGCTGCTCAAGATGTCGGCGGTGGCCGCCAGCAAGTTGAAGTATGTGTGAACACGCGGCCGTGGATTTGGGGCCCGAGGTGTGCGCGGGCGTGCTGGCACGCTTCGAGGCGCAGAGACGAGCCTGGGAGTCCAACCCAACCTTGCGCGTTCTGTACGGACGCTGGTATCGGCGGATTCGCGCGGAGTTGCCGGCGCGCGAGTTGGGCCCCTGGGTCGAGATTGGCTCTGGACCCGGCTTCGCCGCTACCTTCATTCCCGAGTTGGAATTGACCGACATCGTGAAGGCGCCTTGGCACCATCGCTGCGTGTCGGCCGAGAAGCTGCCCTTTGCCGACGCATCGCTGGGGGCGCTGGTCCTGCTCGACGTGCTCCACCACCTGTCGGCACCGGCGAGGTTCTTTCAGGAGGCCGTGCGCGTGTTGCGACCCGCGGGCCGGATCGTGATGTGTGAGCCGTACATCAGCCCGGTATCCTGGCTGGTCTATCGGCTCTTTCACCAGGAGTCGGTGGACATGCGGGTGCGGCCTCTGGCGGAGCACGGCGCGCGCGACAAGGATCCATTTGAGTCCAACCAGGCCATTCCGACCTTGTTGTGCCGGCCCGACGGACAGCGGGAACTGGCGTGGCTGTTCCCCGAGCTGAAGCTGGTTCGCTTCGAACGCCTGGCCGGCCTGAGCTATCCCGCGACCGGTGGCTTTTCGCGCCCGCCGCGGCTGCCGGCTCGCCTGTGGCGCACCCTGTTGGGCCTTGAGGATCGCTTGCCGGCCGCAGTCTTTCGCCTGATCGGGTTCCGCCTGCTCGCGGTCATCGAGCGCGCGCCTTGAGTCCGGATTTCACCACAGAGGCCACAGAGATCACAGAGACGGATCGGAAAGGAAACAGGGTTTCGGACCTGGGTCCGAACCCTTTTCTTTCCGGCCTCCGTGTCCTCTGTGCACTCTGTGGTTAATCCGATTCGACCCTAGCGTCGGTAGACCGCCGCGCCGGCGTACTTGGCCGAGGCGCCCAGCTCCTCTTCGATGCGCAGGAGCTGGTTGTACTTGGCCACGCGCTCGCCCCGGCATGGGGCGCCGGTCTTGAGCTGTCCGGCTCGCGTGGCGACCGTCAGGTCAGCGATGAAGTCGTCGGGCGTTTCGCCTGATCGGTGACTGACGACGATGCCATAGCCGGCTTGCCGGCCGACGTTGATGGCTTCCAGGGTTTCGCTGACCGTGCCGATCTGGTTCAGCTTGATGAGCACGGCATTGCCCACCTTCTCGGCGATGGCCCGGCGGAGAATCTCGGGATTGGTGACGAAGATGTCGTCACCGACCAACTGGGTCTTCTTGCCCATGCGTTCCGTCATGAGCTTCCAGCCGGCCCAGTCGTCTTCGGCCAGACCGTCCTCGATGCCCCAAATCGGGAACTGGCGAACCCAATTCTCCCAGAAGGCCACCATTTCGGCCGAGGTGTGCCGACTGCGATCGGACTTGTGGAAAACGTAGGCGCCGTCCTCGTAGAACTCGCTGGCCGCCGGGTCGAGCGCGATCGCCACGTCCTGGCCTGGCTTGAGCCCGGCCTTTTCGATGCCCTGGATGATGACCTCGACCGCTTCCACATTGGCCTTGAGGTTCGGGGCGAAACCGCCCTCATCGCCGATGGCGGTGGAGTATCCCTTGCCCTTCAGAATGGACTTGAGCGCGTGGTAGGTCTCGGCGCCCATGCGCAAGGCTTCGGCGAACGAGGGCGCCCCCACGGGCGCAATCATGAACTCCTGGAAATCGACGCTGTTGTCGGCGTGCGCGCCTCCGTTGAGGATGTTGAACATGGGCACGGGCAACAGATTGGCGTTGGCCCCGCCCAGGTGTCGGTACAGGGGCTTGCCCGCGGCGGCAGCGGCCGCGCGCGCCAGGGCCAGCGACACGCCCAGAATGGCGTTGGCCCCCAGCTTGTTCTTGCCGGGAGTGCCGTCGAGGGCACACATGCGCTTGTCGATGGCCGCCTGGTCGGTCGCTTCGGCTCCCTTGAGCTCGGACAGAAGCGGCCCGTTCACGTTGTCCACCGCGCGCCGCACGCCCTTGCCGCCGTAGCGCTTCTTGTCGCCGTCGCGCAGCTCCAGAGCCTCACGGCTACCGGTGGAGGCACCGGACGGGACAGCGGCGCGGCCGAAGCTGCCGTTGTCGAGTCGGAGGTCTACCTCGACCGTGGGATTGCCGCGTGAATCGAGAATCTCCCGAGCATGGATGGATGCGATGGTCGTCATGGACTAGTTCCTTTCGTTGGGGAAGCTCCAGGGCGCCGATATCTTGCTGCAAATGATCGAGGCGT